>Ga0315294_10000453_pt1 | contig 43820 bp, 38 predicted proteins | sample YL17G13_40_MG_FD_203626 | JGI IMG/M metagenome (GOLD analysis project Ga0315294, IMG submission 203626) | Sediment microbial communities from Yellowstone Lake, YNP, Wyoming, USA - YL17G13_40 | ecosystem: Environmental > Aquatic > Freshwater > Lake > Sediment | place: USA: Wyoming | collected... | reverse complement strand
GCTGGATTATTCGGATTACGTCGGTCGTATCGCTGTCGGCAGAATTTTTTCCGGTTCCGTCTCCCAGTCGCAGACCGTTACCGTCATTGACAACGAGGGCTGTAATACCCGGCAGAAAATCGTTCAACTTTATACCTTCGACGGTTTGGGCAAAAAACACGCCGATACCTGTCAGGCCGGGGATATCTGCGCCATCGCCGGTCTGGACCCTATCGACATCGGCAATACCATTGCCTGTGCCGACGACCCCAGCGCGCTACCGATTATTGCCGTGGATGAGCCGACAATGAATATGACCTTCCGCGTCAACGACGGACCGTTTTCCGGACGCGATGGCAAGTACGTCGCCAGCCGACACATCTGTGAACGGCTCGACAAAGAATTAAAAACCAATGTCGCCCTGCGAGTGGAACCCGGACAGACCGCAGACGAATTTCAGGTTTCCGGGCGGGGGCTTTTACATCTGGGTATCCTGCTGGAAAATATGCGGCGGGAAGGGTATGAACTGACCGTCGGCAAGCCGCAGGTGATTATCCGGGAAATTGACGGCCAACGCCAGGAACCCATTGAACGGCTGGTTATCGAGTGTCCTGTGGATTGTCAGAGCGATGTGATGAGCCTGCTGGGCGACCGACGCAGTGTACTAATCAGTATGGACGCCAAAACCGGTGCGGATGATTACATTCATATGGAATTTAACATCCCCTCCCGCGGCCTGTTCGGCCTGCACGCCCGATTATTGACCGCCGCGCAGGGCAGGGCGGTGATGCACCATAATTTTGAACGCTATGAGCCGATGCGAGGCTCCGTCCCGCAGCGGCAGGCCGGTGTGATGATCGCCACCGACGCCGGAACCGTTACGGCATATGCGCTGGATGCCCTGTTTGATCGGGGGATTTTCTTCGTCGAACCGGGCGAACAGGTCTATGAAGGCCAGATCGTTGGCGAGCACTGCAAAGACAATGATATCCCCGTCAACGCCGTCAGGGCCAAGCAAATGACCAATATGCGGGCCGCGGGCAAGGATGACAACGCCCGCGTTAAAGCGCCGCGGAGAATGAGTCTCGAGCCGGCGATGGAATATATTCAGGAAGACGAGCTGGTTGAAATTACGCCCAAGGCGATTCGAATACGCAAACGTCTTTTGAAAGAAGCCGACCGCAAACGCGACGCAAGAAAAAAACATGACTGAGAATTTTAATTATCAACTGTATAGGTCGAGGTTGTTCGGTTTCGCAGGATTGGCTTCGTTTTGTAATTTTTGCCGCAGAGTCCACAGGGAACACAGAGAAAAATTCTCTTTAATCTCTGTGCCTCTCTGAAGCAAAATAATTATTTTGCATAAAAAAGTCGGTGGTTTTCCGGTGACAAATTCGGGTTTTTTTGCGGATATTTGCTATGCAAACACCCGTCTTCGTCAAGACTTCGACGCGGCAAGCAGAAACGGGATGGACTGAATGGACGAGATGGACAGGCGGTTATCGATTTTGGATTTTGGATTGGGGAGAAAAAAAGAATAATATCAGATTTAAGGATTTGGAATTCAAGATACCCCTCCGGCTCTTCGAGTCACCTCCACTCAAGAAGTGAGGGGTTTGTTTAAATGAATAATGATGAATGACGAATGAATAATGGGGGAAAGAGATTGATAATTGATTGATGATTATTGAAAAGACGCGACAGGCCGGCTATGGCTGGGGCTTTTAGGGGATGTCGGATGAGAATTTTTTTGTTTCCTGCTCTCGCAGCCAGTTGACCGGCGCCACGTCGTCCGTGAGCACTTTTGCCCTGCGGTCCGGGTGAACATCCGGCCGCAGCATCTGGGCGACCTCAATTAAATCGAAGGACAAATTGTGCTTTTGCTGCAGTTGTTGGGCATGTTCCACGGCCTCCTGCTCTGTCAGTATCGGGCAGGCCGGGCCGGGCGAAACCAGCATGGCATTGCCTGAAACAGCGCCAAAAAACGCCTGGCTGCGTCCGAAAACAGATAGAAATGTCTTGAATTCCGCATCAAAAAGACGGTTGGTGTAAAACACATTGGCAATGACAACGCCATCGTCGGCCAATACACCCTTAACCTCCTGGAGGAATTCCTTAGTCATCAGGTGGAATGGGATATAATCGCCGTTGAAGGCGTCGAGGATAATCATGTCGTATTTGGGCACGGGATTACAGCGCAACTGCTTTTTAATAAACATGCGGCCATCGTCCACATGCACCTTTAGTTTCTCATCCTCATGGAATCCCAGAAACCGTGCTGCAACCGGCGGAATATCAGGGTCGATTTCCGCCACATCAATCTGAAGCTGAGGGAAATGATGATGCATTTCCCGCGGGATGACTCCTCCCCCCAACCCCAGCACCAGCATCCTTTGGGGCTGTGGCTTATAAAACAGGCCGCAGAATGTCATCGTCGTGTATTCGAGCATGTGCCGACGGGGGTCATTCAGGTCAACCTGGCTTTGTAAGTTCAAGGTGGCCCGTTTGCCGAATTTAAGAGACACGATGGATCCATCTTTGTAAACGAATATGCTGTTATAGAGCGAACTTTTCTTATGGATCACCTGACCTAACTGCTGCTGGCGGGAGGCGGCCATGGCGATCCCGAAAGGGGCCATGCAAAACATCAAAATCAGGATTGTCTTGTGCATCCGGTTTTTCATTGCTGTTTTCCATTCGAGTCGCCGCGGGGATTCTTTTTGGCCTGCATGGCCGCCGACAGCAAAACCATTGCGCCCAGAACCGCCAGGACAACTCCCGAAGTACAGAGCGTCATTCGCAGCGAGCAAAGCACCAGATAAAATGCGGTGACCACGCAGCCGGCGAAACTGGCGATGGTAGAGGTTGCGAGCACCAGGCCCGCATTAAATCCGGAATCACTTGCCTGCGTCGTCAGCCAGTGCATGACGGTGGGCGAGACCGTACCCAGCAGCACGGTCGGGGCGCCGAACAAAACAAGAGACGCCAGAAGCGAGCCCCACTTTTCATCCAGCCCGATGTTGAATATCATATCACACACAGGCTCTGCGAAAAAAGGTATTGCACACAGCCATGCGCCGGTCGTCATCATCGCTGCCCCCAGCGCCGACCATGCGTTAATTTTGCCGGAGAGCCATCCGCCGAGCATATATCCGACCGAAAGGCTGAGCAGGAAGACCCCGATCACGCTGCCCGTGACTACATAGACAGCGCTGCCAAAATACGGGACCAGCACCCGGACCCCGAGGATTTCCAGCTCCATCATGAACCAGCCGCAGACACACGCAATCAAAATGATTCCCACGGCGAGCAGCTTGCGACCATTTGCCCACGCTGCTTTTGGAGACGGCTTATACGTGATTGAATCAGAATTTTTCATTAAACCTGGTATTTTCTTATTGAATTAACGGATTCGTGTCGGCGCAGGGCCAAAGTAACTGAGCGGCATATCCGCGAAGCTGATGACGATTTTGTCGAGAATTACGCTGGGGTCGGTTCCCCAGATTCGCAGTTGATGCACGCCTGCGGCGATGTCCACTTCTGCCCGGCCTTCCATCATTCCATTGAGGACATTTTTCTCCCATATCTGCTGTGCTGCTTTGCCGCCGCCTTCAGCGCCTCCCGTATCGAAGGATATCCACTGTGCGGGTTTGTCATCTATTGAGACAGCGCATTGAATTTTTCTGCCCGCTTCCAGTGGAAAGGCAGGGACTGACTGTAAAAGGATTTTTGCCTTGCCCCCGGTTGATACCGCGATTCGATATTCAGCCATCGGGCAGTCATTTTTTGCCTGATTGAGATTTTCACAATGCCATCCCGTCAGGGGAAACAGCCCCATCGCCCGCCCGCTGCGTCCGAGGCCGGGGATAGACTTCCAGGAGCGTCCTTTGGCCGGGCGCAGATTGAATGCCTCCACGGCGTCTATACTGATGACGCCGTTTTGCTCGCCGAAATAACCCTCGGCCCCGGCAATCGTTTTTCCGCAGACTTTAACTGCGATTTCATAGACCAGTTGACCGGCGGCAATATGGATTGTCCCACTTGCGTCTTTGTTCTTCGGCAGTTGCGACTCGTCTATGTCCACCCAGATTCGCTGGTCGTCTTTGTCAATCGTACCTTCTGTCTGGGTGCAGCGTATCCATTTGTCCGACAGGGATGCTTTCCACGCGACGGGACTTGCCCCGTAGTTGAAGAGGTCGATAAAGTACCGTTCGCCGGTTAGACCATAAAACCGAAGCAGGGCGTTTTCCGGATTCGGCGTTTTGTTATTGACGATTTTTTCAGGTACGATATCGGTAAATTCCAGATTTCCCTTTGCTGGTTTTATTGCGTTTTCCGACCCTTCTATCGCCGCGCCAAGCATCCCGGATTTGCAGGGAACAATTTTTCCCACCGGCGGCATCTTGAAGACGGCTTCGCCCCTTGGCTCGGAGGACATCATATACCGCCACTTGCCTGCGGCGATTTTGTCATTATAGTCGGCTGTGGCGGCGATAATCGCTTCGTAAGCCTGTTTGGCTTCGTCGGCGAATTGATTTGCGCTAACCCGTCCCTGTTTGGCATACTCACGGCTTCGATAAGCACACAGGATTTTCTCGTTCATTTTGGCTGCGCCGAAAACCGGATACAAAACCAGTTGGTAATAGGCATCGCGTTTCTGCGATGGAATCTGTGTATAAACTTTCTCGGCTCGTTTCAGGAGCGATTCAAACGCATCGAGACGATAGGCGCATTCATCCCCATCATTCCACAAACTGAACTGGGGGTCGTTGTCGGGGCCCTGCGGATAACTGCGGTTAAATCCCATATATTCGGGTTTTCGCTGAAAATTCAACACATAAAACGTATTGAGAATATCCCCGATTTTTTTGGCGAACGGTTCGCCAAAATCCCGCGCCGCCATAATCGACGTGTATTCCTGTAAATTGGTTTCGTTCCATCGGCTGATATCCCAGCCCATTTGCAGGAAAAACTCCATCCCGATTTCACAGGGTTTAATATCGCCGACATTCACAACCCAGAGTGTGCGGCCGTTGGTTTCATAGAGCCGTCGTAATTCTTTCCAAATCAGGGCCGGTGGGGTGGTTCCCAGCCACAAATAACAATGTGGTGCGCCCCAATAGGAGATATGATAATAAACCCCCGCGCCGCCTGAACGTTTCTGTTCCGCGGCGTTGGAAAACCGGCGAATGTATCCGTAATTGTCATCCGCCCACACGAGCGTTATATCGTCCGGCACAATCAATCCGGCATCATAAATCGGCAAGACTTCCTTGTACGGGACGAATATCTGCGGAATCGTCGCAGCGGGCCGCCCTATGCGGCGTTCCAAAATTTCACGTTCATCGCGGAATATCTGCTGGAGCAGGTTCACACGTTCCGCCATGGGCAGATTGCCCGCCATTCCGGAATCGTGGATTCCCCGCATACCGACGGTATATACATTTTCATATATTCCATTTTCTTTGACGCGCTGATCCAGTACACGATAAATGGCCTGGCGGTTGATGTCGTACTGCCACGGTCCCATCGTTTCTTTATCCCACTCCGTCGCCGTATTAAACAGCAGCGGTTCGCAGTGCGACGAGCCCATAACGATGGCGTAGCGGTCTGCGACGACCTTATTTTCCGGATAGTTGTTGAAGGCTCCCGTACATCCGTGCATAGCGGGCCAAAGAAAATTCGCTTTGAGCCGCAGGAGCAGTTCGCATATCTTTGCATAAGTTTTGGGGCCGATATCGCCGACTTCAGGCTCATAAGTTTTTGCCGCCCAGGGCTTGAGTCCATAATCTTCATCGTTTAAGAAAATCCCTCGATACCGCACACTCGGAGGACCGAAGGTGTACAATCCCGGCTTGATATATAATTCCTGCCGTTTATCCGGCATTACATCGGCCCACCAAACCCACGGCGAGACGCCGGCCATTTCCGACAATTCAAACAAGCCGTAGGCCGTTCCGCGGCGGTCACTGCCGGCGATGACCAGCGCCCGGCTAATTCCCGGAAACGGTTTTTCCACGACCGTAATCAGATAACTCTCCCAGGGATTATTCTGGATATGTTTTACATCGAGACGTTTCTGTGCAACTAATTGATTAAGCCATTGATTTTTTCCTAATGTTCCGGCCAGTACAACCGCGTTGCTTTTTGCAGGCATCCGACGGCTGACGGTCGGTTTGACGCCGGTAACTAATTGAATATCCCCGCAGACGGCCTGAGCGGCGACGGAAACGACCTCGGCATCATTCGGATCAATTACAAATGTCGATGCCGAACCGTTGCTGACCAGAGGAAAAGACGAATCAATTTGTCCCTTCGTAGCCACAGGAGATATTACGCAACCCGAACAGAATACGAGTACCACCGATAAAAGCATCGTTGCGAATTTCGATGTGAAGTTTACGTGGCGCATAATTTACCTCGTTTTTGAAGAAAGTTATTCCTGAGCGGCCGTGATAAACGCCTGAAGGTTTTCGGAGTTGACGCCGCCGGGCACTCCTCCGCCGCAGGACAGAATGAGCCGGCGTTTGTCCGGTATGGATTCCATCGTTTGTCGAACAGCATTGCGCACCTCCGCAGGCGTTGCCGCAGCCAGTACGTCCCGCGGCGGGATATTTCCCAATAGCGTAACCTGGTCGCCGACCCATTGTCTCATTTCCTCCATCGAGTGAAGAAAACTGAAGTTGAACAAATTAATCCCCATTTGAGACAGATGCGGGGCGCATACGCGACCGCCCGCATCGTTATGGAAAAATTTCACGGACACGTTCAGACTGTTATAAATTCGGGTTAGGTAAGGCAGCGCGAATTCCATAAAGTCATCCGGGCCGCAGAAACCGACCATATCATCCAGCAGCAAGATACCGTCAATCGTATCAAACGTCTGCTTTTGCGCGCCTATCCAGGAGATTGTATATTCCGTAATGATTTCCAGTAAGGTATGGATTTTGGAGGTATCGGTACGAAACGCCGTCAGGAATTCCGTCGTTCCCATCAAAAACGACGCCACATTCAGAGGTCCGCGAGCTGCGGCGAATCGAATGGCGTGGCCCAGTTTTTCAATGGGTCTGCGATACGTTTGAAGACGATGTAAAACAAAGGGCGCCAGACCGTCTGTTTTGGGATTTGGACAAGTCAAATGGTCGATGTCCGTGATTTGCCAAATTATTTTGTCCGCGAAAGGCAGTTCATTTTCATGCCAGGTACATTTGGCCCCAAATGCCGATGGCTCCGTACACATCCCATACTCGGCCCAGAAGCCCGGCAGAAACATCGCTTCCGGAAACGTCTGTACCGCCTTTCGATTCACCTCAAACCAGAGCGAATCACTTGCAAAATAATCCAGGGTCGAAATTCCCGCCCACCCCGGCAGCCAGGGACTGTCAATAATGAATCCAACCGGCATCGGCTTGACTGCTTTGCCCGCGATGACGTCCAAAAGCGTCTGCCATTGTTGAGCATTCACAGACAGAACTCCTTATAACGGGATTCAACGTATGATGGAAATTATCTTCATTTTCGGATTTTATGGTAGAAAAATTTCCTAAATTATGTCCAATAGGTTGAAATGACGCTCAAAACAGTTAGAATATGTGAACGGCCGTTCAAAAACCTGCGTGGGCAATTTCAGAAAGAAAGGGGAAACATTATGAAACCATCCACAACTATCACGGTAATATTTCTGCTGCTTGTTTCAATCGTGCATTTGTTAAGGCTGATTTTTCAGGTGAAGGTGACAATGGCTGGCGCCACTGAAATACCAATGTGGATGAGCGCTGCAGCGTGCATAGCTACCGCGGCATTGGCAATCTGGCTGTGGCGGGAAAATAAAAAATAAAGAACAACTTTAGCTTGTTTTTCTGCTTTTTCACTTAACAGGGAGCCGGATGATACAGAAGGAACGAATTCGGCTTTTAAACCACACTGCGCCTCAGAACTGCGGGGCGAAAGAAAAATCTTCGGCAAAGTCCGCTATATGAACTTTGCCGGCCTGAAACGGAAATTCAACATAGATAAATACATAAGTTGTTTTCCGAGTGAAACTGTATGAAAAAAGAAACACATGCCGTAACGGGAGCATTCGGGTATTCAGGAAAATATATTGCAAAAGAATTATTGGAAAGAGGACATGCAGTTGTCACGCTGACGAATTCATTGAATCGCCCCAATCCATTTGGAGATGCTGTTAAAGCTTTTCCTTTTGATTTTGATAATATTGACAAGTTGAAAAAGTCGCTTGAGGGAGTCAAAACACTTTACAATACATATTGGGTACGATTCAATCACAAGACGTTTACTTTTGCAAATGCTATTGAGAATACTACCCGGCTATTCCGTGCCGCCGGGATGGCCGGAGTAGAGAGGATTGTCCATATCAGCATCACGAATCCCTCGGAAGATTCGCCTCTTGAGTATTTCAGCGCCAAAGCCCAGCTTGAGAAAATTCTGATCAATACAGGAATATCGTATGCAATTCTTCGGCCAACGGTAATTTTTGGCAGGGAAGATATTCTTATTAATAATATCGCATGGATGTTAAGGACATTTCCTGTCTTCGGAGTATTTGGCGACGGCAATTGCAAACTGCAGCCGATTTATGTGGAAGACCTGGCTAAACTATGTGTGGAGCAGGGATTATGCCGTGAAAACTGTATCATAAATGCAATCGGACCGGAGACATTCACCTTTAAAGAATTAGTTCAGACCATCGCAAAAGCCATCGGCACAAATAGACTTATCATGTCCACACCTCCTTTCATAGGAAGAATGATGAGTAAGCTTATCGGTCTGTGTTTTGACGATGTATTGATAACACGGGATGAGATGGAAGGTTTGATGAGTAATCTTCTGTATGTGGATTCTCCGCCTGCGGGCAGCACGAGATTGTCGGTCTGGATACAAAAAAACAAGGATCATATTGGAAAAAGATACATGAGCGAATTATCGCGAAGGCGAGACCGTAACAAGGCATACGGCCAATTCAAAGATTGAAGTCGCTTCACCAGCAAACTCTCAACGGATTATTTTTATTCTGCCTTCTCTTTTTCCCTTTTTCCCATTGCCTTTTACCTTTACAATCGGCGAAATTATGAACGATTTACTGAAACGACATTATGAAGGGCCCGGCGGGATTCGGGAAATGCTGGTTATCGCGCTGCCGATGGTCGCCTCCAACGCCTGCGATACGGTGATGATTTTTACCGACCGGCTGTTTTTGTCTCGGCTGGGGTCGGAACAAATGAGCGCGGCCATGGGCGGCGGTCTGACCTGTTTTATGTTGGCCACATTCTTTATGGGTCTGACCGGTTATTGCACCGCGCTGGTCGCGCAGTATTTCGGCGCCAAACGCAAGGAACGATGTGCCAAAGCAATCTCACAGGGTCTGATTATCTGCCTACTGGCTTATCCGGCCATTCTGGCCTGTCGTCCGCTGGGCCATTGGCTGTTTAACGTGATGAAAATTCCCGCTGAACAACTGGCGCCGCAGAAGATCTATTTTGATATCCTGCTGTACGGCACACTTCTCAGCTTGACGCGCAACGGCCTAAGCTGTTTTTTTTCGGGCATCGGAAAAACCAGAATCGTTATGTTTTCAACCATCGCCGCTATGGCGCTGAATGTCGCACTGGATTACATTTTCATCTTCGGCAAGCTGAGCCTGCCCGCCATGGGCATCGCGGGAGCGGCTTATGCCACAATCATCGGCGAAGCCGTCGGCCTGCTGGTACTGGTCTGGGCCTATTTTCGCAAATCCAACCGGGATGAATACGCCGTGATGAAGTCCTTTCATTACGACTGGGACGTGATGGAAAAGCTGCTGCGTTTTGGTTATCCGTCGGGCGTGGAGTTTTTTTTGAATCTCCTGGCCTTTGACATTCTGGTCCTGATGTTTCACGCCACCGGCCTGGTTACCGCCGGGGCGATAACGATTGTGTTCAACTGGGATATGGTTTCGTTTATTCCGCTGGTGGGAGTTAATATCGGCGTCGTGAGTCTGGTCGGACGCTATATGGGCGAAAGGCAGCCGGATACCGCCCACCGCGCCACGATGTCGGGTCTGAAACTGGCCTGGCTGTATTCGTTCTGCACCTTCATCGCCTTTGCTTTTTTTGCGAAATATCTGGTCGGGGCGTTTCGACCGAGCCGGCAGGATGCGATTTTCACTCAGGCCTTTCCAATAGCCGTTTTTATGCTGCGTCTGGCGGCGCTGTATGTCATGGCCGACGCAATGATGCTGGTTTTCGGCGGGGCACTGCGCGGGGCGGGGGATACGTTCTGGACAATGTGTATTTCGGTCGGTATGCACTGGACGCTGGTTGTCGTACTGGCGGTGATGCTGCGGATTTTGAACTTTACGCCGCAATCAGCGTGGGTTATGCTGTGTACCATCCTGATGCTGTTTAGCGGGATTCTGTATCTGCGCTATCGCAGCGGGAAGTGGCGGTCGATACGGGTTGTGGAGGATGAAAGCGAAAGAGTCGTACCTGTTTTCGACGGTCTCCACGAAACAAGAGATTTGTAAATTGTGCCAATAAGGTATTTCAAAGGAATGCCTGATGAGCGAGTCTTTCAATCCCCGGCGATATGATACGATGAACTATCGTACCTGCGGCAAAAGCGGGATGAAACTCCCGGCACTGTCGCTGGGTTTGTGGCAGAATTTTGGCCAGGATGATAATCCCCAAACGGCTCGCAAAATGATTTTGACCGCCTTTAACGCGGAGATTACGCATTTTGACCTGGCCGACAATTATGGTCCGCCGCCGGGTTATGCCGAGATGTTTTTCGGACAGATTTTGCATTCCGATTTAGCTCAGCACAGAGACGAACTCGTTGTTTCCACCAAAGCCGGACACCTGATGTGGCCCGGCCCTTATGGTGATGGCGGCAGCAGAAAACATCTACTGACAAGTCTCGACCAGTCGCTTGGTCGAATGAAGCTGGACTATGTGGACATCTTTTACTCACATCGGCCCGACCCCGAAACGCCGTTGGAAGAAACACTGATGGCTCTGGCCGATGCGGTTCGGATGGGCAAGGCTCTGTATGTCGGCATTTCCAAGTATCCGCCGGATTTAACCCGCAAAGCTGCGGATTTCCTGAGCCAGTTGAATTGTCCGTTTGTTATTCATCAGGTCCGCTATTCGATGCTGGTGCGGGATATTGAAAAGCAGGGGCTTCTTGGTACTCTGGCTGATTTGGGTCTTGGCTGTATTGTTTTTTCGCCCTTGGCCCAGGGACTCCTGACGGACAAATATCTTTCCGGCTCAATCCCCGCCAATTCACGGGCGGGAAAACACAATCCATTTTTGAAAGCCGAGACCATCACCCCTGAACTGGTAGGCAAACTGAGAGCATTGAATGAAGTCGCAAAAAACCGCGGCCAATCGCTTTCGCAGATGGCTGTTGCGTGGCTGCTGCGGGATGAGCGAATTACTTCCGTTCTGATTGGGGCCAGCCGTCCCGAACAAATTACGGACAATCTCAAGGCTTTGTCAAATCTTGCTTTTAGCGAAGAAGAATTGCATCAAATCGAAACAATTCTATAACAAAAAACTTTTTATAATTTCATTTATGGCGAAGAATCCGTTGACAATTTATTCAGTATCGCAGATCAATGCGATGGTGGCCGCGGCACTCGAGCAGGAATTTCCGTCCCGAATGGTCGTCAATGGCCAAATCAGCGATTTTAAGGTCCATTCGAGCAGGCATTGTTATTTTTCGCTTAAAGATGAAAACAGCATTTTGCCCTGTGTGATGTGGGCCAGTAAGTTTAAGGCCGTCAAATTTCGTCCACAAAATGGAATGGCGGTTTTGGCCACCGGTTCGGTCGAAGTTTATATCCCCGGCGGAAAGTATCAGTTTTATGTCGAAAAACTTGACCCCGTCGGCGTCGGTACGCTGCAACTGGCCTTTGAACAGCTCAAGCAAAAACTCCAGGCTGAAGGCCTGTTTGACGAAGACCGAAAACGCCCTCTGCCCCGCTTTGCGATGCGGATTGGCGTCGTTACCAGTGCCGTCGGGGCGGCAATTGAGGATATTCGCAACAGTATCTTCAAACGCTGGCCGTGTGCAAAATTGTTTTTATTCGATGTGCCGGTGCAGGGCGAAGGGGCTGCCCAGAAAATCGCCGCGGGCATCCACAAGGCCAATCGAATGCGGAAACAACTGGGTCTGGAAGTGCTGATTGTCGGCCGCGGCGGCGGCTCGATGGAGGACTTATGGGCTTTTAATGAGGAAGCGGTCGCCAGGGCGATTTATCATTCCGAGTTGCCGGTCGTCAGTGCCGTTGGACACGAGGTGGATTTTACCATAGCCGATTTTGTCGCCGATGTGCGGGCCTCTACACCGACCCAGGCCGGCGTTCTGGCCGTTCCAAACGCCGAAGAAGTCCTTGCCGGCTTACACTCGGCTCAAAAACGGCTTAACAATACCGTTAAAGGCCAATTGCGGCATTTGAGATTGGAATTACAAACCATTCTGGCCGGTGTGATTTTTCGTCAGCCCCGTCAGGTGCTGCAAAACAGCACCCAGCGGCTTGACGAAACGGTACTGAACCTTAAAGGTACTCTGCGGGGTAAATTCGACTGGGCCGGTCGTCTCGTTCAACAGGCCGAGATGGCGATTCTGCGGATTGAACCAAGACGCTTTTTATCCGTCGGTCAGAATCGACTTATCCAACTGGAAGCTCGAACAAGACAGGCGTGGGAAAGGCGCCGTTCGGAAAAGCTGTTGCAAATGGCCGCCGTCCAGAATAAATTACAGGCGTTGAATCCGAGAGCCGTGCTGGAACGGGGATACAGTATTACCACCAGCCGCCGTACCGGTAAAATCATTACGACAGTCGCAGATGTACGGCTGGGAGATGCGATAACGACCGAACTGTCCCAGCAGCAGCGGATTGAAAGCACGGTAACCAACATTCCACCCGGCGGGCAGGAGACATAAGATATGGCTAAAACAGAAAAGAACAATAAATCAGGCGGGTTGAGTTTTGAACAGGCCATCGACCAGCTCAATCAGATAGTCTCGCATATCGAGCAGGGGCAGATTCCTTTACAGGAAAGTCTCGAGCAGTACGAGAAGGGAATGAAGCTGATACAACACTGTCGAAAGATTCTGCAGGACGCCGAAAAACGAATTGAGCGGGTTTCAGCGCAGAACGAATCGGCCTGTGCCGATTCGGAAAAAGAAGATTCACGAGACGACGAGACGTCATCTTGACGACGGCGAGCGTGGCGGAACTGGCAGACGCGCAAGGTTTAGGTCCTTGTGTCCTTCGGGACTTGTGGGTTCGACTCCCTCCGCTCGCAATCAAATAAGGAGTAATTCCTGTCGGCCCGGCTAAATCTCTTTTAACTTTCAAAGAGACATAGAAGGTACAAATTATTATTATTTTCAGGTTTTTTCTTACATTGACTGTTTAGCTTAAACAAACTGTTCGGTAAAAATCTGCATTTATCTGTTGCAGATTACAACCCATTTCATAACCCCCAAAAACCGCGTTTTCAGTGCTGAAAACAGGCCATTCAGTGGGTTATGAAATGGCTTCTACTATCTGCGGCTGCTGTACCCAATGCGATGAACTGATACGGAAGCTCTCCAGCGACAAGACATCCGCTGAAAAGAAAGACACGTAAAGCGATTATTTCGGCCAGCCGGCCCAGATGATGAGAATGCCAAACGCAACAGCAACTATTCCCCAGAGACGATAAATCCATTGGGGTCGCTGCTGGAACCATTGAATGAGTTTTTGTATCCGGCTGCGCGGCAAGAGGATTAGAACCATTCCCCCCAAAACGGCCAAGATGCCAATGATGATTATAATTGCCGGGCGATGGCAGGAACGGGCCCAGACAAGCATAATGACACCGATAGCAATTCTGATGAGGGAAGCGAAGTAAAGACCAAAGCCGGTTTGTACCCAGCGAAGGAGGGAGGTCAGATGTATTGGCTGAAAAACAATCCATCCGCCCAGTGCCGCGATTACCGCCCCTACAAGCCAAATGAGTGATGCCATAATAGACTCCTTTCCGGATTATTTTTCCACTGGTTCGAGCATCTCGGCGTCGATTTCGACGCTGGTGGCCTGGCCGAGCATTTCGACGGCCAGTATCAGCCGCATTTTTTTCTCTCCGTGGCGGACAACAATGCCTTCGATTCCCATCAATGGGCCTGCGGCTACTTTGCATTTCTGGCCGACCTTGATATATTCGTGCGGCAGGAGGGTTTTGCCCGCCCGTAAGGCTTTTTCGATGGGCAGCAGTTCCGCGACTAAACGAGCCTGCTCAAAGACAGGAATAATGGTTGCCACACGGTTGGTTTTGAGCACCTCGAGGCGGTCTTTTTCCTGGCCGCAGAAAAAAACATAACTGCTGAACACCGGCAGCAGCGACCGAAAGGTGCGATTCTTTTTGCGGCTGACCTTCCAGCTCATCGGCAAAAAGTATGGAATTTCTCTGGTGACCATTGCCCATGCGACGGCTTTTTCGTTGCGGCTTCGGGTATGGGCCACCCACCATGTGCCGTGAAAATCGGCGATGGATTTTTCCTGCGGCCAGATAATCGGCGGATTTTCAGTTTCTTTTAACACGGTTTGAACTTTCTGTTCCTCAGCGATACGGTTCTTATGTTGATTCCCGTACAGCGGCGACGAGATATTCGCAATCTGAGTGAACCTGGATATATCCGTCTATCGCGGCGGGGATAAGAAACGTATCACCAGCGGAAAATGGAATCGCATCAAAAGCCGGGCCAAGCATCGCTCCTTGTCCGGACAAAAAGACAATCGCTTTCATTGTGCCTGGACTGAACAGAACCTCACCGCCGGCTGTTCGATGTCCTTTGTCGAGCGAGAATGCTTCGGTTTCGACAAGTCTGCCGACAGTTCGCACCGGCAGATTGTCGGCGGTCTGGCCAAAATGAATACATTCCAGGGCTTCTTTGATATGCAGAGGTCGCGGTTTTCCCGTGGCCGAGTCGATACGGTTCCAGTCAAACACCCGGTAGGTGGTGTCGGACGGCTGCTGAATCTCGGCGATCAACAACCCTGCTCCAATGGCATGACATGTCCCGGCGGGGATGAAATGGCATTCGCCGGGATGCACTGTGACGGAATTCAGCAACTCGGCGCAAGTGCCATTTTTGATTGCGTTTTCAAATTGTTGTTTTGTCGTACCGGACTTAAGACCTTTATAAATAACCGCTCCCGTCTCGGCCTGGATGATGTACCAGCATTCCGTTTTGGGTTTTCCCCTGCTTATTCTCGAACAGGCCGCCGCGTCCGGATGCACCTGGACACTGAGTACCTCGTGTGAATCGATAAACTTTATCAACAGTGGAAACGGCCCGCAATAGTTGTTTCTGCCGGTGATGGGCCGACTGTATTTGTGCAACACTTCGCAAAGGGTTTGGCCGGTCAAAGGGCCGTTATCGACGACCGTTTTGTCATCCGGCATATCGGTTAATTCCCAGCTTTCGCCGATGAGTTGTCCCGTGGGAAGATTCTTGCCGAACACATCGTGGAGTTTCCATCCACCCCAGATACGGGGTTTGAAAATAGGTCGGCATTTTAACGGATACATTTCCATAGGCAGAGTATTATACAGACCCCAAACAGCCTTGTCCACCGTGAGAGGAGGAAGAAGAAAGAATGACGAAGCCGGCGCATTCTTTCGGAATCAGTCGTTTTATTGTCTGCCTGTCAGTGATAATTACAGGCGCGCCATCGCTTTTTCAACGCCCTCGGCGATGGCCGCGGCGATTTTATCCCGGAATGTGCCGTCGTACAGCAGGGCGGCTTCTCTCGGATTGGAAATATGCCCGCATTCGACCAGCACAGCCGGGCAGTTGGTATTGGCCAGCACGATGTAATCCGCTTCGCGAACGCCCCGGCTGGAAAGCCCCGTGGCAGTCATCGCGTCTTCAATGAGTCCGGCGGCCATTCGTGAATCCTGACCGGCAGAACGACTCACATAAACCGAATAGCCCCGCATGGTCAAACTGTCGTTGGAGTCGCAGTGGATCGAGACAAACAAATCCGGACCGACACTGTTGGCGATGTCGGCTCGCTCATATTTGTCAATAAATGTGTCCGAAGTGCGAATCATTTTAACCTGAAAGCCTTTGGCCCTGAGTATCGAAGCGACTTTACCGGCGATACGCAGATTAATACCTTTTTCGGTATAACCCAGATAGCTGGTGGCGCCGGGGTCTTTGCCGCCGTGGCCGGCGTCGATAGCGACCAGTCCGCCGACTTTGGATTTGGGCGGAATCCACTGAAATTTTGGTGGTGCGGGCGCAACGTAGTATGTAGGCCGCAGATGCGGCCGAATCATACTTTCCAGAATCTCCGGCAGATACACGGTGTTATTCAAGTGAGCTACCGGGCCGGTGCTGCCGATGGGGACCTGGTTGACGAATACCCGTCCGCCGTCGTGGATGAAAACCAACACGCGGTTGGTTCCGTTTTTCATTTCGATATAGCGGTCAGTCTCCTCCGTCACATCCAGTCCAAGGCGACTGGCCAGTTCAAATGGCGACAGCCGAAACGACATCGTCGTGGCGGACTGCTGCCCGGGTTGACAACCAGTCAGGCCTGCCGCCGCCACCACGGTGATTAATAGACTAAACCCTGTTCTATATAACTTCACGCAAACCCTTTCATAAAAAAACAGTGAATAGTCGATAGTGAATGGTGAATAGTTTTTAAGTACTGTTTCCTATCTCACCATTTACCGTCACTATTCACTAATTTTTCTATTTATCGGTTCGGACAAAGCAAAGACTTCAACATTTATCCCGGCCGCGAAAACGATACCCCCCCCGGAACATTTGCATCGGATGCAATTGCCGCTGATTATTTCTGCTGTTGGGCTTTTTCCCGATAGAACTTCTGCATCACGTAAAAAGCTTTTTTCTTCTGTCCGGTTTCGGAAAACAGTCCCTTGCGGTTGTAATAATCCTGAATGTCCGGCAGAAGTCGTCTGGGCGAGCGGAAATCCTTGAGAATCCAGGGACTGGTGCCTCGCAGGAAGGGGATTTTTTTGAGCATCTCCACCTGGTGAATATACAAGTCTTCCTGATACTCTTCCGAAAAGCGGGTTTTGTTGTCGGCGTGATAGCCAGCCAGGGCGCCGCCGCCAAATTCGCTCATAATCAGCGGTTTTTCATAAGACGTCTGCCACATTTTGTCGTCACATCGCTCAGGCAGACCTTCATACCAGCCGACGTATTCATTGCAGCCCAGGACGTCAAGGTATTGACCCAGGGGGTCTTCAATCAGAACGGTATTGCCTCGCGAAGTTTTTTCCATTGCGGCGGTCATCAATCGTGTCGGGTCCATCCGGCGGGTTTTGTCAATCAAAGCAGTCAGGAATTTGAGCCGGGTTTCGTTGACAGGGGTTTCGTTGGCAATTGACCATAGCACAACCGAAGCACGATTTTTATCGCGCGTAATCATTTCCGTCAATTGATTCATTGCGTTGTCGAGTGTCTGCGGATTTTCAAATTGAATCGTCCAATAGACCGGCAGTTCGCTCCAGACCAGCAGGCCCATCCGGTCGGCCTTTTTGAGCATATATTCGTTATGCGGATAGTGGGCCAGGCGAACGAAATTACAGCCCATCTCTTTGGCCCAGCCCAGCAGAACCTCGGCGTCTTCCTCGCTGTAGGCCCTTCCGGGACGCATCGGCGACTCCTCGTGAATGCAGATGCCGCGCAAAAATACAGGTTTGCCGTTGAGCAGGATGTCCTGACCGCGGGTTTGAATCTGACGAAAGCCAATCTGGTCACGAATGGTGTCCTGGCCGGCGGACAGAACGACATCATAGAGTTTTGGATTTTTAGGACTCCACAGAGAAACAGTGATTTTTTTCGTGAAGAAACTTTCTTTTGTCGCTGTAGTCACCTCGAAAGTTGCTTTGCCCGTTTGGTCGGGTGTGAAGGTTTTTTTCAGTTTGATTTCCGGGATTTCAAGCGTGATAGTTTGCTGTTTTTGAGCGCCGTCCAGTTGGACCCAGCCGGCAATGGCGTCGGATGAATCTTTTTTAAGCTGCACCATATAATCCCGAATGAATGTCTGAGGCGTTTCAATCAGCATCACGTCGCGGGTGATTCCGCCGTAATTCCACCAGTCGGTATTGACCGTCGGCACGGCGTCCCGATAGCGTTTGTTATCGACCTTGACAATCAGAAAGTTCTGTGTCTCCTGAACCCGGTCGGTGATTTCAAAGCAGAAGGGGGTGAAGCCGCCGATGTGCCGGCCCAGTTTTTTGCCGTTGAGATAGACAAAGGCGTCGTAATTGGCGGCGCCGAAATAGACAAACAGGCGATGGGTTTTATCTTTACGGGGGTCATCGAAACTTTTCTTGTACCAGATAGTGCCTTCGTAGAACATCAGTTCCGGTTTCTGGCTGTTCCAGTCGCCGGGGACATTGATGAGGGGGCTTTTATCGAAGTCATATTCCACGAGGTCGGATTTGTCTTTGGGTTTCTGATTGCGGAAAAAGCCATTAGATGTTTCCTCGTACCGGTAGCTGTAAAAACCGGTTTCATAGACGTCGATAATATAATTCCATTTGCCGTTGAGGCTGACCGGTTCGCGCCCGAGAGGGTTTTGAATCAATGGATAGATATCCGCCGACACAACGGCCCGGAGCAAAACAAAAAGCGCGAAAAAGAAGATAGGATTCAATAAATGCGATGTTCTCTTCATAACATTCTCCTGATTTTGCGGTTGATTGTCCGCTGTTTATAAAAACTGCCGGAGGAGGGACTTGAACCCTCACCTGGTGTGAGCCAGACAGGATTTTGAATCCTGCGCGTCTGCCATTCCGCCACTCCGGCGAACGTAAAAATTTTCGATCCTTCGATTTTACTCAGGACAAGTTTTCCATTTTCGATTTGAAAAAAATGGAGGGCATTTAGAATACTGAATGAACCAGCAATCGTCAAGCCTGATCTCCCGCGGGATTGTCCAGAAATACAATATCTTCGGGCACGGCGATGACGTCGCGGCGGTCGGGGCCGAGGAGTTTTCGGATTTCCCGGCTGTGTCTGCCGGCGACGACTTTGATTTCCTCGCTGGACAGACTGACGACGGCTTTGGCCGCATCGTTAATCCAGACGACGGCGCCGACTTCAAACGTTCCCTCGACGGATTTGACGCCGCTGGGCAGCAGACTTTTATGATTATGCAGTGCTCTCATCGCGCCGTCATCAACCGCAATGGTACCTTCAGGCGGATTGTTCAATATCCAGCGGATGCGGTTGGATAGCTTCTGTTTGGGTAAAAACAATGTGCCGATGTCATCGCCGGCAAGAATTTTCTCGATGACGCCGGGGTGTCGCCCGTGGGCCAGAACGACCCTGCAGCCGGCATAAGCGGCGATTTTGGCCGCCTCGATTTTGGTCTTCATTCCGCCGGTGGAATACATCGAGCCTTTGCCGCCGGCGGCCCTGGCAATTTTATCCGAGATTTCATAAACAATCTTGATTGGCTTGGCGTCGGGGTATGCTTTGGGATTTTTATCATACAGCGCGTCAATATCGGTCAGCAAAATTAAAACGTCGGCGTCGATTTTGCTGGCAACCAGAGCGCTAAGGCGGTCATTGTCGCCAAAGGCCGTGCCGATTTCATCGGTGGCGACGCTGTCGTTTTCGTTGATAATCGGCATCACGCCCAGTTTCAAAAGCGCTTCGATAGCGGTTTTCAGGTTGAGATAACTTTTGCGGTTTTTCAATACCTCAGCGGTTAAAAGCACCTGTGCGACAATCAGTCCATAATTGGCGAAGGCCTGATGATACTCATGCATCAGCAGCGGCTGGCCGATGGCGGCGCAGGCCTGGCGGGCCTTCATTTCCGTAATCGGGCCGGGACGCTGCAATCTGCGCGCGCCCATTCCAATCGCGCCGCTGGTGACCAGCAGCATTTGTCTGCCTTGTTTGACTAAAGCTGCGATTTGTCCGGCCAGGCTATTGATATACTCAGTATCGACTCCGTCATCTTTAGTCAGCGTGCTGGTGCCGACCTTGATAACAATCCGTTTGGCGTTGGCGAAATTACGCATTTTAGAAATTCCAGTTCTTCCTTAATTTGCGATGCGTATAACTCTTTGCGTTTGTTCCGCTATAATCAGCGACGACGTGGCCGGAGCCGGTCAAGAGCCATTTGTAAATAACCAGACCTTCCAGTCCCACGGGGCCGCGGGCGTGAAGTTTCTGTGTGCTGATGCCCACCTCCGCCCCCAGTCCATAACGGAACCCATCGGCAAAGCGGGTGCTGGCGTTCCAGAAGACACATGCGGAATCTATGAGACTCAGGAATTTTGCCGCGGCGGATTTATCGTTGGTCACAATCGTATCCGTATGTCGTGAGCCGTAGGTGTTGATATGTTCAATAGCTTGTTCCAGTGTATCCACGGTGCGAATCGACAGGATGTAATCCAGATATTCTGTCTTCCAGTCCTGTTCGGTGGCGGGCTTGATGTTAATAATTTGACGGGTTTTTTCACAGCCGCGAAGTTCAACATTCTTTACTTCCAAAGCCGCTTTGACCTTGGGCAGGAAAATGGGGGCAATCTCTTTATGTACCAATAGCGTTTCGGCGGCGTTGCAGACCGCGACGTACTGGCATTTGGAGTCCACGGTAATTTTGACGGCCATATCTATATCCGCGGCCTTGTCTATATAGACGTGGCAGATGCCGTCGGCGTGGCCCATCACGGGGATGCGGGTATTATCCATAATGTGGCGGACGAACGCGTTGCTGCCGCGGGGGATAATCAGGTCGATATATTTGTCCAGTCCGAGCATCGCAGCGACGTCGGCGCGGGTTTCGAGCAGTCCCAGCCAGCCGGCGGGGATACCCGCTTTGACAGTCGCTTCGGCGATGATTTCAGCGAGGATTTTATTGGTTCGCGCCGCCTCGGAGCCGCCCTTGAGCAGGACGGCATTGCCGCTTTTAAGGCACAGCGATGAAATCTGTACCAGTGCGTCGGGGCGGGATTCAAAAATGACGCCGATAACTCCGATGGGACAACTGACCTGATACAGTTCCAATCCCTTGTCCAGTTCGGTTGCCGAGAGGGTTTTGCCGACAGGGTCTTCCAAGCCAATCAGACTTGCCAAGCCTTTGCAAACCTCGTCGATTTTGCTCTGGTCGAATTTGAGGCGTTTAAGCAGGGGGGCGGCTAAGTTATTTTTCTGTGCTTCTGCAAGGTCGGCACTGTTGGCCTGGATAATGCGATGGCTTTGAGAAAGCAGGGCCAGACGTATCGCATCGAGGGCCTTGTTTTTGGCCTCGGTAGTGAGGGCCGCCAATACAATGGAGGCTTGACGGGCAGTTTGTGCCAGTGTTTGAATGTCCATAGTGAAACTCCGAAACGAATAAAGGCCAATTATATCGCTTTTGGAAATCTTTTCCAGAATTTGCATAGATTATTTTAAGATTCACAAAAACGGGGGGAATTTGGGATTTGGCGGGGGTTTTGGTTGACAATTTGAGCTTTTTGGGACAATATGAAGGAAATTTTGCGGGCGTAGCTTAGTGGTAAAGCTCCAGCCTTCCAAGCTGGTCATGTGGGTTCGATTCCCATCGCCCGCTGTGGTAAATCCTTGTTTTGGCTAACGGCGGCTTTAACAGGGATTTTTTTGCGTACAAACAAAAAACTACAGGAAAGTGTCGATGAAAGCACAAGTCCTGACTGGTATTCGTCAGATGGGAATAAGGGAAGTCCCCGCGCCAAAAATTGCCCACGATACGGACGTTCTTCTGAAAATAGAAGAAGTCGGCGTCTGCGGCAGCGACATTCATTATTACGAAACCGGGCGCATCGGCAGTCAGGTCGTGCAATATCCATTCATTGTCGGACATGAATGTGCCGGGCAGGTGGTCGAGGTTGGGGCCGGGGTGAAAAATCTGCGGGTGGGGCAATTAGTTGCAGTAGAGCCGGCGATATCGTGTCATCACTGCGACCAGTGTCTGGCGGGTCGGCCGCATACCTGCCGCAAGCTGGTTTTTTTGGGCTGTCCGGGGCAAATCTCCGGCTGTCTGTGCGAATACATGGTAATGCCGCAGGAGTGCTGTTTTCCCATTGATGGCAGGCTTACTGCTACACAGGGTGTACTGTGTGAGCCATTTGCGATAGGACTTTACGCGGTGAAGCAATCTCAGATTCAAAGGGGAGCCAAAGTCGCGGTTTTAGGTGCGGGGCCGATAGGGCTAAGCTGTATGGCCGCGGCCAAGGCGCACGGAGCGGCCAAAGTCTATATGACCGAAATTATTGAAGAACGCATCCATCTGGCGCAAAACAACGGTGCTGACTGGGTGAGCAATCCACATAAGGAGAATATCGTTGCGGCTATCGGCAAGGCTGAACCGGGCGGAATAGACGTCGTTTATGAATGTGCCGGGCAGCAGGAAACGCTCGAACAGGGCGTCGAACTGCTCAAACCCGGCGGTAAGTTGATGCTGGTCGGTATCCCCCGCGAATCTCGCGTTTCGTTCAGTCCGGATTTGATGCGGCGTAAAGAAATCACGTTGATTAACGTCCGCCGGCAAAATCACTGTACACAGCAGGCGATTGATTTAATTGCCGCCGGCAGGGTCAATCTTGATTTTATGGTGACGCATCGGTTTGATTTTGCCCAGACGCAAAAAGCATTTGATTTAGTGGCAGGTTATAAAGACGGCGCAGTGAAAGTGATTGTGAAGCTATGAAGCGGGCCTGTATTGTCAGCGTCGGCAATGAACTGCTCAACAGCCAAACGGTGGATACCAACGCCAACTGGCTGTGTAAGCAATTACTGACGTTTGGCATTCCCACCGAAGGTATCTGGATAGCGGGCGATGAAATCGAGCGTATTGTCTCATCGCTCAAACAGGCCGCGGAAATCGGCGACATTATTTTTATCACCGGCGGTCTTGGCCCGACTGAAGATGATATAACAAGGCAGGCCTTAGCTGATTTTCTGGGGGTGCAACTGGAATTTCGGCAGGAACTCTTGGATAAAATCGAGGCCTTTTTCAAGGCCCGCAAACTTGCGATGCCGGAAATTAACCGCACTCAGGCATATATTCCCAAAGGAGGCGACGCCATTGAAAATCCCGTTGGTACGGCTCCGGGGATTCACGCCGCGGCAAAAGGCAAAGACTATTTCTGTCTGCCCGGCGTGCCGGTGGAAATGAAGCGGATGTTTGATGATACTATTCGTGGGCGGTTAGAAAGTCAGCGTTCCGGGCCGATAGTTTTGACCGGGCGGATTTCCTGCTATGGGGCGGGAGAGTCCGTCATTGCCCAAATGCTCGGCGACCGAATGAAACGCGGACGAAACCCGCTGATTAACTGCACCGTCAGCGGCGGAGATATTACGCTGCATATTGTCGCCCAGGCGGATAACTTTGAGCAGGCGCAGCAAATGATTGCCGAACAAAAGCGGGAACTTGGCGAAATTTTAGGCCTCTTGGTCTATAGCACCGAGGATAAGTCCTTAGCCGAAGTGGTGGGACAACTGCTGCGGCAAAAGAAAATAACTCTGGCGACAGCCGAATCCTGTACGGGCGGTCTGCTGGGCAAATACATTACCGATATACCCGGCAGCAGCGATTATTATCTTGGCGGCTGGGTCACTTACAGTAATGAAGCCAAAATCCGAGAGTTAGGAGTTGCTGAAAAACTTTTGCAGGAATACGGAGCCGTCAGTGAACCAGTAGCAAGGGCAATGGCTGATGGGGCGGTGCGAAAAAGCGGGGCCGGCGCCGCTCTTGCCATTACCGGCATCGCCGGTCCCGGCGGCGGAAGCGAACAAAAGCCGGTGGGGCTGGTATATATTGCCGTGAAAAATGGGAAAAATATGGAGGTGCGGGAACTTCGTTTTGCACCCTTTTCGAGGGAAATGATTCGTCAGCGGGCGGCATTATCGGCCCTGAATTTATTGCGGTTAGAACTGGGGGTTTGACGAAGATAACTCATTATGCTACAATACAGTGTTGTGAATTTCGGGATTGGCCTCGCAGAGAAAGGACCGGATGGCAAAAAAGAGGAGACATTTAGGCGAGATTCTCTACGCCAAAGGGGTTGTCGATAAGGAAAACCTCGTTAAGGCGATAAAGAAGGGCAAAGAGACCAACAAGCGTCTCGGCGAGGTGCTCATCCAAATGGGGCTGGCCAGTGAAGACCAGATTTTTGAGGCCTTGGCCGGGCAGTTTGGTATGGAGTATGTGGATTTGGATAAGGTCGATGTTCCCGAGAATGCCAAACAGCTTGTCCCAGAGGAATTGATTAAAAAACACCGCATTTTGCCTCTCGGTAAGGAAAACGGACACCTCAAATTGATTATTAAAGACCCGCTGGATTTGGATTTGCTGGACCTGCTGCGTTTCCGGCTCAACGCCGAATTGCAATGCTGTCTGGCCTCGCCGACGAAGATTGAGAACTATATCAATACGCAAATCGACGAAGTCCGCAACAGCATCGACGCCACGGCAGCGGAGCTGGTCGCAGCGGGGAAAACGCTCCAGGCGGAAATCCGCCGGGTTGAAATGTCCAGCGAAGAAGACGACGGTCCGGTCATTCGATTAGTCAATCTCATTATTGATGAAGCAGTGCGGTCGCGGGCCAGCGATATTCATATCGAACCGATGGCCAACCGCGTTCGTGTACGGTACCGGATTGACGGCGTATGTATCGAACGCGACAACATCCCCAAAAATATGCAGGCGCCGGTGCTGGCCCGTGTGAAAATTATGTCGGGAATGGACATCGGCGAACGTCGGCTGCCGCAGGATGGCCGTATCATGCGGATGATTGACGGACAAGATATTGACTTCCGCGTATCGGCTCTGCCGGCTTATCATGGCGAAAGCACCGTATTGCGTATTTTGCGCCCCGAATCGGTCAACATCGGTATTCAGGCCATTGGTTTTGAGGCGGACGACTACGAACGGTTCACCAAAATTATCCGCCGGCCCAACGGTATCTTTCTTGTAACCGGCCCGACGGGAAGCGGCAAAACCACAACGCTGTATTCGGCGCTGCAGGAACTGAACCGACCCGACAAGAAAATTATCACCGCCGAAGACCCGGTTGAATATAACATCAAGGGCATCAATCAGTGCCAGGTGCGAACGGATATTGGTCTGACGTTTGAAAAGATTCTGCGGTCGATGCTGCGTCAGGCTCCCAACATTATCCTCATTGGCGAAATCCGCGACGGTGTGGTGGCGGACATCGCCATTCAGGCGGCTCTGACCGGACATTTGGTATTCAGTACGCTGCACACCAACGATGCCCCCAGCGCAATTACCCGTCTGATTGATATGGGCGTCAAACCCTTCCTTGTGGCCAGCTCCATCCAGGCAATTATGGCTCAGCGTCTGGTACGCGTCATCTGCAAGGAATGTAAAACGGTCGATCCGATGCCGGATCCGCATTTTTTGAGACTGCTGAATATTACGCCGGAAGAATCGCAAAAACATCCGATATATAAAGGGGCGGGTTGTGCCAAATGTTCCGGAACGGGTTTCAGGGGGCGTATCGCGATATTTGAAATGATGGAAATGAACACCCAAATCCGGGATTTGGCGTTTTCCCGCGCCCCGACCAGCGAGTTGCGTAAAGCGGCACGAGCCAGCGGTATGCGACCCCTGCTGGGAGACGGCAAAATTAAGGTGTTCCGAGGAATAACCACCCCTGAGGAAGTTTCTTCTGTAACTCAGGCGGAAGGTCTGGTCGTGGATCAGCCCACATAGGCGAAAAAGATGAAATTGTACATTTTATAGGGTACTATTATGGCGTCACTTCATATTGACCGGTTGCTGGAAGCGTGTATTAAAATGGGCGGTTCGGACGTTCATATTGTTGTCGGTCGTCCGCCGGTTTTGCGGGTGCACGGGCGATTACGCTCGCTGGAGACCAAAGTCCTGGAGCCGGATGATGCCGTGGCTCTGATGAAAAGCGTTACGCCGGAAAAAAACCAGCAGGAACTGCAGGAAGTAGGAGGCACAGACTTTGGTTTTGCCTTCGGAGACGCCGGGCGGTTCAGAACATCGGTGTTTCGTCAAAAAGGCAATGTCTCAATGGTATTGCGTCTGATTCCTTCGGCGCTGCTGAGTTTTGAGCAGATAGGTCTTCCGCGGATTTGCGCGGCGCTGTGCCGGCGTCCCCGAGGGCTTTTTTTGGTGACGGGCCCGACCGGAAGCGGTAAAACCACGACGCTGGCCAGTATGATTAATTATATCAATGAAAATTTCGACCAGCATATTATTACCGTCGAAGAGCCGATTGAATACTATCATAACCACAAAAAGTCCGTCATCAACCAGAGAGAAGTCGGTTTGGATGTGCCGACTTTTTCCGAGGCCCTGCGTCGGTCGCTGCGTATGGACCCGGACGTGATTCTGGTCGGCGAAATGCGCGACCTGGAAACAATTGAATCGGCCATCACGGCGGCGGAAACCGGCCACCTTGTCTTTGCGACCCTGCACACCACTGGCTGTCAGGGAACCATTAACCGTATTGTCGATGCTTTTCCCGTCAGCCAGCAGGAACAGATTCGCGTCCAGCTCAGCACCAACCTCGTCGCGGTGCTCAGTCAGATGCTTTGTCCCAAGAAAACCGGCAAGGGACGCGTCGCGGCGTACGAGTTTATGGTGGTTACGCCGGCCATCGCAAACCTCATTCGTGAAAACAAAACCTACCGTATCGAATCCAGTATTCAGATTGGCAAGAAGATCGGGATGCAGCTTCTCGACGACCATTTATGGGATCTGTATGACAAGGACGTCATTAGTCTGGAAGAAATGCTGGACAAAGCGCGTTATCCGGCGGCGCTTCTGGAAAAAGCCGAAAAGAAAACGGGTGGAAGTATGGGAGTCGCCGCAAAGAAGGCTATCGAAGACGAATACGGGCCTATTATGCAGACATAAGTGCCCAAGGCGAAAGTATCATCAAAAGCGAAAAACTTGGGCGACCTGAAGGATACGATATTCCCTGGATATCCCGGTGCAGCGATAAATTCAGCTTGACATTTTGGATGACGTTCCTATATTGTTTCGTTCATTCAGGAATAAGGACGTAGCATCCGTTTTTGATAACGACAAAGATATTGGAAAGGTCGATGGCAAAAGTTAAACTCCCCGACGGGTCGATTCTGGAAGGGTCTGATGGAACCACGGCACGTCAATTCGCCGAGCGTATCGGGGCGGGGCTTGCCCGCTCGGCGGTCGCGGCAAAAATTAACGGCAAACCGGTCGATTTATCCTGCCCCATTCACGGCGATACAACGCTTCAAATTATCACGTCCAAAGATAAGGAAGGCCTTGAGATTCTGCGGCACAGTTGCGCGCACATTATGGCCGAGGCGATTTGCTCCATCTGGCCAAAGGCCAAACTGGTCTATGGGCCGACCGTTGCCGACGGGTTTTATTACGATATCGACCTGGATGAGCCGATTCGGCCTGAGGATTTTAGCCGAATTGAAGCTAAAATGGCCGACATCATCAAGACCGACCAGCCTTTTGTACGTATCGAAATGGGTCGCCGGCAGGCCCAGGAAAAAATGGCTGGCGATAAATATAAACTGGACAACATCAGCCGGGCCGAGGGCGACATCATCAGTTTTTATTCTCACGGCGACGGTTTTACGGATTTATGCCGCGGACCGCATATCCCGCGTACAGGTTTCATCGACCCCAAGGCCTTTAAATTAATGTCGGTAGCCGGCGCCTATTGGCACGGCGACGCCAGCCAAAAAATGCTGCAGCGGGTTTATGGCACCGCCTGGCGAAACAAAAAAGAACTCGATGAGTACCTGACCCGGCTCGAAGAGGCTAAAAAACGCGACCATCGCGTTATCGGCCGGCAGATGGACCTGTTCAGCTTTCAAGACGAAGGGCCGGGATTCGCGTTTCTGCATCCTAATGGGATGATTATCTGGAACGAAATCATTGATTTCTGGCGAAGCGTCCACCGCCGCTACGGCTACTGTGAGGTCAAGACACCGATTATGCTCAATGAATCGCTGTGGCATCGCAGCGGCCACTGGGATAATTACAAAGAAAATATGTACTTTACCACCGTGGATAAAGTTACCTATGCCATCAAGCCGATGAATTGCCCCGGCGGGCTGCTGATTTATAAATCGTCTAAACATTCGTACCGGGAATTTCCGATGCGGATGGCGGAGCTGGGGCTGGTGCACCGCTGTGAGGCCAGCGGACAAATGCACGGCCTGATACGCGTCCGCCAGTTCACCCAGGACGACGCCCATATCTTCTGCACGCCTGAACAGATCGAAAGCGAAGTCATCGGCGTTATCAACCTCGTGCAGGAACTGTATGCGGCGTTCGGATTCAAGGGGTACCGTGTGGAGCTTTCGACCAAGCCGAAAAAACATATCGGCTCGGATGAAATCTGGGACATCGCCACCAATGCCCTGGCCGGCGCGCTGAAACACAAAGGTATCGCCTGCCAAATCAACGAAGGCGACGGGGCGTTCTACGGACCCAAAATTGACTTCCATATCAGCGACTGCATCGGCCGGTCGTGGCAACTGGGAACGATTCAGCTTGATTTCTCAATGCCGATGCGGTTTGAGCTGGTCTATACCGACAAGGACAACTCGGAAAAGACGCCGGTGATGATTCACCGGGCGATATTAGGATCCCTCGAACGATTCCTCGGAATTCTGATTGAGCATTACGCGGGCAATTTCCCGCTGTGGCTGGCTCCCGAGCAGATTCGCGTAATGCCCATCAGCGAAAAAACCAATGATTACGCCCAGAACCTGCTGCAAAAACTCAAGGACAACGACCTGCGGGCGACGATGGATGTCTCCGACGACAAGATTGGAGCCAAAATCGCCCGGGGGCATGCCGACCGTGTGCCGTATATGCTGGTAGTCGGCCCCAAAGAGGTTGAACAAGAGTCGGTCAATGTGCGACTCCGGCAGAGTCAATCTCAGATTACGATCATGGTGGAACGGTTTATCAATCTGGCCAGAGAGAAAATCGCTCAAAAGACCGCGGAACTGAACCTGGAATAGGACCATTCGACGGCGAATGGAAAATATAGAATTCTTTATGGAAAGGCGAAGACTATCAGTACAGAAGGATTTCGTGTGAATGAAAAGATTCGCGTCAGCCCGGTGCGGCTGATTGACGAATCGAACGCTCAGGTCGGCGTGGTGCCGGTTCAGGAAGCGATGGAAAGAGCCCGCGAGGCGGGGCTGGACTTAGTAGAGGTCTCGCCCAATTCGGAGCCGCCGGTGTGCCGCATTATGGACTACGGCAAGTTTCTGTATCAGCAGAAACGCAAGGCCAAACTGAGCCAGAAAAAACAACACGTGATGACGCTGAAGGAAATCCGGATGCGTCCGAAGATCGACAGCCACGACCGGCAAATCAAGGTCAGTCACGCGGTCGAATTTCTGGAACGCGGCGACAAGGTGCAATTTACGATGATGTTCCGCGGCCGGGAAATGATGTACGTGGACCACGCCCGTGAAGTAATGGGCGGTATCGTCCGGACCCTTCAGGAAGTCGCAAAAGTAGAACGTCCGGTGGAGATGCTGGGCAAGCGGATGACCATGGTTCTGATTCCGGCGAAAATGGGCGGCCCAAAACCGGCTGGTCAGGCTGATATTCAGAAGCGGGCTGAATAGACAGGCGTAAAAGGTCTTTTTTGTCTTTCGGGCGGATTTTTGTTGACCGCCGGATGACAGGAAGGTATATTTTGCCCCTTCCTGTGGGACAAGAGAACATGAAAACATAAAGGAAAAATAACTATGGGGAAAATGAAAACCCATAAAGGACTGAAGAAACGCGTGAAAATCACCGGCGGCGGCAAGGTCAAACGTCATCGCTGCAACAGCAGCCATCTGTTGAGCAACAAAAGCTCCAAGCGGCGGCGGGCGATTAGATCCACCGCCATCGTAACAGGCGCCAAGGCAAAGAAAATCAAGACACTGCTGGGCGCGTAAATCATTGTCGATAGACGATTTTCGATGGATGATTGAATTATTGTAAATTGTAAAATGGAGAGTTGAAGAATCTCAATTTTTCGTTTTTCGTTTTGAAAACAAAAGAGCCCGCTTCCCGGCTTCATCAGCTGCCGTAGCAGGACAATAAAACGATTCGATTCGGAAAGGAAAAGCTGGTATGCCCAGAGTACGCAGAGGCGCCGCACGGCGGCAATCCAAAAAGAGAGTTTTAAAGGCCGTAAAGGGGTTCTACGGCCCCCGCAAAAATCAGATTCGTCTGGCCAAAGAGGCGGCGGTTCGCGCCGGTGTCTATGCTCGAGTCGGCCGACGCCAGAAAAAACGCAAATTTCGTGAGATGTGGATTATTCGTCTCAACGCCGCCTGCCGTGGGCGGGGGGTTCGCTACAGCCAGTTTATCAGCGGCTGCAAAAAAGCCGGTATTACGCTGAACCGCAAGATGCTCAGCGAAATCGCCATTGCCGACCCGGCGGCCTTTGACCTGCTGGTCCAAAAAGCGATGTCCGCTTAACCATAAATCCGTAATTTTTTTATGGGCTGATGCCCTTATGCTGGAGCAGTTTGAACAAATCGCAAGCGCTGCGATGCAGGAGCTTAAAGCGGTTAAGACCGCCGACGACCTTGAAGCGTTCCGCGTCAAGTATCTCGGACGCAAAGGTATAGTGACCGGGATGCTCAGTCAGATTGGAACGTTGCCGGCGGACTGGAAGAAGGCCGGCGGTCAGCTTGCCAACCGCGTCAAGCAACAGGTGACCGAGGCGTTTGAAGCCCTGCAAAAACAACTCGGCGCCGATGTACGGCAGGGACCGATGATTGACGTTACTCTGCCGGGGGCTTCCATTCCGCGGGGACAAAGCCATATTATTGCCCAGACCATTGACGAACTGCTCGATATTTTCGGGCGGATGGGATTTGCCATCGCTTATGGGCCGGAGGTGGAAGATGAATGGCATAATTTCATCGCACTGAATATCCCGCAGGAACATCCGGCACGCGACCCAACGGACAATTTTTATGTCAGCGACTCAACGTTGCTTCGCAGTCAGACCTCCACGATTCAGATTCGCGTGATGGAAAAGCAAAAGCCGCCGATTCGCGTCGTTGCTCCGGGACGGGTGTATCGGCCCGACACGGTCGATGCGACGCATATGTTTATGTTTCATCAGCTTGAAGCGCTGGTCGTGGATGAAGGGGTGACAATGATAGACCTGAAAACGACGGTCAATCAGTTCATTCACGTTTTCTTCGGCCCGGACACGAAGTGGCGTTTCCGCCCGAGCTTTTTTCCTTTTACCGAGCCAAGCTGCGAAGTGGATATTCTGTGGGTGGATAAAAGCGGCAAAGAATCCTGGATGGAAATCGGCGGCTGCGGAATGGTGGATCCGAATGTCTTTGACGCCGTCGGCATTGACGGCGAAAAATACACCGGCTGGGCGTTCGGTTTCGGGATAGAACGGCTGGCGATGAAAAAATACGGTATTATCGATATTCGTCTGCTGTTTGAAAATGATTTGCGGTTCTTGCGGCAGTTCTGAGCCCGTTTTCGAAAAAAACAACCGCGGGAGGTTTCAATGACACGCAAAGGCATCATTTTGGCCGGCGGCAGCGGCACACGCCTCTATCCGGCAACCCAGGCGGTCAGTAAACAGCTTTTGCCGATTTATGACAAACCGATGGTGTATTATCCGCTGACGACGCTGATGCTGGCCGGGATTCGCCAGATTCTGGTGATTTCGACGCCGCAGGACACGCCGTTATTCCGCAATCTGATGGGCGACGGCAGCCAATGGGGTATATCGCTCGACTACGCGGGGCAGCCAAAACCTGAAGGACTGGCACAGGCGTTTATTATCGGAAAAACATTTCTGGCAGGCTCGCCGGGCTGTCTGATTCTGGGAGATAATATCTTCTACGGCCACGGCCTGACGCAATCGCTGCGGGCGGCCAATTCTCAAATGGATGGGGCGACGATTTTCGGCTACTGGGTGCGCGACTCGGAACGTTATGGCGTTATTGAGTTTGACGCCTCCGGCAAGGTACTCAGCATTGAGGAAAAACCGGCCAGACCCAAATCCAATTATGCGGCGGTAGGACTGTATTTTTACGATGAGCATATCACCGAAATTGCAGCGTCAATCAAGCCTTCGGCCAGAGGCGAACTGGAAATCACGGATGTCAATAAAGAGTATCTGAAGCGAGGGACGCTGCGGGCGGAATTGCTGAGTCGCGGCATCGCCTGGCTGGATACAGGAACACACGAATCGATGCTGCAGGCGAGTAATTTCGTGCAGACCGTTCAGCAGCGGCAGGGTCTGATGATTGCCTGTCCGGAGGAAATTGCGTTTCGTCAGGGCTGGATTGATGCCGAAGCGGTGCTTCGACGGGCAGAGCCGCTGAAGAAAAACGAATACGGACAATATCTGATTTATCTGGTTAAGGGGGCGGCGGGATGAACCGTATCGAAACGGCCATACCGGGCGTGTTGATTATCGAGCCAAAGACTTTCGGTGATGCGCGAGGATACTTTATGGAAACCTTCAGCGCCCGGCGATACCAGCAGGCGGGAATCGGGGAGCCATTTGTGCAGGACAATGTGTCATTCTCCCAGCAAGGGGTTTTACGGGGGCTCCATTTTCAAAATCCCAATCCGCAGGGCAAGCTGGTCCAGGCGCTGCAGGGCGAGGTGTTCGACGTGGTGGTGGATATCCGCAAAGGCTCGCCGACGTTTGGCAGGTGGATCGGAGCCGTATTGTCCGCGGACAATCATCGGCAGTTTTTTATCCCGGCAGGTTTCGCCCATGGTTTTTGTGTGTTGAGTGAAACAGCGTTGTTCCATTATAAATGCACGGAGTATTACGTTCCGGCCTGTGAGAACGGCATTGCCTGGAATGACCCGGATATCGGGATAAAGTGGCCGGTGGATAAACCGATTTTGTCGGCCAAAGATTCGGCGTACGGTCGGCTAAGGGATTACCCGGCGGACAAATTGCCTGTGTATCAGGAGTCTGTTCAATGAGTCCGCCGGTTGTTGTCCTTGGCGCAAGAGGAATGCTGGGGACGGATTTGATGGATTATCTGGCTGGGCGGCATATTGCGGCCAAGGGGTATGACTTGCCGGAAGTGGATATCACCAGCGCGGAGCATCTCAAAAATATTCTTGAAGGAGCAAAACTGATTATCAATTGTGCCGCTTATACCAATGTGGAAAAAGCCGAAAGTGAAACAGAACCGGCATTTCGGGTCAATGGACAAGCGGTGGGAATACTGGGACGGCTGGCGAAAGAACGAAGTATTCCTGTACTGCATATCAGTACGGATTTTGTTTTTGACGGAACATTAGACAGGCCTTATGTGGAGACAGACCCGGCCAATCCGCTCAGCGCGTATGGAAAAAGCAAATACGAGGGTGAAAAAATGCTGTCGGTATCGGGATGTCAGTTCTGTATTGTACGGTTGCAGTGGACTTACGGCAGAGCAGGGGTGAATTTTGTCAGGAAGATAGTGGCTGCGGCGCGGGCGGGAAAACCTCTGCGTGTCGTCGATGACCAGGTGGGTTCGCCGACGGCCACGGCGGAAACGGCTAAAATTTTGTGCCGGATGATTGAACTGCCAATATTCCCCGAAGGGGTGTATCACCTGGCTGCTAAAGGGTATGTAAGCCGCTATGAAATGGCGAGGTTTATTTTTAATACGCTGAAAATGAATGTGAGTCTGAGTCCCTGCAAAACGAGCGATTTTCCGACGGCGGCCAAGCGACCGTTGAACAGTCGGTTTGACTGCCGTAAGCTGGAGCAACTGCTGGCGGTGGAAATGCGCCCGTGGCAGGAACCATTGCGGGAGTATCTGGAGCGTTTATGAGAACGATACTCGTCACCGGCGGAGCGGGGTTTATCGGCAGCAATTTTGTGCGGATGGCGCTGGCGGAACATCCGGATGTGCGCGTGGTCAATCTCGACAAGCTCACCTACGCGGGCAATCTGGAAAATCTGGAAGGATTTACCAGTCACCCGAATCACATTTTCATCAAAGGGGATATCTGCGACGCAGCGATGGTGGACGAACTGGTGAAAAAGTACGTCGTTGATGCGATAATCAATTTCGCCGCGGAAAGCCACGTGGACCGTTCGCTGGTCGAGCCGGGGATTTTTATCCAGACTAATGTGGCCGGCACACTGACGCTGCTGAAGGTCGCTTTGGACCATAAACTCGAACGGTTTGTACAAGTTTCGACTGACGAAGTATATGGCTCGCTTGGACCGGAAGGATTTTTCACGGAGACGACCCCGCTGAGTCCCAATTCGCCGTATTCAGCCAGCAAGGCCTCGGCGGATATGCTGGTGCGGGCATTCGGACACAGTTGGGGACTGCGCTATAATATCACACGGTGCTCGAACAACTACGGGCCGTATCAGTTCCCGGAAAAAATGATTCCGCTGATGATTAACAACGCGCTGAATGATAAGGAATTGCCTGTTTATGGCGATGGACTGTATATTCGCGACTGGCTGTATGTGTATGACCATTGCACGGCGGTGTGGAAGGTGCTGACCGAGGCGCAGCCGGGACAAATCTACAATATCGGCGGCAATAATGAAAAAACCAATTTGGAAGTGGTGAGTATTATTCTCGAACGGCTGGGCAAACCCAAAACGCTGATTCGCCACGTCAAAGACCGTCCCGGACACGACCGACGATATGCTATTGATTCCAGCAGGATTATGAAAGAGCTGAACTGGCGGCCTTCGGTAATGTTTGAAGAGGGCATTATTAAAACCATCGACTGGTATTTGTCCAATAAAACCTGGCTCGGTCACGTGGTGTCCGGGCAGTATCAGCAATATTATCAAAGTATGTACGCCAACCGTTGAACGTCCGGGTGGAGATTGTCTTGACCGCTTGGGCCTTCTGTGTTAACCTTCCTTATTCTCTGCGAAAAGGTTCAAAAAGGGAATGAAAGAAAAAACAGCCAAGTTGTCCGCATTCGGACGGGTATTAGGTTATGTCTGGCCGCAGTGGCCGAGTCTGATCGCGCTGTTTTTATGGGCTGCGCTGATCGCCATGATGCTGTCGGTCAGTTTTGTGACCATTATTCCGCTGTTAAAGGTAATGATGGGACAGGAAGGGCTTCACGGCTGGGTGGATCGGAACATCTGCGACTGGCGCTATGGAATGGACTTTTATGTTCCGGAAAAAACGAGTCAGCAACTGGTCGTTGTCAAAGTCAAAGAAGAAAAATGGGCTGCTCAGGCCGGATTGCAGGTTCAGGATCAAATCGTCGCCCTTGGTGGCGCAGAGTCGATGATACAGGGCATATCGGCTGCGAAAATGCTTGAGATCCTGGCCACGCAGCAGGGGGGTATCCCTTTTGTGGTAAATGTGAAAAGAATTGACGAACAGGGTCGGCTTCAGTCACATTCTCTAAGTGTACAAACGCCGTCGAAGCCCCCTTATATCGATTGGGCGCAATGGCCGGTCAGTTTCATCCCGCGAGAGGAAACCAGTGAGGATAAGATTCAGGCGATGATCGTCATTATTCTTGGAATGACCGTCGTAACCATCCTGCGATGTATGGCGCGATTCTATCAGTCGTACCTGGCCGAAAAAGTTGTGCTGATTTCCAATACAAAATTACGAGAGGATATTTTCCGTCACGCAATGTTTATGCCGGTGGGGTTTTTCTCGTCGCGCGGGACCAGCGATACGACCAGCCGGATTCTCGGCGATGTGGCGGTGAGCGGCAAAGGCATCAAAATTCTCCTCGGTAAAACAATACGCGAACCCTTTTCTGCGATCGGCGTGTTGACCGTGGCGTTTTCGATTAACTGGCAGTTGACATTGATTTTCCTGACCTCGGCGCCGCTGGTGTTCGGTTTATTGGCTTATCTGGGGCGCAAAATCAAAAAAGCGACTAAAAAGTCGCTGGTGGTCACCGCACAGATGCTGGGGCGGATTCAGGGAGCGATGAACGCCCTGCGCGTGGTCAAAGTGTATAATCGCCAAAAATGGGAGATCGAACAATATGAAAAAACCAACCAGTCGCTTCTGAAACAAAACCTCAAAATCGCCAAAGTGGAATCGCTCACCCCACCGCTTTTGGATGTCATGGGGATGTTTGCCGGTTCTGCAGCGCTGCTGGTGGGCGTGGTCTGGGTGACCAACCAGTATAATGGGATGGATGCCCCGTCGTTTTTTACATTGCTTATTTGCCTCGGCGCGGCTGCTGAAGCCGTTCGCAAGGTCAGCGATGTCTGGAATAACGTTCAGCAGGCCAACGCCGCGGCCGAACGGGTGTTCGCGGTTATCGATGAACCACTGGAAAAAGAAGCCCCGGACGCCTCTGAACTAAATCCTCTGTGCGAAACGATTGAGTTTCGCGATATTGTTTTTACCTATCCGGGTTCCCATAAACCGGCGCTGGAAAGCGTAAATTTAACCGTGCCGGCCGGCCAGACCGTCGCGGTCGTCGGTCCCAATGGGTCGGGTAAAACCACGCTGGTCAATTTGCTGCCGCGGTTTTATGACCCCGACAGCGGGCGGATTTTCATCGATGGGCAGGATATTCACAAGGCGGCCTTGTACAGCCTTCGCGACCAGATCAGCATGGTCACGCAGACGGTGGTGACGTTTAATGATACGATTGCCAATAATATCGCCTACGGCAAACCGAATGCGACACGAGACGAAGTCATTGCCGCGGCCAAACGGGCTTACGCACACGAATTTATTGAACAACTGCCAAATGGATACGATACGCTAATCGGCGAGCACAGTTCCGGTTTCAGCGGCGGACAATTCCAGCGGATAGTCATTGCCCGGGCCATATTAAAAAACCCTCGAATATTGATTTTTGACGAGGCGATGAGCCAGATTGACGCCGAAAGCGAGGCCAAAATCCACGCGGCGCTGGAAAATATTATGAAAGGCAGAACCTGTTTCCTCATCGCGCATCGGTTCAGTACGATTATCTCCGCCGACAGAATCGTTGTGATGGACGGCGGTCGCGTCATCGCCGACGGCAGACATGAAGAACTGTGCAAAACCTGCCAGGTTTATAAAAATCTGTACGAGACGCAGTTGATCGCTCCGCAATAAAAGGGATGAGAATGTGTTTCTGGTTATATTTTGTTGTTTGTGTCGTATATGCCAACCGATTCGTCTGAAATAATACTGGTTGCCCCGGATGAAAGGCAACATGTACTGTGCTGTGGAGCAAGCCTTCGCACGGTGAAGGGGCGGCGTACCGTGTTTGAAGGAGCGTATTGCAATCGGCAGGTTATTATCAAGCGGTTTGAAGACTTTTTCGGCCAATTCCGTTGTTTGCGTGAAAAGAAGGGGCTTGAGCAGCTCAATCTTCGCGGCTTATCCGTCCCCGCGGTATTGCTGGTGGGCAAAGACTGTCGTGGACGGTCTTGTCTCGTTATTGAGAAGATTGAAAATGCCTGCGATGGATTATCGGCGATAAAACAGGCGTCGTCCTGCGATTCCGCAAAGGCGGTCTTAACCCGGATATTTTGCGCTATCGCCAAGATGCATGCCGCCGGCGCGACCCAGGACGATCTGCATCTTAGAAATTTTCTGGTTACCGGTTCGCAAATCTATGCGATTGATACGGCACGTATGAAATTTTGCTCTCCCCCTCTTTCCCGGAAAGAGATATGTCGTCAACTGGCTATTCTTCTGGCGGCTCTGCCTCGGCATGTTATGGGCTGGGAGACCGAACTTTTGCAAACGTATTTTGATGTTTTAAATCGACCATTTTCCACGGAAATCGCCGAGCAAATCAGAATCCTCAAAAATCACCGTCTCCGTAAGGGACTTCCGGGTTTTCTCAAAAAAACACTGCGTACCAACAAGCGTTTTTTTGATCTTTTAGTTTCTCGCTATCATGGTTTTTTCTCCAGGGATTTTTTTAGTATGGACGCCTCGCGTACATTTCTGGAGCAATTTGAATCGCTTTTGCCGTTCGAGGCAATCACACAGAACGGCGGTGATTTTGCAGACATTCATTGGGACAGGAATGGATTGAGGATTCAAGGGTATGGTTCCAGGAGCTGGTTGTCCGCCGCTCTTGCCGTCGTAACGCGTTCTCCCGCTCGTCGTGAATGGCTTAGGAATTGGCGAAAAGTGTATCTGGGGATTCCAACCTCCATGCCCGCGGCATTTGTTGAAGAATACGCCGGGCTTGTCGTGAAGCGATCATGGCTGATTACGGCCCCTGCGGCGGGGAGTGCAGGTGAGGAATGTGAAATATCCCGGTCTGGACAATAGGCGTCAGGATATAGACGCTGCCGGAGATTTTGCTTATAATTTGCATCGAAGATTTCGAAAAACGCCGGAAGGCGTTACGCCCTGCTGGTTTGGCTTTCCTTTGCTGATAAGTCCAAAATTGAATATGGATAGAAAGACATTGACGGCGCTGTTGATGAACTATGGAATTGACACACGGCCGATTGTTTCCGGCAATATGGCGGTGCAGCCGGCCGTCAAGTTGTTTAATGTGGATTTAAGTATGGGGCCGTTTACCGGGGCCCAGGTCGTCCATGACAGAGGGATATTTATTGGATGTCATTCAAAGCTGTTAAGCCGGGAAAGAATTGATTTATTGGTATCCGCAATTTTAGAATCGCTGAAATTCTGATTTATGCGCGAACAGATTTTTGAACAACCTGCGTTTATACCGGTATTTGAGGATTATCGTTTCCTCATGGATAAACACGTCGGCATTACGGGGCACGAAGGGGTTTTAGGTCGTATCTTATCCGAAAGACTTAAAGAGCAGGGCATAAAAATATCGTCTTACGGCGGCGATATTACCGACGTTGCGTCGCTGCATGGATGGTTTGAAAATCATCGTTTTGACTACTTTTTCCACTTTGCGGCGATTGTTCCCATAGCGGATGTTCAGCGTAACCCGTTAAGAGCCTATGAAGTCAATGCCATAGGGACATATTATATTTGCAAAGAGATCATTGAAACGCAAAACGCCTGCTGGTTTTTCATGGCTTCTACAAGCCATATATATAAAAACCAATTTTCAGCGAACCTTGAGTATTTGAAAGAAAGCAGCCCCAAGGAGCCGGCGACTCTGTATGGAAAGACAAAATTGCTGGCGGAACAAATATCGGTTCCCCTGCTGGAGCAATACCGGATTCCTTATTGTATTGGCAGAATTTTCAGTTTTACGAGTGTGATGCAGAAAGAACCCTATTTAGTGCCGACGCTGCGGCGAAAAATAGATGCGACGCCGGAAAACGGCATCCTGAGCATCGTGAACCCGGATTGTGTAAGAGATATCATTGACGCGGAAACAGTGGTTGATTGTATTTTCCACTTGGCGCGTAAATATTTCAGAGGGATTATCAACATCGGTTCAGGTGAAGGAAAACGGATAATCGATATCGCACGTCACATTGCAGAATCGGCCAATAAAAATATTCAGATTCAGGGTGTAAACGAAGCAACCCCTGATTCATTGATTGCCGACACGGCTCTTTTAAAAAAAGTATTGCTTGCGTAGGAACAACATGAAAACGGTATCCATTGTAATCCCGACGTTCAACCGTGCCAGTCTTCTGCACCGCGCAATAGAAAGTTCCATCGGCCAGACATATCCTTGCGAAGTGGTTGTCTGTGATCACGGCAGTACGGATAACACGCCGGAAGTGGTAGCCGGGTATAAGGACAAAGTCCGCTATATACGCCGCCAGGAGGACAAAGGCCCTATTGTCTGCTGGCGGGACGGCGTTGAACAGGCGACCGGCGAGATAATTCATATAAACTATGATGATGACTGGGTGGACCCGAAATTTATAGAAAAAGCTGTTCATTGGATGCATGATGACGTGGGGTTCGTCTATTCCAATGCGATGATTCACTATGAAGATAAAGAAGAAACATGTACCAGCTTTAAACACCCTCCCAATATTGGCGATACACGGGATATCATCAGATACTTACTTGCGGTCCCGGGCCCGATTTCTCCCGGTTGCGCAATTTTCAGGCGACAGGATGTGTTGAAGAATCTTTTACCGGAAATACCGGGTGCAAGCGGCATATACGGCAAAAATTCCGGCGTAGGAGAAGACCTTTTGTTGTTTCTTTTGACCGCGTTGGATTACCCAAAGTACGCCTATATTCCTGAGTCGTTGGCGCACTTTTGGGCTCATTCCGGCAGTATTACGATTGCTTCCGGGATATCCGGCAGGGGTCAAATGCTTCTGGATGCTTATGCGAATGCAAAGAAATACTTCCTAGAATACAGCGGTTTACCCCCGGCGACAAGGTGGGAAGAATTGTCTCATTTCTTCAGGTGGAATTATAAGTCCCATACGCTGGCTAAGCAAATCCGCAGGCGCATAAAAAAATTCCTGCGAAGTCCCATGGAAAATCTTTTTAAAAAGAATAAGAAATGAGTCGCTATCGCAATATCCCGGCGCCGTTTAATCCGCTTTCGGCAAAGCGATTTCGTCGTTTTGTGCCGCTCCATGTCAAGGGTGATGTCGAATGAAAATCAATACCAATTCAAGGATTCTGGTGTTGTCCGATGCGGTGAAAGGGGCGCATAAGTATCATTATGCCTTTGACTGTGTGCCGAGAAATATTGCCGAATTGGGATATGCGACGCACAACCTGACCGCGGAAAAGCTCGATTTTGACGCGTACCGCAAGGCGATATCGGAGTTTAAGCCGGATTTGATTTTTTGTTATCTGCAACTGCCCCCGGCGGTAATCAAAATAGCCGGTTTTCTTAAGGCTTATCATCCCGTGCCGGCGATCAACTGGTACCTGGAAGACCCCAATTGTGTTGTCGTAAGGAAAAACAGCAATATCAATATTTTGGATGCCACGGCCTGTTTTGATTACTGGTTCAGCCAGGATGCCCGGATGCGGCGATTCTGGAAAACCCGATCCGTGTTTATTCCGCCCGGGTTTGACGATGCGGCGTATTGCGACCCGGGTCTGGAAAAAATTTACGATGTGTCATATATCGGCCAGTTGGGCAGGAAACAGTCAATGCGGATGTACTGGCCGTATATGAAAGAACTGGCCCGCTACGGCAAAAAAGCGATGCTGTGCCTTGAGCGTCCAATGGGGATTCCGCTGTTGCCCAGGCCGCTGGAGAAGTTTATCCACTCGCGGAAGCGAAGAACATGGCTTCAGAAATGGCCATTCTGGAAATGCGGCTGGATAAACCCTGCGGATGAAAAGGAAAAATGCAGGATTATCAACCAAAGCAAAATCCATTTTGGTATGGTTCGCGTCGTGGGGGAATGGGAACGTCCGCTAAAGCAGTTATTGCCTGATTATCCTCTCGACAGGCATGGGCTCTTTTACCAGCTTAAGGGCAGGCTGTTCCAGGCGGTCGGCGGGGGGGCGATGGCGATGAATGAGTATTGCCCGGAACTGGAGGATTTATTTGATGTTGGAAAGGAAATCGTAACGTTTGAGTACGGCAATGTGGATGAAGTGCGGGAAAAGCTGGCGTGGTATCTGTCGCACGATGCCGAACGGCAAAAAATCGCAAAAGCCGGTTACGGGCGCGGCAGGAAAGATCATACCTTTCGTCGGCGGGTTGAACAGATTCTGGATATAATACGAAAAGACTTGTAATTGCACGGTGTATGGAGTATCCTTATACAATGCCGCCCCCCCACAAGCGATTAATGAAGACTGTGTTTTATAAAAGGCGGACAATGGAATTGAAAGCATAAGCGCATGAGGAATGATAGTTGATGAACAAACGAGTTTTTGTTATCTCGGATTTCAAAGATGAATCGTCCAAATCGATTAACACTCAGCCTCGGATGTTCGTCAAAGGGCTGATTCGCAGCGGTTACGATGTGCAGCGGTTCAGCTATCGCAATATCCTAACGCAGTTCAACCCTTTTTCGGGCAAACATTTTCGCCGGTTTATGCCAAAGTTTGTCAAACGCCATACCGACAAACTGCTGGTTGAGCAGCTCAAAGCCTATTACCCGGATGCGGTGTTGATACTCAGTATGAAATACCTGACGCCGGATACAGTTCGGGCCATTCGCGCCGCGGCGCCGAGCGCGGTGCTGGCCGGGCGTGATGAAGACGCTTGTCCCGAAGACCATCCGGAACGGTTCGAAATCGCCAGGCTTCTGGATGTTCAACTCAACACCAGCGCCGGCCGCTTTCTGCAGGCCTATAAAAACATAGGAGTACCCCGGTGTATCTTTCTGCCGAATTTCTGCGACCCGGACATTCAGCATCATTATGACGTCCAACCGAAGTGGAAAAAAGAGATTATATTTACCGGCAGAGCAACCCATACGCGACTGGCGGAAAAAGGAGACCGTCATAATCTGATTGAGATAATAGCCGGAAAGCCCAACTGCTGTGTTTATGGTTCGTTTGGTACGCCGCGGGTGTTTGGACTGGATTATTATTATGCCATTTGCGGAGCCAAAATCGCCCTGAGTACCAATTATGTCAACGACGTGCCCCTATATCATTCGGACCGCCTGATCAACTATTTATCGTGCGGGGCATTTGTCCTGGCCAGACGGGTCCCCCAGACGGAGCTTTTGTATCACGACCAGAAACATCTCCGGTATTTTGATACGGAAGAGGAATTTTTTGAATTGGCCGACTGGTATTTAAAGCACGACGACGAACGGCAAAAAATCGCCGCCGCCGCAATGGAACATGCCCACCGGCAGTATAATTGTACCCGGATGGTGAAAGTGGCCATGGAATTGATCGAAAAAGGCGATGCGGATGTACCCTGGAAGGTTATTTTGTAAGGCAAATAAATATGCCCACAGTCAGTATCTGCATTCCCACCTACAATCGAAAGCAGTATCTCAAACCCGCGCTGGACAGCGTTTTTTCCCAGACTTATAAAAATTATGAAGTCATTGTTGTAGATGACGGTTCAACCGATGGGACGGAAGAGTTTATCAAACGTCTGGTTCTACCCTTAAGCTATGTTCGGCAAACCAATCAGGGAGCCACGATGGCCAAAAACGCCCTGATTTCCAAAGCCAGCGGAAAATATGTTATGTTTTTAGATTCGGACGATTTGCTTTATGCAGATTCCCTGCAGCGGTTAATGGAGGTGATAGGGACATCGGAAGACAAAATCGCTTATGGTTCTTATGTTCGGATTGACCATGACGGCAGGGTAATCGGCAGGGACAAAAGAAAGCTGTATTCCGGCAATATCACGATTCCTTTGTTTAAAAGTATTATCGTCCATTCCTGCGGCACCTTGTTTCCGGCAAATATTTTGCACCAATACGGCGGATTTAATAAATCATTATCGGTTTGTTCAGATTATGAGTTGTTTTTGCGATTGTCCTTAAAATATGAATTTGTCGCGGCATCCGGCCCTGTTTTTCTTCGCCGCCGTCACACCTCCAATATCTCATCCTATGGCTCCGGCAATCTTCTGACAGAACTGGGAGTGCTGGAGAGTTTTTATTATCAGCATGGCGGCAGGGAAGCGATTCCTGAAAGAATTGCCAAAAAGCGTCTTGCACGGCAGTGTTATCGAATCGCCAAATGCGCTTGCCGGGAAAATAGTCGTAACCTTGCCAGGAAAATGGTGGTCAAATCGCTGGGTTATCGTTTTGGTCTGAAGCCCGTACTTCTGCGTGTCAAGATGTTTTTGGGCCGGTAGGGGACTGTAAAAACTTGTTTTTTGCCTCTTGTTGCAGTTTCTGGAATAAAATAAAAGGCCGGTCACGCAGAAGGAGGAGGAAGTAGAGGGTACTTCCCAGGGCTATTCATGACCGGCCCAAAGGAGGCTTAGGAAAATTAGTTCATACAACTCATTTCATAACCCCAAAAAACCGCGTTTTCAGTACTGAAAACAG
>Ga0315294_10000452_pt1 | contig 43835 bp, 24 predicted proteins | sample YL17G13_40_MG_FD_203626 | JGI IMG/M metagenome (GOLD analysis project Ga0315294, IMG submission 203626) | Sediment microbial communities from Yellowstone Lake, YNP, Wyoming, USA - YL17G13_40 | ecosystem: Environmental > Aquatic > Freshwater > Lake > Sediment | place: USA: Wyoming | collected... | reverse complement strand
CGGTCCTGAAAAATTTCGCCAAAATCTGCGGAGAGAAAACTGCAAAATGCTGACCAAGAGAATCATCCCCTGCTTAGACGTTAAAGACAACCGCGTGGTCAAAGGCGTGCATTTCCTGAATCTGCGCGATGCCGGCGACCCGGTGGAGCTTGGCGCAAGATACAGCGAAGAAGGCGCCGATGAGCTGGTCTTTCTGGACATTACCGCCACCATCCGCTTCCGCAAAACGATTGTCGAACTTGTAGAGAAGGTCGCCGAAAAGGTTTTCATACCGTTCACAGTCGGGGGCGGCATCCAGACGGTCGAGCAAATCGACACACTCCTGCGAAGCGGGGCTGAAAAGGTCTCGATAAACACCGCTGCGGTCGAAAACCCGAAACTTATTGCCAAGGCCGCCGAGCGTTTCGGAAACCAGTGCGTCGTTCTGGCCATTGATGCCCGAAGGTCGAAAAAACAATCGGGAAAATGGCAGGTATGTGTAAAAGCAGGCACCGAGCCGACAGAATTAGACGTGGTCGAATGGGCGGCAACCGCTGAAAAACTCGGCGCAGGCGAAATCCTGCTGACAAGTATGGACGCCGACGGCACGCTGGCCGGCTACGACAATGCACTGAACAAGGCCGTTACCGATGCGGTCGATATTCCGGTAATCGCTTCCGGCGGGGCAGGAAAACTCGAACACCTTTACGATGCCATCGTTGACGGCGGCGTAGATGCAGTCCTTATGGCCTCTATAACACACTTCGGAAACTACACCATAAACCAGATGAAGGAATATCTTAAATCCCGCGGCATAGCGGTTAATCTATAAGGAAATTTTTCAATTTCAGTAAGAAGTGAAATACTATGAGAAACATTGAACTTCCGGAAAATTTAGACTGGCAGGTGTGGGTTGAACGCTGGGACAAGATGCAACAGCGGTATCTCGTCAACCGAGCTGAAAGATTCGAGGTCATTGTCCGGGTAATTCGGGATACTCAGAACTCGGTTGCTCAAATTATCGACCTCGGCTGTGGTACGGGGAGTTTAATGCTGGAAATACTGCGAGCATTTCCCAAAGCAAAGCTTATAGGAATTGATTTCGACCCTACTCTTTTACCCTTGGCACGGCAGCGACTGGCCAAATTCAGCAGCCGTATTAAACTTATACTGGCTGACCTAAGACAAAAAAACTGGCTGGAGCATTTGGAAAAACCGGCAGACGCAGTAGTATCCGCAACTGCCCTGCATTGGCTCAGACAAAAAGAATTGGTTGGACTGTACGGTGATGTTGCTCGGATACTGCGTCCGGGCGGAATTTTCTTAAATGCCGACCACGCCGGCAGCGGAAACGACCGCATTCAACAGGCTTGGGAAAAACACCGTGACAAGATGCTAAATTCACAGAGAAATACGACATGTGAAGAGTGGGAAAATTTCTGGAAAGCATATATGGAAGCCCTGGGACTTAAAACGCCTGAAATTCGTCAGCGAGTGCTCGGCGGCTGGAAAGGAGGGGTCGAAAAAGGAATGCCGCTTAGCTGGCACTTTGAGAAATTGAAAGAATCAGGATTTACCTGTGTTGACTGTTTCTGGCGATGTGATTGTGACGCAATATACGGCGGCATAAGAGAATAAACGGTAGTTTCGGCAATTACACTGTAAACCAGATGAAGGAATATCTCAAATCTCGCGGAATACCCGTTAATCTGTAAAAAAATTTATTTCCTGTATGGTATGGTGCGAAGGAGAGGAAAAGTGAGGACAAAAATAAAGGCGGCAAAATACAGACAAAGTGCAAAATGGCTGATTTTGACATTAGCGATTGCGTTCAACATCCCGGCATACGGATTGACTATTGCCGACCCGGCTACGGAGTTATCCGTGATTGTAGACGACGCTAATGGGGCCTATCAGATTGCGACTAAAAAACCAGCGTGGGTGTTCGGAGGAAGCATAGGCAAGACGCTAAAAGATGTAATTGTTAGAGAAGGAGCCGACGGTATAGGCAAATATCAGGAAATTGCCTTCGGCTGGGATGGTGAGATTCCAATGGCAGGCGGTATCAGGCTGTATCGAGGCAAACCTGTCGTTCTTTTCACAATGAAATGTCAGGCGGCGTCGGAAAAGATAACATCCTTGTTCCCAAGTTTTACAGTCCTTCCGCGGGAGCTTAATCAGTTCTGTTATGCGCCAACATCAGAGTTCGGTCTTATTCCTTTTTTTAACCTGAAGGATTCCGACGGCCCATATATGTTATTCGATGACAGCGCTAATGCGTGCATTATTTCGCCGGCCTCGAACTTTATGGTCGCCAGGATGAAATTTACGAGGGTCGAAGGGTACGAAAGCAAGATAGCATCAATAACCAGCGGTCTGAATGATGAGCTGGCCGGTATTCCGAACGGCTTTACGCACCGGACGTTATTCGCAGCAGGGGAGGGCATCAACCGGACGTGGGATGTCTGGGGACAAGCGGTAATCGGGCTTGTCGGCGGCAAACGGCCTTCGAACGATGACGATGTGGGCGTGAAATACTTAGGTTACTGGACGGACAGAGAAGGAGCTTATTACTACAATTATGACCTCAGTAAAGGATATGAAAGAACCCTGCTCGACTTGGTAGAACACCTCAAAAAAGAAGGTATTCCAATAAGATATTTCCAGGTCGATAGCTGGTGGTATCCCAAGACGCCGAGAGACCATCACAGGCTGGAGAAATCCTTCGCATACAGAAATCCGGGTATGGCCAAAGAGAGCTGGAATTATTATGGCGGGATGACTGAACTGGTCGCTCACAAGGACGTGTTCCCGCAGGGGCTGGCAGCGTTCCAGAAAAAAATCGGCCTTCCCCTGATTGTGCACGGCAAGTGGATTAGTTACGACAGTCCCTATCGCAAAAAATACAAGATTTCGGGGACGGGGGCCGTTGACCCGAACTGGTGGGACGATGTTACTTCTTCCCTTGCCGCTATGGGGGTGGTTACGTACGAACAAGACTGGCTTCACTGGATTTACGAAGACTCGCCGGAGATGCGCGGAACGGTTTACGCCGGCGAAGCATTTATGGACAATATGGCCAGGGCCTGCCGCAAGCACAATATTACAATGCAATACTGTATTGCTAATTCGCGTCATTGGCTTCAAGGCACAAAATACAGCAACTTTACAACCGCAAGGGTCAGCGACGACAGATTCTGTCGCAGCAGATGGTATGAATCCTTTTTCAATTCCCGCCTGGCCGGCGCCCTGGGGATTTATCCCTGGGTGGACGTGTTCTTTAGCTATGAAACGGAGAATATTCTTCTGGCGACACTCTCGGCCGGGATGGTTGGTCCCGGCGACCCTATAGGCGAGGAAGACAAAAAGAACATATTCCTTTCCGTTCGCAGCGACGGTGTCATCGTTAAACCCGATTCGCCGATTGTGCCTGCTGATGATACATACATAGCAGAGGCACACAGGAAATGCCTTCCTTTGGTTGCCGGTACAGTTACCGACCACGGACAGATAAAGACGGCTTATGTGTTTTCTTATACAAATGAGATTTACCTGACCAGAGAGACGAGTTTTTCACCGGCATCTCTGGGTTTTACCGAAGATGTATACGTGTATAACTTCTTCACCGGCACAGGGAGAATTGTCGAAGCAAAAGGGCTCTTCAGGGAGAAGTTAGATAATCACCTCTGGGCTTATTATATTGTTGCGCCTGTTGGACGGTCAGGCATTGCATTTTTAGGTGACAGCGGCAAGTTCGTTTCCTGCGGCAGGCAGCGCATCAGCAGGATTGTCGATGAGCCTAATAAATTAACTGCAACGGTTGTTTTTGCACAGGGGGAAACTTCTGTTAAATTACACGGTTATTCGCAGTCAAAAGTAAAATTTAATGTGCCGGGAGGAAATGCGGAGCAACCTGTTTTCGATACGGCGTCGGGACATTTTAGCGTAAAAATTTCACCTGCTGTCGATGCAAAGTGGAGTAAGACGCCGGACAAAACAACTGAGGTTACGGTAGTAATCGAACCGGAGAAGCTTGGGCGCGGCGGCCGGTAAATCTGTAAAAACCCGAAGATTTAGAAAATATCCAGATACGTCTCAATCTCCCAAGGCGTAACCTGAACCCTGAACTGGTCCCACTCTCTTGACTTTACATCAATGTATCTTTCAAACAGATGCTCGCCGAGAACATCCTGAAGGAGCTTGTCCTTCTGCAAAGCATCCAATGCGTTGCGCAGTGATGTCGGCAAAATATTTATCTTTTTCGTAGCCAGGCTTTCCTCATCGAGCTGATAGATATTTTCCTCGACCGGTTCCGGCGGTTTGAGATTGTTTTTCACGCCGTCAAGACCCGCCTTGAGCATAACTGCAAACGCCAGATACGGGTTGCAGGCAGGGTCGGGACATCTCAACTCAATTCTGGCGCCGTCTTTTTTCGCCTTGAACCACTTCGGCACCCGCAACAACGCTGAGCGGTTCATCGCAGCCCAGGTAACATACACCGGCGCCTCGAAGCCTGCAACCAGCCTTTTATACGAATTGACAGTCGGGCAGAGCACCGCACACATCGCATCTATATGCTTTATCTGGCCGGCAATAAAACTAAAGGCGACTTTCGACAGATTGTATTTGTGGTCCGCATCATAAAAAGCGTTTTCCTTCGCCTTGACGTCAAACAGGCTCTGGTGAACGTGCATTCCCGAACCGGCTGCGCCCATTATCGGCTTGGGCATAAACGTGGCGTGCAGGTTGTGCATCCGGGCAATCTTCTTCGCAACGTATTTCAGCGTAATCATCTTGTCGGCTATATCCAGGCAGTCCCCATAATGAAAATCTATCTCATACTGGCCGAATCCGACCTCGTGATGAGACATCTCGACGTTAATTCCGAAATTCTCCAGCGCTATTACTATCTGCTTGATAACCTTGTATCCCTCGTTGGATGAAAGGTCGAAATAACCGCCATAATCCATCGGCGATGTTCTTTTCTCGCAATTGGTCCTGAACAGATAGAATTCCGGCTCCGGCCCAACGTTATACCGGTATCCCTCCTTATCCGCTTCGGCAGCGGCCTTTTTAAGAACAAATCTGGGGTCGCCTTCAAAAGCTTTGCCATCCGGACTGTAAATATCGCAAATCAGCCTGGCAGTAACACCGTCTTCCGTAAGCCACGGCATCACAGCATAAGTCGTTACATCGGGCTTGAGAAATAAATCGCTCTCCTGTATTCTCGCAAAGCCCTCCACAGATGACCCGTCGAACCAGACACCCTGACGCAGCGCATTCTCCAGCCTTTCATACGGTATTACAACCTCTTTTATAACGCCCAGCAAATCCGTAAACTGAAGCGTTACGAACTTTACGTTGTCCTTTTTCGCCTGCTCCAATATCTTTTTAACTTCCATCTTCTTTGCCTCGCCAAAACCTTGTTAATTCAGACTTTGCTAAACAATCGGTATTATTCTGGCCTTTACTCAAAAAACTGCAAGCTAAAAACTTAAAAATAACCGGCCTTAATCCGTGTAAAACCCCCAAAAGACCAATAAAAATCAGGAAAATGCCAAAAAAAGCAGAAAAAGAACATATATCTCATTGACTCTTCATCCCAAATCTGATAATATTGTTTACTGGATTTTGGTGTCGTTTTAAAACCATCTGATACAAACCATATTATCGATATAGGTATTCATCCGGCGAGGAGGATGTCGCTATGTTATATCAAAGGGAGTTTTTGTCAGCATTATTCTCTCTTTATAAACACCATACCCTGTACATCAGCATTATAACGCGTGTTCAGCGTGCAAAATATACGTTTAGTTCCGGTCAGTTATTGCAAGTTGAAAATTAAAACCCTATTAGGGGAGAAAGGGGGAAGAATAAAAAATCTTTTCTGCTTCAGGCAATAAACGCATATTTTGCATAGCTTTTCGATAAACTCGGAAAAAAAGAAAAACATTTTGGAAAGGAAAGAACATGACTAATCACAAGTTTTTTGCAACCGTGCTTATGCTGGCCTTCCTGATGTCCGGTGCGGTTTTCGCCGACACCTGGACAACCTATAATACCAGCAACACCCCGGCCATTGGTAATAATACCATTAACAACGTAGATAGTGATTCGAGCAATGTCAGATGGATAGGTAACAATGGCGGCCTGGCCAAGTATGACGGCACAACCTGGACTAAGTACGGCACCGGGCAGGGGTTGGGCAGCAACACCGTCAACCACGTCTCCTTCGATACCTCATCCAACAAGTGGGTCGCAACAGCCGGCGGTACCGCCAAGTATAACGGCACCAGCTGGACCAAATACACCACAGCCAACAGCGGTATAGCATCGAACAACTGCCTCACAGTTGCCGCCGAAGGCACGGTAATTTGGATTGGCACTTATGCCAACGGTGTCAGCAAGTATGACGGCACAACATGGACAACCTATAACACGACCAACAGCGGCCTGGCAAGTATTCGTGTGTATGACGCAGCGGTTGATGGTTCAGGAAACAAATGGTTTGCAACCCTTAACGGCGTCAGCAAATATGACGGCACTACCTGGACAAATTACACATCAGGTAACTGCCCTCTGGCCAACAATAGTGTTAAATCTGTTGTTATTGCTCCTAACGGCGACAAATGGTTTGGGACGCTCGGCGGAGCAAACAGGTTCAATGGCTCAAGCTGGACTACCTATACACAAACTCAGGGATTAGCAAAGAACGACACACTGGCAGTCGAGGCTGCTCCTGATGGCACCATCTGGGTCGGTTCAAACGGCTCAGGCGCCACCAAGTATAACAGCTCAAGCTGGACGGTCTACAACTCGAGCAACAGCGGTCTGGGAAATAATACCGTCTATTCCGTTGACTGCGAAAGCAACACAATAACCTGGTTTGGAACCGGCGGCGGTGCAAGCCTTTTCGACACGACAGTTTATCCTCCTGCTGCTAATTTCACCGGCACACCAACCAGCGGCAACTCACCGCTGACGGTCAATTTCACTGACACGTCGACCGGCAGTCCTACCGCCTGGAGCTGGACATTCGGCGACAGCGGCACAAGCACGGCACAGAATCCAAGTCATCAGTATACTTCAGCCGGTACATATACGGTCGCTTTGACCGCCTCAAATGCCGGCGGAAGCAACACAAATACAAAGACCAACTACATTACAGTTACCTCTGGTCCTCCTGCGCCTGTTGCCAACTTCACAGGTTCGCCGACCAGCGGTGTCAAGCCATTGACGGTGAACTTCACCGACTCTTCGACCAACACTCCTACAAGCTGGAGCTGGACGTTCGGTGACAGCGGGACAAGCACGGCACAGAATCCAAGTCATCAGTATCAAAACGCCGGAACATATACGGTCAGCCTGACCGCTACAAATGCCGGCGGAAGCGATATTGAAACAAAAACAAATTATATTACGGTCACAAATCCACCGTTAAATGCAGCCTTTACCTCTGATAAAACATCCGGTTCTGCACCGTTGACGGTAACATTTACCGATACATCAACCGGCAATATCTGCACCTGGAAATGGAGATTCGACCCGAACGACCCCAATTCTGAGTGGAACAATTCCAGTTATGGAAACCCGCCGCCCTGGACATACAACAATCCTGGCAGCTATACGGTTAGACTGGAAGTTGTGGAGTGCAGCACCGGTGCCCGAGATACGGAGACAAAGGTCAATTATATTACCGTTACCACACCGACACCTCCGACCGCAGCGTTTACCGGCAGCCCGTTAAGCGGCAACTATCCTCTGACGGTCAACTTCACTGATTCGTCAACAGGAAGTGTCTCAAGCTGGAGCTGGGTATTCGGTGATGCCGGCACAAGCACAGTGCAGAATCCGTCTCACCAGTACACGGCAGAGGGGGCATATACCGTAGGTTTGACGGTTACCGGCCCGGTCGGCAGTTCTGTAAAGACAGAGCCTAATTACGTTATAGTTACCGCACCTCCGCCTGTTGATGCACAGTTCTCGGCTACACCGACCTCTGGCGCAGCACCACTATCTGTAAACTTTACAGACCAGTCGACAGGCACAGTAACAGGCTGGAGCTGGACGTTCGGTGACGGCGGCACAAGCACCTCGGAGAACCCGGGACACAACTACACTGCGGCAGGCGTTTACGACGTAAGCCTGACCGCCACCGGTCCTCTCGGAAGCGATTCGCTGACAAGGGCCAGCTACATTACGGTTTCGCCTTGCACGGCGGCATTTACCGGTTCGCCGACAAGCGGTGCTTACCCGCTGACAGTGAATTTCACAGATTCGTCGAGCGGAAGCATAACCAGCCGAAGCTGGACCTTCGGCGACGGCGGTACAAGCACTGCCACGAATCCTTCTCATCAGTATCAGTATGCCGGAGCATTCACGGTCAGCCTGACGGTCAGCGGCTCTTATGGAAGCGACATCGAAGCGAAAACTAATTACATTAACGTTAGCGCTCCCGCAACTCCTGTTGCTGCCTTTACCGGTTCGCCCACCGATGACCTCCACCCACTGACGGTGAACTTCACCGACCAGTCAACAGGAACTATTACTGCCTGGAGCTGGGTATTTGGTGATGGCGGCACAAGCACAACACAGAACCCGTCTCATCAGTATGTCAATCCGGGCGCCTATACGGTCAGTCTGACCGTTAGCGGCCCGAGCGGCAGCGATATAGAAACAAAGTCCAATTACATCACCGCTCTGGAGCATCTGTACACTGAGACATGGGCAACCTATAATACCAGCAACACCCCAGCCATTGGCAACAATACCATCAACGGAGTCGCTTCTACAGGCGGCACGGGCTGGTTTGCAACCAATGGCGGCGGCATCGCAAGATTTACCGGCACAAGCTGGACAAAGTTCACAACTACACAAGGTCTGGCAAACAACACCGTTTATGCCGTAGCTTTCGACAGCTCATCCAACACCTGGGTTGCCACAAATGGCGGCGTCAACAAGTATACAGGCTCAAGCTGGACCAAGTACACCACAGCCAACAGCGCTCTGGCAGGCAATGCCACCAGGGCAATTGTTGTTGACAACAGCAGTGATGTATGGGTTGGAACACTCAGCAACGGCCTGTGCAGGTTTACCGGCACAAGCTGGACTACATTCACCACCGCTAACAGCGGCTTGCCGGACAACGCTGTCAAGGGAATCGTTGTTGATTCCTCTAACAGCAAGTGGGTTGCAACAATGACCGGCGTAGCGAAGTATGACGGCACCACCTGGGCAAAATGGAGCAAGCCCCCACTACTGAGCGATGACGTATATGCAATCGCGATGGCCCCGAATAGTGATAAGTGGGTCGGAACGCTAAAAGAAGCTGCCAGATTCAACGGCACAAGCTGGACCAGCTACACAGTTGCTAATGGCCTGGCAAAGGATGACAACCACGCCGTTGCAGTCGACTCGGACGGCGTTGTCTGGGCAGGCTCTACCGGCTCAGGCATCAGCAAGTTTACCGGCACGAGCTGGTCGAAGTATAACACGACCAACAGCGGCCTGGCAAATAATACCGTCAATGCTGCTGCTATCGACGGTCTGACAAGATGGTTTGGCACCAACGGCGGCGTCAGCAAACTTCAGTTTGGGGTAATCAACCCGAACCTGCCGGACGCCGACTTCTCAGGCTCACCGACTTCAGGAACCACAGATTTGGCAGTTGTCTTCTCCGACCTGTCAACGGGTAATCCTACCAGTTGGAACTGGACATTCGGTGACGGCCAGACAAGTATAGAGCAGAATCCTGCTCATACTTACGTCGATGCAGGAACGTATTCCGTCAGCCTGACAATTGCCAATTCATACGGAAGCGACACACTGACAAGGACCAACTACATCACTGCATCACTGCCTCATCCGGTCCCCGACTTTGAAGCAAGTCCGACAGATGGCATATATCCGCTGAGAGTTGATTTCACAGACAAATCTACCGGCGGCTGCATTGACACCTGGAAGTATGATTTTGACGGCAACGGCACCTATGACTCCAGCGATTCTTCAAACGGCAATGAGTACTGGACATATAATACTATCGGTGTGTACACCGTTGTCCTGCGCATCAGGGAATGCGGGACAGGTCTGTATTACAACAAGACCAGGTCAAATTTAATCAACGTCAGGGGTCCGATTGCACCCGATGCCAACTTTGTCGCCAGCAAGACCGTTGGCGGATTTGCTCCGCAGAGAATAGACTTCACCGATAAATCCACAGGCGACGGCCTCAACGCATGGAGCTGGACATTCGGAGACAGCGGCACAAGCACCGCTCAGAACCCCACTCACATCTATCAGAACGGCGGAACATATACGGTTTCGATGGCTGTATCCAGTTCTTACGGCTCCTCTGATACACTGACCAGGACAAATTACATTGTCGTTGGTCCGCTAACGGCCTGCGATGCCAACTTTGTCGGCTCGCCTGCGAGCGGCTTCTCGCCGTTGAAGGTGCAGTTCACCGACACGACTTACGGCAGTGTAACAAGCTGGAGCTGGACATTCGGTGACGGTCAAACGAGCACCGATATGAACCCGCTTTATAGCTACGGCATACCTGGCACTTACACAGTTGCGCTGACCGCTACCGGCCCGCTCAACTCTGACAGTAAGACCAGGGCTAATTATATCTTAGTGCAAATACCCCCGGCCGGCGGCTCAGGATTTTCCGTTGCTGATTCTCCGCTTGACCTGAGCAACCAGCATCCGCACCTTGTTATGAAGGGTTACGGCACTGAGAACGGTCTGTGGGCAAAGGCCCAGACCACCCACTCCGAAATCTGGGCAAGACTTACCAGCACTGCTCCCACGGGCGCAACATTCCCAGGTATTTCGCGTAACATGACCTCCCAGCAATCTGTGATGGCATACCTGATTAGCAAAATCAACGGTTACGGCCAATTTTGCCAGGATATGGTCCACAGTTGTATGAACTACAACTGGATTGTGGGCGGCGATGATGAAGGTATCGCAAGTATGGAAACCTTCTGGGGCTATTGCATGGCCTATGATGCTACCGTTGACGACCCGCAACATGGCGGTCCAACCTGGCTTAGCCCTTCAGACAAGTCTACCGTTCTTGCAAACATAGCCGAATTTGTTCAGGAGTTGAACTTCGAGACCGGCGACACCTGGAGATTGAGGCCGACACACAACTTTATGGTTTGTCGTGCAGGCGACCACGCTGCTGGTTTGTATAACCTCCGCGGCGAGCCAGGATACGAGAATGTATTCAATGTATCCAGGCAGTACGACCTGATTTACCATAATGAGCGTGTGAACGGTCTGTGCGACCATGGCGTTCTCGGAACTACGGCTCCGCTGTCCAATAGTGGTCCGCGACCGGCAGACGGATTCCCATACGAAGGCCCAAGCTACGGCGCCTATCAGGGTTCCCGTGCGCTGGTTCACAGGTACATTATGGAACTCAATGAGTATCCGAACCCCGACACCGTCCTCGATGAGAACAAGCAGGGATTCACTCAGAACTTCGTTCTTGCCTGGATGGCTGTTGCACCTCCGGGTCTGGATACGTGGGCTGATGTCGCCTATAACGGCGACCACGGTGTTGTACAGGCTATGCGTTACCATTCAGCCATTAACAAGGCTGTCGGCGTCAGCGATACCTGTATAATTCCACCCGGCAAGATGGCACGGGTTGCTGAATGGTTTACTCGGACACTCATACCTCTGCCAAAGGGCAGCCCCGATTCATGGTGGTGGCAGGGCTTCGAATACATCTGGTACGATGCCAGTATCGAACCGATGACACCTGCCGAGGCAGGATTGCCGCCTTATATCCACCTCAACGATGCCGAATTCCATATGTATCGTTCAGACTGGAACATGTCCAACTGGGACGGCACTTACGTCTACACCCGCAACGGCGGCCACGAAGGCCACTACTACTGGAGTGAAAAGCATTCCGGTTCGGATGTGCCGCCTAACTGTCAGGTGCAGACCACTTCGCACGATGGTGCCGATAACGGGCATTTCGGCATATACAGAGCCGGTGAGTGGATTGCCTTTAATAAGCAGCCTCAGGGTAATACAGATGCACACAATTGCCTCTTGATTGACGGTCTCGGTGGTGCTATGGATGACCAGCGAGGTTATCAGGCTTATGCTCTGGCAACTACCGACTGCATCGGCGCAGTTGATTCCGATTACGGCCACGCCCTTGATGAGGTTATGGGCGGTATCTACTCGACTATTACCAGCGGAAATGACGGCTACCACAGGTATATGTTAGTGCTTCGTGACCCGATGTATGTTCTGATTGCCGATGAGCTTGAATCCGGTCATACAGCCAACTTCATTTTCCACACCGAGCTGCCTATAACAAAGGTTTCTGAAAGCCTTTATACAAGCAACATGTCACGTAATGAATTGCTGTATCCGGCATCAGGCTTCACCGCCACGGGTCTATCGGACATTTCTATCACGACTACTTCGCCGCAATTGTTGTGGATGACACACGCCAATCCGTCAGGGGTAACCTTCAACAAGAGTTATCCCGGCAATTTGTGTGTTGCAACAATCGGGGCTGATACCGTTGTGTATAACCCGACAGGCGGCAACTACACACAAGGCAGCATCTCCGGCAACGCAAAGATATTTGCCCAGAGGACCGGTAACGCTCTTATCGTTAAAGCGACAAGTGCAACCGGCGCTCAATACGGCGTAAGCTGCACTGCTGCTGTGAATATGTCGGTCAAGGGCAGAAAGGCCAGCATCTACGTATACGGCACAGGCAGTCAGACCGTAACGGTTACTTCACCTTATGGCACAGATGCCTTTGCCAACGTTCCGGCAGGTCAGACCATTGCAAAGGTACTGACAGGTCTGGGCGTTGCTCCGCCTGTTGCGGACTTTATGGCAATTCCAACCTCCGGCTGGAACACATACATTGCGCCTGAATTCGTCAGCTACTCCAGCGGCTGGATTACAGATTACCTCTGGGAGTATGGCGATGGCGAGTGGAGCACAGAAGTTGCTCCGCATCACAAGTACGCAACAGCCGGCATCTACACAATAAAGCTGACTGTTGCCGGTCCTGGCGGCTCATCTTCGGCAACGAAGGCGAACTACATCACTATCAATGACTTCGGCAACTACAACTGGCCCGATTATATTCTCACTTCACCGAGCACAGCCTGGACAGCCTTTACTTCGGCTCTCACATCCATTGAGGCATCACAGACCGAGTTCTACACCCAGAAACCGGAATGGTGCCATAATGGTTCGTGGACCCCCTGGTGCGACGTCGTAACAAGCCTTTGTGGTCACGGCGGCGGCGGAAGAATCCTGTTCAACTTCAGCAATACCACCGTCTATGGCAACTGGGACGACCGCATCGACCCAATAAAGACCTGGGGCGACTCCAACGGCAAGTACGACTGGGTTGGCGACAATCTTATCGTCGACGGCGAGGATAAGAATATCAACATCTACTACAACGGAGCTCAAGGTTGTTCCCAGCTCGAAAACAAGTCGGCGTTGCGTATACACGGTGTCGACAACATCGTCCGGAATATCGGCTGGACTGCCTTCCCTGATGGTATCCATGGGCGGCACGGCATGCGGATACTCCTGGAAGGCATTACCAATATGGTCGTCTGCGAAGACACTATGACCTTCAACGGAGTCGGCGGCGCCTGTATGTACTGCACATCCCGCAACAATACCTTCGGCGCATCTAATGACAAGACCCAGATGTATCTCACCGCTGACGGCTGGCGACAGCAAGGACCTGCCAGTGCGGTCATTTGCGGTATGCACTCGACAGATGCCTCTCAGTCTATCCGTATGACCTCCAGCGAAGGCGGTAGAAAAGCGATACTGGTTGTCCGCAATAGCTGGTTCGGCGGCAGCGCACAGGGCCCGAGATTCGGCGGCAAGATGGACGACAATCCTCCTAACGGCTTGTCCGGCGCTTTCTGCATCTTTGAGAACAACTACAGCACGACCACCAAAGGCGGCAGTTGCGGCGGTATGAGAATCGGCGAAGGCATCCATATGATTGTCCGAAACAACATCCTCGAGAACAGCAACTCCTACGGCGTCTACACTTATTCGGACGGTGCATCCGTGCGATTCGAGCACAACATCTTCCGCAACAACGCAGAAGGCGGTGTCATCACAGGTTCCAACGATACTGCTGAAAATATCAACTACGACCTTGGCGGCGGCCTTGTGGATGTCTGGGAGATTGACCCGGCTGGCACATTCTATGGCGCCTCGGCGGCGGCCAGAGCGGCTGTTCCAAGCTGTGGCCAGAACACCTTCCAGGGCAATGGCGTGGCTGACCTGATTAACAATATAGCGGTCAGTCCGCAGCCTGTTGTCAAGGCTGAGAACAACTTCTGGGACCACAGCGATGTTGCTTCAGTTCTCGCAAACGATGTTAGCGGCAATGTTGATGTCGACCCGCTTGGCGTTGACCTCAGTCAGTAACACTGCTGCAAGAGCTACTTTGATGTTTTTATGCGTGGCGGCCAACAGGCCGCCACGCTTTTTTTTATTCACATTCACTTCGGGGGCTGATGGTTCGTGATTTGTTTCGTGTTTTTTGTGGTTGTCAAACCCCCTTATCTGTGGTAAAAAACGACAATATTTACCATACGGATTAAATGCGATTTGGAGGTTAAACCGTGGCATACTCAATCGGTCTGGATTTCGGCACAAATTCCGTTCGGTGCGTCATCGTCGATACATCCGCCGGCAGCGAATTGGGAACGGCTGTGTATGAATACCAGACAGGCCAGGCGGGAATTATCCTCGACCCGGCAGACCATAACCTTGCCCGCCAGAACCCCGCTGATTACATAAAAGGCGCTGAAGTTTCTATCGCCGGGGCAATAAAGCAGGCAAAACGGGCCGACAAAAAATTTGACCCCGCGAACATAATCGGCATAGGCGTCGATACGACCGGCTCGACCCCCCTGCCGGTCGACAAGAACGGGACGCCGCTGGCTATGCTGGCGAGGTTCAAGAAAAATCCCAATGCCCACGCCTGGCTCTGGAAAGACCATACCGGCCACGCTGAGGCAGCAGAGATTACGGCGCTTGCGAAAAAAGAACATCCTGAATACCTTGCCAAGTGCGGCGGGACATATTCCTCCGAATGGTTCTTCAGCAAAATCCTTCATTGCCTCCGCACCGCCCCAAAGGTTTTTGACGCCGCTTACATCTGGGTTGAATGTGCAGATTTTATTCCCGCGGTGCTGACCGATACCTGCGCACCTGATAAGCTAAAGGTTGGCCGCTGCGCAGCAGGACATAAGGCAATGTTCAATGACAACTGGGGAGGGCTGCCCGCAAAAGATTTCCTTGCGAAACTCGACCCCAAATTGGGCGAACTCCGCGACCGCCTTTACAAAAAAACATATACTGCCGACAACGCTGTGGGCGGCCTGACAAAACAATGGGCGAAAAAACTCGGATTAAAAGCCGGTATTCCCGTTGCCGTTGGCGCTTTCGACGCTCATCTCGGCGCAATCGGCGCAGGAATAGCACAAAACAAATTGGTCAAAATCATCGGCACAAGCACCTGCGACATCACGGTCTGGCCTAATACCAAAGACTTGGCTGATATACCGGGCGTCTGCGGAATAGTTAACGGCTCGGTCCTGCCGGGCTTTTTCGGCCTCGAAGCAGGCCAGTCCGCTGTCGGTGACATCTTCAACTGGTTCGTAAATTACATCCAGCCGGGCGGCAAAAAGGCCGGCGGCCACGAGACGCTTACAAAAAAGGCGGCAAAACTAAAGCCCGGCCAATCAGGACTGCTCGCCCTCGACTGGAACAACGGCAACAGAACTATTCTCGTTGACCAGAGACTAACCGGACTTTTGTTGGGCCAAACACTGCACACCAAGCCGGAAGAAATATATCGGGCGCTTATTGAGGCGACCGCCTTCGGCGCTCTTACCATTATCAATCGCTTTGAGGAATACGGCGTCAAGATTAACGAGGTCATAAATTGCGGCGGAATCGCAGAGAAAAACCCCCTGCTGATGCAGATATACGCCGACGTAACAGGCCGAGAAATGAAAATATCCCGCTCCGCCCAGACCTGCGCTTTGGGTTCTGCTGTCGCCGGCGCCATAGCGGCAGGCAAAGCGGCAGGCGGCTACGATAATTTTGCCGATGCCCAGGAAAAAATGTGCGGAATGAAAGATGTTTCCTATAAGCCTAATCCTCAAAACAATAAAATCTACCAGCAGCTTTATGCCCTTTATAAACAATTGCACGATGCCTTCGGCCTGCAAACTTGGCAGGGAAAATTAGCAAACGTAATGAAAGAATTGCTGAATATAAAAGACAGTGTCATTTCATAGAGGAGCTTGTAATGCTTGAACAATTAAAACAGTCGGTCTGCGAAGCAAACCTGCAATTACAAAAACACAATCTTGTCATTTATAGCTGGGGCAATGTCAGCGGCATCGACCGCTCAGCAGGCATTGTCGCCATAAAGCCAAGCGGCGTCTCTTATGATGAATTGACAGCCGACAAGATAGTGCTTCTCAGCCTCGATGGCAGGATTGTCGAAGGAAACCTGAAACCATCATCCGATACGCCGACACATCTTGAACTTTACAGAAACTTCAAAAATATCGGCGGCATCTGCCATACTCATTCACCTAACGCAACAATATGGGCGCAGGCGGGACGAGAAATACCCTGTCTGGGAACAACGCACGCTGATAATTTTTACGGGCCGATACCGGTTACGAAACCGATGACCAAAAGCCAGATAGAAACCTATTACGAACTAAATACCGGCAAGGTCATCGTCAAACGCTTTGCCCGTATAGACCCGATGCACATACCCGCCGTTCTTGTAGCCAATCACGGCCCATTCACCTGGGGCAAAGATGCGGCAGAAGCCGTTGAAAATGCCGTTGTTCTTGAGCAGACGGCTATGATGGCCCTCGGCACTATTACCATAAACCCAAAACAAAAGAAAATCCCGCAGATTTTGTTGGACAAACATTATTTGCGTAAACACGGCAAAAATGCCTACTACGGCCAAAAAAGGAAGTAAAAGGTAAAAAAGAAAAATGGAAAAGTGATTTGCCAAATTGTAGCGATGATGAATTATGGTCAGGAAGGAAATGTATGGCCAACAATAATACTGATTGTTGCAGGAACTTGTTTGGCGGGTTCAATTTCGAGAACCTGAAAACTGCTAAACCGCCAAAAGAGAAGGGTATATATGTTCTTAAAGTTAATCGGAAAGGTAAACCTATAGGGGAGATAGTAGAGCAGGCAAAAAGATTTGTGGAACAACTCAATTGGCCTATGGTTGGAGATTTTATCCGTAGACGAATTATGCGTCTTGAAAAGATAGAACAATGCCCTGTTATATACATCGGGTCTGCTGGTGCCAAGAAACCCAACAGAGGGAATCTTTCTGGACGTTACAATATGTTTGCCGGTCGTCACACAGCGATGTATCCTATATGCGCTTTGCTTTATTTGGATTGGGATTTAGAATACGGATGGATTCAAGACGAACATCCAGATGAAGCGGAAAAAAAGCTCAAACAAAAGTACCAAGAAAGACATGAAGGCAAATTGCCTCCGTTAGTTGACAGATGACCGAATAGGTTGCAGGTAAGAAAAATATTGACAACTCAAAATAAGAACTTTGTAGTCGCAACCCTACCGCAAAACTGCTTAACAATTGACTGTCTGGTGTGGGGGTTTATAATAGAAACGGCTTTGTAGAAATTGTCATTGCGAGGCCTGTCGTTTAGGCCGTGGCAATCTCGATTGGTTAAAGATTAGCAAAATACCGTAATGAGAACAAAACAGTTTTGTGTCTATATAATGACCAATCCCTCCAATGCAGTGTTATATACCGGTGTAACAAACAATATATTAAAACGAGTGTATGAGCATAAACAGAAACTCGTAGAAGGGTTCACAAAGAAATATAATGTCGTAAAGCTTGTTTATTATGAAGTATTCGGTGATTCCGCAAGTGCCATCAAAAGGGAAAAGCAAATCAAGGCAGGTTCACGAAAAAAGAAAGAAACTTTGATAAACAGCGTTAACGAAAAATGGCAAGATTTATACGATGAGCTATGAGATTGCTTCGTCGCTTCGCTCCTCGCAATGACCAACACATTTATTGTCATTGCGAGGCTGCCGAAGGCAGCCGTGGCAATCTGATTCAACGGCTTTAGATTGCTTTGCTGCGCTCGCAGTGACTGACACATTTTTGTTGAGGGAACATTATGAAAGAAACGATGACCTCTCGGCAGCGGGTTTTGACGGCGATAAATCACAAAATTCCCGACAGGGTGCCAATCGACCTCGGCGGATTTCAAAGCGGTATCCATCGAAAGGCTTATGAAAACCTGCTCAAACACCTCGGCATAAAAGATGAAATAAAAATCCTCGACTGCGTTCAGCAATTAGCTGTGCCGTGCGAAGAACTATTGCAGCGGTTTCACGTTGATACTCGTTATATCTGGCCGCACGGGCCTGACGGCTTTGACGGCAGCATAAAACAAAATACGCGCGGCGGCAGATTATGGCACGATTTCACTGATGAGTTCGGCGTCGTCTGGTCTATGCCGGACGACGGCGGCCTTTATATGGATATATCACATCATCCGCTGGCTGAGGTAACGACAGAGCAGTTGCGGAAAAGGCCCTTCCCTAATGGGGCCGACCACACCCGTTTCAGCGGCGTCCGTGAAAAGGCCGTTGCGATACGCAAAAAAGACTATGCCGTCTCAACCACTATCGGCGGGTCAATGTATGAATATAGCTGGTACCAGCGGGGACTCGAACGCTGGTTTATGGATATGATTGAAAATCCTGATTTCTGCGAGGCGCTTCTCGATAAGATGCTTTCCTTCTGGAAAGATTATTACACCGGCTACCTGACCGAGGTCGGCGACCTTGTCGACGTTGTGCAGATTGGGGACGATGTGGCCGGCCAGTATGGGCCGATGTTCTCGCCCGATTTTTACCGCAGCATTATCAAGCCCCGCCTGAAAAAGCTGATAAGCCATATAAAATCGCTGACATCGGCGAAGATATGGTATCACACCTGCGGCGGATGCACCAGGCTGCTGCCGGACTTAATTGAGTGCGGAATAGACATCCTCAATCCCATACAGGTCAGCGCCGCCGATATGGACCCGAAAATGCTCAAGGAAAATTTCGGCGACAAGGTTGTGCTTTGGGGCGGCGCCTGCGACACCCAGCATTTCCTCCCCTTCGCATCACCCCAGGAGGTGGCCGAGCAGGTCCGCAAAAATATCGAGATTTTCAAACCCGGCGGCGGCTACGTCTTCAACAACGTTCACAATATCCAGGCCGATGTGCCTGTGGAAAATATTATCGCTATGTTCGACACCGCTTACGAAGCCGGTTTTTACAAGTGAGGAAATAGTTTTGCCGGAGTATAAAAATGAAACTGCAAAATTTCGAAAAGAAAAACACAAAGATTCGCGAAAAATTTGAAGAGCTTAAGAAAAAATACTCCAATCAGCTAAAAGACCGTCTGAATCTTTCCTGGAGCAATTGGGGCTTCGGTATGGAGTCTTTGGCTGATTCCGCCAAAAGACTGGCTGCTGCCGGCATAAAATTTATCGAGCTTCACGGCAACCATTACGGCCCCGATTTGGGATATAAACCCAAAGAAACGCTGAAAATCTTAGGCGACTTCGACATCAAGGTGGCCGGTATCTGCGGTATGTTCTCCGCTGAGAATGACCTCTCAAGCAACAGCGGCATTTGCCGCCAGAACGCCATCGACTACATCAGGCGTGAGCTTGACTTTGCTGCCGCCGTCGGCGCAGGTTATATGCTGATTGTCCCCGGCGCAGTGGGCAGACCTGTACCCTACGACAATTCCGAGTTCGACCGCTCAGCGGCAACATTGCGGCTGGCGGCTGACCTTTTTGTCCAGAAAAAAATCAAAGCCGCCATCGAACCGATTCGTGCAGCCGAGGTCAGCTTTTGCCACACTATCGCAGATGCAAAATGCTACATCGAAGCCGTAAACCATCCCGGCGTCAAATACATAAACGGCGACGTCTATCATATGCAGGTCGGCGAAACGCACATCGGCGAAGCCCTGCTCGATGCCGGCAAACAGCTTACAAATCTTCATATGGCCGACAGTAACCGCTGCGCCCTCGGTGACGGCTCACTCGACCTCGACACTATAATAATGGCGCTGTATATTATCGGCCACAACAGGGACGGCTGCTATGTCACCCCCGAACCGCTCGGCCCAGGCGGTGACCCATATCCCGCTATGCACGGCAAACCTAATCCCAAATTATTAGACAGAATGGTGAATCAAACCGCTAAATATTTCAGAGAACGTGAAAGTTCTCTGCTGGAAGGATAACAAATGACATCTCACAAAAAAAACATTGAACAGGCGTATACTGCGGCAAAACAGCATTATGCGGAATACGGCGTTAATACGGACAACGCATTGAAAAAATTGGCTGAGATTTCCGTATCCCTGCACTGCTGGCAGGGTGACGATATTACCGGCTTTGAAAATCTCAAGGCACAGTCCGGCGGCGGCATCCAGGCCACCGGCAATTACCCCGGAAAGGCACGTAATGCCGATGAATTGCGCAGCGACCTCGAAAAGGCTTACAGCCTGATTCCCGGAAAACATCGCCTGAACCTGCACGCCAGCTACGCCGAGACCGCAGATAAAAAAATCGAGCGTGACAAGTTGCAGCCTAAACATTTTGCCAACTGGATTGACTGGGCCAGAACCAGCGGCATCGGCATCGACTTTAACCCCACCTGTTTCGCTCACCCCAAAGCCGACAGCGGCTTCACCCTCTCCAGTTGCGATGAAGGCATACGCAGGTTCTGGATTGACCACTGTATCGCCTGTCGAAAAATCGGCGAACATATCGGCCGACAGCTCAACACCCCCTGCGTGACAAATATCTGGATTCCTGACGGCTATAAAGACATACCTGTCGACCGAAAAACACCGCGACAAATTCTAAAAAAGTCGCTCGATGAGATTTTCAAGGAAAAAATAAACTCAAAATATAACCTTGATTCAATAGAGGGTAAATTATTCGGCATCGGCTCGGAAAGTTATGTGGTCGGCTCGCACGAATTTTATCTTGGTTATGCAATAGCAAACAAAAAACTGCTCTGTCTCGACACGGGACATTTTCATCCCACAGAAATCGTTGCAGACAAAATATCTTCTGTTTTGACTTTCCTCGACGAGATTCTGTTGCACATCAGCAGAGGCGTGCGATGGGACAGCGACCACGTTGTAATCCTGACCGACGAGCTGCGTGCAATAGCCGAAGAACTCGTCCGCGGCGGCTTCCTCAATCGCGTGCATATCGGCCTGGACTTCTTCGACGCCAGCATAAACCGTATCGCCGCCTGGGTCATCGGCACCCGCTGCACACTTAAGGCGCTGCTAATCGCCCTGCTTGAACCAACTCAGAAATTGCGAGATTTGGAAGCAAACGGTGATTTCACATCACGCCTGGCGATGCTCGAAGAATTAAAAACTTTGCCCTTCGGCGCTGTCTGGGATTTCTACTGCCTCTCGCAGAATGTCCCCATAGGCTCTGCCTGGCTCGATGCCGTGAAAACCTACGAAAAAAACGTCCTCTCCAAAAGACATTAGCTTACCTGGGAAAATACTGAGAGAGATTCTCGCGGGTAATCAAACGAACGGGGATGGTTATTTCCCGCAGGTTGGGGTCGGTATAAGTTAATGCCTGGCCTTTTAGTAATTTGTCAGCCAAGCCGACGCATTGTTTCCCCATCTCGTATGGCGCCTGCTGAATGGTTGCAGCCAGATTGCCGGCCTTTATCGCTTCAATCGCTTCTGGGTCGGCATTGAACCCCACGACTAACACATCGTCAATCGGCGATTTGCCGGCGTCACGCACCGCCTGAATGGCCCCTAATGCCATCGGGTCATTCTCGCAGAATATTCCGACCATTTCAGGATGTGCCGTCATCATATCCTGCGCGACGCGGTATCCCTGGTCGCGGACATCGTTTGCACAAAGGGTCGATGCCACCTGAAACCCGAGCTGCTGAATTTTTTTAACAAAACCTTCGCCTCTCCTGACGGCATAGATATGGCCGGGCATACATTTTATTACGCCGACCTTTTTGGTATTGTTTGCCCGCTTTTGAAGCTCTTTCGCCATATAATCAGCGGCTATTTCACCGCCGCCGAAACAGTCGGAGATAACGATAGCATCGTGTTCCGAACCGCCGCTGCCGATGTCGCATATAATCACCGGAATACCCATATTTTTCGCTTTTTTGACCACAGGCGGCATCGCAGATGGTTCGCACGGCGAGACTATCAGGGCGCTTATGCCGCGGGTAAGCAGGTTCTCACAGCCTGATACCAAAAGGGCTGAATCATATTTCTGGTCGTGCAGTTTATACTCGAATCCCATTTGCTCGCATCCCTCGCGGACGCCCCTTTCCATATCCTGAAAAAAATTCGGCTGCATATCGACAACGGAAAACCCTATGACCTTCTTGGTTTCACCCGGCTGGGCCTTTTTCTTGCAGCCGGCAGCAAAAACCAAACAGACAGCAACAGCAATGCAAAATATAATATCAAACAACGCAAGTTTATTTCTCATTGATACGTTCTCCTTTATCTTTCAGCGGACTTTGAACCGGTTCAATCGCTAACATCATATACTTTCTTCGCAATCCGTCCAGAGAAAGTGCGATAAGAAGTATGCCTCCGAGCGCGATTTTCTGCCAGTAGCTTTGCACCTGAAACATATCCATCGCATTGTAAATCACCGCAAAGAGAATCGCTGCGCCGAAAGTCCCGGCCAGGGTGCCGCTTCCGCCTTTTAAACTGGTGCCGCCCAATACCACCGCTGCGATAATCATAAGCTCATAGCCCGATGCAGTGTCCGCTTTCGCCGACCAGAGCCTCACCGCCAGGGCGGCCCCGCCCATCGCACCGAACAGCCCCGCCAGGGCAAAAACAAAAAGTGTCACCCTGGCAACGTTGATACCCGAAAGAATCGCCGCCCTTCGGTTGCTGCCGATGGCAAAAACATATCTGCCGAAAGGCGTCTTATAGAGCAGGAAAAATCCCGCCAGGTAGCAAAACAGCATCACAATGAAAAGCCGCGGCACATAAACAAAATTTTCTCCCCACGATGTAAAAACCGCATCCGTCGACTGCACCGGCTTATTTTGTGTATAGATATATGCAAAGGCGCGATAGACCCACAGTGTCCCCAGCGTTGCGATAAAAGGTGAAATGCGGATTTTGGTTACAATAAGACCGTTAACCAGCCCCAGCAAAAAACCGAGAACCAGGCCGGCAGCGACAGCGCCATAAAAACCGAGGACGCCGATGAGACTGACCGTAACGCAGGCGGTCAGGGCCATTGTCGAACCAACCGACAAATCGAATGCGCCGCTGATAATTGCAAAGGTCATACCGATTGCTGCGATACCGATGGGGGTGCATTGCAGCAGAATATTCGAGATGTTGTTTGCTTTGCGAAAATCGGGATTGATAGCTGCAAAAACCGCTGCCAGCGCAGCCAGCATAATAAAAATGCCCGCCCGTTCCCAAATGCGCCCGAATTTATTCAAAATTTGTTTCATATTTTTTGCGCCCAGGCCCCAGCCGGCGTGTAAAACTTGTTTTTCAATCCATCCATCGAGACCGCCAGCAGGAGAATCAGGCCGAATACCAAATACTGATAAAAAATCGGCGTATTATACAGATTAAGACCGTTGTTGGCGATAGCAACCAGAATCGCTCCCGCCATTGTGCCGAAAAGTTTTGCTTTGCCGCCGCGCAAACTTGTCCCCCCCAGCACCACAACGGCAATTACCTGCAGCTCGAATCCGAGTCCGCTGGAACCGCTGTTGACGCCCATCAGCTGGGATGTCTGAATCACGGCGGCTATTGATGCGGTAAGCCCCACAATTGCAAAAACGGCAATCTTTATCCTGTCGACGTTCAGGCCGGAATATATCGCAGCCTGCTCATTGGAGCCGACCGCACAGACGTGCCTGCCAAACGCAGTGTGATTTAGAACTACGTAAAAAACAACAAAAACCAATATCATAAGAACCATAGGAACAGGCAGTGAAAAAATGTATCCCCCGCCGAAAAATTTGTAGGCAGCTTCCCTGGCAGGTTCGGTGATAATGTTAATGTCCCTTCCTTTCGTGTAAATCAGCGCCGCCCCGCGAACAATCGTCATCATCGCAAGGGTCGCAATAAAAGTGGGGACTCTTAACTTTGTGATTATAAGGCCGTTAAGCAATCCTATTCCTGTACCTACGACAAGTGACACAAAGATGGACTGGGCCACTGGGCCGTCAATCAGAATCCTTGCGCCGAAACACGCCGCCAGGGCAAAGACCGACCCGACCGAAAGGTCAAAACCGCCGCTGGTTATTGCCAGCGTCATCCCCGCCCCTGCAATCGCAACTACCGCAGCCTGATTGATAAAGTTCCTGAAATTGGTCATTGTCGCAAAATTGGGGATCGACAGGGACAGCCCTGCAACGCCAATCAATATGATTATAAAAAGCCCGAATCTTTCCCAGATTTTCCAGAACTGCTGCTGACTCATTTCCTAACTTTCGATACCAACCGTTTTTTGGCCTACCGCACAGGCAACTATATTTGTCTCCGTCATTTGTTCTTTATTAAGATAACCGGTAATCCGCCCGTGATACATCGTGATGCAACTGTCGCTCATACTGATGACCTCCGGCAAATCCGAAGAAATCATAATTATCGCCACGCCTTTTTTCGCCAGCTCGTTCATCAGCGAGTAAATCTCAACTTTAGCTCCCACGTCGATGCCTCTGGTCGGCTCACATAATATCAGGACTTTGCATTCAGACGCCAGCGCCCTCGCCAAAAGCACCTTCTGCTGATTGCCGCCGCTTAAAAAATCAATCTCCTGTCCCGGCCTGTGATAACGAATATCAAGCCTGCCCGCATAGCTTCTCAGTGTGTCCCTTTCTTTCTGCGCGTCCAATTTTATACCGAGCCGGCCCGACAACTTTCTGATTATTGCCATTGTCAGGTTATGCAAAACCGACAATCCGGGAAAAATACCGTTCTCTTTGCGTTCCTCCGAAACAAAACCTATACCAAGCTCTATCGCTTTCTGGGGACTGTCTATCCTGACCGCTCGGCCATTCAGAATGATTTCGCCCCTCTCTATCGGCAAAAGACCGTATAGCGCCTCGGCAAGTTGTGTCTTCCCGCAGCCCATCAGGCCCGCCACGCCCAGAATCTGGCCGCATCTTACATCGAAAGAAATGTCCCTCAGGTTGTCCTGAAAATTCAGGTCTCGCACGGACAGCATCACTGATTGCGAATGGTCGGAGCTTTTTGCGAAAAACGAGTTAATGTCCCTTCCGACCATCAGCCGAATAATCTCCTCTTCATTGGTTTGCCTGGCGTCTTTGGTGGCAATAAACCGCCCGTCACGCAAAACCGTTATCCTGTCTGATATGGCAAAGACCTCTTTCAAACGGTGAGAGACAAACAAAATCGTAGTGCCTTGTGCCTTCAAAGCACGTATGACTTCAAATAATTTCTCCGTCTCTTTCTCAGAAAGAGCCGCGGTAGGCTCATCCATTATTATAAGCCTAGCTTTGAAACTCAGCGCCTTGGCAATTTCAACCATTTGCTTCTCAGCGACCGACAGGCTCTCAACTATTGTCTTCGGGTCGAGATTTACGTCGAGCTGTTTTAGTATCGTTTCGCTGTCGGCCGTGATTTTTCGCCAGTCGATAAAGGGGCCTTTTTTCGGCTCGCGGCCAATGTAAATGTTCTCCGCAACGCTCAAATCCGGCAGCAAATTAAATTCCTGAAAGATAACGCTGATACCCGACAACTGCGACTGATGTGTATTCCTGAAATTCATCTGCTTATTATCGAAGATAACTTTTCCGCTGTCCTGGGCGAATACCCCTCCTAAAATTTTTATCAAGGTGCTTTTGCCTGCCCCGTTCTCGCCTATCAGCGAATGAACCTCGCCTTTGGTGACATCAAAACCGACCGCGTCCAGCGCCCTCACCCCCGGAAAAACTTTGGTTACAGCCTTTAATTGAAGTACCGAGTCCATAGAATTGTTAGTATAGCTGATAGGTCGTCTTACATCCACTTACTTTTAAGCTATGCGTAAAACACCTGCCTATTGTCAAGCATACATCTCCTTGTGTAATAAGGGCTTACAAAAGTTTTTATATCACTTCCCGCATCGTCACACAAGAAGGAGCGCGTTTTGACAGAAGCTGACCCCTCAAAATTCCCCCAAAAATGCCCGAAGTTCGAGAAAAAAAGCTTGACTGGGCTAATTTGGGGAGCAATAATTATTTACTCTGTTATTTTAGCGGATGTCATTATATTTTTAATGTTCACATCGCTGAGGAGGTGATACGATGCTTCGACGAATTCATATCGGAGGCCGTTGTTTTAAAAAACCGGAGGAGATGCAGTAGTTCGCTTCAAAATCATCGGGGTTAAAGTGCAAAAACACGAAATATCTATGTCAATTTGGAATGAGATTAACAGAGAACTTCGATGGGGGCGAGAAAGGAGGAGGTAAGGAAGGAAAAGAAATTCAGCGTGAAAGGGTGAATCTCAATAAATAAAGCCCAAATTACGTATTTTTTGCGATGTTAATTGTTACAAATATTATTAGATTCACCTCAGGGCCGATTTAAAAAAAAGAGTCGGAGGAGAAGAAAGGAGGGAACGAACTCCGACACAAAAGGGCAAACTTTAATAATGCCAAAACCTTGTATTTTGCAGGGTTCTTTGGGTGGAAACAAAACAAACATAATGTGAAAGGAAAAAAATATGAGATATTATAAACTTTTAACCACAGTGTTGACACTAACTTTTACGCTGGCGCAAGCATCCCCCGTTTTTGCAGAGGGGGCGCCTGTCTGTGATTTCTTTGCAGTGCCAACCGTTGGCTGGGACATTTATTGTGCGCCTGAATTTGTCAGCACCTCGACCGGCTGGATAACCGACTACCTCTGGGAGTTCGGCGATGGCCAGTGGAGCACCGACCCGGCCCCGCATCACAAGTACGGAGCGGCAGGTCTGTACACAGTGAAACTGACTGTAGCTGGTCCGTGCGGCTCGGCTTCGGTAACCAAAGAAAATTACATTAATATAAAAGACTATGCCGGCTTCCCGGGAACGGATTACGTTCTCAATGAGCCGAACTTTGCAGCTTTTGATGCAGCACTATACACCATTGAGGCCACCAACACGCCTTATGGCCTCGCTAATTACCCGGAGTGGTGTATTATTACAGCTGCCGGCAACGACTGGTGTGCTCCAACAGCGTATGGCGGCGGCGGCAGAATCCTGTTCAACTTCAGCAACGCCACTATCTATGGCAACTGGGACACCCGTATAGACCCGCGCGGACCCGGCGGCAATTCCAACTATAAGCGAGACTTCTTCGGCGACAACCTCATCATTGACGGCGAGGATAAGAATATCACTTTACGTTATAACGGTGCGCAGCCTTGCGACCAGACCGAGAACAAACAGGCACTCCGTCTGCACGGCTGCGACAACATCGTCAAGAATATCAGATTGGAGCGGTTCCCGGACGGTATCCATATGCGGATGGGTATGCGAATGCTGATAGAAGGCATTACCACGATGGAGGTCTGTGAAGATGCGGTAAGTGCCAACGGTATGGGCGGCTCTTGTGTGGACTGCGTTGTGCGTGACTGCACCTTCGGCCCGTCGGAGGATAAGACTTTGATGAACAGCGCTGCGGCCGGTCGGCGAGACCTGGCTCCGGGCAGACTGGTTGTCAGCAGTATGCACTCCACCGGCGGCGCCCAGCCAATCAGGCAGGGCAGCAATAACAGAAGGAGTATGATTATCGTTCGCAACAGCACCTTCCTCGGTGACAGTATGGGACCGAGATTCGGAGGCAACCAAAATCTGTTCATCTTTGAGAACAACTACTCGAGTATTAATCAGAGCGGCCAGGCCGATATCAGGGTAGGCGAGCAGGTTCGTGGTCTGCTGCGCAACAACGTCCTTGCGAATTCTCCCGCAGCTTATGGTTTCCTTTTCATCAGCCCGGGAGCTTTCATCCGCGCCGAGAACAACATTATCAAGGGTAATACGGCCGGCGGTATCAGGATACCGACAGTTCCCTCTGCTGCCAACTGTGTTATTGACCTTGGCGGCGGTCTTGTGAACGTCTACGCAAACGGTATGGTTACCGGCCCAACCGCAGTGCCTGTACCCAGTATCGGTCGCAATACGATTATGGGTAACGGCGGCTACGACCTGATTAACCAGTTGCCCGGCACTCCTAAACCTGTAATCAAGGCTGAGAATAACTTCTGGGACCATACGGATGTTGCTTCTGTCCTCAGTAGCGATGTCAGCGGTGCTGCTGACGTTGACCCGCTGGGTATCGGTGCGGTTACGTACAACGGCGATATGCTGCTGTCCACGGCTGGCAGTCCTACGGTAAATGCTAATCTTGTTGCCAGCCTGCGTGACAACGCCGGCAGGTTGCTGGATATCGACGGTGAACAGATAACCTTCACTTTAACCGCCGATGGAATTGCCACTATCGTTGCAACCGCCTATACGCAGGATGGCGTTGCGACAGCGGTCCAGGCATTGGAGCCGGCCATATACACGGTCAGGGTAACACTGGGTTGTTCGAGCGTTACAGCCATACTTGTGGTGTTTAATCCTGAAGACGGATTCGCGACCGGCGGCGGCTGGATTCTGCCGGTTAGTGACGGTGAAAATACTCATCCCGACGTCAGGGCCAACTTTGGCTTTAATGCCAAGTACGAAAAAGATGGAAATCTCACCGGAAATCTTGAGTTCAAATTGGATGGTTACATTGACCTGAAAAGCACGTCAATTAACCAGTTGGTAATCACCGGAGGCAGGATTGCCCAGCTTAATGGTTGGGCTTCAGTCAATGGCCAGCAAGGCTATTGGTTCTTCGTTAAGACTGTCGACAACGGTGAGCCCGGCTCTAACGACACCTTTGAAATCAAGGTTTGGGCTCCCGGTGCTAACCCGCAAAGTAGCAGCCCTATTGAACGTGCTGCTGGTGTCCTGCAGGGCGGCAACATTCAGGTTCATACCAAATAACAATTGATGTTTTCTAAAGAGATTACTATGGGGCGGCGGCATTTAGCCACCGCCCCATTTCATTTATGAAGAACGGCACTATGCTTTTGCTCCCCAGCCAATATAAATTTGCTATAAGAACTGTCCTCTACCGGAAGCAGGAGAGTTCTGCTCCCTTTCTGTCAAATTAAGCTAAAAACTCCAAAACCTATACTTCGCTATACACCAGAACGCCCAGATGCCGGCCTTCAGGCACTGATTAGCACTGATATGCTACTATACCACAAGCTCCTATGTGATTATATCGTTATCTATCCATTAATTCAATAAAGGTCTTAAAAAGATAACTCGCATCATGTGGACCCGGCGAGGCTTCCGGATGATATTGAACCGAAAAGGCCATCTTTTTTTCGCAGGCAATGCCCTCAAGTGTATTGTCATTTAAGTTAATGTGCGTCAGCTCGACATTTTTGCCTTTCAAGGAATTAATGTCAACGCAGAACCCATGATTTTGGCTGGTAATCTCAATTCTACCGGTCTGTAGATTTTTTACGGGATGGTTAGCTCCCCTGTGTCCGAACTTGAGTTTGTAAGTTCGGCCCCCGAGGGCAAGTGCCAGAATCTGATGTCCAAGACAAATACCGAAGATTGGAACTCTGCCAAGAAGTTGTTTCACGGTCTCAATGGCATAGGTTACAGCCGCTGGGTCGCCAGGGCCGTTGCTTAAAAATACGCCATCGGGTTTTTGCGCCAGGACCTCCTTTGCAGACGTTTGAGCCGGGGCGACGGTGACCTTACATCCGTGCGAGCATAACAACCTGAGAATATTTTGCTTGATGCCGAAGTCAAAGGCCACGACATTATATTTGCTTTTCGGCATCTTTCGATGGCTGTGAAATATGTCGGTTACTCCCTCGTTCCAGGCATACGGTTTTTTGACTGTAACATCCTTTACTATGTCCCTGCCGACCAGGCCGGGGTATTTCTCCAATTTCCTTCTCAGCTTTTTAATACTAAATTCGGTCGCGGAGATAATGCCCCTCATAGCACCCTGGGTTCGGATATGCTTTACAAGTTCTCTGGTATCGATGCCTTCAAGGCCGACCACATTATTGGCTTTTAAGTAATCACTCAGCGAAGTTTTGCCTCGCCAGTTACTTGGATAAGGGCAGTTCTCTTTAACAATGAAACCAGCGGCGAAGACCTTTTTAGATTCGCAGTCGGCATTATTAGTGCCGTAGTTTCCAATCAAAGGATACGTCATTGTGATTATTTGCTCATTATACGATGGGTCGGTAAGTATTTCCTGATAGCCGGTCATACTCGTATTAAATACGACCTCGCCGCACTTCTGGCCACGGGTACCAAAAGACCGCCCCTCAAAAATTGCACCATCTTCCAGCAAAAGAATTGCCTTCACTTTTGAGCTTCCTTTTTATCTTCTATAGTATAGTTGGATAGGCTTTACACTAATCTTCTCTTTCCTTAATGCATCAACAGCCATTACTACCGCTGCAGCGCCTCTTATTGTTGTTACATAGGGAACCTGCTTCTCAAGAGCGCTTCTTCTTATCGAGAATGAATCCATAGCCGCCTGTTTGCCTGCAGCGGTGTTTACGATAAGGTCTATTTTTTTGTTGATTATGAAATCAACTATGTTAGGCCGACCTTCTGTAACCTTCAAAACAAACTCTGTTGGGATGTTATTCTTGATAAACTCGATGCACGTTCCTTTCGTAGCAAGGATTTTAAAACCCATCTGACAGAATTTTCGTGCAACGCCGACGGCCCTTTCCTTGTCGTCGTCTTTGACGCTGAAAAATACATTTCCGGTTACCGGCAAAGTGTTACCGGCAGCTATCTGCGATTTTGCAAACGCGATACCAAAATCGTCCGAGATTCCCATTACTTCTCCTGTCGAAAGCATCTCCGGGCCGAGCAATGTGTCGCAGCCAGGAAATTTAAGGAAAGGAAAAACGGCTTCTTTGACGGAGAAGTAACTACGATGTACTTCCTTTGTAAACTTCAGTTTGTCCAGCGTCATGCCAACCATTACTTTAGCAGCTAATTTAGCTATGGGGACACCAATGGCTTTGCTTACAAACGGGATGGTTCGGGACGCTCGCGGGTTAACTTCGAGCACATAAACCTTTTCATTTTTTACCGCAAATTGAATGTTTATAAGGCCCTTTACCTTCAATTCCAAGGCCAATAACTTTGTCTGGTGTTTGACTTGCTCCAGGACTTTTTTGCTCAGTGAAAACGGCGGCAGACAGCAGGCGCTATCGCCTGAATGCACACCCGCTTCTTCGACATGTTCCATTATTCCGCCGATTACGACTGTTTTGCCATCGCAGATGGCATCAACGTCCAATTCTGTGGCATCGTCAAGAAATTTGTCGATTAAGATAGGATGTTCACCAGAAACTTCGATAGCCTTTTCGACGGACGCTTTCAGTGACTTTTCGTCATAAACCACTTCCATCGCTCGACCACCAAGGACAAAAGAAGGCCGGATGAGCAGGGGATATCCTAACCTGTTGGCTATCTTAACGGTTTCCCGATAAGTTGTTGCAGTCCCGCTTTCAGGCTGAAGAAGTTTCAATTTCTTCACAAGGGCATTAAACCGTTTTCGGTCTTCGGCACAGTCGATACTGTCCGGGGAGGTACCAATTATTTTGACCCCCGCTTTTTCCAGAGGCACAGCAAGTTTCAACGGTGTCTGACCGCCAAACTGCACAATCACGCCGTCCGGATTCTCTTTTTCCACAACGGACATAACATCTTCAAAGGTCAGCGGTTCAAAGTAAAGTCTATCCGAAGTATCATAGTCAGTGCTGACTGTTTCAGGATTGCAGTTTATCATTATTGATTCAATGCCAATCTCTCGCAGGGCAAATGCTGCGTGAACACAGCAGTAATCAAATTCGATTCCCTGACCTATGCGATTTGGTCCGCCGCCGAGTATGACAATCTTTTTTCTCTTTGTCGGGTTTGCTTCACATTCTTTTTCAAAGGTCGAATAAAGATAAGGTGTTGAAGCCTCGAATTCTGCACCGCAGGTGTCGACGGTCTTGTAAACTGCGGTTACTCCAAGATCTTTTCTGTGTTTTCGCAGTTGATGTTCTTCCACTTTCATTAATGAGGCCAAATACTTGTCACTGAACCCGTATTGTTTGATTTTCTCCATAAATGCCCGGTCGATTTCCGACAAGTTGACGGTCTTTATTTTCTCTTCGAGTTTTACGATGTCCTTGATGTTATTCAAGAACCACGGGTCGATTTTGGTCAGGCTGTAAATTTCCCCCACTGAGATATTTCTTCGCAATGCCTCAGCGATATACCAGATTTTATCCCAACAGTTTGTTCCGAGCTTCTGTTTCAGCTGGTATGTTGAAAGACTATTGTCTATATGTTTTTTGTCTAATGAATAGCGGTCAATTTCAAGCGACCTTATGGCTTTTTGCAGGGCCTCTTTGAATGTTCTTCCTATCGCCATCGCCTCACCGACAGACTTCATTTGTATGGTCAGTTCCGGATTGGTCTGGGGGAACTTCTCAAATGTGAAACGCGGCCACTTAACAACGCAGTAATCAATGGTCGGCTCAAAACAAGCTGGTGTCTTTTTTGTAATATCGTTGGGAATCTCATCGAGGGTATAGCCAACAGCAAGCAGTGAGGCAATCTTGGCAATGGGAAAACCTGTGGCCTTGGACGCGAGCGCCGAACTTCGCGAGACCCTCGGGTTCATCTCAATCACATAAAGCCTTCCATTTTCGGGATTGACAGCAAATTGGATGTTTGAGCCGCCTGTTTCAACACCAACTGCCCGAATTATCTTAATTGCGGCGTCACGCATTATTTGGTATTCCTTGTCAGTCAGAGTCTGGGCAGGTGCAACTGTAATACTGTCGCCGGTGTGAATACCCATTGGGTCAAGATTTTCGATTGGGCAGACAATTATGACATTGTCTTTTCTGTCTCTCATTACCTCAAGTTCATATTCCTTCCATCCAATAACAGATTGCTCAACGAGAACCTGGCATTTGGGACTGAAGTTCAAACCCCAGTGAATGTATTGCTTATACTCCTCGGCATTATAAGCAATGTTTCCACCCGTGCCGCCTAATGTATATGAAGGGCGAATAATCGCGGGGAACCCTATATACTCGATAATCTTTTCTGCCTCTTCCCAGCAATGCGCATAACCGCTTTTGGGAACCTCAAGCCCACAGTCTTGAATTACTTTCTTGAACCGGTCTCGTTCTTCTGCTTTTTTAATAGACGTGAGATTGGCCCCGATTAACCGGACATTATATTTTTTTAACACGCCAGACTCAGCAAGAGCTACGGCTGTATTCAAGCCGGTCTGGCCCCCCAGCGTCGGCAACAGGCAATCAGGTCTTTCCCTGCGAATTACTTTTTCGACCATCTCCGGCGTGATTGGCTCAATGTATGTTCTGTCTGCCAATTCAGGGTCTGTCATTATTGTGGCAGGGTTACTATTTACCAGAACTACCTTAAAACCCTCTTTTTTAAGTACCTTGCACGCCTGGGCGCCGGAATAATCAAATTCACAGGCTTGTCCTATAACAATCGGCCCCGAACCTATAATCAATATCTTGTGAATATCTTTGCGTCTCGGCATCGGTTAATTTTTCCCTTGCAGCCAGTGGTTGACAGCTTCGGCGGCCTCCCGACCGCTATTTATCGCCCGCACAACAAGCGATGCTCCGCTTATTGCATCGCCGGCGGCGAATACCATTGACTCGCTTGTTTGATAATTGCTTACCGCTATGTTACCCTGCTTATCAAGTTTTAATTTAAGGTCACTTACCAATCCGTTATGAACCAAATGCAGGAATCCTGTTGCCAGAATCACCAGGTCTGCTTCAAGCACAAAATTAGTGCCGGGCAGTTCTCTGATTTTCCAGCCGTCGGCATCCTTTATCCATTCGACCTGGCAGCCGTGCAGTTGCTTCACCTGACTTCCTTCGCCTGTCAATTTTGTGGTATTTACGCTCCACAGTCGTTCGCAGCCTTCCTCGTGCGATGATGAAGTCCTCATAATTCGGGGCCACATAGGCCAGGGGGTATCCGGCGGCGCGGTATCGGGCGGCTTCGGCAAAATCTCAAGCTGGTATATCTTTTTGGCGCCCTGCCTGCGGGCAGTCCCCACACAGTCGCTGCCTGTGTCCCCGCCGCCTATTACAATTACGACTTTGTCCCTGGCTGTAACCATATCAGCACTGCTCATCGGTTCACCTGAATTGAGCCTGTTTTGCATCGTCAGGTAGTCCATTGCAAATAAGATATTCCGATACTCTCTGCCGGCCGCAACAAGGTCTCTCGGCTGGCCTGCTCCCATAGTCAAACATATACAGTCAAATATCTTTTGCAGGTAGTTGGTGGAAATATCTTTTCCGGCATTAACGCCTGTCTGAAACTCTACACCTTCGGCGATTAGCTGGCATAGTCTACGGTCGATAATATGTTTTTCAAGCTTAAAATCTGGAATTCCGTAGCGCAATATGCCGCCGGGACGTTTATCTTTTTCGAAGACGACAACATTATGCCCTGCTCTGGCCAATTGCTGGGCGACAGTCAGGCCGGCAGGGCCTGAGCCTATCACCGCCACTTTCTTGCCGGTTTTCCTCTTGGCTGGAAGCGGCTTTATCCATCCTTCCTTAAAACCACGTTCAACAATTTGATACTCAATATGCCTAATCAGCACAGGTTCATCATTTATCGAAAGCGTACATGCCGCTTCACAAAGAGCCGGGCACACCCGCCCCGTAATTTCAGGAAAATTGTTGGAAGAATGAAGCAGTTCGCAAGCCTCCCGCCATTTACCTCTATACACCAGGTCATTCAGGTCAGGTATGTAGTTTTTCAGCGGGCAGCCTATGCCATGGCAAAACGGTATCCCACAGTCCATGCATCTTGCGGTTTGCTGATGAATTTGCCCCGGCGCAAGCGATAAGTCTATCTCGGCAAAATCCTGTATCCTTTCCTCGACCGGCCGGTGCGTAATATCCTGACGTTTATATTTTAAGAAACCTTTGTCCTGGCCCATTCGAATACCTCTTCAGTTGCAGGTGTAGTTTCTGTATCTCGTCGCTCGGAAGCCCGCATTTTTTCCAAAGCCTTGCGATAATCCGTCGGAACAACCTTGACAAATCTGCCAACCGTATCCGACCATGCATCTAAGATGCGCTGTGCACGTTGACTGCCGGTCCATTTTATATGGCGCTGAATCAAATCGTACAACAGGTGTTTGTCTTCTTCCTTCCAGATGCTTTCCAGCTCAACCATCCCGAGGTTGCACATCGTATCAAACAATTGCTTCTCATCGAGCACATAAGCAATGCCTCCGCTCATACCCGCAGCAAAATTGCATCCGGTAGTTCCGAGCACTGCTACTAATCCCCCTGTCATATACTCACAACCATGGTCGCCAATACCCTCGACGACAGCCGTTGCACCGCTGTTTCGCACACAAAATCTTTCGCCGGCCACTCCATTTATGAAAACTTCGCCTGAGGTGGCGCCATAAAGCACCGTGTTGCCCACAATGATATTTTCATTGCTCATAAACGGTGAGCCTTCCGGAGTTTTGACAATAATTCGCCCGCCGGAAAGTCCTTTGCCCAGATAGTCATTACTGTCACCAATCAGTTTCAAAGTTATGCCGGGTGCCAAAAACGCACCGAAGCTCTGTCCCGCAGAACCGCGGAAAACAACTTGCAGCATATCTTCGGGCAGGCCTTTTTCGCCATATTTTTTTATTATATGATTACTCAAAATTGTACCCACTGTCCGGTTTGTATTGCGAATCGGCATTTCTATAACAGTCTTTTGACCTTGTTCAATTGCAGGTTTGGCTTTTGCCAAAATCTGCCAATCAAGATGGTCGCTGAGCTTATCGGGCTGTGAATTAGCGTGTCTTTTCCCGTTTCCCCCGGAAACATCGGGCTGATGGAAAATGGCAGAAAAATCCAGTCCCTTTGCTTTCCAATGGTCAATTGCTTCGCTGGTTCGTAGTCGGTCCACTCTGCCGACCATATCCTCGAATTTTTCAAAACCGAGCTGTGCCATTATCCGGCGTACTTCTTCAGCCACAAAACACATAAATCGCTCCACATATTCCGGCTTTCCTGCAAATCGTTTCCGCAACTCGGGGTCCTGGGTGCCGATTCCGAAAGGACACGCCCCTTCGTGGCATTTTCGAAGTAATACACAGCCGAGTGCAACCAGAGCAGCTGTGCCAAAACCAAATCTCTCTGCCCCAAGCAAGGCTGCTATTACAACGTCTCTGCCGGTTTTCATCTGGCCGTCAACCTGAAGCCTCACCCGCCCGCGCAGTCCGTTCATCACAAGAACCTGCTGTGTTTCAGCCAGGCCGAGTTCCCAGGGACAACCGGTGTGCTTGATTGAAGAAAGCGGGCTTGCACCTGTGCCGCCATCGTGGCCGCTGATAAGAATCTCATCTGCGTTACCCTTGGCAACTCCGGCAGCAATTGTACCTACCCCGACTTCAGCAACGAGTTTGACCGAGACCTTTACCCCCGGATTGCTGCACTTTAGGTCGTATATTAACTGCGCCAAATCCTCAATGGAGTATATATCATGATGAGGAGGTGGTGATATTAGCGTCACTCCAGGAGTCGAGTGCCGCAACATCGCAATTTCTTCTGAAACCTTATGGCCGGGCAACTGTCCCCCTTCACCTGGTTTTGCTCCCTGAGCTATCTTTATCTGGAGTTCTTTTGCATTGACCAGATAATTTAACGTTACGCCAAACCTGCCGCTGGCAATCTGTTTGATGCCGCAATTTTTGGAATCACCGTTAGGTTCTGGCGTGTAACGAGACTGGTCCTCCCCTCCCTCTCCGGTATTACTCATTCCGCCCAGACGGTTCATTGCGATAGCCAAACACTCGTGGGCCTCTTTGCTGATAGAACCGTGACTCATTGCCCCTGTGCAGAATCTCTTAATAATTTCCCTGGCTGGTTCTACCTGCTCAATTGGTATTGCCTTACCGGGAACAAAGTCAAAAAGTCCTCGCAAAGTATACAGCTTGCGAACCTGCTGATTTACCGCTTTTGCGTAATCATCGTAAGCCTGCTTGTCATCATATTTGACTGCATGCTGTAACCTTGCTACCGTCTTTGGGTTCCAAAGATGTTCTTCGCCGTCGTGTCTATAATGATATTCGCCTCCAAAATCTAATTCCAGCGCCCCGGAAGGGCGCTGCTGAAAAGCAGCGTTATGACGAGCAATTGCTTCCTGTGCAATTTCTGCCGGACCGATTCCGCCAATGCGGGAACTTGTCCCTGTAAAGTATTTGTCCACAAAAGAACGACTCAAGCCAATTGCTTCGAATAGCTGGGCGCCGGTGTAACTGCGAATGGTTGAAATACCCATCTTGCTCATCGTTTTTAAAATACCTTTTTTAATCGCTGCTATGTAATTGTCCGCTATTTGCGACGGCTCCATATCTTCAGGCAAATCACCCTCTCGACTCAGATGATTGAGGGTTTCAAACGCCAGATAAGGATTTATTGCATTAGCGCCAAAACCGCACAAAAGGCAAAAGTGCATTACCTCTCTGGGCTCACCGCTTTCAACAATCAAACCTGCCTCACCGCGAAGACCACGATTAAGCAGACCCTGGTGGACCGCTGCGGTCGCCAGGAGGGACGGAATCGGAGACTTTGTTTGCGATACTTCCCTGTCGCTAATTATTATTAGTGAGGCCCCTTTCTTGACAGCATCTTCGGCAGAATCAATCAGTTCTGCCACGGCCAGTCTAAGACTGTTGGCGCTGTCGGCGGCTCTGGTATCGAAAACTGCTGAAATGGTTACGGTTTTCAGGTCTTTTCGTTCTATGGTTTTCAGCAGCTCAATATCTTCATTAGTCAGAACAGGATGCGGCAATTTAAGTTGTCGGCAGTGTTGGGGCGATTCAGCAAGAATGTTGAGTTTTGGGCCTACAAAACTCATCAGACTCATCACCAATCCCTCACGCAAGGGGTCTATTGCCGGGTTCGTCACCTGCGCGAAAAGCTGCTTGAAATAGTTAAACAACAGTTTCGGCTTGTCAGAAAGCACCGCCAAAGGAGTATCATTCCCCATAGAACCTACCGGCTCCTGTGCATTCAAGGCCATTGGCAACAGAATCATTTTTAATTCTTCACGGGTATAACCGAACAGCCGTAGTCTTTGAGCTAATGTCCTGGGGTCAGTTTGTACCAGTTTGGGAGTATCGAACAGACCTCGTAGTCCTATTTTGTTCTCATCCAGCCATCTTCGATAAGGTTTTTGTCTTGCAATCTTGCTTTTTATCTCATTATCAGAGATTATCCGGCCCTCAACCGTATCAACAAGAAACATATGACCCGGCTGCAAACGCCCTTTTCTTTGGATTTTTTCAGGTGGGAATTCAATTACGCCGGCCTCACTTGCCATTATAACCAATCCATCAGTGGTAACGAGGTAACGGCAGGGTCGCAGACCGTTGCGGTCCAGCGTACCCCCGATGATACGTCCGTCGGTAAACACTATAGCAGCAGGACCATCCCAAGGTTCCATTATAGAGGCATGATACTCATAAAACGCACGTTTATCGGTACTGATATGGTAAATTGCCCCGAATGCCTCAGGGACCATCATCATTACCGAATGAGGCAGGCTTCGGCCGGCACGAACAAGCAGCTCAAGCACATTGTCAAAACATGCAGAGTCACTCGCTTCAGGAGTCAGAACTGGACGCAGGTCATCGATATCGTCACCGAATGCTTCACTGGACATTTTCATCTGACGAGCCTGCATCCAATTGCGATTTCCGCTTAGTGTATTTATCTCTCCGTTATGAGCTATGCACCTTAACGGCTGAGCCAGCTGCCAGCTTGGAAATGTGTTGGTACTGTAACGCTGATGAACAATCGCAAGGGCAGAGGTGACGCGTTCGTCTGAAAGGTCGGGATAATAATCAAACAACTGCCAGGCCATAAACATTCCCTTGTAACAGATTGTTCTGCACGAAAGTGACGCCACGTAAAAATCATTGCCCATCTGTCCAATTTTTTTTCTTACAAGCTTTTCAGCCCGTTTCCGTGCCAAATATAGTCTCCGCTCCAGCAGCTCATCCTCAAGTCCTGGGCCGTAAACAAAAATTTGTTTTATCCTGGGCTCAGATTCAAGAGCTATCTTTCCCAAACACTCATTTGAGGTTGGAACATCCCGCCAGCCCAATACTCGCATACCATAGTGGCTGATAGAAGCTTCGAGCGCCTCCTCACATTTTTTGCTAAGTTCCTGCTCCCGTGGGCAGAATACCATACCCACACCATATTTAGAAGCTTCGGGCAAAGAGAAACCTAACTTGTTACACTCGAATGTAAAGAAATTATGTGGGATTTGAAATAAGATGCCGGCGCCATCGCCCGTAATCTCATCAGCACCGGCTGCCCCCCGATGTCGCAGATTTAACAGAATCTCCCTGCCATATTCAATAATCGAATGGCTTCGCTGACCGGAAATGTTTACAACTGCACCGATACCGCAGCCGTCGTGCTCATACCGGCTCTCATACAAACCCTGATTTTTCGGTCTTACGCCCATCAGATTACTCTTTACGATTTGCCCTTGGCAGAGTTACAAAAACAACCATCATATACTATATACTAATATCAGGGGACTGCTGCACAAGTTCTCTCTAATAACTACTATAAACCAATGTCATAATGTCCATACGTCCCAACCACGAAAGCGCCTTGAGCCGACCATAGAAACACCCTGCCGGACTCAAGGCATTTTATTTTAAGGACAATTTATACTGACTATCAGCAGTCGTAATACAAATGAAACTCATGCGGATGCGGCCGCAGAGCTATCTCATCTATTTCCTTTTCTCGTTTCCATGTAATCCACGTCTCGATGACGTCTTTGGTGAATACGTCGCCTTCCAGCAGGAATTTATGGTCCTTCTCGAGCGCCTCAATCGCTTCTGCCAGTGAGCCGGGCGCCTGTTTGGTCTGGGCCAGCTCTTCCTTGGAGAGCTCGTACACGTCCACATCCATCGGTTTGCCGGGGTCCAGCTTGCGTTTGATGCCATCGTTAGCGGCCATTAGCATCGCGGCGAAAGTAAGATAGCCGTTGCAGCTCGGGTCTGGACAGCGGAATTCAACCCGTTTTGCCTTCGGGCTCGGTGAGTACATCGGGATGCGGCAGGCGGCTGACCGGTTGCGGGCGGACATACACAGGTTCACCGGCGCCTCAAAGCCAGGGACAAGCCGGCGGTATGAGTTCGTGGTTGGCGCGGCGAAAGCCAGAATGGCCGGCGCATGCGCGATAAGCCCGGCTATCGAATGCACGGCGATATCGGAGAGTCCCGCATAGCCTTTGCCGGCGAACAGGTTGGTGCCCTTTTTCCAGAGCGAAAAGTGCGTGTGCATTCCGCTGCCGTTGTCCTGGAATATCGGCTTGGGCATAAACGTTGCCGTTTTACCGTGGCGCTTGGCCACATTCTTCACGATGTACTTATACCACATAAGCTGGTCGGCCATCTCGACGAGCGGTGCGAAAAGCATGTCGATTTCGGCCTGACCGCCGGTGGCAACTTCATGATGGTGTTTCTCCACCACGATACCCACCTTCTGCATTTCCTCGACCATTTCGGTCCGGATATCCTGCTGAGTGTCGGTCGGACTCACAGGGAAATAACCGCCTTTGTATGACGGTTTGTATCCGAGGTTGGGTTCTTCGAAACGGGCGGTATTCCAGGACCCTTCCGTCGAATCGATTGTATACATCCCTGTATGCTGGTTCTGTTCGTAACGAACTTCGTCGAAGATAAAGAATTCCGGCTCCGGGCCGAAATACGCAGTGTCCGCTAACCCGGTCTTTTTTGCAAATTCGGCCGCCTTCCGGGCGATATGACGCGGGTCGCGCGTATACTCTTCGCGGGTAATCGGGTCGACAATGTTCGTAAGGACGCTCACCGTAGGCTTGGCGAAAAACGGGTCCATTACAACAGTGTTCAGGTCCGGAACCGCCATCATGTCGGACTGGTGTATCATCTGCCAGCCGCGAATTGATGAGCCGTCAAATCCGAGACCTTCCGAAAAAGCATCTTCGTCCAGGAACTCTACCGGGAATGTGCAGTGCTGCCAGGTGCCGAGAAGGTCGACAAACTTCAGGTCCGCCATCTTGGCATTGTTCTTCTTTGCAAACTCAAAAAATTCTTTCGGCGTCATCTTAATATCCTTTCAAAAATAAGTCTAAAATATCAACCAATTGCTACCCATCCTCTTTCACCTGTTCTTATGCGAACGCACGATTCAAGCGGCAGAACAAAAATCTTGCCGTCACCCGTCTCCCCGCTCTGGGCGCCTTTCATAATCGCATTGACCGTCGGCTCAACAAAATTGTCATTGACCGCTATCTCCAAACGAATCTTTCTCATAAGATTTCCTGTCTCTTTGAATCCGCGGTAGACTTCATCAATACCTTTTTGCCTGCCGTGTCCCAATACTTCGTTGACCGTAATGAGATTTACTTCTGCTTTGTAAAGCTGCTCTTTAACCTGTTCGAGCCTGTGCGGCTGAATTATTGCGATTATCAGTTTCACAGCAAATCTCCTTTTTTGGATTATTCCAACATCGTATAAGCCCGTTCATTATGCTGAGTGAGGTCAAGTCCCATCGATTCCTCTTTCCCGGCAACACGAACGCCGATGACTCCATCAACCAGCTTGTATATGGCAAAGGTAACTATAAACGCATACGCCGCCGTCGCTGCAACGGCAGCCAACTGTATCCACAACTGTCTTGGATTTCCGCAGAAAAATCCGTTTGAACCTGCCGGGTTAATTACCCTGGTGGCGAATAATCCTGTGGCAATCGCACCCCAGATGCCGCCTATACCATGAATGCCAAATGCATCCAGAGAATCATCATAGCCGAACCTGGGCTTTATAAAACTTACCGAAACAAAACAAAACACGCTCACCAATAAGCCAATTATCATTGCCGCTCCGACGCCGACAAATCCTGCTGCCGGTGTAATGGCAACCAAACCTGCCACTGCTCCGCTGACCGTCCCAAGAAGCGTCGGTTTGCCATTAAATTTCCAGTCCAGAAAGGCCCAGCTCAAAGCCGCCGCGGCAGCCGAAGTGTTGGTAACAACAAAGGCATTCACTGCCAGCCCGTTTGCACCCAGGGCGCTGCCGGCATTGAACCCAAACCAGCCGAACCATAATAGTGCCGCCCCCAAAACGGTGAAAGGCAGGTTATGCGGCGGAGATACATACTTTTCATAACAGTTCCTTCTGCCTATTACCATCGCAGTAACCAATGCGGCAATGCCGGCATTGATATGCACCACCGTCCCGCCGGCAAAATCCAAAGCGCCGAGATTTTTCAGCCATCCGCCCGTCCCCCAAACCCAATGTGCAATCGGGTCGTATACGAACGTTGCCCACAGCAGCGTGAAAATCAAAAACGCCGAAAATTTCATCCGCTCAGCAAACGCTCCTATAATCAGGGCCGGCGTAATTATCGCAAACATTGCCTGGAAAATCATAAATGCCTGATGTGGTATCGTGGCTGAGTAATCTGCATAAGGCTCAAGACCGACGCCTTTGAGACCAAACCAGCCGAAACCGCCCCAGAAACCTTTTCCGGGTGCAAAAGCCAAACTATATCCGAACAATACCCACTGAATGCTCAGTGCAGCAAGGATTATAAAACACTGCATCAGGATGCCCAAAATGTTCTTGCGTTTTACAAGTCCCCCGTAAAAAAATGCCAGACCCGGTGTCATAAGCATAACCAGCGCAGCACATATCAATACCCACGCTGTATCTCCGCTGTCAAAAGCATTTTTTACCTCTGTTTCCATCATAAATTATTACCAGCCTTGTATCTTTCCATTTCCAACAACAACATCTCTTCTGATGCAATCGCTGTGCCAGAACAGGCCTGAATTTAGCAAAATGCGATAACTTGCTGTTAGATAATGACTTATATATACGGAAATTACGGGGAGGAAAAACAGCAAAACTACAAAAATGTAGCTTTAACCTTTTAGCTCTACAAAAATGTAGATTATTCTGTTAGGTTAAATGTATTTCGGATGTATGTTGTGCCTTCTTATTTTATAGCCGAGCATCCGTTCGGTTATACCCAGCTCGGCAGCCGCCTTTCGCTGCTGACCCCCGCTTTTCTTTAATGCGTCAATAATAAGTTCCTTTTCCTTATTCGCAATCGTTTCTGTCATAGACCTTGTTGTTATTGTTTCGGTCTTTTTTATCATTTGAAGCGAAGGCGGCAGATGCTCCGACCGGATTACGTCCCCGTCGCATAACAGCACCGCCCTTTCGATGCAGTTCTCCAGCTCTCTTACGTTGCCGGGCCAGTGGTATCGCGTCAGCATCTCAATCGCAGGCGTCGAAATACGAGTGATATTTTTGTGGTTTTCAGCCGCAAGTTTTTCAAGAAAATGGTCCGCCAGCAGCATTATATCGTCCTTGTGCTCCCTCAAGGGTGGCAGGTAAATGGGAAAAACATTGATTCTATAATAGAGGTCTTCGCGGAACAGACCCTGCTTTATCTGTTCTTCGAGATTTCTATGTGTGGCGACTATTATTCTGACATTCGTTTTTATCAACTCCGTGCCGCCAACCCTCTCGAATTCCTTAAACTGAATG
>Ga0315294_10000451_pt1 | contig 43950 bp, 31 predicted proteins | sample YL17G13_40_MG_FD_203626 | JGI IMG/M metagenome (GOLD analysis project Ga0315294, IMG submission 203626) | Sediment microbial communities from Yellowstone Lake, YNP, Wyoming, USA - YL17G13_40 | ecosystem: Environmental > Aquatic > Freshwater > Lake > Sediment | place: USA: Wyoming | collected... | reverse complement strand
TATTGCACTTTGCATGTCAAACTTTGTCCGTGTAGCTTGCTCTCAACTCCGCCATTGTCTCGCTGACGCTTTTACCTTTTTGAAACACGGCCGCGCCCGCCACCAGCACCCGCGCACCTGCCTCGACGACGCGGCGCGCCGTCTTGGGCGAAATGCCACCGTCGACTTCTAACTCAGCTTTGAGCCCGCGCTCATCCAGCATCTTGCGAACCCGCGCGATCTTCCCCACCATCTCCTCGATGAAGGGCTGGCCCGCGTAGCCCGGGTTCACCGTCATCACCAACACCAGGTCAACATACGGAAGCACGTCTTCGATCACGTCGGGCGATGTCGGCGGGCTCACCGACACGCCGGCCTTGACCCCGAGCTTCTTAATCTGCTCGACGACCTCCCTGAGATTGGGGCAAGCCTCGGCATGCACTGTTATAACGTTTGCTCCGGCCTTGGCAAACTGCTCGATCTGGCTCGGCGCCCGGCCCAGCAGCGGATGCTCGATATGCCTGTCCGGCTTCTCGATCATCAGGTGCACATCGAGCGGCACCCTGGTGTACGGGCGTATCGCCTGCACCACCAGCGAGCCTATGGTCATAGGCGGGACGAAGTGCCCGTCCATGATGTCAACGTGTATGTAGTCCGCCCCGGCCTGCGAGACCTCATCCACCTGCGCCCGCAGGCAGGAGAAGTCCGCCGACAGTATCGACGGGGCGATCTTGATCTTGTTGCCCGACGCTTTAGCCACCGATCAGCTTCCTCGCCCGCGCCAACTGCTTCTTGACCTGCGCCGGAGCGGTGCCGCCCGCGGTGTTTCTGGCGGCCACGCTGGTCTGGGCGCTAATCTTGTAAACATCATTGCCGAACTTCGGCGAGAACTTCTTATATTCAGCTATGGAAAGCTTATCGAACGTCTTCCCCTTGTCGATGGCATACTGCACCAGTGCGCCGACCACCCCATGCGCCTCGCGGAAAGGCATCCCCTTTGCCACCAGGTAGTCAGCAAGGTCGGTGGCCAGCATGTACCCCTCCCCCGCAGCGTTCGCGGCCCTCTCCGCCTTGAATTTGAGCGTCCCCACCATGCCGGTGAAGACATCGAGGGTGCCGGTAAGCGTATCGACAGTATCGAAGAGCCCCTCCTTGTCCTCCTGCATGTCGCGGTTGTAGGTCAGCGGCAGCCCCTTCATCAGGGTCAGCATCGCCATGAGATGCCCATAGACACGCCCGGTCTTGCCGCGCGCCAGTTCCGCCACATCGGGGTTTTTCTTCTGCGGCATCATGCTCGAGCTCGTGGCATAGGCATCGTCGATCTCGATGAAGCCGAACTCCGGCGTAGACCACAGCACCAACTCCTCAGCCATGCGCGAAAGGTGCATCATCATAATGGACGCCGCCGCCTCGTACTCGATGACGAAGTCGCGGTCGGAAACCGCGTCCATGCTGTTCTGGCTGATGCGCGCAAAGCCAAGCTCTTTGGCTGTGAACTCGCGGTCCAGCGGATACGGCGTGCCCGCCAGCGCGCCGCTGCCCAGCGGCATCACGTTCGTGCGCACCAGGCAATCGTTGAAGCGATCCACATCGCGCTCCAGCATCTCGAAATATGCCAGCAGGTGGTGCGCCAGCAGTACCGGCTGCGCGCGCTGCACATGGGTATAGCCCGGCATCACCGCGGCCTTGTTGGCCTCGGCCACGTCGAGCAGTGCGCCCTGCAGCGCTTTTATCTTTTTGATAGTATCGGCAATGGCATCCTTGACGTACATACGCACGTCCAGCGCCACCTGGTCGTTGCGCGAGCGCGCCGTGTGCAGCTTGCGGCCCACATCGCCGATCTTCTCAATAAGACGCGCCTCGATGTTCATGTGTATATCTTCATGCTCTTCCTTGAACACGAATTTGCCGTTTTCAATCTCAGTGCTAATCGAGGTAAGCCCCTTGCAGACGAGTTGGGCGTCTTTGGCTGTGATGATACCCTGCTTCGCCAGCATCCTGGCATGCGCAATGGAGCCGGCTATATCATACTTGTACAGCCGTCTGTCGTAGCTTATAGACTCCGTATACTTTTGTACCGACTGCGCCATGTCCTTCTTGAAACGCTTGCGCATGGGGTTCACCTCCCCTCATTATTTCAAATTTGTCATTGTCCTTCCCTTATATCGGGAAGGACAATCCAGGTAGGCGAATAATTATTCGCCCCTACGGGACACCACTATTTCTTCTTACCGCTCTTCTTAGCCTGCTGCTGCACCATGGCCTCCACACGCAGACGCAGGGCGTTGAGCTTGATGAAGCCGGTGGCGTCGCTCTGGTCGTAGATGCTCTCGCCGCTCTCCATCGTCACGATGTCGGGACGGTAAAGCGACAGCGCGCTCTTACGGCCGACGGTGATGATGTTGCCCTTGTAGAGCTTCAGGCGAACCGTGCCGCTGACGTTCTTCTGGCTCTCGGTGACCAGCGCCTGCAGCGCCAGCCGCTCCGGCGAGAACCAGAAGCCGTAATAGACCAGTTCGCTGTAGCGCGGGATGAGGGAGTCGCGCAGGTGCATAACCTCACGATCCATCGTCAGAGTCTCCATCTGCCTGTGCGCCCAGTGCAGGATGGCGCCTCCAGGCGTCTCATAGACGCCGCGCGATTTCATGCCGACGACACGGTTCTCAACGAGGTCCACGCGGCCCACGCCGTGCTTGCCGCCGAGCTTGTTCAGCGTCCGCAGCACATTAGCGGGCGAGAGACTCTTGCCGTTGACAGCAACACAGATGCCGCTCTCGAAGTCGAGCGTGACATACTCCGGCTTGTCCGGCGCATCCTCGGGCGCGACGCTCAGCTTGAACATATCCTTCGACGGCTCCAGCCACGGGTCCTCCAGGATGCCGCTCTCGAAACTGATATGCAGAAGGTTGCGGTCCATCGAGTAAGGCTTCTTTACGCTCGCCTGGACAGGAATGCCCTTCTTCTGACAATACGCGATCATCTCGGCGCGGCCGGGGAACTGTTTGCGGAACTTTTCCTCGCGCCACGGGACGACGATTTTGATATTCGGGTCCATCGAGTAGGCGGTCATCTCAAAACGGAGCTGGTCATTGCCCTTGCCGGTGGCGCCGTGGGAGATGGCGTCGGCCTTCTCCTTGCGCACCACCTCCATCATGCCCTTGGCGATGAGCGGCCGCGCGATGCTGGTACCGAGGAAATACTGGTTCTCGTAGATCGCGCCGGCCTGGATCATTGGGAAGATGAAGTCGCGCGCGAATTCCTCGGTAAGGTCTTCTATGTAGATCTTCGACGCGCCGGTTTTCTTCGCCTTTTTATCGAGGCCGGTGAGTTCCTCGCCCTGGCCTATGTCGGCGCAGAAAGCGATCAGTTCGGCATCGTAGGTTTCCTTCAGCCACGCGAGGATGACCGAGGTGTCAAGTCCGCCGCTGTATGCCAGCACTATCTTTTTATATGCCTTACCCGCCATTTAAATCTGCCTTTCTTTAACTTCGATTAAGTATTCAAACCCCCTGTATCCCCCAATCTTGGGGGATTTTTAAAAAGATAGGGGACACCCCCAAACCCCCGCCAGAGGGCGATCCCTCTGGACTTCCCTGTAACGACCCTCCGACACCATTACCCGACCATGTAGGGGCAATCCTTGTGATTGCCCCGCCCTGCACCTCTATTTCAATCGTCATTCCGGCGCAGGCCGGAATCCAGTAGGGCGGGTTTCAAACCCGCCGCTCTTACTTCTTCCCGACCCTGGCTAATACCTTCTTCACGATCGCCATCGCCTCATCCACATCCTCCTCGGTAGTGATGAGAGGAGGCATGAAGCGCACCGCCGAAGTGGTCACCGCGTTCAGCAACACCCCTTCCTTCATACATTCCAATACGAAATCCGCCGCGATCTCGCGTGAAAGCTCCATGGCAAGAAGAAGCCCGCGGCCTCTGACGCTGACCACAAGATCCGACTTCTTTTTCAGGCCATTGATGGACTTCGCCAGATACGCCCCGACGCTGCGGCAGTTATCCACAACCCCATTCTTCAGCATATAGTTCAGCGTGGCATAGCCCGCGGCACAGGCCAGCGGATTGCCGCCGAAGGTGGAGCCGTGCTCGCCGTGTTCAAAAACGGAAACCTTATCCTTGGCCATGAAAGCGCCGATGGCCACCCCACCGCCGAGCCCCTTGGCCAGCGTCATGATATCGGGTTCGACGCCGTACTGCTGGTAAGCGAACATAGTGCCCGTTCTGCCGATGCCAGTCTGTATCTCATCGAGGATTAAGAGTATCCCCTTCTTATCACACCAGGCACTCACCTTTTTTAAGTAATCGTCGGCGGGGACGTTAACGCCGCCCTCGCCCTGAATGGGCTCCATCATCACCGCGCACGTCTTGTCGCTGGTAGCCGCCTTCACTGCAGCGATGTTGTCGTAGGTCACGTTCACAAAGCCTTCAGGAAGCGGTTCGTAGGGATCCTGGAACTTCGACTGCCCGGTGGCCGCGGTCATGGCCAGCGTGCGGCCGTGAAACGATTTCGTCGCCGTTATGACCTCCCAGGCCCCCTTGCGATGTATCATGCCGTAGCGTCGCGCCAGCTTCACCGCCCCCTCGCAGGCCTCGGCGCCGCTGTTGCAGAAGAACACCTTGTCCATGCAGCTGTTCTCTATCATGAGCTTGGCCAGCTTCACCTGCGGCACGGAATAGACCAGGTTCGAGGTCTGTATTATCGTGCGCGCCTGCTTGGCCACAGCTTTAACGACGACCGGATGCGAGTGACCCAGGACGTTGACCGCCAGCCCCCCGATGAAATCGAGGTACTCGTTGCCCTCATCGTCCCAGGCGCGGACCCCCTGGCCCTTAACAATCGTTACGGGCAGGCGTTGGAAGGTATCCATCATGTATTTTTTTTCGAGTTTCTGCCAGTTTGCCATCATATATTCCTAAGCGATTATCGTACCTATTCGCTTTCCTCTTACCGCGTCGATAACGGAGTGCGGCGCGCGCCCGTCGATTATCTGCGCCACCAATGTGCCCTCCAATGCGCGCAGACAAGCCTTAACCTTGGGAATCATGCCGCCCGCGATCACGCCCGATGCGATAAGAGCCTGTATTTTATCATGGTCGAGGCGTTCCAGCAACTTCCCATCTTTATCAAGCACGCCGGCGACATCGGTAAGCATGATGAGCTTCTCGGCACCGAGCGCCGCCGCCAGCGCAGCCGCGGCCGTGTCTCCGTTGACGTTCAATATTTTATCGCTGCCGATCCCGTACGACGGAGGCGCCACGACAGGCATATAGCCCTGCTTTAACATGATTTGCAGCGGTTCGACGTTTACCTTCACCACCTCGCCGATGAGGCCGTGCGTCTTCGTCTGCACCTCAGCCTCAAGCATGCAGCCGTCAACGCCGCTCAGCCCGATGGCGCGCCCGCCCTTGGCCTGTATCTGCGCCACTATCTCCTTATTAACCGCTCCGGCAAGCACTGCCAGCACCACGCGCAGGCTCTCCTTATCGGTGACTCTGAGGCCATCGACGATCTTGGTCTCGATGCCCATGCGCTTGAGCCAGGTGGTGATCTCATTGGCACCACCGTGGAAGACGACCAGGTTGAAGCCTTCCTTCTGCAAAGCGACCAGGTCTTCTATAACCGTCTCGCCCTTGCCGAAGGTGCTGCCCCCGATTTTGATTACGATTGGTTTTGACATTTAATTCGCCTATCTATGAGTTATGTACAAGCCATTTTAACACCACGATAGATACAAGGCAATTGAGCACGCAAATCGAATAAAATCGGAAACCGTAGTAGGGGCACGGCGCGCCGTGCCCCTACTTGCCGCATCGCCCGCCTCGATCCCCGTTTTCCACGGGGACGCAATCTTGTAGGGGCGACCCTCGCGGTCGCCCGTGAGAGGGCAGGCGCAAGACCTGCCCCTACATCTAGATCATTCGGTCAAGCCAGATATGAAATGCCTAACCGACACCTATGCGCTATAATATCCCCATCATGCAATCGAGCAAGACGTCCGTACTGATAGCCACAACCCTTGGCGCGTTCCTGACACCTTTCATAGGCTCAGCGGTAGTAGTAGCCGTCCCCTCCATCAGTAAGGAATTCGCGATGACAGCCACCACCCAGCCCTGGATCAGCAACTCCTACCTCATCGCATCCCTGACCTTCCTGCTACCCTTCGGCAGACTGGCTGACATCTACGGCAGGAAAAAGATATTTACCTGGGGCATAGTAGTATTCACCGTCTTTTCACTCCTTACCGCGCTGTCCAATTCCACGGAGATGTTCTTCGCCTTCCGCGCGCTGCAGGGAATCAGCGGCGCCATGATCCTGGGCACCAGCGTGGCTTTGCTTACATCAGCCTACCCGCCGCAGGAGCGCGGCCGCGTGCTGGGCATCAACGTGGCATCGATATACTTCGGCCTATCCGTCGGGCCGGTCATTGGAGGTGTGCTGGTAGATCACTTCGGATGGAAGAGCATATTCATAGCTACCCTGCCGTTATGCCTCATTGCGCTTGCTTTAATAATCTGGAAGCTCCGGGGCGAATGGGCCACCGCCAGAGGCGAGAGATTCGATCCGGTCGGAGCTGTCATCTACGGCGTCACTATAATAGCCCTCATGTGCGGCCTCTCCCTTCTGCCGGAATTATGGAGTGTAGGGCTTATCGCAGCAGGTGTTCTGGCATTGATAGGATTTATATGGTACGAGACAAGGTCACACAGTCCCCTTCTCGACATCAATCTTTTTCGACGCAACACCCCCTTCGCCTTCTCCAGCCTGGCCGCCCTCATAAACTACGCGGCCACCTTTGCCATTTCCTTCCTTCTCAGCATTTACCTGATAAACATTAAAGGTTACAGCCCGGAAGTCGCCGGCTACATACTGGTGACGCAGCCGGTATTTCAAGCCGTCTTCGCCCCGATCGCAGGACGCCTCTCGGACAGGATAGAGCCCAGGATCATCGCCTCGGCAGGGATGGCGGTCACCGTCATCGGGCTTGCTCTGCTGGTATTTGTCAGAGAGACGACGTCGCTGGGATTAATTATCGGAGGGCAGGCGCTACTGGGATTCGGCTTCGGGCTGTTCACCTCGCCCAACACCAACGCGATCATGAACTCCGTTGAAAACAGGCTGTACGGAGTGGCCGCGTCCACGGTGGCCACCATGCGCCAGACCGGCATGACCCTGAGCATGAGCATCGTCAACGTGCTTTTCGCCGTCTACATCGGGAGCAACCAGATGACGTCCCAGAACCCCGACGCGTTCATGCAGAGCTTCAAGGTCGCGTTTATCATCTTTGCTTGCCTGTGCTTTGCCGGCATCTTCGCCTCGCTGGCCCGTGGCAAAATGCGCCGCGAAATGTAGGGGCACATTGCAATGTGCCCTCGTCTTTCCTCTCAAACAATTGTTAACCAGAATCGGGAAGTCCAGAGGGATCACCCTCTGGCGGGGGTTTGGGGGTGTCCCCCATATTTTATTGATTTCCCCCAAGTATGGGGGATTAAGGGGGCTGATCTCTCCCGACTATCACTTCCCGACCGATTATGAAAGAGATGCAGGAGATTTCTCTCCTGCCGGTCCTTCCGCGGAAGGATTAGGGGTGTCCCCTATCCAATTAAAAATCCCCCAAGAGTGGGGGATAGCAGGGGGTTGAGCGAAATGTAGGGGCACGGCTCGCCGTGCCCTTTCTGGATTGCCTGATCAAGTCAGGCAATGACGGGTAAAAACCTAAGTAGTGTACTCGCTATTGATAGCCACGTACTCCGCCGACAGGTCACAGCCCCACGCCGTAGCTGCAAAATCCCCGCCACCGAGAGCTACACGAACCTTTACCTCATCCTTGCCCATGGCCGCGCTCGCCGTCTTCTTATCAAACGGAACGGGCTCGCCTGCCGACATAAGCTGTATCTTACCCAGATAGAGGTCGACTTTCTTCGGATCGAACTCCGCCCCGCTGCGCCCCAGCGCCGCGATGATGCGCCCCCAGTTCGGGTCGTGCCCGTGAACCGCGGACTTCACCAGCGGAGAGCCGACGATCGTACGCGCGGCAATACGCGCATCTGCCAGCGATTTTGCTCCTTCGACTGTGACCTCGATCAGCCGGGTCGCCCCCTCGCCGTCGGCGGCTATGCTGCGCGCCAGGTAGGTACATACCTTCAATAGTGCCGCCACGAACGCCTCCGCCGCTTTGGTCCCGGCTTTCACCGCGCCGCCGGTGCCGTTAGCCAGTATTAATACCGTATCGTTTGTGCTGGTGTCGCCATCCACGGTGATCATATTCAAGGACGCATCCACCGCCTCGCCTAACAGTCTATCCAATAAGCGCGCATCGATTTTTGCATCGGTCGTCAGAAACGACAACATGGTAGCCATATCGGGGTGTATCATGCCCGCACCCTTGGCTATGCCAGCGACGGTAAATCCATGCTCCTCGACAGCGACGGCGATCTCCTTCGGATGCGTATCCGTGGTCATGATAGCGCGCGCAAGCTCATGCCCGCCATTCGCCGACAGCTTGATCTTTTTGACACCCGACACAATTCGATCGACGGGAAGTTTCTGCCCGATGACGCCGGTGCTGGCCACAAGGACGGCATCGACCGACATGCCCAGCTTCTTCGCTGCAGCCTGTGCCATCGCTTTGACATCTTTTAGCCCCTGCTCGCCGGTGCAGGCGTTGGCGCAGCCGGCATTTATGATAACCGCCTGCGCCTTTCCTGAGGCCACGAGATTCTGGCACCACTGCACAGGCGCAGCTTTAATCCGGTTCTTGGTAAACCGCCCGGCGACGCTGCAAGGCTTCTCAGAATACAGAATGCCGAGGTCCGGCCCGCCTTTGGTCTTTATCCCGGCAGCGGCCGCCCCGGCGAGGAACCCCTTAGGCGAGGTTATTGTTCCATTACGTAAATTTTTCACAAGCGCAATATATCATAGGAATGATAGCAACGCAATAACAGGAGGTAGTGGAGAAATTCCCAGTAAGTAGTGAGTAGTCAGTAGTATGTAGGGGTGATTCATGAATCGCCCTCTGGATTCCGGCCGGAGTTTACCCCGTACGCCGATACGGGGCCGGAATGACGGAGAGACCCTCACCCTAGCCCTCTCCCCTGCGGAGGGAGAGGGTAGCTAGTTTTCCCTCCCTTGAGGGGAGGGAAGTAAAGGGCGGGTGATAAAGAGGTGCAGGAAATTTCTCTCCTGCCGAAGTTTTACAAATACCATGTCATCCTGAGGCGCAAATCCGCCGAAGGATCTCGTCGAGATTCTTCATCATTCCGAGGGAGGATTCAGAATGACAGGTTCGAGAAGAGATGCAGGATTCTTCCTGCCGGGGTTTTAGGGGTGTCCCCCAGACTTTTAAAAATCCCCCGAGTACGGGGGATAACAGGGGGTTGGATGATAAATTGATACACTACCTAAAAAACATCCATCGTGTCAGGGCTTGCACGGCGTGGTATAATATCGCAATATCCTTTATCAGGGCGGTAACCCTGAGAGGGTATATATGCTATGGAAGGTGAATCATGAAGAGTGGAAAGTATTTCTTGGCATTATTACTGAGCATCTTACTAACTACTGCTATCGCATGCGGAGGCGGTGAAGCAGAGCCTACACCCACACCTACGGAAATTCCAACCCCTACCGCAGTACCAACGCTGCCGAACCTGACAATCACCAATATTGTATTTGATCCGGCTATAGGATGCGACGGAAAGATGGTCCAAGTGGCAATCACAATCCAGAACCAGGGGACCCTGATGTCTCCCGCCTGTTATTGGTCATGGCAACTATACAACGGAAGCGTAACTCTACTGAACACTCTGCCTAACCTGCCGCCCGGCGGAACTACCATAGTACATACTGAAATGACCATGGCCGAAGATATATTCGGCACGTTCAACTCCACAGCCATAGTAGACTCGATGGGTGCGGTCACCGAGTTGAACGAAAGCGACAACCAGTTTATTCAACCGCTGACAGTGAGCATGTGCGACTTCAAGGCCAGCTACAACTCCGATAAAAACAAGATTCAGACAGCCCTTAATGCATATACGGCCAGCCACAACGGCTCAATACCTTTAACTAATAATTCAATAACACTAAACAATCCCTCTGGCACATACTATATTATCGATATATGTGCCCTGCGTGCAGCCGGCAATCTGCCGGATGGGGTACCTGCAAGCTGCGTCGACAGCTCGTTTGACAACTGTGGTGCTTCGACATGCACCTGCTGGCCGAACGCTCACTATATCTGGCTTGCGAAAGGCGCAGAGGTGATATCCACCTGCACAGGCGGCGACTGCTGGATCGCCTACGCCGACGACTACCAGGGCATCTACCCATAACTAAAGTTGCCTGATGAAACGGCTTAAAAGCTGGCGTTCGGTCGTACTGGTCATAGTCCTGGTCGGCCTGGTATTCGGCGGCTGGTATTATGCCAGCCAGGCGATAAGAGTCGCTTACCCGCAGGCTTGGAACGACTGGCAGGGTAAGATACAGGACGCAGTCACAGAATATCGCAGCGCTAACAACGGCTCCCTGCCGATAGTCGGCAGTGGAGCCGTTATCGTTGATGACAAACAACAATATATAATAGATATGTGCAGGCTGGTGGAATCGGACCTTATCCCCTACCCGCCAGAGAACTGCATCTCGATCCCTGGCGCCGATAACGATAACTGCGATGGCGGCAACTGTTCATGCCACGAAAAAGCCCATTATATCTGGACGCTCGACTCGGACGAGGCTGTCCACTCCGCATGTATCGGCGAACAGTGCGAAAAAGCCGATACCGACGGCTATCAGGGCGTCTGGCCGTGATATAATCAATTCACTAACTGGAGTTCCAAGATATACTATGTACTGGATGAAAAGGTGGAAGACAATATTATCGGTCGCAATCATACTTGCAATAATAGCAGCAATATACTGGTTCACAATGTGGAACGAGCCTTCCAACAAAGACTATAAGGCAGTGGCAGATAAGCTTACAGATGAGATCGCCGATTATAAAGCGCATCACGAGGGCAGTCTCCCAGTATCCGGAACGGCCATCACCCTCCAAAATCCAGCCGGTACTTACTTCACAATCGATATCTGCTCACTGAAGCCCTACATGTCTGAAGACTGCGCAGCGGTGGAAGGTGCCGGTAACGATAATTGCGATGCAGGGAACTGCGAGTGCGACGCAAATGCTAACTACATCTGGTTACTCGATTCATATGGGAAAGTATTCTCAAAATGCGTCGGCGGTAAATGTCACTCCAACGAGTCCGATGGCTACCAGGGCATCTGGCCGTAGGTTTAGAGGAATCGTTAACCGAACCCCCTGTTAGTCCCCCATACTTTGGGGGATTTTTATTAAAGATGGGGGGCACCCCCAAACCCCCGCCAGAGGGCGATCCCTCTGGACTTCCCTGTAACGATCAAAGATTGTGAAAACCTCCGCGACCCTAACCCCGTCATTGTCCAATTATGTAGGGGCAATCCTTGTGATTGCCCGCCTTACACAAAATGGCTTCTCAGCTCCTCGGGAGAATGCGGGCTGTACAACGCCGGCGGGATATCCAGCATAGTGTAGGCCCCGGATTGCCCCTGCTTCTTCAGCCTGTAAGCAGCACGCGCACATGCGACCAGGACGCTGCCGGTAAATCCGGGGTTGCTTTCAAGTTTGCAGCTGTACTCAAGTATCTGCCTGCTGCCCTTGCCGACGAGTCCCGACGTCAGCACAAACCCGCCATGGGGATACGCCGAGTGCTCCGCCGCCATCTCCTTCTCGGTGATGAAAACAACATCGGTATCGTAGTCGGCGTAGTAGTTGGGCATACTGACGATCTCCCGTCTGATCTTTTCCTTGTCCGCCCCTTTCTTAGCGACCACATACACCAATCTCTTATGCATCTGCCGCTTGGTGAAATCCGGCGTCTTGCCGCTCCTCACCTTCTCCAGAGCTGTCTCGATGGGCAGTGTATACTGGCGGGCATCTATAACTCCATCAACTTTCCTTGCCGCATCGGAATGCCCCTGGCTCACCCCCGGCCCCCAGAAGGTGAACCCCTTGCCGCCGGGTAAGAAGGCGTGGCCCAGCACCCGCTCCATCGAGAAAATGCCGGGGTCCCACCCCGCAGAGATTATCGATACACTACCGTTACTCTTGGCAATAGAGTCCATCTTCTTGAAGTAGCGCGGTATATCGGCATGCGTATCAAAGCTGTCAACAGTGCTGAACCTCCTGGCAAACATTGGCCCCTGCACCGGCACATCCTCCTTGGAGCCGCCGCACAGGATCGCCACATCCACACGCAGGCCCTTGGGCAGGGAGAACTTCTCCGTATTTAACACTTCGATACCCTTAAACTGCTTGGCTACCTGCTCCGGCCTTCTGGAAAACACAGCTGCCAACTTCATATCGGCGCTATTTCCCAGCGCTGCAACGACCCCACGCCCGACATTGCCGTATCCAACAATCGCTACGTTTATCACATTCATCCTCCTAAGTTAACCGGTAACAGGTAACCGATTGTACGACGAACATTATACCAAAAATCACCCATATTAATAGGTGCAAGAGAAGCTTCCTGCCGCGTGTCTATAGACAACCCTCATCTCCATTTTGAAGCTCGCCGACTTTGGGAGAAGACTATTCGCTCCGTAATATGGCGATATTAGAAGAAGCGCCCTAGAGCTGTAAAGATGGCTGAGACCCTTCGATTAAAACATCCTTGGCAGCACATATGAACTCGCGGAATAAAGGGTGCGGGCGATCGGGTCGGGAGAGAAATTCCGGATGAAACTGGCATGCGACCATGAATGGATGATTTTTGAGCTCGCTTATCTCTACCAAGTGACCATTCGGTGAAAGGCCGCTGAAAGACATCCCTGCATCTTCAAACATCTTGCGGAACTCATTGTTAAACTCATAACGGTGGCGATGGCGCTCATAGACTACAGCCTCTTGATATGCTACAGCCGCTTTAGAGCCTGCCACCAGATGGCACGCATACTCGCCAAGACGCATGGTTCCACCTATGTACTCGATATTCCGCTGTTCCGGAAGCAGGTCTATTACCGGATATGCGGTTTTAGGATTGCATTCGGTCGTGTTGGGTTCGTTCGATCCCAGAAGATGACGCGCAAACTCGATAACCATAACCTGCATCCCCAGGCACAAACCAAGATAAGGTATCCCGTGTGTGCGGGCGTATTTTGCCGCTATCACCATTCCTTCAATGCCCCGGACTCCAAATCCGCCCGGTACAACGATTCCCTGCGCTGAGCGCAGTACGGCGTCGCCGTTCTTTTCCAGGTCTTCAGAGCTTACCCACTGTAACTCCACGTCCCGGCCGTAGTGCACCGCAGCATGGCATAATGACTCCTTAACAGAGATATATGAATCCCGCAATTTAACATATTTACCAACAATAGCTATATTAATACGTTCTTTCGGTTTCTTAATACAATCAACGATGTTCCGCCATTCGCCTAAGTCCGGCGTATTGCCGGGCAAGTCCAGTTTCTCAACTATTAGCGCCCCTAATCCGGCCTCTTCAAGCACCAGGGGGATCTCATAAATTACCGGCAGTGTCGGTAATGGTATAACAGCTCTTCGTTCTACGTCGCAGAAGAGAGAAATCTTATCTTTAACGTCGTCGTTGATGGGCATATCACTGCGTAAGATTATTACATCCGGCTGAATACCCATGCGCCTGAGTTCGTTAACACTGTGCTGTGTCGGCTTTGTCTTCAACTCTAAAGTGGACTGAAGATAAGGAAGAAGGGTTAGATGGACAAACATAACGTTATCACGGCCGACCTCTGTCCTCAGTTGCCTGATAGCCTCAAGAAACGGCTGGCCTTCAATATCGCCTACTGTACCACCAACCTCGACGATGAGAACGCTTGCTCCGCTTTCCTCAGCCACAGCGCGTATATGCCGTTTAATCTCATTTGTAACATGCGGCACTACCTGTATCGTACCTCCAAGGAACCCTCCCTGCCGCTCCTGGGAGATTATCGAATTGTATATCTGACCTGAAGTTACGCTGGAAGATTTAGTAAGCCTTACATCGATAAATCGCTCGTAATGGCCCAGATCTAAATCTGTTTCAGCGCCGTCCCGAGTAACAAAAACCTCACCGTGCTGGTAAGGAGACATAGTGCCAGGATCTACGTTCAGATAAGGGTCCAGCTTCTGCACGGATACAGAGATGTTGCGGCTCTTTAATATTCTTCCGATAGACGCAACAGCGATACCTTTTCCCACCGAGCTGACCACACCACCAGTTACAAAGATATACTTTGTCATCGACAATCACTCTTTTCCAAAAATATTATCTTCCAGATTATACACCGCAATTGTTACAGAAGTATTTCGGATACATTGTAGTTCTAAAATATAAAAAGCCCTAATTCTCGAAATGAGTTTTAGGGCTTTTTACTTTAATTCCTTGGTAGCGGGAGTTGGATTCGAACCAACGACCTCCGGGTTATGAGCCCGACGAGAGATGTCCAAAACGGTGTTTTCCATAATGTTGCGTTCATTACCCAAACCTGTTTTGACCATAGAATAGTGTCCGGTAACAACTAGTTTCGTTCAGTCCATTAGCAAATTATTAGCAAAATTTCAGCTTCACTTTACGATGGGCTGTATTCCCCTACCTTGCTTCAATTCCCCTTGGGGGCACTACCAAACCACTGGCAGGAAGCATACTGCACTTCTTTTTCAGAGGGTCTTATTCATTTTTCCAGCAGATACGGCACCATCACCACCGCGATGTTCGGATGCTTCTCGAAGGCCCTGTGCAAGCGTGCAGCGGTATGCTCATGAAGAAATCTCTCCCACCAGTGAACCGTAAGGAACTCCGGCAGAATAATAGTAACGAAGGCATCCGGTCTCTGGCTGTGAACCGCCTTCACATATGCCATCAGCGGACGTACAAATGAGCGGAATGGCGACTCGACTACGACCAACTTCAGATCAGGAACATAGGTATTTACCTTTTGTCTGACTTTATCGGCGCTTTCCGGATCTGTAGAAATATGCAGGAGGATAGCATCTTTCGCAATGGTCCTGGCGAAAGCTATAGCACGGAGCGAGGCATAATTCACATCTTCAATCGGTACGATCACCAGTTGATCGATCTTCAGCGAGGGCAGCTGCTCCGGCACAATGCGCAATTGCTCCGCGACGTTAACATAGTGGCGATGAATCACGAGGAAGATCGCTACGATCACCGGTACCAGTAAAACAACGATCCATGCGCCGAACATGAACTTTGTCACAGCGACAATCACCAGAACACTCGATGTGAGGACCGCATCCGCGCCGTTGATGATAATGCTGGTTTTCCAACGTGGCCCGCGCGTTTTCCACCAGTGCACGACCATGCCGGAGTCCGACAGGCTGAACGCCAAGAAAACACCAACGGCATATAAGTGAATCAAGCTCATTACGTTGCCTTTAAATACAACGACGAGCAGAGCTGCGATCCCGCCCAGCGCGATAATACCGGTGGAAAATGCCAGCCGGTCGCCGCGGTCAGTGAACTGGTGCGGCATGTAGTTGTCGCGCGCCAGAACGGAAGAGAGGCGCGGGAAATCGGCGAAGGCGGTATTGGCGGCGATGATGAGGATGCCCATAGTCGCCACCTGGAAGATGATATAGAAAGCGTTCGTGCCGAAGACAGCACGCGCCACCTGAGAGATGATCGTTTCATCACCCGGCACAAGACTCATGTGCATCGAGAGATACGATACGCCCAGAAAGAATACGCCAAGAAGTGCCGCCATCCATGTTAATGTTTTTGCGGCATTTTTCGATTCGGGTTTCTGGAATGCGGGTACACCGTTAGAAATCGCCTCGGTACCGCTCATGGCTACTGCGCCGGCGGAAAACGATCGCAGTATCAGCCACAGGGTTACGGGCTGTGCCACCTGCAACACAGGCGGCGGCGAAACGGGATGTAAAGTCCCGGTGAATGCTTTGAACAGACCGACAATAATCATTGCGCTGATACTGATTACAAATAGATAGGTTGGGATCGAAAAAATCGTGCCGGACTGGCGGATGCCGCGTAAATTGCCGAACGTCATCAGTGCGATAAAGATCAAGCTCAACAGAACATTGAGATAAGGAGAAACACTATGCCCCGACGCGCTCAGGGCAGAGGTCACGGCTGCCGCGCCGGCGGCGATCGAAACCGAGACCGTTAACACGTAATCAATCATCAGTGCCGCCGCCGCGATCAATCCGGGCATAACACCCAGGTTCTGCCGACTCACATTGTATGAGCCACCGCCGTGCGGATAAGCGTGCACCGTCTGACGATACGAGAACGCAACCATCGAAAGCATCAGGGTAATTGCTATCGCTTCGTAGAATGATATATGCAGCGCACCGTTGCCAGCAGCCATTAGGATTATGAGCGCCGCCTCGGTGGCGTAGGCGCTTGATGAAATCGCATCCGACCCAAAGACCGCCAGCGCTTTTACTTTGTTCAGACGCTGATGAATCTCCTCCGCTGTTTCCAGCGGGCGGCCGATCAAGACTCGCTTGAATGCCCTGTATCCCGTCTCAAACGGGCTCGATGGGCGGTCCGATTCCGGCTCGGCAACAAAGTGACCGGGGCCGATCTTACGGAAATAGCGTGGGTGCGATTGTCTCTTCCTGATATACCTGTTGCCGGAGAGAGCTCCGTGCTTCTCTTCACTTATTACAAGATCGGGGCGTACTTTTTTCTTGAGCGATTTTAGATTGTCGGTTTGATGCGGTAATTCTTCTCCGCTATCAGGTGCGCTTGAATCGTTTTTATCGCCTCTGTCCGAAGGCTTCATAATTTACGCGGCTCTTATTATAACTAAGTCATGCATAGAAACAACAACTGCATCAGAGATAGAGCCTTATTCACTCCCTCTCAATCCCTCTTAAACTTAACATTGTACAAGGCAATTGTTACAGGAATATTTCTCATAGGACATCACGATAACTCTAGATGGTCTTAGCCCAGCTCACGGCATTATTGAAAATCTGCATGCCGTCACCGGGTTTATCAGAGCGTTCTTTTGTCCATCGCGGGTGCTGTGTGCGGCGGATGAACCGTTCGGGATGGGGCATGAGGGCGAAGATGCGGCCGGTTGCATCGGAAATGCCGGCGATATTGGCCACGGAACCGTTGGGATTGAACGGGTATCCGGCCGTCGTATCGCCCCTGCTGTCGCAATAGCTCAGGGCGGGTTTCACTTTCCCGGGGTCGGTGACTACTTTGCCTTCGCCGTGCGCCACGGGCAGGTACATCATATCTATGTCCTTGGTAAAGACGCACTGATTTGATCGATTTACCCTGAGGTATACCCAGCGGCATTCGAATTTCCCTGAATCGTTGTTGGTAAGAGTAAGCGGTGTCGCGGTGCCGGGCAGGATGCCGGACTTGACCAGCACTTGCATTCCATTGCAGATGCCAAGTATCAACCTTCCATCCGATACGAACTGCCGCATATTATCCGTAAGCCCCACACGGAGCTCGTTGGCCAGGATCTTGCCGCTGGAGATATCGTCGCCGTAGGTGAAACCTCCGGGGATCACCATGATGTGGTAGCCTGAAAGAAGCTCCCCGTGCTGCAGCAGCTCGTTCACATGGGCTAGCTCGACGGAGGAGCCCGCCTGTTCAAAGGCGAACTTCGTTTCCAGGTCGCAATTGGTGCCCGGCGCGCGCAGTATCAATGTTTTGACCTTCGACATCGTCTTCTACCAGCGGAGAGGCTTACGCCAGGCCTCTTTCAGCTCCCCGATCGATATCGAGACCGCATCCCCGCCGTCCCGTCCGTTAACTTCGAAAATATCGCCCTTTTTTACTTCGCCAATCGCGGCAAAATCTATATCTTTAATCAGCCTTTCAAATTCATCTTTGTTCTTCGGCGCCACCTCTACAAGGAAGCGGGTGTTGGATTCCGAGAAGAGTATGAAATCATCGCGCTCGACGGTCTCCCCCAGCGGGACTTTTTTCAAATCGATCTTCATGCCCAGGCTCCCGGCGAACGCCATCTCGGCGGCCGCCACGCCGATGCCACCCTCGCTGCAATCGTGGCATGCCTTGACTAACCCCTTTGATATAGCTGCGCTCAGAGCATTCATAAGCTTTTTACCTTGTTCGGCATCGACCTTGGGCACGGCGTTTCCTTTAAAGCCGTGTATATCGAAATAATGCGAACCGCCGAGCTCCTTGAATGTGGTGCCGACGATATATATCAGATCGCCCGCCCCTTTGCAGTCCATGGAGACGGCGCGGTTGACGTCATCCATCACGCCCAGCGCGGAAACAAGGAGCGTCGGCGGTATACAGATGCTCTCATCCCCGTTCTCGTATTCGTTGTACAGGCTATCCTTGCCGGAGATGAACGGTATACTATAGCCCAGCGACATATCATGGCAGGCCTGTGCCGCCCGCACCAGACCCGCCAGCCTGTCCGGCTTCTCCGGGTTGCCCCAGCAGAAGTTGTCGAGCAGGGCTACCCTGTCCAGGCTGCCGCCGACGGCTATCACCTGCCGCAGCGCCTCATCTATGGCAGAGGCGGCCATCCGGTACGGGTCGATATCGCCGTATTTCGGGTTGATGCCGTTCGATATGATGATGCCTTTGTCGGAATTAAGGACAGGCCTGATGACCGCCGCGTCGCCGGGGCCGTCGTTCTCCGCCCCGACGAGAGGCTTAAGCACGCTGCCGCCCTGCACCTCGTGATCGTACTGGCGTATGACCCATTCCTTGCTGCACACGTTCCAGGAGCCCAATATCTTCAACAGGTCATCTGTGAGATCGTCGGACCGGGGGAAATCGGGCTCGTCGAATCGCGGCGGCACCCGATGCGCCTTACGTTCGAGCTGCGGCAATCCGTGATGCAGGAATTCCATATCAAGGTCGCTGACCATCTGTCCCTTGTAGTAAAGCTGTAACCTCTTATCACCGGTGAACTCTCCAATTACCGCAGCGGTCACGTCCTCCCTGGCGAACATATCGAGCAGTTCATCTGCTTTATCGGGCGGAACGGCCAGCACCATGCGCTCCTGGGATTCCGATATCCATATCTCGGCGTACGATAGGCCGGCGTACTTCAGCGGCACCTTCTCCAGATCGACGCGTACGCCCGTTTCTTCGCCCATCTCGCCCACGGCTGAGGAGAGGCCGCCGCCCCCGCAGTCGGTGATGCGGTTATATAACCCCCTGTCGCGCGCCTTGAGCAGCACGTCCAGGAGCTTCTTCTCGACGATGGGATTGCCGATCTGCACCGAGACGGACGATACCGTCTCCGACTCCGTGGTCAGCTCCCCCGAGGCGAAGGTCACGCCGTGTATGCCGTCGCGGCCGGTCAATCCCCCGGCGACGACGACCAGGTCGCCGACGCTCTGTTTCCCCTGCCGGCCCATGCGCTTTGGCATAATCCCCACGGTGCCGCAGAAGACCAGCGGGTTGGCGGTGTATCTTTCGTCGAAGCATATCGCGCCGTTGAGCGTGGGTATGCCCATCCTGTTGCCGTAGTCCGCCACGCCCGCTCGAACTCCCTTAAAGATACGGCGCGGGTGCAGCACGCCCTGCGGCAAACGCTCATACGGCAGATCCGGCGGCCCGAAGCAGAAGACGTCGGTGTTGCATATCGGTTTGGCCCCAAGGCCGGTGCCCAGCACGTCGCGGATCACCCCGCCGAGTCCGGTGGCTGCGCCCCCGTACGGCTCGACGGCCGAGGGATGGTTGTGCGTCTCAACCTTGAAGCAGACGGCGTTCTCGTCGTCGAACTCGATGACGCCGGCGTTGTCTTTGAACACGGAGAGGCACCAGGGCTTATTAAGCTCCTGTGTGGCCTTCATGATCGTGCTTTTCAAAAGGTTATCAATGACGACGCCGTCGAGCTTTATCTTCCCTTTGAACGTCTTGTGTACGCAGTGTTCCGACCATGTCTGAGCGATGGTCTCCATCTCGACGTCGGTCGGGTTGCGCCCCTGCTTTCTGAAATAGCTCTGGATACACTTCATCTCATCCAGGCTGAGCCAGAGGCGATTCCTGCTCAGCGCCAGCAGGCCTTTATCGTCAATATCGATTACGTCGATGACATTGAGTGCAAATGAGTACGCAGCGGACGGCAGCGATGTTCTCTCTATCCCGGTGACGATGTGCTGTATCACCGGGTTCACCAGGAGCTTGTCGGCGATTGTCTTGAGGGTATTCTCGGTCAGCTGTCCGCCGAGGTGGTATCGTTTGGCTGTCTTTACCGATTCTACGCCCTGTATCCCGAGATCGCGGATGCCCTTCTTTATGCTGTCTTCCACCGGGTCCAGTACACCCGGGTTATATGCGATTTCGATGATACGGACGCTTTTATGCACGGGCTCTATCAATACGCCGATAGAGTAGTCCTGAACGAGAGAATCGGCCAGCAGCTCTCTGCAAATTTTGTCAACGCACGTGCGCGTGACATTACCTGTTATAGTATAGATATCCGAGACACGGGCGGATTTTAATCCTCTGATGCCGAGATCCCGCACGTCTTTCTCAAGCGCCACCCCCCGCGGGTCGGGGAGGCCGGACTTGACCGAGACCGCAACGGAATAGACCGAACGTTCCTTCATATCGGACTTCTCTTTAAAATGCGTAGCCGATATTGCTTCTCTGCCTACTTGCATGCGGCGACCTCAGCGCAAGCCGACTCGGCCAACCCGTCATCGTCTATGGCCGCGGCCCCTGTCTTCTTGGCCCTGATCTTCCTGTAAACTTTTTTAGGTTCCAGTTTTTTGCCGTCAACCGTCAGCAGCCGGTCTATGGTGATGCCGAATAGTTTTTCGTTCTCTTCGAGATAAGGTAATATCAGTTTCCAGTCGGCATCCGTGATCCTGGCGAACTCGCCGCCGTTGAGCTGCTCATCGACCAGTTTCCGGCGCGGGTCGCGCACATAGATCGCGCCGCCGGAGGCTAAAGAGAAAATGTTGGAACCCGGATAGGGCGATTCATATTCCTTGATGGAACCGTCCTCCTCATCGAAGCCGATGCCGTTCAGGACGACGAACCCGCCGCCCTTCAGCGGATCGCCCGCCATGAAGGATTCGGCCAGGTAGTCCAGGGCCGTGCCGTTGATGACCACGCGCGGCTTGCCCACGGCGTTGATCAGGGGGCGTCCCGCGGCATTGCCCATGATATAGGCCGCGCCTCCCTTGGCGCCGTACATGAATGTCTGCCCCACGTCGCCGAAGACCACCAGCTTGCCCTCTTTCATGATCTGGCACAGCTGGTCCTGGGCGTTGCCGTGCACGTAGATCTCCATGCCGTCGATGCCCGACGCCAGGTAGTCGCCGGATGAGCCGTAGACGTCGATGCGCACGCCCTGCGTCGCCGGGCCCAGGCCGCAGCCGGTGAAGCGCTGGCCGCGGTAGTTGTACACCATGAAGCGTTTCCAGCCCAGCTTGAAGGCCTTGACTATCAGCACCGCGTCGCAGTTATCGCCCTCAGCCTCGAAATGCTCCGCATCGATGACGAGGGTCTGATCGTTCCGCTGCGGCGCGCGCAGGCTTGCACGTGTAGCGAAATCAATCTTAACGAACTGCGACGCCGCCTTAGCCGTGATCGCGGGCGTGGCCGCCAGTATCCCGTCCAGTGCTATCTTCAGCACATGCTGCACCGAGCTTCTTTTTATCTTCCCCATGTTATATCTGCGATCGTTCAAAAGCGTAAGGGCCTCGATCGCTACATGCTTGCAGGCGTCATTCTTCAGCGCCTGATTTTTGATAATTTCGATCGCGAACCTGAACCCGTCGGCGTCGAGCCCGCCCATGGCGTCGCGCATATATGCAAATATCTTACGCGCCGCGGAGGCCCCGTCCCCTTCCGCGAACAGGCTGCACAGGCTCCCCTCCATGGCTTTATTTTCGATTGTTGTACCTTTCAGCACCTTCGAGACATCGCATATGGCCTTGTCCCGGGCCGTTTCGATCACATTGCCGAACTTGTCGCTGCAGATGAGCCGCTTGCCGCCCGAGCCGTCGCCGGCGTCCCTCAGGCTGAAGACGAACGCGCCGCCGTCGGTGTAACTGCCGCCGCGGGCGTTCCAGTACTTGTCGGCGATGGGCCTGAAGCGCGGGTCCTCCTTCTCCAGCGAGATCAGCGTAGCATCGATGGCCTGTTTCTCCGAGCAGATCAGGCCGATCTGCACCTGGCCCTCCTGCAGGGCGAACACCTGCGGCCTGAGCATGGCCGTATCCGTGATGCCGATCAGCTGGAACTGGTCGTTACGCACGTCGTTGCGGGCGATGATGAAGAACCACGGACCGTCCGGCGATGAATAGACATGATGGGTCTGGATGGCCCGGTACAGCGCCTGCTTCTCCGCCGGCAGCATATCGAAGTCCATCTCCGAGGTCGGCGCCATGGCCTCGATCAGGTATTCCAGGGGATATTTGTAGACCCTGCTCCACAGGTCGAGCAGGAGCGCCGCCTCCTCCGTATCGGTCAGGAACAGGGGGTGGTAGTTGCGCTGTTTGAGATATTCCAGGACGGACTGGTAGTTGGCAAAGTCGCCGTTGTGCACCAGCGCCTCGTTGAGCGCGCTGAAGGGATGGCAGCCGCCGGGATGCCAGACCCGTCCGCGGGTGGGATAGCGCTGGTGGGCCAGCCAGGCGTGAGCCTTGAAATCATCCAGCTTGTAGTAACGGACGACATTCTCGGCATAGCCAACGATCTTCAGTATCATCATGTTCCGGCCGTGGGACATGACAAAAGCCTTTTTTTCGCCCAGGGAGGCGTAATATCGCTTGTTGATATTGAAGCTGTTCTGATAGACGAACTCGTCCTCGGCGTCGCGCCGCTCCAGGGAGGACAGATGGTTCTCCGCGATGAACTTGTCCAGGACGTCGTCCCTGACGCGGACGAAATAGCGCATGACATTCGGGGGCCTGACATTCAGGCCGATAGCGCGATGGTCATCCAGTGTGTCCAGCTTCTCGAATTTATCGATCTTGAAATACGGCTTGATGAAGGTGTTCTCAAGCTCATGCGCCACGCCGGCGTCCAGCAGGGCGATGTGCAGCATGTAGTCCTCGTCCAGGACCTTCCTGGAAACACCGAGGGCCTCCGGGATAAATCCGACGGCGCCGATGCCGCCGCCCTTCCCGTTGCCACGGTTATGCATCTGCACGGAAGGCGCGAAGATGTTCTTCCCGGTCACGGGGATGGAGCAGATAAAGCCGGTTACGCCGCAGCCGCCCTCCTCCTCGGGGTTCGGGGCCAGGTTCGACACTTCCCGGCACAGCTCAGTGCGTGAAAGCAATATTTTTTCAGCATTATCCATATCTGCGTACTCCGCTTCAATTACTGTAATCTATATGCTCCAGCAGGTCCGTCCGTCCCACGAGCTCCCTGACGCTCTTCATGCCGAACCTCTGCAGGATCTCGACCAGCTGGACGTTCCAGGCATGGTACATATTGGTCAGGCGCTGCGTGGCCCAGTCCTCGCCGAACAGGTCGGACAGCTCGGAATCCGTTGAGGCGATGCCCCGGGCGCAGCCGCGTCCCGATTCGCAGTTGCCGCAGCGCACGCACTCCAGCGCCACCAGCTCCGCCGTGCCGATGACCGCCCCGTCGGCGCCCAGGCAGATGGCCTTGGCTACATCGTGGGCCGTGCGGATGCCTCCGGATGCGATGAGCGTCATGTAGCCGCGGACGCCCTCCTCCTTGAGGAAGTTGTGCACCTTGGTGATGGCATATTCGATGGGCATGGCGATGTTCTTCTTGGCGATATCGGGTGCGGCCCCGGTGCCGCCGTAGCCGCCGTCGATATGGATGATATGAGCGCCGGCATAGTACGAGCCCACGGCGACCATGTCCACGTCGCTGGGGGTTGAAACCTTGACGGATACCAGGGCGTTGGGGTTCATCTCCTTGACCCAGTCGATGTGCTTTTTGTGATCCTCGATAGAATACACCGAGTGGAACGGGAACGGCGAGAACAGCGATGTGCCCATAACCGCCTCGCGCATCTTGGCAACGCTTTCCGTAACTTTTTCACCGAGAAGGTGTCCGCCCAGGCCGGGCTTGGCGCCCTGAGCATATTTGAACTCGATGATCTTTACGCGCTGGACGGTCTCCTCGCGCACGCCGAACAGGCCGGTGGCGATCTGGGTGATGACGTGGTCATCGTACGGCTGGAGCATCTCGGGGTAGCCGCCCTCGCCGGTGCAGGTAAAGGTATTCCATATGGTCGCATTGCGCGCCTTGGAAACCATGGTGGGCAGGCTCACCGAGCCGAAGGACATGCCGGCGCCGTAAACGGGGGTGGCAATGACGATGTTGGCCCGCCCATCGTTCCTGCGGTTTAACGGAATTTCGGTTGAGATTTCAGACTTATCCACCCGGGGCGGATGGGCCATGAACCTGAACCGCAGCTTGTCGAAGCCGCCGCCGGAATTGCCCACGTTATATTCCAGGTCGGTGCGCTGCGGCGGATAGCCGGTCTCGGCCATGATCCAGGTCCCGGTGATCATGTCCGCGGTCCAGCGGAAGTCGCCCAGTGTGGCATACATGGGGTTGAGCGACAGGCTCAGGGCCTGGCGCGGGCATTTGTCGACGCAGCAGAAGTCCTTGCTCCGGCATTCGAAGCCGATGCATTTGTAGTCGACGGGCGGTTTTGCCCTGTTGTGCCCCTCGACCCTTTCATGCACGCCGTAAGGGCATGTCCCGACGCACGTCCCGCAGTTGATGCAGGCATCGGACCGGGTGACCTTGTATTTTGGCACCTGGTGCTTGAACCTGGAAGGCGTCTTTTCGATTTTTACGGTTGATGGTTTCATGCGCTTGCCGCTTTCCGCTTTTTAAATATATTTCCAAAGGTGTCCCTGTCTATCTCTTCAAAGAATATAGCCCGGCCGCTTTCCCCCCGCAGGCGACGGGCCTCGCGGATGCCCATGGCGCCCATCATCTCCAGTATCTGAGAATGCCAGGCCCCCATGAGATTGACCATCCGCTGCGCAAGCAGCGAGACCGGAATCTTACCCAGCCCCTCCGGGAAAATTAACAGTTTATCCGGCTCCTCGTATAACCGGGCGCCGACCGCGATGAGCAGCGGCATATCGACAGCCGTCAGGTCGGCGCCGCAGAGCATGGCCTTGGGCACGTACTCCGCCATGGCTATGCCGCCCGAGGCGATGATGGTAATATCATCGCGAATGCGGTCCTCCACCAGCCTCAGGTGAACGGCCCGGATGATATCCTTGAGCGTACACCCGTCCGCCCCCACCGAGCCGTTGATCCCCCGCCCGCGGTAATCGGCCGCGATGTGGACGATCTCAGCGCCGTCCTGCACCAATCGGGCAACGATGTCTTCGACATTTTCCACCGCCGGGACGCGTATGATGACGGGAGCCGCGCTGATCCTCTTTAACTTTCCGGTCAAACCCGGCAGGTCCTTCCGCACCGAGTCGCTGTACTCGATGGCCACCAGGCGCGCCTTTTTCAACGCATCCTTATGCGCGTCGATCTCCGCAGGAGCAAGGAACGGGATGATGCTGTCGCGGTAACCCTCGAGATCGGGGGTGATGCCGGCCGCCGGCATGATGACGCAGGTCTTGATCTCCGCGGCCGCCCTCACCAGGGCCTCCCTGACATTCGGGCTCAGCTCCTCCGCTGGCATATCGAAGAGGATGGGGATCGGGATATCGACGATATTCGGGACGGTCGAGGCCAATCGCCCGTCGGCGTCAAATGCCAGGTGGTTCAGCTTGCGGCCCAGGTCAACGGAGGTGCTGATATACTCCCGCCCGTGGATCCCGTCCCGGGTCGGGCGCACGATCTCGGACATGTCGGTCCACATGCTGTCGAAACCCGTTCCGCTGAACGGACCGCGGTAGCCGGCGCCGGAGACGGGAACCTTCCCGTCTTCGGCCTGCTTCCAGAGGCTGAGCATCATATCGGGCTTCCAGTACTCACCGCCGATAGCGGCGTAATCCTTATCAAGGGATTTCTCCAGGGCCCCCCGCGGGCACTCCTGGATGCAGCGGAAACAGTTCCTGCATACCACGGTGTTCGGGTCCGCCATCCTGCGCGCATCGTCTTTGCGGCGTTTATGCGCTTCATAGATGCAGACCTTGGTGCACTTGCCGCAGTTGATGCAGTTCTCCCCCCGCACGATCTTGAATTTGCATACATAGTCCAGACCGAGGGGCGCAGCCTTGGGGTGAATGTGATATTTCTTTGGCATAGTCTTTATCCGTCTTTTTCAAATTTTGTTTATACGCGGAGGGCGGCTGTTCCGCTCTCCACCCTATCCCAGTATTCCTTGCTGTCATCGACATTTTTCAGGAATTCCGCGATCTGAGCCTCCGGCCGGCCGAAACGACCTTCAAGCCTACTCTCCAGGGCGTCCCAGAGCATCATCAGCTCGAGGTTGGTCTGGCATACCTCCTCGCAGGCCCTGCAGTGCATGCACATGAAGGCATTGGCCGCTTCCTCCGGCGTCACGGCCCGGCCCTCCAGGAGTTTCTTGGCCAGGGCGATCTTGCCTTTGGCCGTCAGCCCTTCATTGCTGGTGACAAGATAGGCCGGGCATACCGCCATGCAGTTCCCGCATTTGGCGCACGCATGAATGCTGAGCTCGTAATCCAGGCTGTCGATCTTTCTGTCCTTCCCCAGGAATGTCGTGGCGGCTTTCCCGATCACGGGTGCCATGAGCACCATGAGCCGCATGGCAGGCCCGTAAACGGCGGGACGGAAGATCAGTGCCGGGATCCCCTTTGAACCGACGCCGAAGAATTTGCCCGGGTTCAGGATATTGTTGGGGTCCACCCGGGCCTTATAGGCCTTCAGTTCGCGCAGTCTGGCGCTGCCGTATAGGTAATGGATAAAGGCGGCATTCCAGAGGCCAAGCCCGTAGGGTTCCGCACCAAGCGCCACCGCAACCCTGGTAAGCATGGAAACCAGGGGCAGGTTGATATAATATTTCTTCGTCCTGGAATCGCACAGGAAGGTGGCCATGATGAGCGCCTTCTGGTCATCGATGATGTAGGAGTCGATGCATATCTCCACCCCGAAATGGCCGCCTATCTTCTTGGCCTTTTCGATAAAGGCGGCGGCCGACGTGATCGGGATGATGACCTCACTGGCCAGGATGGTCGGCCCCAGGCGCTTGGTCTTCATGCCGAACAGGCGCTCGTTCCAGAGGTAGCTCGCCACGTAGCGGGGCGCCTCCTCAATTCCGCCGTTACGGGACATGCGTTGCACGAAATGTCTTTCATCCTCGGCGCTGCCGAACTCCATCAGGACGGCGGCGCTCTTCTTGAATATGCCGGCCCGCATGATCTCGTTGGTATCAGCAAGATTATTTTCATCCAGGAACCGTATTACATTGGGATTAAGCTGCGCGGCGCTCGTATCTCCCACGAACCGGCCGATGAAGGCAAAGGCCTCCCTGTCGCTCGGGAAATACAGGAGATGGGGGTATGAACCCCGGGGGACATCCCGCAGCCTGAGTGTGGCCTCAACCACGATGCCGAACTCACCCTCGGTGGAGACGAAATAGCTGAAATCACGGTCCGCCGGGGACAGCTTCCTGACCTCGCCGGTGCCCGCGACGACCGTCATGGACACGATCTGTTTCGACAAGTGGCCGTACTTGAAGCTGTTGATGCCGTATCCGCCGGTCGAAATCCAGCCGGCCACCGTGGAAAACTTGCTTGAGGGGTATGTCATCAGACACAGGCCCTCTTTCTTGGCCATGATGTCGATATCACTCCAACGGGCGCCCGCTTCCACGGTAACGGTCTTCTGGGCCGTGTCGATCGCCAGGATGTTGCGGAAGGGGGACAGGTCGATAACGATCCCCGCGCTGGTCGGGATAACGCCGCCGAAGCCCCACGAGGCAGCGCCTCTCGGTACCACGGGGATTTTCTGATCGTTGGCGTAGGCCAGGACCTTTTTTATCTCATCTACATTTTTAGGCTGTACAACGAAATCGGGCAACGTCTTAAAAAACGTCTTGGTCATGATCGGCGGTACATCACCGATGTCATGGCTGTACAGCCCTCTTTCTTCCGCCTTGTCGATGATTTTTATACCGCCCGCGACCTTTCTGAACTCATCTAATGTCTTCATAGTTTATACGCCTCTTCACTCGCTATCTATACCGACTGTCTCAAATGCGACAGGCATCGTCCCTGAACCGGTAGCCGATGTTGCGTACTGTCTCGATGCAGTCGGATTCATCCAGCTTGCTTCTCAGCCTCCTGACGTGCACATCGACGGTCCTGTCGCCGCCGTAGAAGTCATAGCCCCACACCTTGTCCAGCAGGGCGTCGCGGCTGAAGACCTTTCCCTTGTTGCCCACCAGGAACTTGAGCAGTTCGTACTCCCTGAAGGTCAGGTCCACGAGCCTGCCCCGGAAGGAGACCTCGCACTTTGCCGGGTCGATCGTAATGTCGCCGCAGCTGATCAGGTCCTTGCCGTTCCCATCCGGCCTTCGATGCAGGATCCGTCTTACCCGCACTATCAACTCGGTCGTATCCCAGGGCTCCATGACAAAGTCATCCACATCCGCGGCAGAATCAAGCACATCTAGGCTTTTGCTTGACAGGAGGGTGACAACAGGCAGATGTGTCTTCTCCTTGAGCCTCCGCGGCAGCTTCCGCACCTCCGAGCCGGGAGCCGCACCGTCTATGGCTACGACCACGAGGTCCGCGGACAGCCTGCCGACATCCTTCAGGCTGCCATCATCGGCGCAGGCAATGGAGCACAGGAAGCCACTCTCGGCCAGGCTGAGACTGAGCTCTCTCACATGCTCGCTGTTATCAGATATCATCAGTAATCTAAACATGCCAGTCATCCGTTGGTCCGTTTATTTAAAGGATTCACATCCTTACCGGTATGCCTTTACCGGCGAGATACTCTTTAACCTCTCTGATCGTATGTTCCCCGTAATGAAATATACTGGCGGCCAGTACGGCATCCGCCTTGCCTACAACGAGCGCCTGATATAAATGTTCCAGCTCCCCGGCCCCTCCGCTGGCGATAACCGGCACCGGCACCGCCTCGCTCACGATACGGGTGAGCTCCAGGTCATAGCCGGCGCGGTGCCCGTCGGCATCCCAGCTGGTGAGCAGCAGCTCCCCCGCGCCCAGATCAACCGCCTCCTGCGCCCATTCCACGGCGTCCATCTTCGTCTGTTTCCTGCCGCCATAAGTGCATACCTCCCACGAGTTCGCCTCCCCGCCCTGCAGGCGCCGCGCGTCTATAGCCACTACGATGCATTGCGAACCGAAACGTCCGGCCCCCTCACTGATCAGGTCCGGCGATCGAACAGCGGCCGTGTTTATCGCTATCTTGTCCGCCCCCGCCCGTAACATACGTTGCATATCATCGGTATTTCTCAATCCTCCGCCTACCGTGAGCGGTATGAACACCTTCTCGGACACACGTCTTACGATATCCACCATCGTTTCCCGCCCCTCCGGTGTGGCGCCGATATCCAGGAACACGAGCTCGTCGGCGCCCTGTTCGTAATACATGGCGGCCATCTCCACCGGATCGCCGGCATCGCGCAGATCGTTAAAGCTGATACCTTTTACTACGCGGCCTCCGGTCATATCGAGACAGGGTATGATACGTTTGGTGAGCACCATCATCTCCATTCTCATTTATCCGTCCTATATCGGTAGACGGTTGCCGCTTACCGCTATCATAATATCACCGGTTCTTACACTTGTCAATATAGTTTACCGGCCGTAACATGCGGAAGTTGCTTCCGCTTAAACAAAGAGGGATGCGAACTCCCCCTACCATATCCAGCTGCGACGCGTGTATTTGATTGTAGACTGTCATACTGAGGCAGCGCCGAAGTATCTCGAGATTCTTCATCATTCCCAGCAAGTATTCAGAATGACAGGCTAGCGTTAGGATATTCCTAGCCCAGCCCTCTCCTTTGAAAGGAGACTCATCTCCTACCGGGGTGTTAGGGGTGTCCCCTAAAATAAAAATCCCCCAACGTATGGGGGATTTAGGGGGTTCGGTTGCTTGACTTGATCTCTATACTACTTTGGAAAACGGCTGCAGGCAATCATATTCTATCAGCCCGCTCTCAGCGATGTTATCGATCTCTACACCCTCTTCTACCGCGGCGGCTATAGGATTCAACCCGCCAAACAGGATCATGCCCGCCTGGTTCAGTCCCACGGGTATCTGGCATATATGCTGGCTGACATCGCCCAATATACACATGCCCCTGATGCCGGCTTCATTTAGAACAACCAGTTTTTCTTCAACAGTGGGCCGCGCCGGGCCCGGGATGGTGCGGAACACCGCCAGCACCTTGCCGCTGCCCGTCCTGACCATCTGGCCCACGCTTGTCATCTTGGCCCTGATATACTGCTCGGATGGATCGAGGGACGAGCCGTGATATTCGATGATCGCCGTGAACCGCCTCGGGTTCGTATCGCGAAACTCCAGTACACCGCCGAATCTGAACCCGGTAGGCACGCCGGCCCGCAGCAAGACAGCATTTATCGTTACGCTGCAAAGGGTAGCTATCCCTATTTTACCTTCCGGTATCACCACGGAGCCCAGCTTCTCCCCTTCGCCGGCAACTGCTACGAGATCGCTTATGCATATCTTGGCTTTGAAGACCTCTTCCATGGCATTGAAGGCTTTTTTGGAATCCTTCTTTGCTATGATAGATGTGTTAATAGGCACCAATCCCGTGCGTTTTTCCGGATCGAAGGTCGTTTGGAAGGCAAGGGTCTCCAGTTTTTCAAGGATGGATCCAACCTGATCGGGGGCCAGAGCCAATTTATATTCTTCCAACCCAAGCGGCGTAATCATCCTGCCGTCATGTCCTTCCGGTCTGGTGTAACCCCTCTCGTCCGTGATTCTCAAATGATAGCGAACGGCCCTCTCGCTCAGGAAGATACCGAACCGTTCCAGCTCTCTGGCTATAATCGTGGAACCGACAGGTTTGGATGATTCACTGAGCACCTTGAGTATGGTGACTATCTTTCTTTCGGTATCGGAACTATCGTTGGTGACCATAGCCCTTCCCCCTTGCATGTAGACATAAACAGCGCAATTATATCACCGCCACACCAAAACTTGAATAGAGGGATTATTAAGTATGCGCAGATGCTCTTGAGGATGTATATTACGGGGTCGTCCTGGTATTCACCGAGGTTTTGGATGTTGATCGTTTTGCCCGCTTTTGTTTTCCATTAAAGCTATCGATCATATTCAGATAGCGATCGAATAAATATAAGTTGTCCTCCGGCCCGGGCGATCCTTCAGCGTGGTATTGAATAGATATGACGGGCATATCTTTGTGTGTCAGCCCCTCAACCGTCCCGTCGTGATGGTTGACATGGTTCACCTCGAGGCCTGCGGGAAGCGAGCCGGCATCCACAGCGTAGCCGTGATTCTGCGCAGTGATGAATATCCTCTTCGTCTGGAGATCCATCACCGGGTGATTCCCGCCGCGATGTCCGAATTTAAGTTTAAACGTATCGGCTCCTAACGCCCTGGCGATGAGCTGATGACCGAGGCAGATCCCCATTACAGGCTTCCTGCCGAGGAGCGCTTTGACCGTACGCTCGATGCTGACTAAGACGGCGGGATCGCCGGGCCCCGGTGAGATAAGCACGCCGTCCGGATTCAGGGCCAGAATGTCCTCAGCGCTGGTGCTTGCGGGCACAATCTTACACCTGCATCCCATACCGGTTAAGATCCTTGGTATGTTGAATTTGAGGCCGCAGTCTAACAAGACAATTTCATATGAATACTCTGAATCCGGCGTACCCCACTCATAAGCAGCATCGGTAGTTACATGCTGAACGTAATTGACCGCGCCGAACTGCGGCAGGCGCTTGATCTCGTCTCTGGCTTCATCAGAGCTCATTTCAGTGCTGAGAATGCCCATCATCACACCCTTGGAGCGAAGCCGGCGCACCAGCGATCTGGTATCGATTTCGCTCATCGCCGGTATGCCGTTGCCCTTTAAATAGTCTTCAAGGCAGATGTCGCTGAGGTTATGACTCGGTGTAGCGCAGTGCTCACGGACTATCAAGCCCCTCACCTGGATCTGTTTTGACTCGCTGTCGACCTTGTTTATTCCATAATTTCCGATAAGCGGGTAGGTAAGCACCAGGATCTGGCCTGCGTAAGATGGATCGGTCAGCATTTCCTGATAGCCATACATACTGGTATTGAATACTACCTCGCCATATGTGGTTTCCGTGCCGCCAAACGATCTACCGTGATAGATCGATCCGTCATCCAGCAACAAAAATGTCTTCTTCTCCATATGACAGGCTCCTAACGAACACCTGCTCTGTTGGCCTTCTTTAAGCCGAATTCGACGAAGTTACTGAGAAAACGCAGGCCGGTATCACCGCTCTTTTCCGGGTGGAACTGCGTTGCCACCAGGCCTTTACGGGCAATGACGCTGCAAAAGCTCATGCCGTAATCGGTCTCGCCGGCGATGATAGCTTTATCTTCGGGCACCGGGTAGTAGCTGTGAACGAAGTAGAAGTACGAGCCATCAGGAATGCCTTCGAATACAGGATGATCCGAGCGCTGTCTTACCTGATTCCATCCCATGTGTGGTATCTTATTAACGGCTCTCAGCCGGCATACCTTCCCGTGAACGATCCCCAGACAATCGTGCCCGCCGTTCTCTTCCGTTCTATCGAACAGGACCTGGAGGCCAATGCATATACCCAGGAACGGCCGGTCGCTGGCTATATAGTCGGTCAACGCATCGGTAATCCTCAGGCTTTTGAGGCTTTTCATTGTATCACCGGCGGCGCCGACGCCCGGCAATATCAGCACATCGGCCGCGGCTACATCGTCCGGACTGCCTGTTACCTTAACCTGGTAACCCAATGCAGCCAAACTATTGGCAATACTTCTTATATTGCCCGCGCCGTAATCTATTATCGTGATCATCTCAGATGTCCGGCGCGGCGGTCAGCTGTAAAACTACTAACTGTAACCGCCGCGCTTTTCTCCATTATTCGCATCCAGCTTCTGAAACAATTCTATTTACTACTCATAGGTCCTGACCCTGGGATACGCGCCGGCGAATACTTTGCTATACTGCGTTGCCACATCCGCGCTATATCCATCGTGTCCATACAGGATCTGCAGCGCCTCACCCTTATAAGCATCCATCACGTACGGGATTCCGGTCACCTTGACGCACTCATCGGTGAGCGACATGATATCGGAGCGGCTGATCGACGGCACGTTGAAGCACCTTGCTCCGGCCATTATCTGTTGCAGCCCGACCCTGATCTTCTGAGCGAAGCTGTAGACGCCGACAGCGCCCAGCGGTATTTTGCTCATCTCATCAGCCCCAACCAGGTCCTTCACTTCCTCGTAGCACACAAATATCTCTGCGGGAGTCGAGCCGTATTGGCTTACCGTAGACGGAAGCTTGCCCTCCTCTATCCATTTTGCTATGTTCTTCCCTACCATGCCCGGTATCATAAGCGCGCGTCCCATGCACACGGCTTTGGCATATGGCGCGCCCAGCGCCAGCGCCTTGAACACCCCGCTCTCATTGCTGAAGCCGCCGGCAAAGGCTATGTCCGGCGGGCGGACACCTTTATCGGCGAGTCGTTTGCAGAAATCGTATGCCGCGGCATGGAGATACAGGCTGGGCATGCCCCATTCAACCATCATCTGCCACGGGCTCATGCCGGTGCCGCCGGAAGCGCCGTCTATGGTCAGCAAATCGATATCAGCGTTCGCGCCCCATCTTATAGCCATCGCCAGCTCGCGCAGGCCGTAAGCGCCGGTCTTGAGGGTTATCCGTTTGAAACCGAGGTCCCTCAGCCTTTCTATCTCGGCAAGGAAGCTGTCCTCGTTCAGGAAGCCAAGGCGACTATGTCTTTCGAATTCTTTGAGCGAGCCGTCTTCATATGCCGCCCGTGTTATCGGGTGCGAAGGGTCCGGCGTTACGATATATCCGCGCTTCTGAAGCTCCAGCGCGCGTTCCAGGCTGTTGACTTTTATCTCGCCTCCGATGCATTTGGCGCCCTGTCCCCACTTAAGCTCGATGGTATCGATGCCGTGTTTCTTTATGATATACTCGGCCACTCCCAGCCTGGTGTCCTCAACGTTCATCTGCACCAGGAGCTCGCCATACCCCCACTTATAACGGCGGTACCAGTCGATGCGGCGATCCATCTCCGGCGAAGACACGATCTTGCCTTTAGCATCCAGTTCAAGTCCCGGGTCTATGCCGCAAACGTTCTCGCCGCAGACCAAGGTGATGCCGCTTAACGCTGCGCCAACGGCAAAATGCTCCCAGTTCTTGCGGGCGATCTCGGTGGAGCCCAGCGCCCCGGTGAAAACTGGGACGGTCATCTTAACCTTGCTGTCACGGCCGTATTCCGTCTCGGTATTAACCGCGGGGAAGATAGCCGAATCCGAATCCGCGATGATACCGTCCGGAAGCCCCTTGGCGCCGCACGCGTACCCCTGAATGTTCAGATGCGAGTAGTCTACGGGATAGTCCTTGTCGCCGCCCGCAGTGATATCGCCGAAAGGCCCCGGGTATAGCAGTTCCCTCCCCCGGAAGCTGGCCTTGAATACTTCGCAATTCCCCGTGCAGGTATCGACACACCTGCTGCACAGGCCGCTCATCGGCACTACGCTCTTCGATCTGTTGGTTGTCCTGGTTGCATCATTCGCGTTTGGTCTATGAAGGTTCATTTTATTTGCCTCCTTTTTTTAACCTTCTTCAATCATCATGGCTTGTACAATATGCACATGGCTTTATGTGTCTGCGGATCGGCTAACAGCTTGGCTGGTCCGTTGCCGCTTTCCTGCACGTTGATGACACGTACTAAATCCTCGAATTCCCCATAATCAGGCAACAACTCCGTGAATATGTTTTTCGCATTATAGAAAAATTCTCTATTAAACCTGGCTTTTTCATCGCCTGGGTAGACCGGAACATATAGTATGTCCGATTCTACAAGGTCCTGGAAGAAGTGCGTTCCATACGAGAACTCCGGCTTCAGCCCCGATTCCTCACGTCCCACCTCTACCAGAACAGAGATATTATCTATCTCGGCGTAAGTCACGTTTACACCCAGATCTATGTTGTTGCTGCCCCATCTGCCCGGCCCTATTGCCATTATCCTGCCTTCCATCTGACCGAGGCGTTCGTTGAGCATACCTATAATCCGCCCTAATGATCTCTTCCTGTCGAGTGTAGCCTCGGCATATTCTCTCGGGTCTACAAAGATAATATGTCTTATATCATCAACGATGCCCGCGCTGATGGTACGCTCCGATGCGAACAGCACTTTATCAACAGGAACATCCTCCGGTATATGTACCTCAATGCCGCTGGCCCTGGGCACGTGCAGCGCACGGCATTGCAGCAGGTTGATAGAAATGTCCCCCTTTTCACTGAAATAAGCGGTGAACTCGATATCGATCGGCTGACCCCACGCCTGCTCGAGCTTGGTCAATATTTCTTTTACTATGCCGACAAGCTTGGTCTTTCTAATCAGGTTGTTGAACGTCAGCACAAGATCCGAGGTAGTGAATAAAGATGAAGTGATGTCGCGGACGTATCCGTCGTCAATCTCAGAGGCAATCATATTAAGGCCCGGGTAATCCCTGTCGCTGACTATCTCATTGAAAGTCAGCGTCTCAAATTTATTAGCTTTCAAATTGAGTTCATCAACAAGCCTCTGCGCGTACTTGGCTACCTCCATGCCGGCCTCCGGACGCAGCTCGGGATGGCTCACGGCGATCATTCTCGGGTATTCCCCGCTTACGCGGTTGACGGCGCGAGTGCCAAGCCCGAATACCAAGCGTATCATCCCCTTCTTGGGGTCAATGCGGTCCGTCCATGCATACAGGTTCCGCGAGAACGCCACTCCGGCCAGGGTAGGGAAAAAGTATTCTTTATACGGCATGCCCGATACGCGCTGCACCAGTATAGCCATCTGCTCGTCGCCTTCATCCAAGCCACGCCTGCGTCTATATGACAGAGCGTCTGGATTAAGCGCGCTCGCGTACACCAATTTCACTGCCTTTAAAAAAACTTCCAGCCTTTCCTCAGGGCCGCCCTGGTTAGGGCAGAATTCACTGCGGTACTTGCCGGCAAACGCGTCATTGAATCCATCCTCCAACAGACTTGATGAACGGACAATTATCGGAGCCTGCCCGTAGTAGTCCAGCATCTCCTTGAACTGTTCCATCACATCCGGCTGGAATTTGCCGCTGAGAAACCTTTTTTCCACCTCGGCAAAGTCATCCCAGGAAAGCTTTTCCTCCTTCGAAAGCTGCAATCTGAGTTCGAACAGCCCGTTGTTCACCAGGAACGTAAAAAAGACATCGGACCCTATGTAGAACGAGTCGTGCTCCTCAAGGATTTGTTTGAAGCTGGCGCCGTCTGTTCCTGCAGATAATACGGCGCGGGCCATGATCATGCCGGCTGATTTGCCCCCTATACGTCCCGAGCCTATAATGCGATCCCTGATATCGAATAAATCGTCTACTCTCATATATTTATTTGACAGCTGGATTAATTTCCTGTGACTGCCGATCATCATTCGCGCAAGCTCGTCTTTCAAAAGCGCTGTCTCACTATTGACCTCAGGCGAATCCTTCCCGAGGCCCTGGTAATGCACCAGCCTGCGGTAGACCCTGTCCCATGGGGCAATGGATGTTTTCTTCAGGCTGACGGCACTTCTGCTGGCGGCGTTCAGCACGGAGGCGGCCTCGCCGCTGCGAATGATCGGATCCCATTCAGTGGCCCTCATTTTATGCGGCAGGAACATCTCCGGGGAATGGCGCCATTGCACTTTCAACGGATGTATATATTTATTGCCGCTGACATGATAGACATCGATAAGTATCTGTGTGACGGCGCGTATACGTGAAACCGCGCTTTGCCCATGTTGTTCTCTTCTGAGGGCAAAGTAGGCGATATCCCCCATTTCGAACAGGTGCGGACAGGTAATTTGAAAGAAATTTACCAGCAGTTCATCAGTAGCCCATTCATCCACAAGCGCCGACAGGTTATCGAAGATGAAGTAAACATCCTTTCCCATCTCCTCGATCAGACGAAAAACCTCGCCGCTGAAAGAATCGAACCCCTGACTCGGGTCTATATTCACAACGGCGAGCCCATATCTTGGCTTCACTACCGGCGCGTGCGGAGCAAAACGTACATAAACGCATTTATTACTATTCTGCATCGCATGTTTGATGAGCGCTTCTGCAAAGAAAGGATAGTCTTCCAAGCTGTCGAGCTGCCATACGACGTTGTCTCCCAGCCGAAGTCCCTGTAGCAGATCGTCTAACAGCGGAAGGCCACTGCCGATTATATTAGAGCTAACCGATTGCATTGATGTTTCCACCCTTACTTTTTATTATATAGGCTATCGGCAACCGCTTTCCGTATGCCGTTATAATAATATCATACTGCTGACTTTTGTCAATACCTCCCTACAACAGGTACTAAAAATTGACAATAAACTATCGGATGTCATGTGGTGCCATGGATTCAACGTTACAAATGAGGAAATGAGCCGTGAGCTATCTGCACTATAGCGCATCATAGATATATCGTGTGTTTGAAATCTATTGCGGGATGCTTTTTAGGAAAATATACTTTGGTGCCCCCAAGTGACGGGAGTTCGAACGTTTGAAAAAGCACATTTCATCGAAAAAGTCTATAATCAGAAGCGACTTCATTCAGCGCTGGGCTTAAGGCCGCCGGATGAATACGAGGAAATACTTAGAGGAGAAAACAGGGAAGAGCACCACCGGGAACTCCTAACCCTTTGTGTCCAGCCTTAGGGGTGCAGTCCACCACAACTCCGCGTTACTAATCACATTATTAATCAAGAATCCGCCAGTGTCACAGTTTCACATTTACACAGCTGTTATACTTGACAAGCTACATATATAAGACTATATTACTTGGCACTTGTTGCTTAGTTCTAAGGAGTGGCGCGAATGCAGCTGAATAAAAGTGGAGCAACGCTACTCGAGACTCTTATCGCCATTGCGTTGATGGCTATAATCATAACCACGTTTCTGCAAGCATTAAATACAGTTATAACAAGTGCATTAAACACAACTCGTCGTGCCTCTGCACTTGATATAGCCCGCTCTGAGATCGAGTATATTGAATCCCAGGATTACAATGCCTCATCGGGCGACATTGGTACAATATATGGCTATATCAACATCTCCCAACCAAATTATAACGTCAGCGGCACTGTGAGTACAGCTACTGTCAGTGGATTACCAGTCGCTATAACCGCGCTTCAGAAAATCACAGTCAATGTGAGCTACCTATTTAACAAATCAGTTAGCGTTACGGCATATAAGGTCCCAGTGGATAGTGGATATAGTAATCTGTCATCGCGTTGTTTAATAGTCACAGACGTATTTAATGTCCCTATACTACCGCCAGGTGGGTTTAAAAAGGCGGGTACTTATTGGGGATACTATCATGTAATCGAGTCAAAGTGTATAGGCAATATCTCTTCTGGTTCATGGGGTTTTTCAACCCAATCTGGTCATCCCCCGTCCGCTCATGGTAAAGGCAATAGCTGTGTTGCAATCTACACAGGCATACCAGCTTGGACTCTGGATGATGGCCACGGCGGAAAGCTAAGTGAAGGCATGATAACCACGGGGGGCAATATCCCCAGTATTAATCTACTTTGTAGCAATTGTGTTTCCGATCCTTGGGAAGATGTGCCCTATACAGCAGCTTGTCATACAGGCAATAAATCACCGGGAACATATTATACGGTACTTTTTTGGAATGGCATTGATAATATGGCAGTATTCACTCAATCGGCATCGGCAAGCTACTTCTGGTAAAACCTGTAATAACATTGATTAGGGTATTAACCAAAATGATAAACGGGTATAGTGTTAAAAATGGGAGAAAAGGGTTTACACTTCTGGAAGTAATGATGGTGTTATTTATCATAGCTATAATAACACCTGTCTTAGGATTAGCTTTTTATCAATTGGTCACATTGCCTGGAGAGGAAACCAACCGGCTTACCGTGTCGAATGAGATTCATCTTGTGGCTTCATGGATAATATCCGATGGACAGAAGTCAGAAGCTTTCGTAGAGGGGAACGGGTCCGTCTTTGGACAATTTCGCTGGACGGATTATGTCATTAACCAATCTGCAAATGAAAGTGTTCGCGAATACGAAGTCACTTATATTTTAACTAATAATGTAGTAAGACGCTATGAGACAGTCTCATGGTTTGACTTTACAAAGGAAATATATATTAACAATAGCAAAGCTATAGATATTGCACGCCACATTAATTCTCTGGACTCCAACTTTAGTGCACAAGGATTAGAGGTCACCATAAATGCTGGAGTAAGCACAAAAATATCTAAGACGGAAACAATATATGTCACATCTCGTATCAATTATGCGGGAACAGAGACAGCAGGTTTGCCCTGGGGACCAAATGTAGTGCTTGCCGGTAACAGCAATGGCGCGATTACTATTTCTGGAAGAGCTAATTTCTTTGCTGGTCCTTTGCACTCGGACGGCGATATCATCGTCACTGGGCAAGATGACGCCGTCCAGGGTGATGTGATGTGTTCGCATCTGACTGGTAACCTCAAAGTTATCGCTCCTGGGGAGATAATACAGAGTCCTAATAATACTATCTGGGGGATGCCGCATATCGACCCCGTAAATCCCAGCGAATATACATTCGATTGGACAGGTAATGTTAATCTAGAAAACAAACTTGAAGTGTGGGATACGTCCAACCCCACCCAGTTATTACCAGGCATATACCACTGTAACGGTACGTTGACAGTCGGAAGGCAATTTGCTAGCGGCACAGTCACCTTCATTGCCGACAAGATATTATTAAATAGCGGATACTGTAATCTTCAACCTTACCGAAATGACTTGCTCTGCTGGGCTAACGCCAGCGGGCAGGATGTGATCGTTATAGATTATGCCAAGGAATCTTATCAGTTCTGGCGTACACCTGGGATATTCCAGGGTGTTCTATATGCTCCTAATGGTGAGATCGAGCTCAGGGGCTCAGGCTCTAAAAAGTACGACCAGGGAATATTAACTGAGGGAGCTATTGTAGCTAAGGAAGTCACCATATCTGGCGACTACTGGTATCTAAACCGCTGGTAACATATTCAATGAGATTTAAATGAGGAAGAAACAGGGCCAAATCTACATTTACGTTGTAGTGCTTATGGCTATTGGCATGATTGTTATCAGCCCATTGTTATCCTATATTAACAGCAGTAACCAGATGTTGATGAATTCAAAGCGTGAGACAGATGCTTATCTTGCTGCTGATGCTGGGATGGCAGCTGTAATATCTGACATAACACAGTTTCGAATTAACAGCTCATATACGCTAGAGGTAAGTCTGAATGGATTTACCTCTAGCGTATCTGTTACTACACCAGCCGATGACTCTGTAGCCCCTCCACCAGCAGAAGAAAATGTTCTTTACATCGATCCGGGTGTTGCAATAGGAATGCAGTGTCTGAACGCTCGAACTGACCAGACGCCTAGTCGATGGGTATTCAAACTGATTATTCCTCAGGATCACAGTATCAACGTAAGCTGGGTTCATAACCGTGGTGATACTTGTGGAAACTGGCAGGAGAACCTAGGGGAAGGACGTGGCAAGATATGGCTGGATACCGATGCTAACCCTTCCACTGGCAATCCAGGATACATAGCTGTTAGCCAAACACAATATTGGTCTCTTAACCAATCTATAGAAATCGGCTGGCCGAGCCCAGTTACGCTTAATGTATCGTGGCCAACTATAAATACATCTAGAACCGATAACGACCAGTACTACTTAATATTTGACCAATTCAGCGGATATGAAAAGAAACACGGACAGCAATATAGCTGGGTCTGGCAGCTATCAAATGCTATTCCCTTTGACGCAACGGGTAATTCAAGCAACACATGGGTAAAGATAGGCAAAATCGATGCATCAGGCAATTCAATTGCGTGTCAGGATTATATAGTGAGCTCTACAGTAAAAGATGATAGTGATAATGATATTGTAAAAATAACCGCTTATATCCGCCAGACACCAGGGGCAGCAGCTTGGTGGAGAGAACAGAAGTTTGAGATACTATCATGGCAGGTTACATGGTAAACTAGCTTTTCCTAACAAATAATCTGGAGAGTGGACCGAACCCCTGTAACTGGACAGATGAGGTTAGGAATACCAGCAGAATCAAAACAGGGTAAACTAAAATGAAGGAGAAAGGATTCTGCCATGCAAGAGAGAAGGAACTTCACCCCGGAATTTAAACGCCAGGTGGTTGAGGAACTACTGAGCGGAGTTAGCCGTCCGGCTCAGTTAAGTGCCATGGTTTCCAGATCAGCATGTCCCGGAAAGGCAATCCCTATTAGCTATCGTCCTACATATAGCTAATACGAATTTACATAATTAAATCACGAATTCAAAGCTGACTCAATCGTAATGGACACTTTGGTGCCCCCAAGGAGAATTGAATCAGGCCAGCAATACCATAATCAGTCCTCGGCGTTGGACGGCTCCGTGTCCTATGCGGGGCGGGAGCACGGAGCCGGTCTTCAGCTGTTCAAATGCATCTTAGAGTATCGGCAGGTATCTCTTGATCTCGTAGTCTGTGACCTGAGTCCTGTATTTATCCCACTCTATCTTCTTATTTTCAAGGAAGGCGTTGAACACGTGCTCGCCCAGGGTCTCGCGCACGAGCTTGCTGTTCCTGGCCAGCTCCACCGCCTCCCAGAGGCTACCGGGCAGGGTGTGGATGCCCCTCTCGGCCCGCTCCGCCTCGGTCATCTCATACACATTTTGCTCTACGGGGGCAGGGAGCTCTAATTTATTCTTGATGCCATCGAGTCCGGCGGCCAGCATCACGCTGAACGTCAGGTACGGATTGCAGGCCGGGTCGGGCGAGCGGTACTCTATCCTGGTGGCATTCTCCTTGCCGGGTTGATATTCGGGCACCCTGATCAGGTCGGAGCGGTTGCGCCTGGCCCACGAGATGTAGACCGGAGCCTCGTACCCGGGCACCAGCCGCTTGTAGGAGTTGACCCACTGGGAGGTGATGGCGGTGATCTCCGGGGCGTGTTTCAGCAGTCCGGCGATGTAGTATTTGGCCGTCTGGGAAAGATACATCGGGTCCTTGGCATCGAAGAAGGCGTTCCTTCCATCCTTGAACAGCGATTGGTGCACATGCATGCCGCTGCCGTTTATGCCGAAGACGGGCTTGGGCATGAAGGTGGCGTATACGCCCTGATTTAAGGCTATCTGTTTAACTATCAGTCGATATGTCATCACGTTGTGGGCCATGGTCCAGGCATCGGTATATCTGACATCGATCTCGTGCTGGCTGTCGGCAACCTCATGATGCGAATACTCCACCTCGATACCCATCTTCTCGAGCATCAGCACGGTCTCCCGCCTGAGATCGGAGGCCGCGTCCAGGGGGATCATATCGAAATATCCTCCCTTGTCCAGGGGCTCCGTGCCCTTGGAATCCTTGAAGTAGAAATACTCCAGCTCCGGCCCCACATAGTAAGTGTAGCCCATATCCGCCGCTTTCTTAAGATTTCTCTTCAAGACAAGGGCCGGATCGCCCTCGAAAGGCTCGCCGGTCGGCTTCAGGACGTCGCAGAACATACGCGCCACGGCGTTGTGCTCGGTGGGCCGCCACGGAAGCAGCCGGAATGTGTCCGGGTCCGGCATGGCTATCATGTCGCTTTCATCGATGCGGGCGAAGCCTTCTATAGATGAGCCGTCGAAGCCCATCCCCTGCTCCAGCGCCTTCTCAAGCTCTCCCACGGTGATGGCAAAGCCTTTCAGCACGCCCAGGATGTCGGTGAACCAGAGCCTGATGAACTTAACATCGTGCTCCTTCGCCATTTTCAGGACATACTCATTGCTTTCTTTTCTACTCTTTGCAGCCATTTTGAAACCTCCTCTTTTTTTCTTTATCTTTATATTTATATTGCATTCACGCCATCGTCGCCTGTCCTGATGCGTATCGCGTTCTCCACGGGTAGGACGAATATCTTGCCGTCGCCCCTCTCCCCCGTCCTGGCTTTGCTTATGATAGTGTTCACCGCCATGCCCACATCCTCATCCAGCACGACCAGCTCGATCTTTACCTTGGGCAGCAGCTCCACGCAGTATTCCCCGGCGCGCCATTGCAGCGTTATGCCCTTTTGCTTGCCGCGGCCGCTGACCTCGGAAACGGTCATGCCCAGTATTCCCTGCTCCGCCAGCGCCTTCCTCACCGGTTCCAGCTTCTCCGTTCTGAATACTGCCTCTATCTTTTTCATAGCGATATGCCTCCATAAGCCCTCTCGCCGTGTTGCGATATATCGAGCCCGACTGTTTCCTCATGATCTTTAACCCTTAAGCCGATCGTCACATTGACCAGCTTGGCAAGTACGTAAGTGATACCGAAGGCGTATGCTCCTACTGAAGCTACCCCCGCCATTTGTTTCAGGATCAGCGCGCCGCTCCCCGCGACAAGGCCGTCGGCGCCGGCCGGGTTGACTGACAGCGTCGCGAATATCCCCACCGCCAGCGTGCCCCAGATGCCGCCCATGCCGTGAACGGCCCACACGTCCAGCGATTCGTCCACCTTCATCCTCTTCGTCCTAAGGAGTATGCAGTAGTAACCTATAATTGATGAAACGATGCCTATCGGCAGGCCGTACATCGGATCGATGTACCCGGCGGCAGGGGTCACGGCCGCGAGGCCGGCCACGGCGCCGGTGGCTGCGCCGAGCGCCGATGGCCGGCGGTGTATCCAGCCCAGCGCCAACCATGTAACCGCGCCGGCTGCACCAGCTATATTTGTAGCCACGAAGGCGCTTGATGCCAGGCCGCCTGAAGTGAGAGCGCTGCCCGCGTTGAAGCCGAACCAGCCGAACCAGAGGAGGCCCGCGC
>Ga0315294_10000450_pt1 | contig 43963 bp, 35 predicted proteins | sample YL17G13_40_MG_FD_203626 | JGI IMG/M metagenome (GOLD analysis project Ga0315294, IMG submission 203626) | Sediment microbial communities from Yellowstone Lake, YNP, Wyoming, USA - YL17G13_40 | ecosystem: Environmental > Aquatic > Freshwater > Lake > Sediment | place: USA: Wyoming | collected... | reverse complement strand
AGACATTAAGTTCGAAGCGGACAAACTGACTTTTGCCCAGACGATGCGTTTCCGCGATAATGAGTCCACATCGAGTTTCACCGGAACCCTCAAAGACGGCAAACTGACCGGTACGATGTCCAGCGAACGCGGCGATTATGACCTTCAGGGCGCTCGCATCCAGCCTAAACCCGCCATTGCAGGCGTGTGGGAAATCACAACCAAACGCACCGACCGCGAAACCACTTCGACGCTGACCATTAAAGCCGACAAGGACGGAAAACTTTCCGGCCTCTGGAAAAGCCAGCGAGGCGAAGGTGAAATCAGCGATGTCAATTTTAAAGACGACAAACTGACCTTCAAAAGGCAAATGCAAACTCAGGATCAGCAGCAGGCCCAGTCCACTTATGAATTGACGGTTAAAGGCGATGCAATGACCGGCACAAGCAAATCTCCGCGGGGCGAGGCCGCATTGACGGGAAAACGGGCGGATTTGCCTCTGGTGGGGACGTGGGAATTGACGATTACGTCCGACCGCGGCGAACGTAAACAACTGCTGACGATATATCCGGATTTGAGCGCTCTGTACGGCCCCAGTGAACTGGAGAAAATCATAGTCGAAGACAACAAAATATCCTTCAAAATGAGCCGTACCTTCGGCGACCGGACTTTTGAGATGGAATTCAAAGGCACGCTGGAAGGCGATAAACTCACCGGCGAAATGACTACCGGCCCCGATAACCCCGCACAAAAGGTTGTCGGCAAGAAGACGGGTGTAGAAGCCAAACCGGAAGCTAAACCCCAAATCAAGGCGGAAACCCCAAAGGAAAAACCCGCGGCAAAATAACTATTGCCGTCGCGGCAAAAAAAAATAAAGGCTGTCAAACAATACTTGACAGCCTTTTTCATTTCAAAAGTACAACCGGATTATGTCGTCATCAACTCATTAAGTTGCGCTAAGGCGCTGCGCTGAATCTGGCGGACGCGTTCGCGGGTCAGGCCAAGTCTTTCGCCGATCTGTTTGAGCGTCAGCGATTCTTCGCCGCTCAGACCAAATCGCAGCCGTAAAACCTGGGCCTCACGCGAGTCAATCTGGTCCAGCAGTTCGACGGCGCGGCCAAGTTCCTCATCCGAGCCGAGAGCGTCTTCCGGCAGAGAAATTTTGTCGTCCTCAATCGACTCATCCAGTCCGGCGCTGTCCTGGGCCGAATCGTGCTGAAAGCCCTGGTCCACCACCGACACAATATCACGAATCGCTATCGCTTTGCGAACAGGCACCTTCATCGCCGAAGCCATTTCCTCCAGACTGACCTTGCGACCCAATTTGGTTTCCAGCTCAGCATACGTATGGCGCCACTGATTGATCAGTTCGACCATATAGGTTGGAATGTGGATCGGCTGTGAATTGTTCAGAATGGACCGCTTGATAGCCTGTTTAATCCACCAGGCCGAATACGTGCTGAACCGCACGCCGTGTTCCGTATCGAAGGTATCCACCGCCCGCATCAGTCCGAGATTGCCTTCCTCAATCAAATCTCCGAGCGACAATCCTCGCCCGGAAAATCTCTTGGCGATGTTGACCACCAGTCGAAGATTGCTCCGCACTAACTGGTCGCGGGCCTGCGGATCGTTGGTTTCCATCACCGCATGAGCCAGCGCTTTTTCATCCTCCCATGTCAAAAGAGGGGCCTCATCAATGTCCCGCAGGTACTCTTTTATGGTTATGTCAAAAGCCATCGAAAGACCTTTCTGTACGAGGTTGTCTTATCATAAAAAGCAAGACCACAGGGTACAAGGACAAAGTAAGCCCTTTTTCCCTGTGGTCTTTATCGGCTGAAAAAGCCGGGAGGCTTAACCCGTATCCGGAAAGATACGGATACAAAGCTTGCTTTCCTGCAAAATTACCCTTTTACCCTTGGGGTACGTCGAGACCCTCAAGACCGCCGCGACGCTGGGGGCTGTCTTCTTCGGACGTTTCAACACTGGGACTGGAACTGGGACTGGGACTGGGACTGGGACCGTGATGCTGGCTTTGTTGGTCTTCGGCTGCCCACTGCACCCGCCGCAAGCTCAGACCAATTTTGCGAGAGTCCGTATCAACCCGTAAAATTTTGATCTCGACTTCGTCACCGATTTTAACGACATCCTGCGGCGACTCAACTTTCTGATCGGACAGCTCGGAAATGTGCAACAGCCCTTCCAGTCCCGGTTCAAGTTCCACAAACACACCAAAATTGGTGAGTTTGGTCACCTTGCCGCGGACAATCTGGCCGGGGATGTATTTTTCGGGGATGGCATGCAGCCAGGTGTCCTCGGTCAACTGTTTAATACCCAGCGAAATGCGATGCTTATCCTCATCAACTTCCAGCACCACACAGCGAATTTCCTGTCCTTTTTGCAGACATTCGCCGGGATGATTGTATTTTTTCGTCCAGCTCAAGTCGGAGATGTGAATCAGGCCGTCGATGCCCGGCTCAATTTCCACAAATGCGCCGTAATTGGTCAGGCTGGTGACCGTGACGTTAACCATTGTGCCGACCGGATATTTCTGTCCGGCGACCGACCATGGATTGGCTTCAAGCTGCTTGATGCCCAGCGAGATTTCCTGTTTTTCCTTGTTCACGTCCAGCACCACCACGTCAATTTCCTGACCGACCTGGAGAATGTCGGACGGATGACCGACGCGTCTGGTCCAGCTCATTTCGCTGATATGCACCAGGCCTTCGATGCCTTCGTCGAGCCGAATGAATGCGCCGTAGTTCATAATATTGACCACGGCTCCCTTGACGCGGCTGCCGACCGGGAAACGCTGTTCGACATTTTCCCATGGACTGGGTGTTTTCTGTTTAAACCCGAGTGAAATTTTTTCGTTTTCGCGGTTCACGCCGATGACCATACACTCGATTTCCTGGTCAAGCTGTACGACTTCGGAAGGATGCGCCACACGACCCCAGCTGAGGTCGGAAATGTGCAGCAGGCCGTCCAAACCGCCCAGATCGACGAATACGCCGAAATCGGCGATGTTCTTGATGATGCCTTTGCGAAGCTGACCGACCTCAATTTCACGCAGTAGTTTTTCCTTGTTGGCCTGGCGGTCTTCTTCAATGAGTTTGCGGCGGGAAACTACGATATTGTGGTTGTCGGTATCAATTTTGAGGATTTTGCATTCGATTTCCTGACCGATAAAGCGGCTGATGTCGCCGGGCTTGCGGATATCGACCTGCGAAGCCGGCAGAAATACCGGCACGCCGATATCGACCAACAGACCGCCTTTGATGCGGCGGCTGACGATACCCTTGACCACGTCGCCTTCCTTGTTGCTGGAGATGACGCGTTCCCACCCGCGGATACGGTCGGCTTTGCGTTTGGACAGGATGATGCCGTTTTCGGCATCTACTTCCTCGATAAGCACTTCGATGTCTTTGCCGTGTACAATTTCCTCGGGATTGTCGAATTCAGCGGCTTCCATTGAGCCTTCGCTCTTGAGACCCAACTCGACAATCACATTATTGCCGATCTGGCTTACGATTATGCCCTTGACAATGGTGCCTGGCACGAGAGCTTCGACCTTCTTGTCCAGCGCCTTTTCCAGCATCTGCTGATGTTCAGGGGTGTACATCTCATTGATTTGCTGCTCGAGTTGTTCGTCCGTAAGTCCCAGTTTTCCAATTAAATTTCTGTCAACCATAAATAATCTCCTGTGGAGTCTGTTTTTACGCCGTTTGCGCCCCACATTTACGCAAACGACCGTGCAACCTTAAAAATAAGGTTAATAAAAAAACGCATCGGCCCACACAGCCGACACTCTCTCTTCCGCCATTTGACAAGTTGTCAGAACAGGCCGGTTCAAATCTGCTTAAGTTTATCGACGAACTCTCGAATCACCTCATCCGGCGTCGATGCGCCTGCGGTTACGCCGGCAACCCCTTTGCCGGAAAGAATACTTATATCAAGTTCGTCCCAATTTTGCAAATGCCAGGTTTGCGGATTGTGTTTTTTACATAACTCCGCCAGTTTGCGGGTATTGGCGCTGTGCAGACCGCCCAGGACAAACATAATATCCACCTGCCGGCAGAGTTTGACGGCGGCCTCCTGACGAGCTATTGTTTCCCGACAGAGTGTGTTGATAATTTTGATTTCCGAAAACTCCAGATGCCCTATTTGGCCGATCATTTCAGCGAAAAAATCCGGACTTTGGGTGGTTTGGCAGATTACACCTAACTTCTTGTATTTGCTTATCTTATCTAAATCCGATTCACCTGCGACAACATCTACCTTGTCCGCGGAGCCGACAACTGCTTTCACCTCTGGATGTTTTTTGTCTCCTATAACGACGACGTGATAACCTTCTTCCTGGAGCTGATGGGCGATTTTTTGGACGCGCTTGACGAGGACACAGGTTGCATCAATGATATTAAGTCCTTTACTTTCAAGCGCTTCAAGTTCATTCTGTGTTGCGCCGTGAGAGCGGATCAGAACGATACCGCCTGGGATTTGTTCGACGGATTCAACGGTTTTCAGGCCGGCCTGGGACAATTGTCGCACAACCTCCTCGTTATGGATAATCGGACCTAAACTATAGACTTTTTTTTGTTCCGCCAGCGTTTTTTTAGCCAGGTTGATGGCATTTCGCACGCCCGGACAAAACCCGCATTTTTCCGCGACAAGAACTTTCATAGGTTTATGTCTCTTGTAAAAAAATCTTACCTTACTTCAGGAACGGATACCACCTTTTGATTTTTCATTTTGTTCTTCCCACGCAGCGATGGTTTCCAGATGCCGTACAATATCCAGATGCTGTGTGCAGGCCAGCTCACACCGTCCGCATTGGGTGCAGTCTTTGGCGTCGGCACAGCGGTCGGCCAAAATACCCCATTTTTTCTGGAAGTCCAGTTCTTTGGCCATCTCCACGTCGGTTTTGCCCGCCAGAACCTTGTTGTTGTAATACTGCATAAACGCCGCGACGGGAATATCTTTGGGGCAGCGGCCCATACAGTACCCGCAGCCGGTGCAGAGCCGGTCCATATTTTTTGTAATGTGCTGACGGATGTGCTGAATGTCTTTTTGCAAAAACGGTTTTGCCGTGTCCGCGACGCGGCAGGCGGTATCAATATGCTCCCTTGTTGTAAAGCCCACCAGTGTGATGGTAATCTGCGGACAACTGACACAAAAACGCAAAGCCGCTTCGGTCGGCGTTTCGCCGGGACCGGCCAGAAATGCAAGTCGTTTTTCATTTTTGGGAATGATGCCGCCGGCCAGCGGATTCATCGCGGCTACACCCATCCCGGCCTGATGAGCCGCCTCAACGCCCTGCCAGCGGTACAGAAAATTCAGGATATTGACTCCCAGCAGGACGCCTTCAAATTCCCGGTTTTGAATCAGCCGCACAATTTCCGGGCCGCGCAGATGCGATGAAATAACAATATGTCGAATCAGCCCTTCTTCTTTGCAGCGCAGCAGACCTTCATACTGTCCGCCGGGCCGCATCGCCAGTTCATATTCTTCCATCCGTCGGATGCACCAGACGTGATAGAAATCAATATAATCGCACTGGAGCCTCAAAAGCGAATGTTCCACCGCGGCAACGGCCTTATCGGCGGTATCGCAATCTTCGGGCATTCCCTTGGTGGAGACATAAAATTTTTCCCGCTGCAATTTCATTTTGGAAAGTGCAAGGCCGAAGATATCTTCGCTGTGGTCTTTGCAGTAATCGGGTGCGGTATCGAAATAGTTAATGCCTTTGTCGAAGGCATGCTGCAGAAGCTGAGCATTGGCTTTGTCGCTGCGGCTGATGTCAAACCGCATCCCGCCAAAGCCGATGACGCTGACTGAAAGCCCCGTTTTGCCGTAAGTTTTATAAATCATTTTTACTCCGGCAGTATCGTCTTGTGTGAACCTGTTTTCCGCTTATAATACGCGAAAGTCTCGGAGTGTAAATGGCTTTGTGAAAAAGTTTTACAATCTGAATGGCACACCTTCCCCGCACAGCGAGAGGGTGTGGTTGTTCCCTGTCATTCCGGATTTAATCCGAAATCCAATTTCTTGTCCGATATGTCCTATCCCGTCCGATTTTTTCAACTGTTCCATTGTATTTTTTTAATTTGCCCCTAATTCTATCTAAATTTTATCTTTTTTAATGGCAAAATGATCCGGGCGGAATATTGACAGTTAAGGGCATTTTTTACCTTTTCTGACCGTCAACATTTGGGGATGGGGACGCCTTTAATTGTAATGGGTTATATTGAAGAGTAATTATCTGCGAAGTAAATGGTCCTGATGGTTAAGAGCGGTTAGGGGGATATAGTCAAAGGCGGTTTTAGAATTGACGAAAATGACTTTATTGCGTATATAGCCATGGCATAGGAGAACAATAATGAGCAAAAAATATAAAATGACTATCTCTCGTCTGACGGTCGATAAGTTAGGTTTAAAACTTTATGACAGAGTATCGGCAGTAATCGCAGAAGTGATAGCTAATTCTTATGATGCTGATGCGACAAATGTTGAAGTTATCGCACCCATGGGGGAGTATCTGGCCAGCAAGAGTCAAGGCATATTGACCGACAAAGGGTATACTATAGAAGTAAAAGACAATGGCATTGGAATGACACCCGATGAGGTAAATGCATTCTACCTTAAAGTTGGGGCAGAAAGAAGGAAGGATCCTAAACGAGGAGGCACGTCAAAAAAATACGGAAGACGGGTCATGGGGCGAAAAGGGATTGGCAAACTTGCTCCATTTGGTGTGTGTGAAATAGTTGAATTAATTACATCTGGTGGTGATTTAACAAAAGGAAAGGACGAGAATGGCAATATCATAGAAGGTTATTTGACAGCGCATCTTATTTTGGACAGAGCAAACATCCTTCAAGATACAGATGCCGAATATAACCCTGAAGTTGGCGAATTAGATGGAGTTATAAGAGCAAAACACGGAACATTAATAAGACTTAAAACTTTTGATCGTCGTCACGTTCCAACAATTGAAAGTTTTGAACGACAACTTTCCCAGAGGTTCGGTGTCCCGTCGGAACACTGGAAGATTACTCTATATGATTCATTGAAAACAAAAACTGACCCCGGATATACTCTGCATGTAGGTGAATTCTTCGTTGTAAAAATGGAAGGTTCAGAAATACGGTTTGAGGAAATATATGATTCTTCAAATAAACCGTATAATCCGCGAAAATATCGTACGGTCGATTCGTCCGGGCAAGAATTAACAGACATTACTCCTGGATTTTCTTTCGAAGAGGTGTTTTATCCAATCATTGGGTGGGTAGGATATTCTCAAAAACCTTACAAAGACGATTTAATGGCTGGAATTCGTATATACTGTAGAAATAAAATAGCTGCACAAACCAAAATCTTTAATATGAAAGCAGGTTTCACTGGTGAGTATGATATACGGTCTTATTTGGTTGGGGAAATTCATGCCGATTGGCTTGATGAAGATGAGGACCTTATTCGAACCGATCGACAAGACATTCTATGGTCGCACGAATTGGGTCAGGCATTTGAGCAGTGGGGACAGGAATTAGTCAAAAAAGTTGGTTCCTTAACGCGAGAGCCAAAACGAAAGAAAACTTGGCAACTATTTGAAGAGATTTCTGACATCCATAATAAGGTGCTTCATGCTTTTCCAGGCGATGAACAAAGAGATATAAGGAAGAATACTGTTGAGATTGCCAAGGCAATTGCACGGACGACTCGAGAAGATGAATTACAAGAAGGGGAAAATGTCGACTCCATTATCAACCTTAGCTTATTACTTGGACCACATATTACATTAGACCACAAATTAAATGAAGCCGCAGAAAATAGTGGTAATCCATTATCTGTCATAACAGGAATTTTAAAGACGGCTCGGATAGCTGAATTGGCTGGATTTGGCAAAATAGCAGAGGATCGAATTAGTGTTATAAGGAAAATTGAAGAATTGAAAGATGACCCTGAGACACTAGAAGGTGCGTTTCAAAGTCTTATCTCTGAAGCCCCATGGCTAATCAATCCCCAATGGTCTCCAGTTATTGCCAATCAAAACTTTAGTACATTAAAAACTGAGTTTCAAAAATTTTACAAGAAAAGAACGGGTATTGATTTGAGATTGGAAAACTTTAGTGACCCGGCCAAAAGAGCCGATTTTGTTTTATCTAGCCAAGATAACATTATTCAGATCGTCGAAATAAAAAAACCCGCTCATGGGCTTGAAAATAATGAAATGGACCGCATTGTTACCTACATTGATGTAATGGCGGAGTTTCTTAGTGCTCCGGGAAACGAAGAACTCAAAAAAATATATAGTGATTATCATGTCACTATAGTTTGTGATAAAATAAATCTGACGAAAGTGCAAAAAGCAGCATTTCGTGGATATAAAAATGAAAATAGACTAACGCATATCACTTGGTCGATATTCCTTTTAAGAACGCGAAAAATGCACGAGGCATTCTTAAATGAGGCGGAAAGGCAAAAGAAACTTGCTACAGAAAAACAATAACAATGGTCTTATTACCATAGATTTATTTGCAGGATCCGGCGGTCTTACACAAGGACTGCGGGCGGCGGGATTTCGAGTGGCCGCTGCCGTCGAGATAGACCCCGTTTCCGCTCGAACATATAAATGGAACAATCGTAAGACCGAGCTGATTGTAAAAGACATTCGAAACGTTTCCGCAAAGAATATTATACAAGCAGCCGGTACAAAACAGATTTCTCTTTTGGCTGGTTGTGCTCCCTGCCAGGGGTTCTGTTCGCTTACTGCAAAATACAAGCGGGAAGACCCTCGTAATGAACTCCTGTTAGTAATGGGCAAAATTATAAAAGCAATTCGACCACTAACCATTATGATGGAGAATGTACCCGGCTTGGCAACGCGTGGGCGATCCATCTTTGATCAGTTTTTGTGTATCCTTAAATCATTGGGTTATTGCTACAACTGGCGGATTGAACAAATGGCGAATTTTGGAGTGCCCCAGTCACGCAGGCGATTGGTGCTCTTGGCCGGTCATGGGTTTGAAATACCTTTTCCGGAACCTACTCATGCGAGGAATCCCAAAACCAACTCGACCCTTCAGCATTGGATAACTGTCCGGGCAGCCATCGGCCAAATGAAATCGCCTATTACACTGAACACTGTGATGAAAAACGGCGGGCCACAGGCGTATAACTGGCATGTTGTCAGTGACCTCCAACCGCAGACTAAAAAACGCCTCAAAGCTGCTCGACCTGGTGAGTCATGGCAAATTGTCGATGAATCCACAAGACCCCTATGTCACAGGAATGGATATAAGGGTTTTCCCAATGTATATGGCAGAATGTCATGGAATGAGGTCGCTCCCACAATCACCGGCGGTTGCACAACCCCCTGCAAGGGCAGATTTGGACACCCTGATCGACGTCGTTACACGATTTCTGTTCGTGAAGCGGCCTTGTTACAAACGTTCCCGTACAATTACAAATTCACAACTGATCAGATGGTGGATGTGTGTAACTTGATAGGCAATGCCGTCCCACCACTTTACGCTCAATTGGCTGGTAAAGCAATTATGGCCTCGATTAAGAAGCGAAAAAGATAAAACAGAAGGGCTCAAATCAATGAGTAGATGGCCCGGAAACGCCAAGAAAGAACTCACGACATTCGGCGGCCTGTCACGTGCACAACTAATGTCCCGCGTACGCAGCAAGGGCAATAAAACTACAGAGAAACGTCTTGCATCGTTGCTAAGAAAAGCTGGCCTTCGCGGTTGGCGCAGGAATCGACCTCTTCTTGGCAATCCAGACTTCGTATGGTGTTTTAAGAGATTAGTAGTTTTTGTTGATGGTTGTTTTTGGCATGGGCATCGTTGCGGCAAGAACATTACTCCAAAGACCAATGCAAAAGAATGGCAACGTAAGATTAACGGAAACTTAACTCGTGATTGCCGTATTACCCGTATTCTTCGTCGCCAACATTGGCATGTGATACGAATATGGGAATGTCAACTTGCTAAAAATCCAGAAGCTTGCATAAAAAAAATCCATCGAGCCTTTCTCATTACATGATTCGGGGAATTTTAGGGGTCAGGGAGCCTTTTCTTATTGTGTCATGATCCACCCCTCGTCTGTCCTTTATACCTATATACCTGTGTACTCGCATACCTGCATACCTATTTCGCACGAAGTGCGATGGCACTATTCCGCTATCTTCAAAAATCCCATAAATTTTTAACCCTTTTTACAAAAAAGACTTACAGTTTTTACGCCCCCCTAAAATCGCCGATTTTCGACACAAATCTGCAAGTCGCTGGTAATCATAGAGGGCCTGCGTTGTGCCCTTGTGGACGCGGCATCGGCTGTACGCTAAACGCTGTTCGCTGTCCGTCAGGACTCCATAGGAGAACGCTAAGAGCTAAAAACTAAAAGCTAAATGAGCCAGAAAATGACGAAAAAACCCATTCCAAACCCAAACGAACCCAATAAAGCCATTTGTGGAAAAGTGGGCGTCATTCACAGAACGAACCCAATTTTTTTGCGGCCAATTATGGATTTTTACGTCAAAAACGCGGAAAGGAGACTCAAAAACCGACCCAAAAAAACGAAACGAACCCATTTGTGGATAACTTTCGGGTGGTGCTGCCAGTGCATAAAAAAAGACCCATACCTGTTTTGCGGCGGGGGTCTTGAGTGTACGAAACCCAAAGCCGGATTTACGAGGCCTTGGCTTTATTGGCGGCGGAGGTTTTGTCCTCGCCGTTGCCGTCCTTTTGAGGCTGCTCCGCCCCGTTCTGCTGTTTTTCCCTCTGAATAGCGAGGTAGATTTCTTTTCGATGGACGGCTATCTCGCGCGGGGCGTTGATACCTAACCGCACTTTGTTTCCACGAACGTCAACGATGACGATTTCCACATCGTCGCCGATCATAATCGACTCGTCCTTTTGTCTGCTTAGAACCAGCATAACTGTCTCCTTGACCGCTCTGTTTTCGGAACACTTTTCCGAAGACGTCCGGTCTATTTATTTATACGTTTTCCAAACGCATACGGACGTAAGAAGCCGTCGGACTTCGATACACTCAGTCCGCCCGGTCCTTGTCCGACAAATCCTTTTTCGGCACTTCAGCACGACGGCGTAATTCCTTTACTCGCCCGGGAATTTTTTTGAGGGAAGATATCTTATGGAAAAATTGTAAGTTGCTGTTAAGCAATGAGTTAGTAAGCAGGAGCGTTCTCTGCTGCTTTTATCGGATTTTGAAAAGGCAGGGATTTATCGGACGAAATCAGGCTTGTTTCGAACCTTCAGGTACCTTTTGGGCGGATTGAAAACCGGTAAAAGCCCCCAATGCCCCAAAGGTTATCATTTGCAGCGGCAGAATCGCACAAACGACTTTGGCAAAATACGCCACCGACCAGTTGCGGGTCATATTTTCCAGCACGGCCGCACCGGCGGCGTAGCGCATCGCCAGATAAACGACAATCGCAGCGCTTACGGTGGGCACGAGGTAGCCGATTTTGGCAAAATACTTCACGGCAAACCCGGCGGCCAGGAATGAGACAAACACGGCAAGGGCAATCTGACCTTTGCCGGGCTGGCCGATGACTTGTCCGAGCTGTGTATCGGCCTGACGAACATCCTGAGCAAGGATGCTGATAATCAGTTGCGCAATTATAACGGAAGCCAGAATGGATACGGCGGCCCAAAACGGTTTTCCATCGGCGGTCAGTGAAGTCAGAGAGGCAAGCGGCTTTTTTTTGCGGTTCTGAATCAGCCATCCGGCCCAGACGCCGAGCAGGCTGGCAAAAACAGGCAGCAGCCAGAAAAATCCTTCCCAGCCGAGAGCCGCACAGACCTTCTGCCGCTGGGCCAATGTGGAGTGATACAGCAGCAGAGTTCGCATATCGCCGGAAGCAAAGACCCAGACCGCCATTCCCGCAGGCGCCGCCAGCGGAGCGGTCAATTGTCCTCTGGGCCAGCTTGCCAGATACGCAAAAAATCCAGCGGCAAAGGCAAGACCACAAAATGCAAGTATCCTGGCGGGTGTAATCAGGCTGTCCACCAGTGTAATCGCCCCCAGCGGGTCCTCGGGCCGAACCAGCCGCCAGCCGAGCCAGCCGACCAGAATAATGCCTATCAGCAGGCAAAGAATCGTGCGGATGCGCGTCAGGCCGGAGATATTGAACAGACTCAGCGCCAGATACACTCCCGCCAGTCCGCCGCCGACTCTTAACAGGATGTCATAACTCAATTCCATAACCGCCTTTCCAGACCGGCCATAAAGTATCACCCCCCCGACAAATGGTCAAGCCAAAAGGACACAGCAGGAAAAGCGTCATTCTGTCAGAAATTTTTAAGTTGTTTTTTGTCTTCCGGCAGTTTGTTTTTCAAATATCGGGCCGTGTAGCTGGCGGCATTTTTAATCAGTTGTTCGGGAGTTCCGATGGCGATAACCTGACCGCCGGCTTGTCCCCCTTCGGGCCCCAGGTCGATAATATAATCGGCGGTTTTAATCACGTCCAGGTTGTGCTCAATTACCACCACGGTATTACCCATATCCGTCAGGCGCTTGAGCACGTTGAGCAGGTTGTGAATGTCGGCAAAGTGCAGGCCCGTCGTCGGTTCATCCAGGACATACAATGTATGTCCCGTGCCGGGACGGCCCAGTTCGGAGGCCAGCTTGACGCGCTGCGCCTCGCCGCCGGACAGCGTGGTGCTGGATTGTCCCATCGCCATATAGCCCAGTCCCACATCGCACAGGGCCTTGAGCAGACGTACAATTTTCGGAAAGTTGGCGAAGAAATCTCTGGCCTGTTCAATCCGCATATCCAGTATGTCGGCGATGTTTTTGCCCTTATAGGTAATCTGTAATGTTTCCGGATTATAGCGTGTGCCTTTGCACTCCTGACAGACGACATAGACATCAGGCAGAAAGTGCATTTCAATCTTTTTGGTGCCCTGGCCCTGGCAGTGTTCGCAGCGTCCGCCTTTGACGTTGAAGCTGAATCGGCCGGGTTTATAGCCGCGGATTTTGGCCTCGCGCGTCAGCGCAAACAACGAGCGAATCAGGTCGAACACGCCGGTATAAGTAGCCGGGTTGCTTCGAGGGGTACGCCCAATGGGCGACTGGTCGATTTCAATTACCTTGTCGATGTTGGAAAGGCCGATGATATTTTTGTGTTTGCCGGGCTTGTCGCCGGAGGCGTGAAGTCTGCGGCGAAGCCCTTTGAGCAGAATTTCGGTGACGAGGGTGCTTTTGCCGGAGCCGGATACGCCGGTTACGCAGGTTAAAACACCGGCAGGAAATTTTACGTTAATGTTTTTGAGGTTATTTTCCTGCGCCCCGCGGACTTCAATGCAGTTGGATAGACTGACCCGTCGGCGGGTTTCGGGAATTTCGATGCGTTTCTGCCCGGATAGATACTGTCCCGTGAGCGATTCGGCACAGGCGCAGATGTCCGCAGGCGTCCCCTGTGCGACGAGCCTTCCGCCGTGGTCGCCGGCGCCGGGACCGATGTCGATTACATAATCAGCCTGCAATATCACATCCTCATCGTGTTCGACGACCAGTACGGTATTGCCGATGTTGCGTAGTTGTTTGAGAGTTTCCAACAGCCGGTCGTTATCCCTGCGATGCAAACCAATCGTGGGTTCGTCGAGAACATAACAGCATCCGACCAGGCCGGAGCCCACCTGCGTGGCCAGACGGATTCGCTGGGCTTCGCCGCCGGCCAGTGTCCTGCTGGCGCGATCCAGCGTGAGGTAGCCCAGTCCCACGTCCGTCAGAAATTTCAGTCGGGCGCGGACTTCCTTGAGCGCCTGGGCGGCAATGAGCGTTTGTTCCTCGTTAAACGTCAGGTTGGCAAAAAATCGCTGTATCTCTTCGACACTCATCCGCGTCAGGTCGCTGATGTTTTTGTTCTTGATGGTCACCGCCAGCGCTTCAGGGCGCAGCCGCGTGCCGCCGCAGCTTTTGCAGGGCTGCTCGGACAGATAGCTGTGCAAACGGGCCTTGACATATTCGCTGTCGGTGTTTTGCCAGCGGCGCTGAAGATTGGGAATGACGCCTTCGAACTCTATTCCGAAACGGGATTCGTCTTCGGCGGTCGTGCCGCAGAGCAGGATTTTACGGATGTCCTGCGGAATATCGCTGTACGGCGTTGAGGGACTGATGCCCAATGACCGGCAGAATCGGCGAATCAGGCGGTTGTAGAAGATGTTCATTCGTTTGCCGCCTTTTCGCCAGGCGTCGATAGCGCCGCATTCCAGCGATACGGATTTATCCGGCACAATCAGGTCCGTGTCAAACTCCGGAATGGTCCCCAGGCCGTCGCAGGAAGGACACGCGCCGTAAGGGCTGTTGAAGCTGAACAGCCGCGGCGACAGTTCCGACAGCGACGCTTCGGGGTGCTCAGTGCAGGCGAATTTTTCGCTGTAGAGAACATCCTGCCAATGACCATTGGCGCCGTTGGTGTTTTCGGTCGGATGATTGAGGTCGGGTTCATGCAGCATTGCCACGAGAAGACCGTCGCCGACCTTCAGGGCTGTTTCGACCGAATCTGCCAGACGCACCCGGATGGACGGACGAATAATCAGCCGATCCACCACTGCGGCGATGTCGTGTTTTTTGTTTTTATCCAGCATCGGTACGCCACGGATGTCATACACCTGACCGTCCACACGGACGCGGACGAAACCTTCCCGTAAAATCCGCGCAAAGATGTCTTTGTGTTCGCCTTTTTGTCCGCGAATCAGCGGCGCGCAGAGCTGGAGCTTCGTGCCTTCCGGCCGGCTCAGAAGCGAATCGACAATTTGTGTGGCGTGCTGACTGGAAACGGGCCTTCCGCAGACCCAGCAGTGCGGCTTTCCCACCCGCGCAAAAAGCAGTCGAAAGTAATCGTAAATTTCAGTCGTGGTGGCGACGGTGGAACGGGGATTACTGCCGGCGCTGCGCTGCTCGATGGCAATGGTCGGGGGGAGTCCTTCAATGTGCTCGACGTGCGGCTTTTGCATTTGTTCGAGAAACTGCCGGGCGTAAGCGCTGAGCGACTCGACGTACTTTCGCTGTCCCTCGGCATAAATGGTGTCAAAGGCCAGGCTGCTTTTGCCGGAGCCGGAAATGCCGGTAACGACCACAAACTTATCGCGCGGGATATCGACGCTGATATTTTTCAGGTTGTGTTCGGATGCGCCAATAATCCGAATATATTTAGTGTCGCTCGGCACTATTTTGCCTTTCTAAGATTCCTGACTGGGTAAAGCTAAAAATAAACAATAAGCCAAACTTGTCATTCTACCCCGAACGGTCTATAAAGTACAATAGATTTTGCGATGGATTTTTTGCAAGACGATGCGCATACAAGACTTACATTTATGGAATTTGACCGCCGGCCAGGCGGTTAATCTGCAAAAGCAATTGAGCCGGCGTGTGAAATTGACGCCGCTGAAAAAAAAACCGCGGCTCATCGCCGGACTGGATTGTGCGTTTAGCGATGATAAAAAGAAAATCATCGCCGCCGCGGTAGTGCTGGAAGTGCCGGACTTTCGGCTGGTGGAAACTGCCGAAGCGATACTGGATGTGCAATTTCCTTATGTGCCGGGGTTGTTGTCGTTTCGGGAAGCCCCGGCCTGTCTGGAGGCGATGCGAAAACTGCGAACGATTCCGGATGTAGTGCTGGTCGATGGGCAGGGTATTGCCCATCCGCGAAGGCTGGGACTGGCCAGTCATCTGGGATTGTTTCTGAGTCTGCCGACCATCGGCTGCGCCAAAAGCAGACTTATCGGAGAATATGGAGATTTACCGCGGCAAAAAGGAGCTTTTGTTTCATTACTGGATAAAAACGAACAGATTGGTTTTGTGGTGCGAACCCGCAGAAACGTCAAACCGCTGTTTGTCTCACCGGGTCATAAAATTACACATCGTGAGGCGGTTGAAGTGGTTTTGTCCTGCTGTACTCGTTATCGTCTGCCGGAGCCGACACGACTGGCACATCAGTTGGTGTCGCGTTTCAAAAAACAACTCTAAAACACCAGCTTTATTTGGCGGATGCCGGCGCTGATGCCGCGGCGGGTTTTAGCGGCAGAATAACTTTCTCGATCTTGAAGCACCCCAGCGTGTTGACTAATGAGAAAAAATTCGTGGGTTCGCCGTCGCCGCGGGCCAGGGTGATGTGTCCTGCCGAAAAGCCGTTGGGCGCCCGCGTCGGGTCAATCGGGAACCATTTGTCGCCGAGGAAAATTTCAGCCCACATATGGGCGCCGAAGACGTTTTTCTTTTCGCCGATGGCGGTGGAATACACCACCCCGCAGACCACCCGCGACGGAATTCCCGCTGCACGGCACATCGCCGCGGCCAGCAAAGCGTGTTCGGTACAATCCCCCTGTCGGCTGCGCGCCACCTCCGCCGCCGAGGCATAACCAACGGAAAAATCTTTTTTGGTAATGTAGCCCATCACAAAACCTTCAATCTGCAGCGAGGCCTTGACCGCATCGTCGGGACTGGCGGCGGCGTATTTAACCAAATCCACGATTTTTACATCTTTGGTTTGCAGATATTCGGTCGGCTCGAGGGCTTTTTTAATCTCCTTGTCCCTGCCGTCGTAAGGATATTTCACCGGCCCCTGCGGCACAATCGGACGAACCGTCACCTCGAAACGTCCCGGTGCAATTTGCTTAACGGTCTGCGTATCGGTATTGGGAATAACAAGTGGTTTATCAGTTGTGGCAGCCAGTTCATAAGTAATCAGCCCGGCCAAATCGGACTTGTCAATCGCAACCGGGCAGGCAACGCTGAGCTTGTCGAGAAAGTCCACGATATCGTCCTGGCGCAGGGCAAAATCCTTTTCACAGGCCACCAGCTCCAGATTCATCCCCATCATCGGAACAATACTCTTAAGGGCCTTGAAGTTCTCGTCCACATAGCTGGCGACAACAATTGACTGCTGGCCGAACTGCATACTCACCTTCACTTCGCTCAGTTCCAGCATTCTGCCCAACAGGTCGATTTTTGTTTTTTTGCCTATTTCGACTCCAGCCGGGATGGCCTGTTCCATATCGGGTCTGAAAATCAGGACTTCGTATTTTTGTCCCTCCTGGAGCCCTTTTTTGATTTGCAGCAATCTCATTCCCTCGGCCATTAACGCGCCGTCAGGGTAGGGAATGGTGGATTCCTGTGTTGTCGGGCCGTTCTGAACAGTCATTTTTACCTTGCCGGAGTTAATGGTTCCTTTGCGGGTCTGTTCCGTTCCACTGATATTCTGAACGAATTCAAAGGCGACAGGTTTGCCGGCGGTGGTTTCAACGCCGACTTCTTTTCCGGTGTATTGAATCGCCGAGGGGCCTCTGCCAATCAGTATATTCATATCGTCGATGGTGGTCACCCGTGTGCCTTCGACCTTTCGGGTGTGAACGGCATGGCCGATTTTATGACCATCCACCAGGATTGCCATATAATCCACCTCTTCTGAGACGGCGGCGAATATGAAATTGATGAAGAGCGCCGAAAAAAAGGCCGCTAAAACAAATAAGCTCCTTTTCATTGGATATCCTTTCCCGTTTTCTTTAGGTTTCACAATTCAAAAAACCGAAAACAAGTTATATAATTGCTGTTGAAGATTATGCCGTTTTTGTCGGCACAGAAAAAGGCATTGTACCGTTTTGTACCGGCTGGAGCAATAGACATCTCTTACGGCAGGGCAATCGCATTAGATAATGCATAATAGGTGGTTTTACCGATGGGGGAAAGTGGGGTTTGTAAAATGACAGGGGGAAAGTATAATTGGGGGTAAGAAGGAAAAACGTGGGAAGGTGGGAACGTGCGAACGAAAAACCGAATTGGGCGAAAATGGAGCGGTTGAGAAATAATTCAATGACATCTTAAATTACTCCTATTCAGAGTACTTTGGCTATAAGTTGACCAAAAGAAAGCGGGGCTAAAAATGATATTGCATCGTCAATCTTACACACAAGCGGTAAGGGTATTGATGGGCGCGTCTATCCGGCGTCGGCTGTGCCGAAGAAAAAAGAAGGCGAACGGGTCGGATTTGCCGCGCAGGCAAACACAACAAACACAAAAAATATCAGAACCACCAAAATTCCCATTCCATCGCGAAAATCGCAGAACCTTACCATTAGCATATCTCCTTTTTGTACGGTGTATTTCAGCTTCCAGCCTGCGATTTTACTAAAACTATTTTACAATTGCAATCGTCAATGGCAAATAAATCAATAGACAGGTTCGCTTTGGGCTTTTGTCGAACCGACAGATTAAACCGGTTGAAGGTCTAAGTCGGCCAGCATACGCATATCGTCTTCGACGGCCCGGCCGGCGGTGGTGAGATAATCGCCGCTGATAATGCTGGTGCAGCCGGCGTAGAAAATCCAGCTTTGCATATCGCGCAGATTGAGGACGCGGCCGCCGGCGACTTTTAAACTCGTCCGCGGCAGAATAAAACGATAGAGGGCAATAATGCGCAAAATCTCCCGCGGCGCAAGCGGCGTCTGGTCGCCCATCGGCGTACCCGGAATCGGATGCAGAAAATTCAAGGGGGTCATATCGACGCCGAGGTCGCGGATTAGCAAAGCCATATCCATACGGTCGGACTCGGTTTCGCCGATGCCGAAAAGACCGCCGGCACAGACGCCCAGACCGGCATTGACGGAGGCTTTGATAGTGTTAATACGATCGTCGTAGCCGTGGGTAGTGACGATTTTTCCAAAATGACTGCGGGAGGTTTCGAGATTGTGATTGTAGCGTTTCATCCCCGCCTGGGCCAGACGTTTGAGCTGGGATTCGTTGAGAATGCCAAAACCGCCGCAGACGGAAATGCTGACCTCATTTGTAATCTGCTCAATCAGCCGTTCGAGACGGGCGATTTCTTTCTCGCTGACGGTTTTGCCGCTATAAACGATGCCGAAATGTCTGACGCCCTTTTGTTTGGCCTGGCGGGCGGCGGCGAGAATTTCTTCATCGCTTAATACTTTCGGCTTTTTGTCGATAGGTGTGTTGTACCGGACGGACTGGGCGCAAAAGGCACAGTCCTGGTCGCAGCCGCCGAGTCTGCCGGGAACGATGGAACAGATTTGGATTTTGTTGCCGAAGAACTTTTTTCGTATTTCGTTGGCCCAATACAGCAAATCATCCAACGCCGTTTGGCTTTGCTGAATCAGTTTATCAATTTCGGGTCGCTGCAAAAAATCGCCGGCCAAAGCGATTTGTGCCGAGGCCGCGATCGTCTTATTCATTCACAACCTCGTTCCTGAGTTTTTCGAGCCACTCGTCCATTGGAATCACCAGCCGGCGAAAATCCGCCGCGGGCAAATCAACCGTTCGCCAGCGCGGGCTTCGCCGTTTCATAAGCCGCTGATATTCTTCCAGCCGGACGATAAAAAATACATATTTTGCCCCCTCAAACTCAAACGCCGGCAGGCCGTCGGTTTCCACGTCCACCTGGGTCAGCCGATAAGCGAATACAAACGCCGCGTCGGCGGGCTGTTTGGCGGCAACGACGTCCCGCCATTCCTCCAGACCGCGGATATCTTCACGAGTTACCCAGCATTGCAGACCCTTGAGCCCCGCAAGACTTTGTCCGCGAAATAATCTGCCCTTTACGTCGATGAGAGTCAGCTTTCCCCCGATGGGACAAATCGCGAAATCAAAACTTTTAATCTTGTCGCGGGAAAATTCCCGCCTGCGGGTCTGGTCCATCACATGGCACGGTATGTTCATTTCTCGCAGCCAGGCGTTAAAAGCCTGCTCGTATGAATTGGCCGGAGTTCTCATACGCATTATCCTTTTTTGTGCGTATCGTCCGCCCCATCAGGCGTTTTTTGCAGGTCCGCAAGAAATTGTGATTCGTCCACTTTGGTTTGGGTACCGACGGTCATATCCTTGACGACCAATTGATTGGCGGAGGTTAATTCCTGCCCGAGAATAATTGTTTTGCGGGCGTTAAAAGCGGATGCCTGTTTGAGCTGCTTTCCTAACGCAGCAGACTTGTACGAAAATTCACAGCTTAAACCGGCCAGACGGATTTGAGCGGCCAATTCAACGGCTTTGGGAGCAAGAGTCGTATCGGCGACAGCGATGAAATAATCCAGCGTCTTGGTCGGCAGCGTATCGTCTTTCAAGATTCCTCTTTCGCGCAGCAGGATTTCCAGCACACAGTCGCCCATCCCCATTCCGACCGCCGTCATCGCAGGGCCGCCAAAATCTTTGAGCAGATTGTCATATCGTCCGCCGCCGCACACGGCACGTAAATCGCCTACCGCATCGTGAATCTCAAACACCATCCCCGTATAATACGCAAGGCCCCGGACAATACTCATATCGAAACGACAATAATCGCCGACGCCCATCGCATCGAGCGTCTTAAACAACTCTTGCAATTGGGCAAGAGCCATTTTGGCATCTTCATTAAGATTAACTAATGAGGCGATTTTGTCCGTGCTGTGCAAATCCATCAGCTTCAAGATAGTATTAACCGTCGCGGCGTCGGGGATTTCTTTTTTGAGTATTTCCTCAAACGCCTCGGCGGGGATTTTGGATTTTTTATCCAGAATCGGATACAGCACGGGCAGCTTATCCTCCGCTATGCCGAGATTTTTCAGCAGCGCCGCCAGTAGTTTTCGGCTGGAGATTTTGGCGACGACGTCTTTTGGCGTCAGGCCCGTCGAACGCAGATAATCAATCGTGCAGAAAATCACCTCAGCATCGGCGACGATGGATTCTTCGCCGATGATGTCGATGTTCCACTGGAAAAATTCCCGCAGACGCCCCTTTTGGGGTCTCTCGGCACGACACAGACGCGGGATGGAAAACCACTTAATCGGCCTCGGCAGGGCGCTGATTTGCTGATTGACCATCCGGGCCAGCGTCGGCGTGATTTCCGGGCGGATGGCCAAATCCCGTCCGCCGCGGTCGGTCAGGTGGAATAACTGCTCGACGATTTCGTCGCCGCTTTTGATTTGATACATCTGGAGATATTCGAAAATGGGGCCGTCAAATTCCTCAAACCCGCTGCGGCGCGACGCGGCCTTCCAGCCGTCGGCAATCCAGTTGCGCACCGCCATTTGCGGTGGATAAAAATCGCGTGTTCCCTTGACCGCCAGTATTTTCATCTGTTATTTGCCTGTTGTCGTAATCTCGAAAAATCCAAAACCATTATCTGATGAAAACGGGCAATGTCAAGTCCGGATTTCATCCCACAACAAAAGCTATGCCGGCAAATAAAAAAAGACAGGTATAAACCTGTCTTTTTTTGTCAACAAACAACTCGTTGATTATACAAATGATGCTTCAGCTTCTGCTTTAAATTCATCAGCACAGTCAGCAAGTTTTTGATACGTTTTAACTAAGATTGTATTTCCACTTGTTTGTTTGAGTTGTTCAGTCCATAACTTGGCACGGAACAAATGAGCAATTCGAACCTTGCCGTCTTGAATTTCTATAGCAAACCCAGGTAACTTTGATATTACATTTTGATACAATTTACGGACTCCTTTAATCAAAGAGCCAATAATCTCATTTTTATCGCGGCTGTAATAAACGGTCAGCAACTCATCAACTCTTTCAGCATAATAATCATCGTTGCTTATCAGGAATTCAATGCAATCTCCATCTTCGTCATAATAGGCAACAGGTTCAAAACGCCCAGATGGCTGTGCCAATCTCAGAACTTCTTTTTCAAAGTTTTCATTTGACATAACCATTATAGCACCTCTTTCAGAAATCTTGTTTTATAACCTTTGGGCTGCGTGGAATCGTTCTCATCACACACATGCCAGTACCAGTTATACGCCACTTTTTCCACGTTAGCAAATACTAGAAAAACCTCGTTGGGCCACGGCTCCCTTTCGCTTCCATCTTTATTATATGCATGGGGAGGTATACAGCAATAACATCTCCATCCCGCATCATCAGATTCTGTTTCATCCTCGTCTCTACATAAACCTTCATATATATGGCGAGGATGCTGAAGAGCATAGGGAACATTTTTCGCACAATCCAAAGTTTGTCCCTTGCTTCTCGAACAAACCTTTTGTACTTTTTTATGCGAAATTATAATCTCACAAGTTTTACCTGTGGTTGGATCGACCGCGCCAACAGTCAAAGACCCCCTTCTTGTTGTTTTTCCTTCTGTTTCCATTTAATCGGTGCAATCCTTATCCCAATTAATGAAAAACTGCGGTGATTATTCATATTCTGACTTTCATATAAAAAATACGTTCCATTTTTATACACGAAAGAGCCAAAATATATTCAATATGAGATGCCGCCAGTCGCCTTTCCTATGGCTATAATATCACCTTTTCCAAGTTTTTGTCAACAAAATTTTATATTAAAACACAAAAAAGATGCAATTATTCGCGTTTTGGCTGATCTATAACTGGCAACTGGCTATTTTCGTTTCTTTTTACAAAAAATATCAACCCCCTTTTGGGGTCGTTACTTTTACTAACCTTATGCATTAAATACATGTTTCCAAGAGAATTATGTAATCGAGAAGTCCAATACTAAATGTGGCAAGTAAAAATTTCAGTAGGTTTTTTCTACCCTGTGTAGTTGTGCAGGCCGGGGAAAAAGTAGGAGAAATTGACCCATAGCAGCGTAATGAGAATAAAAACAAAGCCGAGGATAACTAAGAGACAATTGGCGCGGAGAAATTTTTGGCCAAAATAACCGCGCCAATGGAAATAAAGCGCATACATCAGCACACAGGCCAGCGACCATAGTTCTTTGGGGTCCCAGTTCCACCAGTCGCCCCAGGCAAACACTCCCCAGACGCTGCCGAGCATCAGACCCAGACACATCAGCGGAAAACCCAGACAAACCAGCAGATAGACCGACTGTTCGTAACGCAAAATTTTTTCCTGTCTTGACAAATCCGAAATTCTAAATTCGAAATCCGAAACAATATTTAAATTCGAATTCTTAAAATTCAAGACGTTTTGGACGTTATGATTTTTATCATTTGGAGTTGTTTCGGATTTCGTGCTTCGTGCTTCGGATTTTCCAGTTGGAATAAAACATCCCCCCATTATGGCATACATCGCTGCTTTGGCCATCAGCACATAAGCCAGCATATATGCCAGCACGTGCGGGCCGAACAAGGGACTTTGCAGCACAGGCGGCAAGGTCTGCGGCCGGTCGGAAAAGACGAATCCGGCGGGGAATAAAATAATCAGACCGATTATCACATCGCCGACATAATCCATCGGATTGCGAATGCCCGGCAGTCTGCGCGAAATGGCGCCGACGGGAAAGAGCACCATCGCCAAGGTCAAAAAGACCTCAAACATCGTCTGCATCGGCAGATGGCCAACGGCAATCCATCGCCGAATCCATCCGGCCAGTAAAATAACAAACGCGCCAAAGACCACGGCGGGAAGCCATCTGATTTTGCGAAGCAGGGATAATACCAGCCCCACCGCCAGCATTATCATCGCGACGTAAATCAGATTGCCTTCGATGGAATAGTGAATAGTCATTCGTTCATAGTGAAAAGGATGTTATTCATTTTTGCCTTTTTCCATTTGCCTTTTTACTTCGAGTGCAAAGTACCCGAATAGGCCGATGGTCAGCAGGATGTAGCCGACAAAGACGAGATGCAGACCCCATTGGGACGTTTCGGAGCCCCAAAGACCGCTGACTAAAACGAAGAGGCAACCTAAGTGAATTAAAAACACCATCGGACGGATATGCAGAAGATTAAAAAATGCTCCTATGGCCAATAAAACCACCAACCCCACCCCCGCAATTTTCATCGGTGCAGTATTAAAAAATACCCCCGCATTCTCGGCACCGAGAAAGGCCCCGACAATACATAACAGGCACATCGCCGCTACCCAAACCAGACCGAGCCAAGAAATAAGTTTTTTCATATCTAAATTCAGGTGTATTTTATATAATTCCAGCGTTATGGTAGCAAAATTTGTGTTGGCGGGGCATAAAAATTGTGGGAACCTCTAAAAATTCGTTTTTTCCACGGCCAAGCCTTCCGTCTTCGTCCCGACGTATCGGGACTACGACGCGACAAGTCGGCTTGACCGTGCCGCCCCTGTTTTTTTCAGGAGTTTGGCAATTTTTAGAGGTTGCCTTGTTTCTTTGCTCCTCCAGTTCCGCAGTAGGCCGGGGCCAGTTAAAAAAAATTTGCAAAGAATCTCAGGCTTCGTATAATATCCCACCTGCCCGATTTTTGGGACTAAACCAGAAGAATTGCAGGGTGGGTCATTGACCCGCCTTTTGATATTCACCGCGACCTGGCGGATAATTTGATTCGAGAGTGGTATAAAAACAGGAGCACGCTTGATATGGTATCCGCAACAGAACTTCAAAAGGAATTATTCAATCAGCCTCTGCCGCCGTTTGAGCAGATCAAAAAGTATGCTGCGGCTGCCAACAGCAGCGAGCGAGGCAGAAACGCCTTGTGCCAAAAGGCCGAGGAAGGCGGCGACGCCTTGTCGTGCGGCATCACATTGTGGCTTTGCGGCAAGCCGGAACAGGCAGAGGCCTGTCTGAAAAAAGCCAAGGATTGCGTCCAGAAACTTCTGGTCCTCGGATGTATCCTCCGCGACAAAGGCGAATACGACAAGGCGCTGAGCCAATTCGACCAGGCGGCCAAAAGTCAGGCCGAGGCCCTGACGGCGGCGATGGAAAAAGCGGAAACGTACCGAAGGGCGGATCGGCTCGAGCAGGCCAAAAAGGAACTCAAGACCTGCGCCAACTTCGAAAACGTCAGCGCTGAATACCATTATCAGCTCGGACGTATCCTCGAAAACGAAGGCCAATACGAACAGTCGGCCGCCCAATATGAAACGGCGGTCAACCTCGACCCCACTCATGTCCAGGCGCTGTTCCAACTGGCTTACACCAATGATCTCCGCGGAGACGAGGAACTGGCCATCGAGTATTACAAACAAGCGATTAAAATCGCTCCGCCGCACGTCAACGCCCTGCTGAACCTGGCGGTGCTGTACGAGGACCGCGGCGAATACGACAAGGCGCTGCAATGCGTCAATGCGGTGCTGCGATCGCATCCGAATCACGCCAAGGCGGCTCTGTTCAAAAAAGACATCGAAAGCTCACGGGTGATGATTTACGACGAGGAGCGGGAAAAACGTAAAGACCGCCAGAGCAAAATCTTCGAAATCCCGATTTCCGACTTTGAGCTTTCGGTACGCAGCCGAAATTGCCTCAGGAAAATGAATCTCATCACGCTGGGCGATCTGCTGAGAACCTCCGAGGCTGAACTTCTGTCCTATAAGAATTTCGGGGAAACGTCCCTGATGGAAATCAAAAAGATTCTCGACTCCAAAGGACTGCGCCTGGGAATGGCGCTGGAGACCAAAGGCCCCGCTGCGGCGCTCGGTTCCGAAGAACTCGGCGAAGGAGCCGGCCCGGAAATTCTCAATAAATCGGTGGATGAACTAGAACTGTCGGTTCGCGCGCGGCGGGCCATGGTTAAACTGGACATCAAGACCCTGTTTGAGCTGGTGGGCAAAACCGAGGCGGAACTGCTGGGCTGCAAAAATTTCGGCGTAACCAGCCTCAATGAAATCAAAGAAAAACTGGCCCATTTCGGGCTGAGCCTTCGGAAACTGGATTAGCCGCTCCGTACCGGTACGGACACGGCAACAAAAGGACTGGTACGTTGGTATTGACTCTGCACAGGCCCGCAGTATTTAATAAAAGAGTACTGGGGGCGTTTATCGTTTGTGCGGCGATGTGGAGCGGCTGTGCGAAGCGGGAACCGATCCGGCCCACATTCGGGATGGCCGAACCGCCGGACGGATGGATACGGGTCTTGCTCTTTTACAACAAAACAGGGTGTACAGTCGGCGCTGCCGGCGGATTTCACATCCGCGACGAAAATAATACTGTCCAGGCCCGCTTTCCGGATACATCCAGAACCGTGGATGTGTTCGTCAAAGAAAATAAAATCCATATTGGCGGATTGCCGCTGAATGGGCCGGTAATGCTTGAACCGCAGGAGCCTTTCGTGTTCTTCCTCGACGGCCAAGGATACCGAGGCAACTTAATTCTCAGACTCAGCGAACCGAATAGCCTGCAGGCGGTCAACGCCGTGCCGATGGAAGCCTATTTGTTAGGCGTCGTCGGGGCGGAAATGCACAGCTACTGGGAAGACCAGGCGCTGCAGGCCCAGAGCATCGCGGCCAGAACCTACGCGCTGTACGCCAAAAACCGGTATGGCAAAGACCGTGACTGGGACGTCACCGCGACGCAGGCCAATCAGGTCTATCGCGGCCTGTCCGCCGAAACGGCGACGGTACGCAAAGCGGTGGAACAAACGCAAGGGATGTTCCTGGTTTGCCCGAATGCACAGGGGCAACAGAAAATTTTCCCAGCCTACTACAGCTCCACGTGCGGAGGCTACACCGAAGACAGCGAAGCGGTGTTCGGAGAGTCCTTTGCGGCCCTGCGGGCGACTGCCTGTCCGTGGTGTCGGAAAATCGCCAGAGCCGAATTCTGGAGTTGGGGTCCGGTGGAGTATTCCATCGAGGAAATCCATCAGAAACTGGTTCAGCGATATCCGTCGCTGGCGGAAAAACTGTGCAAAGTCGCGGCTGTGGAAATCTCTCGCACCGGCGCCATCGGACGAGTGACGGGCGTCGCTATCGTCGGCAGTAATGGGAAAAAAGATTTTGTGCGGGGCGAGGATTTTCGCCTGGCTCTGGATTCGAGCGGAATGAAACTCAAAAGCGCGGTCTTCTCAATGAAACGCGATGGGATTGTGTATGTGTTCCGCGATGGGCGGGGTTTTGGACACGGCGTGGGGCTGTGCCAGACGGGAGCGGAATATCTGGCCCGCGAAGGATGGACCTGTCGGCAAATTCTGGACTGGTACTATCCCGGTGCGAAACTTGTGCGACCTGCCCTGAGCGGACCCGTCTTGAGCGAAGCCGAAAGAGCCGAAGGACCGACGGAAGCAAAATGAAATCGTTTGAGCTGCTTAAAACCGACAACGCGACGTCCGCTCGGCTGGGCGAACTGAAAACCGCTCACGGGATGGTTGCGACACCGGTGTTTATGCCGGTGGGGACGCGCGGTGCGGTCAAAGGCATTACGCCGGCGCATTTGGCCGAGACGGGAACCTCGGTTGTTTTGGCCAATACGTATCATCTGCTGATTCGGCCGGGTGTGGAAACCGTCGCGGCACTGGGCGGACTGCATAAGCTGATGAGTTGGCCGGGGCCGATTCTGACCGACAGCGGAGGCTTTCAGGTTTTTTCGCTCAGTACGCTTAACCGCGTCGGCGACGACGGCGTGGAATTCGCCAGTCATATTGACGGAGCGAAATTGTACATCGACGCCAAAGTCGCCACGGCGGTGCAGAACCAACTCGGCGCCGATATTATTATGTGTTTTGACGAGTGTACGCCGTACCCCTGCGACCCGCAGCGACTGGAAAAAGCGGTTCAACGCACGATTCGCTGGGCCGGACAGTGCAAAGAAGCCCACAGCAATCCGGCACAACTGCTGTTTGGCATTGTGCAGGGCGGATTGGACTTGTCATTGCGACAGTACTGTGCCGGACAATTGACCGCGATGGATTTCGACGGCTATGCCCTCGGCGGATTGAGCGTTGGCGAAACTCCTGAGCAGATGCTCGAAACCGCCGGATTCACCGCCCCGCTGCTGCCGGTCGATAAGCCGCGGTATCTGATGGGCGTGGGAATGCCGGTGGATATTGTCGCGGCGGTGCGGGCTGGAATTGATATGTTTGATTGCGTGCTGCCGACGCGAAACGGCAGAAACGCCTTCGCGTTTACGGCGTCCGGGCCGATTCGGCTTCGCAACAACGTCTATCAGCGGGATACGTCGCCGATGGAGCCGGAATGTTCGTGTTATGGCTGCCGAAACTTCAGCAAAGGCGCGATTCGACATTTTTTCAACGTCGGCGAAATGCTCGGGCCGATATTAGTGTCGCTGCATAATATCGCGTACTATCAGCGGCTGATGAAAGAAATTCGACAACGGATTACAGACGGCTCCTTCGCCGCCTGGTCCGCAGAGTTTATTACGGACTATGACGAAAAAACAAATGTCTTATCAGAGGAAGGAACAGAATTATGAATAGCTATTGGCTTATCGCCGAGGCACAGGCCCCGGCCGGCGCCGAAGGAACCGTCGTTACCAGCGAATCGGCCAAACCGAAGGCGGAAACCACAACCACCACACAGGCCCCCGGCGGTGCCTCAGGGACAACCGCCGTTCCAACAACACCCAACCCCAATGCGAAAAACGCAATGTGGTCGCAGGTGATGCTGATAGTCCTGCTGTTTGTGGTGATGTATTTTATGCTGTTTCGCACGCCGCGCAAACGGCAGCAGGAACATCAGAAAATGGTGGCTGGGCTGAAGAAAAACGACCGCGTCCGCACAATCGGCGGCATCTTAGGCACCGTACTGGACGTCCGCGACGACGAAATCGTACTGAAGGTCGATGAGGCCAATAATACCAAAATCCGCGTTGCCCCCTCGGCCATCGCAACGGTGTTGAGCGACGAAAAGAAAAATCAATAAAACGGAAGAATTATCAGGCATTCAACGTTTTTTCAGGAAATCGACTATGTACAGAGACTTGCGGTGGAAGGCATTGCTGATAGCGTTTTTGATCGTTGTCTCGGCGATATACGTGTATCCGCCGTCGGAAAAACTTAAACAGGGTCTGGACCTCGCGGGTGGGACCAGTCTTATTTACGAGATTGACGCCAGCGATTTGGCCCCGGCTGACCGCCGAGATCTGGCCAAGAATATGACCCCGATTCTGCTCAAACGCATCGACCCCACGCACGTGGCCAATATCATCATACGCCCGCAGGGCGATACGCGAATTGAGATTCAACTGCCGGTGGCCAGCCTCGACACCCGCAAAAAACGCGAGGCATACGAAGAGGTCCTGCTGAAGCTGGAATCCGCGAACGTCAATCTGCTGCAAATCAAACGGGCCTTATCCCTGGAGCCTGTACAGCGGCAGGTGATTCTGGCGGAGTTCTGCAAAGACTCGCCCGAACGCAAGGCTATCATTGACCGTCTGACCGAGGCCTACAACCTGCGCGCTCAAAAACAAAAAGTGCGGGACGAGCTGACGGCTGCGATGGATAAGCTCAAACAACAGGCCTCTCAGCTGGGGCTGAAAACGGAAGGTCTGGCCTCCAGTGCCGCGGCGTGGAATAAATTGCCTAAAGACCAGCAGAAAAAACAAATTGAAGAGTTCGTTAAAGCCAATCTCGCCGACAAATCCAAGGGCAAGAGCGAAGCGATTGTACCGGTTGTCGAAGAATACCTGCCGGCGTACAGCCAGTGGGCGGCGGTGATGAATGAAATCGCCGACCCGGAAAAAGGCCTCAACACCCAGTGGAACAAAGCGGTGGCGGAGCTGGCCAATATCAATCTGAATATCGATACGCTGCGGCAGGTGCTGGAAATGTCGCCCCAATCGGCGCAGCGGGCTGAGATGCTCAAATCGATGAAGGAAAAATTCCCGTCGCGTGCAAACCAGCTCGATGCGGTGGTTTCATCCTATGACGCTTATGCCAAAGTCGGCGGCAGATTAGACGACCCGGAAGACCTCAAACGGATGCTCAAGGGCTCCGGCGTGCTGGAATTCCGTATTCTGCCCGCTGCCGGCGAAGTCGATGCGACAGCCTATATAGAAGCGCTGACAACCAAAGGCCCCAAAGGGGCATCGGACAGTCGGTATGTCTGGTGTGAAGTCGAGGATGCCGCAACCTGGCATGGCGGCAATAATATCACAGGACGATTCGGCGACAAACTGTATGTTCTGGCCAGCAATCAGGACAACGAGAAAATGACCCGTGCGGCCAAAGCGTGGAAACTGAAACGAGCCTATCCGACGGCTGACCAGGAAGGCCGGCGAGCTATCGGATTTACGTTTGACGAAATTGCCGCGAATTTGTTTTATAAGCTCACCAGCGCCAATATTGGAAAGCCGCTGTGCATTCTGCTGGACAACACCGCGATTTCAGCTCCGAATATTCAGAGCGCCATCAGTTCTTCAGGCGTTATTACCGGCCGGTTCTCCGAAACGGAAGTGGGAGATATGGTCAACAAGCTCAACGCCGGTTCGTTCCCGGCGCGTCTGTCCGAACTGCCCATCTCGGAAAAGACCATCGGCCCCGCTATTGGCGCTGATAACCGCACACAGGGTATCCGGTCCGGCATCTACGCCCTGGTGGCCGTATCAGGATTTATGTTCATATATTATCTGCTCGGTGGCGCAATTGCAGACTTCGCCCTGCTACTGAACGTGCTGTTTTTGCTGGCAGTCATGTCCATTCTGCGGGCAACATTCACGATGGGCGGCATCGCCGGTATGGTTTTGACCATTGGTATGAGCGTTGATGCCAACGTGCTGATTTTCGAGCGTATGCGGGAAGAACAGCGACGAGGATCATCGCTGCGGGCAACCATCGCCAACGGCTACGCGCGGGCCTTTCGCACCATCTTTGACTCCAACCTCACCACGTTCATTCCCGCCGCGATTCTGTACCTGGTGGCTTCCGAGGAAATCAAGGGCTTTGCCCTGGTGTTGATGATTGGTATCGTATGGAGTATGTTCACCTCCCTGTTTGTCACGCGGTTGATTTTTGATTTCCTGGTCCGCAAGAAGATCCTTACCGAACATCTCACTATGATGGGGCTGTTCCAGCGGATCAATATCAACTGGATGGGGCTGCGGCCGGTGTTTCTGACCCTGTCCGGAGTATTGATCGTGGCGGGTATGGTTGTCTTTTTTACCCGGGACGAAACCACCAACAGCAAATATGACATTGAATTTACCGGCGGAACCAGCGTCCAGATCGACCTGAAAGAGGGGACGGGATTTGACCGGGGTGTGGTGGAAAAGAAATTCCAGGACTACGCTAAGTCCATTAACAACAGGGCGTTGGCCACTGCCCGGGTCCATAGCGTCGGGCAATCCGGTTTGCAGTATGAAATCACCACAACCGAAACCAACCGCACGACTATTTCGGTTAAATTTAATCAGACCGGACGGACGGTACAGACCCTTACGGAAAAAATCCATAAGGCCGAAGACGATCAGAATTTTGCTCTATCCAAACTAAACATTGCGGCCAAAGACGCACAGACCTTTGAGATTTCCACCTCCCGCGTCAACGCATCGATGGTTAAACAAGTTGTCTTGGCCGTCGTCGGACAGGATGGAATTGCGTCGGAACCGCAGGTGAATGAAATCGTTACCGACGCCGTTCGCAAGACCTTTGGCGATTACCTGGCGGTGCAGAAAAATCTCAAGCCGGAAATCGTATCGGCGGAAAAAATCAACGACACGACCGGCGAACTGGCTGAATTCCTGGGCGGCATTAAAATCGTCTGCAAACTCGGTCAGGAAACAACCGCCGGGGAATTGCAGAACCGTATTCGCGGGATTCGCTTCAAACCCGACCTGCAGAACATCAAATGGTATCGATATGAACTGCTCGATGAGAACCTCGCTGCAATGGAAGACAAAGATAAAGTGAGCCGTTTTGTCTTTGTCAGTTCGCACCCCGAAGCCGGTTATCGCGAACTGGGCGAAACCGAGTGGAACAGCTACATCGAAAATGAAAAAGGCAAAATTATCGCCGCGGGTTCTCTCGAAAGCACCCTGTCTCGGATGACGCAGATTGACCCATCCGTCGGAAACGAGGCCAAGACTCGCGCGTTGTTGGCGATTGTCCTGTCGCTGCTGGCTATCGTCGCGTATATCTGGTTTCGGTTCGGCACGGTCCGCTACGGTGTAGCCACCATTCTCTCTCTGGTGCACGATGTACTGATTACGCTGGGCCTGATTGCGGCCTGCACGTATATTGCCAATACCGCGCTGGGACAAGCATTGCTGATCGAGGACTTTAAAATCAACCTTGAAATGATTGCCGCGATTCTGACGTTGATCGGGTATTCGATGAACGACACCGTCGTGGTCTTCGACCGCATCCGTGAAAACCGCGGCAAAGACCTGCGGCCTACGCCGCAAATCATCAACAACAGTATCAATCAAACTCTGTCCCGAACGATTCTGACGTCGGCTGTGACATGGATCGCGGTTTTTGTGATGTACGTCTGGGGCGGCTCGGGCTTCCGCGGCTTTAACTTCGCGATGTTGTTTGGTATCATTACCGGCACCTATTCCTCCATCGCCATTGCGGCCCCGATTCTGATTCTCGGCGGAGGTAAAAAAACCGCATCGAACAAGTAATCCTTTCAGATACACAACCTCAAGCCGGGAAGCGCCGATAACTTCCCGGCTTTTTTATTGAAATTTTCTATGGTTTCGGCCACACTATAATTACCAAAAACAAACGTGCTTTTTCATGGAAAATGGAAATAAGATGAAACCATTCTGGACTTTAAGCGTTGAACAGATTGCGGAAGAACTGCAAACCAACTTGCAACAGGGGTTGACCGAGGAACAATATCAGAAGCATCTGCGACAATACGGTCCCAACCAGTTGCCGGGGAAAAAAGGCCGTACGCCGCTATCAATTTTCCTCTCACAGTTTCAGGAATTCATCGTCTGGGTACTGGCGGCGGCGGCGCTGGTGTCCGGATTTCTGGGCGAATGGGTCGATACGGGGGCGATTCTGGCGATTATCGTGTTAAATGCAGTGCTGGGATTTGTCCAGGAATACCGGGCGGAAAAATCCCTGGCGGCATTGAAAAAATTGTCTTCGCCCGTATCGCGCGTCATTCGCGGCGGGCAACATCAAAACGCCGTTTCAACTGACCTTGTACCGGGGGATTTGGTTGAACTGGAAGCCGGAGACCGTATCCCCGCCGACAGCCGGCTGGTCTGGACAACATCCAATTTCTCCACGCAGGAAGCCAGCCTCACGGGCGAATCCGCACCGGTCACTAAAATCACCACACCGCTGGAAAAAGAAGACTGCCCTCTTGCCGACAGGGCCAATATGGTATTTCTGGGCACCTCGGCGGTCTCCGGCAAAGCCAGAGCGATTATCTGTCAGACGGGTCAGCAAACTGAACTGGGCAATATCGCCGGGATGCTGCAAGCCATCGAAGAGGATCGTACACCGCTGCAGCGAAGGTTGGAAGAATTCGGCAAGTGGATTGTCTATGTGTGCTTCGTTCTGGTGGGTATTATCTTTGTGTTGAATCTTTTGCGGGGCGGAAAAATCATCGACGTATTCCTGACCTCGGTAAGCCTGGCGGTGGCGGCCATCCCGGAAGGACTGCCCGCGGTGGTAACGGTGGCCCTGGCGCTGGGAATGCAACGGATGCTCAAACGCCACGTCCTCATCCGCAAATTGCCAGCGGTGGAGACGCTGGGCTGTGCAACCGTCATTTGCAGCGATAAGACCGGCACGCTGACCCGCAATGAAATGACCGTGCAGGCAGTCTTCGCCAATGGCTCCCTGTTCGACGTGACCGGTATCGGATACCAGCCCCAAGGTGAATTCAAACTGAATCAGACGACGGTCAATCCCGATTCTTATCCGGAGCTGAAAAAAACGCTGTTGTGCGGTGTTCTGTGCAACGGCGCACAATTGGTCGAAAAAGACGGTTGCTTCGCCATTCTTGGCGACCCCACGGAAGGGTCGCTGCTGACCGCCGCGGCGAAAGTGAACCTCTGGAAAAAACAGCAGGAACAATTATATCCGTTTCTGGAAGAGCTTCCGTTTGATTCGGACCGCAAGTGTATGACGGTGATACGCAAAGCCGATGGCAAGGTCATTGCTTATGTCAAAGGCGCCCCCGACGTCCTTTTGTCCAAATGCACGCACATTGAAGAAAACGGTAAAGTCGTTGCCCTTGAGCCTGGCCATCGGCAGCGTATTCTGGCGATGAATAATCAACTGACCGGTCGCGCCCTGCGGGTACTGGCGGTGGCCTTTCGCACATTTGAAAACGCACCCCCGGATTACAACGCCGACGCCGTCGAACAGCAATTAATCTGGGTCGGGCTGCTTGGAATGATTGACCCGCCGCGTCAGGAAGTCAAAGCGGCGGTGGCCGAGTGCACTCAGGCGGGCATCAAAACGGTGATGATTACCGGCGACCATAAAAATACCGCCGCTGCCGTCGCACGCGAACTGGGGTTCTTTACCGAACAATCCATCGCTCTGACGGGCGAAGACCTGGACCGGATGTCGCAGGAACAACTCGAAGAGCAGGTACAGCACATCGCCGTCTATGCGAGAGTTTCCCCCGAACATAAACTGCGCATCGTCAAGGCCTGGCGCAAGCGCGGCGACGTCGCGGCGATGACCGGCGACGGCGTCAACGACGCTCCCGCCGTCAAGGAAGCCGACATCGGCGTGGCCATGGGCATCACCGGCACCGACGTCACCAAGGAAGTCTCGGATATGGTCATTACCGACGACAACTTCACTTCCATCGTGGCGGCGGTTCGCGAAGGCCGCGGCATCTACGACAATATCCAGAAATTCATCCACTACCTGCTCTCGTGCAACACCGGCGAAATTCTGGTAATGTTTATCGCCTCAATTCTCGGCTGGCCGGCGCCCCTGCTGCCGATTCAGATTCTCTGGGTCAACCTCGTCACCGACGGCCTGCCGGCTCTTGCCCTCGGCGTCGAGCCGATGGAAACCACCATTATGCGAAGACCCCCGCGAAAACCCCATCAGTCCCTGATTACCAAAAGCCGCGCCGCTCTCCTCTTGATTCAGGGCGTCTTTATCGCGGTCTGCTGTCTGTTGGCGTTCTATTATGTGCTGTTTATCGAGAAAGGTCATCTGGCCAGGGCGATGACCGCGGCGTTTCTCGTCCTGTCCTGCTCCCAGCTCTTCCATTCGCTCAACTGCAGAAGTATGACCCAGTCGCTCTGGCACATCGGCTTTTTCTCCAACCCCAACATTATCATTGCGTTTCTGATTTCTCTTCTGCTCCAGCTTGCAGCGGTCTCTGTTCCGTTGCTGCAAAAGATATTCAGGACGGAATCACTGAACTGGATAGAATGGATAATGGTCCTTGCGCTTTCTTCATTCCCACTGTGGGCGATGGAAGCCGTCAAATATCTGTTTCGCAAAAAGCCGTTTCTGGCCGGCCTGGAGTAAAAACGATAAACAAATAGAAAAGCAATATGAGAAATGACCTCAGAACAGGAATATTTATCGGTATCGGGCTTGTTTTTGCCGGCTGGATTTTGTTTGCCCTGTTTTCCGACACGCTGCAGGAGCGTCGGCAAAAGCAACTGGCCAACGAACCGGTCATTTCCGAACCGGTCTGGCGACTTGCGCCGACTGAAAAACAGATTACTTCGAAGCCCTCAGGGCAAAACCAAAAAGCCGTCGTACCCACTCAACCCGCGACGGCGCCGGCAACAGAGCAAATCCACATCGTCCAAGGGGGACAGAGCCTTAGCTCCATATCCAGTTTGTACTATGAAACCGCCGACAACTGGCAGAAAATTTTAGAGGCCAATTCCGATGTACTCCAAAGGCCGGAGCAGCTTCGCCCCGGAATGCGATTGAAAATCCCGGCAAAATAAGCAAAACTGGATTACCAGGAAAGGAAAAAACGGAGAGGGCGGGATTCGAACCCGCGGTACGAGTTTATACCCGTACGACGGTTTAGCAAACCGTTGCCTTCAGCCTCTCGGCCACCTCTCCAAAAACCGCCATAAAGTGTGTACTGTACCGTCTGGGACGTAAAATTGCAAGCGGCATCATCCGGAATTAGTGTGAGTTTCCAAGGCGACCCTGAATCTCCTTAATTACAAGGCCCAGCGTCTCTTCGAGGCTGTATTTCGGCTCAAAACCGATTGTTTGTCGAATTCTTTCCAGCGATGGAACCCGCCTTTGCATATCGTCAAACGGCCTGCCATAGGCCTGTTCGTATGACAAAAATATCTTTTTACTGCCGCTTTGGGTAAGACGAATTACCATATCCGCAAGCTGGTCCATAGTAATTTCCCTGTCCGAGCCAAGATTATATACTCTGCCTATGGCGGCTGGACAAGCCATCAAAGCCGCCAGGGCCCGCACCACATCCAGCACACAACAAAAACAACGGGTCTGCTGTCCTGTGCCGTAAATCTCTATCGGCTCATTCCTGAGGGCCTTTTCGACAAATCGCGGCACCACCATTCCATATTGCCCCGTCTGCCGGGGACCTATGGTATTAAACAGGCGGACAATCACAACCTCCAGCCCAAACTGCTGGTGATAAGCCAGAGCCAAAAATTCATCAATGGCCTTGCTGCACGCATACGACCAGCGACTGAAACGGGTACTGCCCAGGACGGTGTCGTCGTCCTCGTGAAAGGGAATAGCCTCGCTTTTACCATAGACTTCGCTGGTGGAGGCGACCAGTACCTTCTTCTGAAATTTGGCGGCGACCGAGAGGACCACCTCCGTGCCGTGAATGTTGGTCTCAATGGTATGAACGGGTTGTTCAACGATAAGCCGAACACCGACCGCTGCGGCCAAATGATAGACGCTGTCGCACTCAGCCATCAGCGGATGCAGGGTCTGGGCGTTTCGGACATCGTCCTGCACAAAACGGAAGTTGGGATTGGAGAGGAACGGCCGGATGTTGTCCAAACTGCCGGTACTGAGATTGTCCATCGCAACAACCGAATGACCCTGCCGCAACAAATACTCGGCCAGATGTGACCCGATAAACCCCGCCCCGCCGGTAATCAAAATTTTCATATCATCCTTTCTTCGTTCATTGGGTCATTGCCGGATGCCTGAGAAGGTGTGTTCAGACCATGCTGAAGCAACTGCTTAAGCTGTTTGAACTGCCAGACGCTACCGGCAACATAACCCATCGCCATGACAAATAATCCGACTCCTAAAATTTCCCAGACGGATATTTCAAGGCCGCGAAATATCATCCAATACCAGCAGAGGACGGCACCCACCAGTCCCAGCACAATCCCCGGCATTGTACTTTCAACGTACTGCCGGGATGAAAGCTGAATCCGCCGATTCAACGTTATGACCTGGAATATAAAACCGCTCAGTTCGCCGGCCAAGACGGCCAGAGCCGCACCGTTAAATCCCATTTCCTGAATCAGCGGAATCAACAACACTCCCATTACTATGACGCGCAGCAGGACAAAAAACCGCTGCTGATTCAATTGATGAATGGCGAAATACATATTACTCAGAATGACGCCCTGGACCCGCAAGAAGGCTGTCAGGACCATCAGCATAAACGCGATGGTTACCTTGGCATAGGCCGGCGTATAAAACACCACGAGGATCGCCACGGCACAGGACACAAAAAATCCGATTAACGGCCCGACGGCCAGCGTGACCCATCGCGTGGCCTGACACAGTCCCCGCCGCAGGGATTCATTATCATCCTGCTTCATCGCAAAGACCGGAAGCAGAAGTTTGCCCGCAATCTGAAACGCCAAATCCCGCGGGATTCGCGCCAACTGAAACGCCAGGTAATACAATCCCACCTGATACAGCGAAATCATTTTGCCCAGCACAAACACGTCGGCCTGAAAGGCTATCAGCGTTAAAATCGGCATTCCGAACATTCCCCGCGCAAAAGCGGATAGCTCTTTTATTGCCCGGCGATCAATATGAAAGCCCGGTACAAAAGGACAGATAATAAAGGAAAGGATAAACCGAATCACTCCCTCGGCCGAAAAACCGATGATGACCGCCCAGACATTGCGAAACAGAAATGCCAGCACAATCGTCAGCACTGTTCCGGCCAGGAGACTACCTTGCGTGAGGACGACATATTTCCCGAAATGGAGGCGTTTTTCGAGGACATGCGAGCCGGGACTGACCAGCGCATTGAATATCACGGCCAGAAAGGCCACCCTCAAGACATTTGTCAACGCCGGTTCTTCATAAAAACGCGCAATCCAGCCGGTGGCGGCAACGCCTAAAACCGTCAATACAACGCCGCGAAGGGTCTGAAACCACCAGGCGGCGTTCAAATAGCCGTATTGATCGCCGATTTTGTTTTGGATGACCGAAAAACGAATCCCCACCTCGCCGGCCGCTTCAAACATCGCCAGCACGGCTGTACAAATGGCCACAAGTCCCAATTGTTCGGGAACCACCAGCTTGGCTAAGACCATCTGTCGAACCAGCCGCAGTCCGCGTTCAATACCCGTGCCGGCAGTCAGAAAAACGCCGCTTCGCGCAAGGCGTCCGCGCAGGCTATCCGATGCCAGGTAACGCAAAACAGAATTCAGCGTATTTTTCATCAGGCTTACTTTATAGCTGAATTGGTTGAAATTACAATAATTTCGTCCGCGTAAACGCCCAATCCAGCCAGCGGATCGAAAAATCTGTACAAACAGCTCGTCGCGTACTATATTTATCGGAAAATTAACTGCGATGGATTCAAATTATGACGGTCGGTACGCTGATTATTCAAATTCCCATGCCGGGAATCGGCTCACTGAAAGACAAACGGCGGATTGTCAAAAGTCTGATCCAACGGCTGCAAAGCCGATTTAACGTCTCGGCGGCGGAAGTGGCCGCACAGGACAGCTATCGTATCGCCGTGGTGGGCCTGGCAGTCGTGGCCAACGACGGCACGTTTGTCGGCCGACAACTCGATACCATTCTCGATTTTATTTGCAACGACAACCGCATTGTCATCGGGAAAATCGACCGTGAGATTTTTACGTGCGATTTCGACCCGCCTGCGCTGTAGAAGTTTTTGCGCAGGGAAATCGTCCCCTCGGCCTTCAATTCAGTACACTTCCTCCGAACCGCCGATGATGGTTTTCAGTCGGTCGATATTCGGAATGACCGGCAATCTATCCGCTGCGGGACTAAAAGGATCGGACCAATAAACAAAAAAAGCCTTACCCATCATATAATCCATCGGCACGACGCCTTCGCGATAAAACGGTCGGCCCATCCGGTCTTTGCCGGGAATCGACCAGAGTCTGCCGTCCAGACTGTTGGGACTGTTGTCCCCACAGACAAAAAATTCATCCCTGCCCAGCGTAAACGGCTTCTGTGCCGTGGCACGCAGATTTCCGTCCGAAACATAATACAAATCCCTGTACAAAGCGATGTGACGCAGGCACATTCGCCCCGAACCCAGAATTTTTACCGCCGGCTGATGTTGGTTCTGCCGGGTCGATTCGCGTACGGGAACATCAAAACTGAGCTTGTAATCGCCAAACCGAAAAACCAGCCGATGATCCACATTGGCAAACTCAAAATAAATCGGCTCCTTTTCCCTTCCCTGTTTCATCGGCATCTGCGCCAGTTCCATCACAATGTTGTTTTGCTGTTTCTCGATAATCAACGTCTCGCCAAATTTTGCCCTGGCGATATAATGCGCGTCGTCTTTTTCGAGCGAAACGCCTACAAAGCCGCCAGGCTCACCAGCCTGCACAAAAAATCGCATCATTAAATCATCGCAAATCGGCTCGGTCTGCCGCATTCGCTCGTTGTTGTACGCATAGGCGGCGTGAAAATCGTTGGCCACCGAAGCATTATAAACCAGCGTGTGTGTTTGCCCGGCCGGCTCATCGAGGCTAAACGCCGTCGGGCCATCGGCGCAACAGTTCCACCGGCTGTTCGGCTCATTCTCAAAGGGCTGCCGCCAGGGACGATTTTCCGGGTCGGTTTTGGCGGCCTGGCTGACAAGACCGGAAGCGCCAAACGGCTGATAGTCATTATCATAAATGCACATCCAAAGTTCCCGCTGCACCCTCGCGGGTTTGTGCTGAATCTGGCCGTCGATGTAAATGTCTCCGTCGATAATCTGTACCGTTTCGCCGGGAAGAGCAATCAGCCGCTTAATGTAATTCTGCCGCGGATCCGTGGGGTTCTTAAACACGACCACATCCCACCGCTCCAGCAGAAAAAAGGGATAGAGACACTTCAGTACAAAAATGCGATCGCCGTTCTGTACGCGACCGACCGCAGTAAAAGGCTGATAATAACCACAACTCGGGCACTGGGGACGATTCAGCAGCGATGAATCCCCGTCGACTTCATAAGCATATCCACACCGGGTACAACGCAGCGAATAATGCGCCCCTTTGAGCGTCTCGGCCATACTGCCGGTGGGAATCTGAAAGGCCTCGACGGCAAAGGCGCGAAACACCAAAGCCAAAATCAGCGCCACCAGCAGCCATTCGAGCGTATTGACAATACCTTCGAGCGTGGTGCTGCGCCGCGGTTCAAAACCCGCCGACTGCTCAACAGGATTCGGGGATTGCCGTGGTTGAATATCGTTGTTCATCTGTTCTTCAAATCGAAAGGTGAGAATTTATCTTCCGCCGTAAATAATCTTCATTCCGTCAGGTTCGGGCGGGCCGTCCAGATACGGAATCTGCCGCCAGCTTTCCCGCTCAAACCGCCAACCGCCCGGGAAATGCACAAAAAAGGCTTTTCCCACCAGATAATCCCCCGGCACTACGCCATCGCGATAGTGTTTGCCCGGATTGGCCTTGGCTGGTTCTTTCCACATACGGGCGTCATAGCTGTTGGGGCTGTTGTCGCCGCAGACAAAAAATTCATCCGCTTCGAGCCGCAGCGGATGTCCCTCATACGCCCGTTTGACCCGTGCATCATCGGCGCCGCGATAATGAATATCTCGCATCAGCTTGATATGGCGCAATGTCAGTTTTCCATACCCCACAATCGCCGCCGTCGGGGGCGACTGACGGTCTTTCCCCGCGTCGTCTTTACCTTGTCCCATATCATATTCAATTCGACTGTTTCCATATTCCAGCGATAATAAATGGTCAGCGTTGGCAAACCGCAGCAGTTGAACGCCGGACAAATCCGTTTGTCCGCATTTGCCTTCGGCCAATGGTTTTTTGTCGGAACCATTCTCCAGCCGGTAAATCGCCATTCGCCCGTCGGACTGAATAATTCCTTCGTATGTAATACCGTATTTGCTCAGCCGGATGCCAGCGGCGCTTCGACCCGTCATTTTCACACAATACCGCAGCATTAAATCGCTGCACACGGGCATTTCGGAATAAAAGTTTGAGGCGTCATAAGCGTAGGCAGCGCGGAAGTCATTGCCAACGGCGGGGTTATACCGCAAAAACCACGGCGTATTATCCAATCCCGTATCCAGTGAAAACACCGTGGAACCGTCGGCACTCAGATTCCACCTTTGCGCTCCCTCGGCCTCGAAAGGCTGTTTCCAGGAATGACCGTTAAACCGCTTTTCCTGCGGACGAGCAGGCTGATAATCGTTGTCATAGACGCACATCCATAACTCTTCCTGCACCTTGGGCGGTTTGCGGACGATTTTGTCGTCGATATAAACATCTCCATCGACAATCTCCACCGTCTCACCGGGCAGCGCGATAAGCCGTTTGATATAATTGATCTGCGGCTGGATGGGGTTCTTAAACACAATCACATCCCATCGCTTCGGCTCGAAAAACTGATAGATACACTTGAGAACAAAAATCTGATCCCCCCGGCTGACAGACCGCCCAACGGCGGGGAAGATTTTCCCGTCGAGAACGACGCCGGTATTTTCATAATGGCCGCAACTGGGACACCGCGGCGATAACGGCAGCACGGGAATATTCTTTTTGGGCAGGTAATTTTCCGGCATGCGATACACCTGTGAACCAAGGAAGTCATAATCATACCGGTAGCCGCACTGCGGACAGCGAAGCCGAAAGTGCATCCCCCGCAGCGTCTCGGCCATACTGCCGGTGGGGATACGATACACCTGCATCACAAACACGATAAACACCAGCGTCCCGGCCAGGGCGGTAATAACCCATTCGAGGTTATGGTAAAGCCAGTCCACCTGTTTTTGGCCGGAGGAGATATACTCGCCGTGAGCAAAGCCGAACGGTTTGTCGCTGTTTTGCGGCTGCGTCATATTTTATTCTGAAAATCCATAAAATGGTGTATTATGGTCGTCCGCTCAGGTCAGGTCAAGCGAATCCCTGAAATTGTCGGTTTCGTCCAAATTTCCCCTGAATCAGCGGCTTTTTTGCCGGTAAAAATTTCCTAAAAAAATCTCTTGCCGGCTCGAAGTCATTTCTGTATAGTGGTTTGCGGTTATGAAACGCGGCGGATACGCCCATGTTATTATAACCATTGTTTATTTATTGTGATTGTCGAAAATCCCAGGTTTATACGTACAAAGAGGGTACCCGAATGGCAACCATCACCAAAAAAGAATTGATCGACCGCATCGCTGAAGAGACCCAGGCCAAGCGTATTCTGGTCAAACGCGTGGTTCAGTCCTTTCTCGACGAAATCGTCGATGAGCTGGCCCGGGGCAATCGTCTGGAGTTCCGTGATTTCGGCATCTTCGAAACGCGGACCCGCTCCAGCCGCATCGCACAGAATCCTAAAACCCTCGAACGGGTTCAGGTGCCATCCAAACGCAGCGTCAAATTCAAAATGGGCCGTCTGATGAAATCCAGACTCTGCCCAGGCGCCGCCGGGACGGCCAAATAACCCGTTTCCTGAAAATCATACAATCCAAAGAACTGCCCCGGTCAGTCCTTTGCGGCCTGAATGAAGGGAGAAGACCATGATAGAAGGTACGGTCAAGTGGTACGACAAGAAAAAAGGGTACGGCTTTATCCTCGGCGACAACGGGGGGGATGTTTTCGTCCACTACACCAGCTTTGCAGACCCCGCTATTCGGTACCTCGATGAAGGGGAAAAAGTTCTCTTTGACATTATCAGTGGCGAAAAAGGCCCCCGTGCCCAGAACCTTCAAAAATCACAGACAACACCTTGAACACTACTTCCGCGGCCATTCGTTTCGGGGGTGAGAAAAGGAATTTCGGCTTCCGAACAATGCAAGGTGTTTTTTTGTCTTTTTATAAAATCATTTCATCCTTAGAAAAATCCACGTATGATAAGAATAGTTTCAGGCCATCATTTACGGATTGGGGTTCGAATTATAGTATGGGTTTTTCCGGGCGGTTAGCTCAGTTGGTTAGAGCGCCTGCCTTACAAGCAGGAGGTCACAAGTCCGAGTCTTGTACCGCCCAGTATCATAAGTCCTTGTAAGTTAATTACTTACAAGGTTTTTTGTTTTGTTTTTACAGGACAATTCGGCCATTGCAACTTTTTTTGTAACCAGAAAAGACTTTTTAACCACTGGTTACAGGAAAAAAACAATGGCAAAAACACACTGTAAAACCAAAACGGCATCCATTTCGGCCAATCTGCCCGGCACTATTTACGCCCGCAATGGACGCTACGCGTACAAAGTTCAACTGCCCGGCGAAACCAAACCTATCGCCCGGCCCCTCGTCCCCCTCGGCTGTTAATCTTTTCTCGAGCATCAACAGCACATCCCCTTTTCGTCATCCACCACCCGTATCTTTTTATTATCCATTTGAATAACCCCTTTCAGTAAATCACAGTCTCTTCTTTCGGCATAAGTCTTTTTATTTGTTCTAATAGTTTTCCGGTATCAAAAGGCTTGGCAAAGATTATATTGCCGCCAATCATTGGGCTGTGTTTCCCCTCCTCTGTTTTTGAAAGTAAGGCGGTTAAAAATATCACTGGAATATTCCTGGTTTCAGGAGTTGCTTTTAACCGTCCTGCTACTTGCCCTCCTTCCATGTCCGGCAATACGATGTCAAGTATAATGAGATCCGGGGTTTTTGATTTTGCTAAAACTAAAGCATCCGTGCCATTCGTTGCAGTAATGACAGAGTACCCCTCGGCTGTTAATCTTTTCTCGAGCATCAACAGCACATCGTTTTCGTCATCCACTACCAATATCTTTTTCTTGTCCATTTGGATTGTCCCCTTTCAGCAAGTAAATTGATTATACTCTTTCAGCACAACTGAGAACTTTATCTACTGCCGCTATCCATTCTTCGCCGCCATCAGGTTTCAATATAAAGTCCTTATGTCCGGTTCATCATCAACAATCAGGATTTTCTTTTCAGCCATTTTCAGGTTCTTCTATTTTCTATGCCTTATTGACGATTGAAAAAATAGCTAAACATAATTTGTCATTCCCGCGAAGGCGGGAATCCAGTCTAAATTGCCCTGGATTCCGGCTCAAGGCCGGAATGACAGACGGTGGTT
>Ga0315294_10000448_pt1 | contig 43990 bp, 38 predicted proteins | sample YL17G13_40_MG_FD_203626 | JGI IMG/M metagenome (GOLD analysis project Ga0315294, IMG submission 203626) | Sediment microbial communities from Yellowstone Lake, YNP, Wyoming, USA - YL17G13_40 | ecosystem: Environmental > Aquatic > Freshwater > Lake > Sediment | place: USA: Wyoming | collected... | reverse complement strand
GTATTTCAAAGAGCACAGGGTAACGGTTGAGGTTGCCTACGAAGACGTGGCGAAGGCTGTTGCGGCGCGGTATGGCGTGGCTCCGGAAACCGTTTGCCTTCAGGAAAGGCACCTGGCGGAAGCATATCAGAGGGAACTCTTTTCGTTGGTTCCGCCGGGGGAAAGGCAGGATGGCTTGACTGGATTGCTCGGGGCTGTGCCCCGCAGCGTTGACCATCCGGTAATGGTGCAAGAGGATATTCGCACCCACCTGATGAAAACGGGCAGGCCGGGCTACGTGGAGGAAGAGTTCATCACCTTCGAGGCGGCCCGGCGGCTGATTGCGGAACTGGGGGGCGTGGCTTGCTACCCAGTGCTCATTGACGAGACCATACCGTTGAGTGAGTTCGAGGCATCGCCGGAGGGGCTGGCGGCGGAGTTGCGAGCGATGGATATCTACCTGGCAGAGTTTATTCCGGGTCGAAGCGCCCTCGACGTGCTAACGCGGTACGTGGAACACCTCCGGGGGTGTGGGATGGCGGTTACCTGCGGCACCGAGCACAACACGACCAAACTGGGGCCTCTGGCGCCCTTCTGTGCCGGGGGCGTCCCTCTGACGGAGGAACTGAAGGGTTATTTCTGGGAGGGGGCGTGCGTGGTAGCCGCCCATCAGTATTTGAGGCTGAGGGGGGAGAACGGCTACGTTGACCCAGAGGGCGGGCCGGCACTGAGGCAGGGGGAGCGTGAAGAACGCATCCGTGAGTTTGCTTCGCTGGGGGAGGCCGTTATCCGTGAGTATTGGGAGCGATGCGAAGAGGAAGGTGTTTCAAAACGATGATAAGACGGACGGCTTGGAAGGATGTAGCATGGGGAGAGATGGACACTCTGGATCAGTTGGTGCATTTGTCGCGTTACTACGGCTCCAATCCTGATTTTGTCCTCGCAGGAGGAGGCAATACCTCGGCCAAGATGGGGGACGAACTCTACGTAAAGGCGAGTGGGGTGGAAATGGCGAATATCACCCGGGAAGGGTTTGTTTGCCTCTCAAGGGAGAGGTTGGCCCGGATTCTTACGACGCCGTATCCCGCCGAACCGATGGCCAGGGAAGAGGAGATAAAGCGCGACCTGCTAGCCGCCCGCCGCGGCGGGCTGGAGGCTGAGGGGGGGCAGCGACCGTCGGTGGAGAGTGTTCTGCACGAGATAGTGAAGCGCAGGTTTGTCGTTCACACCCATCCCACTTTGGTGAATGGGCTGACCTGCTCGAAGGAGGGGAAAGAGAGGGCAGAGCAGATGTTCGGCGAGGAGGCGCTATGGGTGGATTACGCCGACCCTGGGCATACGCTGGCGAAGAAGGTTGCCGGGGCGATTGAACGGTATGAGAAACTGGCCGGCCGGACGCCTGAGATCATGCTGCTGCAGAATCACGGCCTCATCATTGCTGCCGATGAGGTGGGGAAGGTGAAGAGATTAACTGACAAAGTGCTGCGCACCATCCGCAGGCACTCCGAAGGAGCAGCCTCTGAACGCGCGTTCCCATCGGCTCGCCTGATCGCCTCTGTGGAGCGCAGGGAGATAATCGAACACCTGGCTCCCGTGTTGAGGGGGATGTTTGCCGCTCAGGGACTCCCGAGGGTTGTGACCTATGACGACTCGTCGGGGGCTGCCTTCATATGTTCCACGTGGAACAAATCACTGGCTCTGGGGGGGGCGCTGACCCCGGACCAGATCGTGTATTGTAAGTCTTTTCCGCTCTGGCTGGCAAGGAAACCCGCCGAGAGCCCTGAGGAGATGGGCCGGCGAATGCACAAACTGCTGAGCGGTTACGTAGAGCGGTTTGGCTACGAGCCGAAGGTGGTCCTAGTGGAAGGAGCAGGTGTGCTTGCGGCGGGAGAGACGCCGAAGATGGCGCGCTCGGCCAAGGCGGTCTACCTCGATGCGGTCAAGGTGATGGCAAATGCGGCCGACAGCGGTGGGGCGAAGTTCCTCACCGCGCGCGGCAGGCACTTCATCGAGACCTGGGAGTCCGAGCAATATCGAAGGAAGGTGGCGACGGGCGAGGGTTCCGGACGGGTGCGCGGCAAGGTGGTGGTGATCACCGGAGCCGCCCAGGGGTTAGGAGAGGGGATGGCAAGGGACATGGCGGCGGAAGGAGCGCATGTGGTAATTGCGGACACCAACCTGCCGGGAGCGCAGCGGGTGTCTGACGAGATAAATAGCCTTCAGGGGGAGGGCCGGGCTTTTGCCTGGCGGACGGACGTGACGAACGGGGAATCAGTTCGCGAACTGATCCACCAGGTGGTGAGGGAATATGGAGGAATTGACGTGTTCATCAGCAACGCTGGGATTCTGAAGGCAGGCAGCGTCAAGACGATGAGCGACGCCGATTTCGACCTCGTCACCGACATCAACTACCAGGGATACTTTCACTGCGTAAAGTATGCGGCGCCCGTGATGGCTGCGCAGCACAACTACAACCCTGGCAGCTGGACGGACATCATCCAGGTGAACTCGAAGTCAGGACTGGTGGGGAGCAACCGAAACCCTGCCTACGCGGGAAGTAAGTTTGGAGGAATCGGGCTGACGCAGAGTTTTGCGCTGGAACTGGTTGAGGACGGAATCAAGGTTAACTCCGTTTGCCCCGGCAACATATTTGACAGCCCGCTCTGGTCCGACCCGGACAAAGGCCTGTTCATGCAATATCTGCGGACGGGAAAAGTGCCGGGGGCGAAGACGGTGGAGGAGGTGCGAAAGGCCTACGAGGCGAAGATTCCGATGGGCCGAGGATGCGAACTGGCAGACATTATGAAGGCGGTTTACTACCTGATCGAACAGAAATATGAGACTGGACAGGCGCTGCCGGTGACGGGCGGGCAGGTCATGTTGAGATGAAGGGGTCGCCACCCGAGAGCCAGTTTGCCATTGAACTGTTTGGCCCTCGGCAGTTGCGGCTGAACGAGGCGAAGCCCGTCCTCCCGCCTGGCCCCTGGCAGGTCGTTTGCAGGGTGGAGGCAGCGGGCCTGTGCTTCTCGGACATGAAGTTGTTGCAGCAATTCAGCCGGCACGGGCGGAAGGGGTCGGTTGCGTCCGGAATAGATCCGGCGGTGCTTGAGGAAGTCCCCAGTTACGTCCCCGACGAGAGGCCGACGGTTCCGGGACACGAGGCGGTGGTGAGAGTCTGTGCAGTGGGCGACCTCGTCGAGCGACATCGAGTTGGTGAGAGGTACTTGGTTCAAACGGACTATCGGTGGCTGCCGACAACGCGGGGGAGCAATTCGGCCTTTGGCTACAACTTCGAGGGGGCGCTCCAGGAATATGTTTTGATGGACGAGAGGGTCATCACCTCGCCGGAGGGGGAGTCGTTTCTGATACCTGTGCCTGAGCATTTGAGCGCGTCATCCGTGGCGCTGGTTGAGCCGTGGGCGTGCGTGGAGGACGCCTATGCGACACGCGAGCGGAACCGGATCGCCGAGGGGGGCAGGATGCTGGTGGTTGCGGATCGAGGGAGAAAGGCCGGAGGGTTGGAGCGTTTGATAGGGGAAGGTGGACGGCCGCGCGAGATCCTGGTCTTGGCGGAGGGAGAGGATGCCGCCGTGTCTTTGGAGGGCTTGGGGTTGCCGGTGAAGAGGGTGAGGTCGCTGGATGAGGTGGGTGAGCGGGGGTTCGACGACATAGTCTATTTCGGTGCTGACGCGGATATGATCCAGAGGCTGGACGGGTTGCTGGCCGTTCGCGGCATTCTCAATTTGGTTCTCGGGGGGGAGAGGATCGGGCGGAGGGTCTCGTTGGGGGGGGGGCGGGCGCATTACGGATTCACCCGCATCGTCGGGACCGAAACGGACGATCCCTCGGACTCGATGCTGCGCGTGCCGGAAAACGGCGAGATAAGGCCGGGAGACCGGGTTCACGTGGTGGGCGCCGGGGGGCCGATGGGGGCGATGCACGTGATCCGAGATTTGTGCCAGGGAGTGCGCGATGTAACGGTTTACGCGAGCGACCTCGATGGGGCGCGGCTGCAAGCGCTGGCGGCGAAGGCGGAAAGGCTGGCGGAGGAGAATGGGGTGAGGTTCGTTGGCTACAATCCGGCCGAGGGTGAGCCGGAAGATGAGTTCACCTATTCGGTCGTGATGGTGCCAGTTCCGGAGTTGGTCTCGGCGGCGATAGAGAGGTCAGCAGAGGGGGGGATCATAAACATCTTCGCGGGAATTCCTCCCGATGTCAGCGGCGAAGTGGATCTCGATCGCTACATACGGAAGGGTATCTACATGATGGGCACGAGTGGGTCGGTCCTGGAGGACATGAGGATCGTGCTGCGGAAACTCGAGTCGGGAGCACTGGACACGGATATGTCGGTCGGGGCGGTATCCGGGATGAGGGGCGTAATAAGGGGGCTGGAGGCCGTGGAGAAGCGAGAGATCGCGGGGAAGATCATAGTGTATCCTCAACTGCACGAACTCGGGCTGCTTTCTCTGGAGGAACTGGCGGATCGTTTCCCCAGCGTCTTTGCGAAGTTGAACCGGGGGGTTTGGAGTAAAGCCGCGGAAGATGAATTGCTGCGGGTGCCGGCAGGGTAGGGCAACCTTAGGGCAAAGAGAAGGCTACCACGGATTACACTGATTAGAGAAGAAAGTGGTCAGTGGCTAGTGGCCAGAGAAGAGAGACCTGGACGGACAGACAATGTCACCCCCATCCTGTCCTTCCCCCATCAAGGGGGAAGGAACCGATGCGGCGCAGCGAAAGTCCGTCATTGCGAGGACGGTCGCCGACTTCGTCGGTATCGCAAGCGTTGGAAGATCGAGCGCACCTTCCCCTGGCTGGGAAACTTCCGTTGCCTCGCCGTCCGCTACGAACGCAGTCTCACCCTCTACAATGCCTTCTTCCATCTCGCCTGCTGTATCATCCTCGTCAGATGGTTATGAAATGGCTTCTAATCACGTTCTGCAAATCCGTACTGGTAAGGTGGCAACAAGTCTCTTCCTTCCTAATCGTCTGCACGAGGTGCTATTCTCAGAGTAGAGGAGGCAAAGTATGATTGCCATTCGTAAATGTACTGATGAGGATTTGTCAACAGTACATGAGATTCAAATGGACACGGAAAAACGAGGTGATCTCTGGGGGTACAAAGCAGACTCGATGGCCGATTTGCAGAAACAGGACAAGGATTGGTTTTGGGTTGCCGTGGGGAATGCCATGATTATTGGTTATGCCTTTTGCGGCGAATACATGAATCAGGGAGAATGTATCTTTGAGAGTGATGATCGTGTACTTGAAGTGATTGATCTTGGCGTACGTGTCGAGTGTTGGGGCAAGGGCGTTGCCAGCGAACTTCTCACGGCTATTGAGTCTCAGGCTAAGGCAAGAAGTTATGATAAGATAATTGTCTATACCTCCGCCAAGAGATTCGACGATATTCTGCGTTTCTACAGAAGAAACGGCTTCAAAACATGGTGGGCACAGATGTTCAAGGATCTCGGTTCTAGTCAATCCGTGAAATCCGTGTAATCCGTGGTGAGGTTCTCTTCGCACTACTTCCAGTTTTCGAGAAGATTTGCGAGGGAGGAGAGGAAGGCGGCGCCCTGAACGCCGTCCACGGCGCGGTGGTCTAAGGTGAGGGTAAGGGTGACGGTGTCTCTCGGTTCGAGTTTGCCGCCGATGGGGTGAGGGCGCAGTTTGATGGAGCCGATGGCGAGGATGGCCACTTGCGGCGGGCTGATGATGGCGTTGAAGTCGTCAATGCCGCAGGCGCCGAGGTTGGAGATAGTGAAGGTGGCGCCCATCTGCTGCGAGGCCCGGATCTTGCCGGCCCGGCACAACTCGGTCAGTTCGCGTGCCTCTGCGGCGATCTCCTGGAGGGATTTCTTATCGGCGTCCCTGACGCAGGGGAGGAGGACTCCCTGCTTCGTATCGGCGGCGAAGGCGACGTTCATATTCTTGGCGATCTTGAGGAGATTGCCTTCGAGCCAGGCGTTAAGGGTGGGATGCTCTGCGAGGGCACGGGCGGCGGCGAAGAGGAAGAAGTCATTGAAGGTGGGCACCGCGGCGCCCTCCGGCGTCTCCTGTTTCATCCTGGACCGGGCTTCTACGAGTCGGGAGGCGTCCACTGTGGTGCGGATGCTGAACTGGGGGATCTCCCGCATGCTCTGGGTTACCTTGGCGGCGATGGCGAGGCGAACGGGGGACAGTTCCGTAATCTCGAATTCCGGCAAGTAGGAACGCGAAGGCTTTGACATCATTCCAATCTCCGTTCTTCGGGTGCTATGGCCTGCAAAGTGAGGTGGCGGGAGGCTTTGGCCGACAGAATACGTTGATAGGCGGCCAGGACGCGGCGATAGATTGGTTGGTCGGGTGCCTTCTCGGGGTTGAGGCCGCAAATATCCTTGAGCACAACCTCCGCTCCCAGGGTCTCGACCAATTCCGCTAACTGGCGATCCTTCTCTAGCGTGCCGCCGCGTTCGTCTTTGCCTCGGAAGATGAGCGCTGCGGCGGTGGCGGTCTCAATCCAGGGTGCGGCCGTTCCTTGTTCTGCGCATAGATGCAGCGCCCCCACGAGGCGGTCTTCGGGCGAGAGTTTTCTGGGCAAATCGCGGCAGATTCGAAAGATTGTATCCCGCAGGGCGCGGTTGCCAAAGCGGCGAAGCAAGTCCTCGATATGCTGGCCCTGGTTCTCCTCGGTGAACTCCGCCGGATACTTCATGATCAGGGCCCTGGCGGATTCCCACATCGCGGCTCGGGTTGCCGCTCGAAGGCCGGCATCTTCCACTGCCTGGTAGGTGTAAACTATCTCGGGGGCGGTCAAATGTGTCAGGTAGCCAAGGGCGGCGTGACCGAGGTTGTGGATGAACAGCTTCCTGTCCACATAGGCCTTCATGTTCTCCTTGGCCTCCAGGCCCGGCACCAGCGGCACCCCATTCTTGAAGGCGCGTATGTCAACTATAAGGGTATTGAAGGCCTCGGCGAAGATGCGGAGCGGGTCCTGGGCACGTTCTTCGTCCGTCATGATCGGCACCATTTTCCCGATGCTGGTCTCGACGAGGCCGACGTTGTCTCCGAGTGGAAAACCGACCGGCAAGTGTTGTTGCAGGCCGGCTGTCATGATTTCGGCGACATTCCTCACGTTCTCACAGATGATGATGTCGAGGGGTCCGAGGCGGAGTTCGTGCCGCCTCAGCAGCGCGCCGGCGAGCATCGGGTAAACCTGGGGCAGAGCGCCCTGGCCCACGGCGGTGGCGGCGACGTCGGCGGTGGCGATCTCCTCGGCGGAGCGCTTTGGGTCGTCTGCATTGACTGCTCGGACGTTCGCGACGACGATGGTCTCCGGGTGGACGTCCCGGATCTCGACGATGTATTGCCTGCGCTCGTTGAGGAGGCTGACCAGCCGCTCGTCAATATCAATGAAGACCACTTCATAGCCAGCCCTGGAGAATAACTGGCCGACGAAGGAACGGCCAATGTTGCCGGCGCCAATCTGGGCGAGTTTCAATTGCCAACCCTCCCGCGGTGGGGAGCAATCATCGCGGCGGGCTATTCGCGGGCGAGGTCAAGGAGGGCACGATGTATCTTGCTCGGGGAGGGGATGTTCTCCTGCTCCAGGGTTTGGGCCATGGGAGGCGGGACGTTGTGAGCGGCGACGATGCGGGGGGCGGCCTTGAGGGACTCGAAGCAGCAGCGAGTTATCTCGTGACTGACGTGCTCCGGGAAGCAGCCGATCTCCGGAGCCTGGGTGACGAGCATGAGCCTGCCGGTCTTGCGCACGGATTGTGCGACCGAGTCCACGTCGAGGGGGAGGAGCGTCCGCAGGTCAATGACCTCAACGGTCAAACCATCGGCACCGGCCATCTCCGCTGCCTGCAAGGAGGGCGGCATCATGCCGCCATAGGAGACGAGGGTAACATCTTTCCCTTCTTTTCGCGTGGCGGCCACTCCCAAGGGAATGGTGTACTCCTCCTCCGGCACGACTCCCTTTTCCGTGTAGAGGAGTTGATGCTCGATGAAGATGATAGGGTTGTCGTCACGGATGGAGGTCTTCAGCAATCCTTTCGCGTCGTAGGAGGTTGAGGGGTAAACGACCTTCAGCCCTGGGAACATGGTCACGACCGCTTCAAGGCTCTGCGAGTGCTGTCCGGCATAGCCCTTGCCACCGCCGATCGTCGTCCTGATGACCAGAGGGATAGTCGCCTTGCCGCCGAACATATACCTGGCTTTGGCGGCCTGATTGCCGACCTGATCCATAGCCATGAGTATGAAGTCTATGTACATCAGTTCCACGACCGGCCTGAGGCCAGCCATGGCCGCGCCGACGCCGGAGCCGACTATGCAGGCTTCGGAGATGGCCGTGTCCCAGACGCGGTCTCGCCCGAAGGTCTTGAGGAGGCCGTAGGTGACGTTGAAGGCGCCGCCATAATCGGCGAGGTCTTCCCCGTAGAGCACCACCCGGCGATCGCGGATCATCTCCTCAATGAGGGCCTCCGCCACTGCATGACGAAGCATTATCGCGCCGTCGGCGTCCCGAGTGTATTTCCTTGGAGGGGAGGCCAGGTTGGTGGTGCGCCAGTCCTCGCCGATGTCGTCGGAGGTGGAATCAACGTAAAGGCCCTCGTATATCGAGACGGGGTCGGGATCGGGGCAGCGGGAGGCTTCCCTGGCCGCCTTCTCGATGCGCTGGCGGGCTTCCCGCCTCATCTCCTCAATTTCTCCTTCGTCGGCGAGCCCTGAGGCGACGAGCTGATCCGAGTAGGTCTTGATGGGGTCTATGGCTCGCCATGCCGCTTCTTCCTCGCGGCTGCGGTAGGTGGTTCTGCTGTCGCTGAGGGAATGGCCCATCCAGCGGTAAGTCTCGCACTCGAGGAGAACTGGCCCCTCGCCCTTGCGGCACTTCTCAACGGCCCGGAGCACTGCATCCCGAACGGCCAGGACGTCCATGCCGTTGACGGTCTCGGCGTGCATCGAGACATCGTTGTAACCTGCGCCGCGCTGGGAGAGGTAACGGACGCCGGTAACCTCGCCCGCCTGTTGGCCGGTCATGCCGTATTGGTTATTCTCGATGAGGAAGACGAGGGGGAGGCCTTTCTCCCACTGGGCCATGGTAGCCATGTTAAGCGCCTCGCAGAAAACGCCGTTGTTGACCGCCCCGTCACCTACGAGGCCGAGCGCCACCTGGCCGGTATTCAGTTTGCTGGCGGCGATGGCCGCGCCGACGGCGATGCCCGAACTCCCTCCCACCACGGCATTCGCCCCCAGGTGGCCGACGTGGAAGTCGGCGATGTGCATGCCTCCTCCTCGGCCCCGGCAGTAGCCCATTTCCTTGCCGAACAACTCCGCAAAGGTTCGCGTATAGTGCGCTTGAAGGGCGGCGGCGAGGAGTTGCTCTCGGGTGTGCCCTTTCCTGGATTCACAAATGAAATCGGCGAGTTCCTCCTCGGACATTTCCTCGAGGGCGAAGCAGCCCTTGGCGACGGAATGACCGTGGCCCCGGTGGGTGCTGGTGATCAAATCGCGGAGCCGGATGGAGGAGATGGCTCCGACGGCTACCGCCTCCTGCCCCAGGGAAAGGTGGGTCGCCCCGACGAATTTAAAACCTTCCGCAGGCGAGAAGTCGCCGGCGCGGATGTCAACGATGATCTGCTCGAAAGAGCGAATCACCATCATGTATTCCAGCAGTTTAAACGCTAACTCCGGCGATAATCCCTTCTTCAGTTCGGTAGAAAGGTTGCCCTCATAACTAAAGAGAGGGATGGACGCCGGCTGTAGGATTCCCCTCTTAAAGTTGGGGAGCACGTCCTGGTGTGCAGGCATTATTCGTTCCTCCGGTAACTAGCCAAGTCGCAACAACAAACTACTGCTTCTATTCTACGCACTGTGGCGAAGGGGGACAAGAGGGGGGAGTTCCGGGGGGAACCATCCGGCAGGGTGGCGAGCCGGCCCAGGGGGCGCCCGTGATCCTCCTGGGGACTCCGCAGTCGAATCCTGCGGCGGCTTCATTGCTGCCCGGCGTGAAGCTGGATGAGGGAGGTCTCTTGACCTTCCGCGACGACGGGGGGAAGCCGACGATCATTGTCACGGGGGATCATGCGAGCGGGGTTGCGGAGGCGGCGAAGAGCCTTATCGCGGTAGTTGAGGTGCTGAAGGGAAAGCGGATGTTCATCGGCGATCTGCATATGCATTCCACCTACTCCGACGGCGCCACCTCGCCGACTGTCGTCTGTGAGTCAACCTTGTCCAACTACATGGATTTCATGTCTCTGACCGACCACGACACGACTCAGGGGGACGTGGACCTCCTGGCGCGGGAGAAACAGTCCGGCCTGAGTTACCCGATCATTGTGGGTGAGGAGGTAACCAGGGACTGGGCCCACATAGTTGCACTGGGCATTGATCGGCCCATTCCCAAGGGAACCGACCCACCATCCACGCTCCAACTCATCCATGAGGCGGGAGGCTTGGCTATCCTTGCCCACCCGAACTGGCCCGAAAACGAATGGGGTAGGTCGGCTCTGGCGAAGGGGCTTACCTCCGGCCTGGATGCCTTCGAGGCGAGAGAGGACACGCCCAAGTATTATCCCGACTGGAAGGCCGCGGAGCGGCTGCCCTCGATGGTCTCCTCTACCGATTCCCACTCGGGCACGTTCGGGGAATTGACTAGGACGTTTGTGTTCGCCGAGGATGACTCTCCGGAGGCCATCGTTGCCGCGGTCCGCAACGGCGATTGCCTCGGTTATGCGTACGGGAACCTGTACGGTCCTGACCGGCTCATACTCGTCTTCAATGCGCTGCTGAGCGACGGCACGTACCTCAAGGCCCGCCATCTCGATAGGCTTGAGCGGCGGATGAGAACCGTGGCGATCCCGTAAAGACGACGGGCGCTCCGAGGGTCAGGCGCGCTTGCAAGCCTTGAGTACTCGATCCACGCGCCCCCGAATTCAGGGAGCGTGAAGACCCTTGCTGGCACTACCGGTTACTTCTGCGCGAGTTTCAGTTTAGTGGCGGTCTCCCCGCCGTTGATGAGGTAGAGCAAGGGCGTGGGGCGGTCGGTTCCCTCGACATAAGTCGGGCGGGCCTGCCACGGGGTCACGGAGAGGACATTGGCTAGGTCGGCCCAGTATTCAAGCCGGGCGGGCCTGAGACCCCAGGTCATGTGGAGGTGGTTGGCCGGGGCGAACTGCTTGTACTCGCCCATGGTGGCGTACTTGGGGACCACAAAGGTGTGGGGCCAGGTGGGATTGGAGGTGTTGCAGACGGCCTGGGCGAGTTTTTTCGGGGGCAGGACGGTGGTGGCTTCATCCCAGATCAGGGAGAAGATGTTGCTCTCGGCGCTGTAGGCGAGGCGGCCGGCGACGCCGTCAATACCCGCGGGGGTCATGAACGTGACGGAGTTCCCACCGCCCGGGAAATACCCGGGGTCAGCCAGGGGGAAACTGACTCCGGCCATGGTCTCCTCCACGCTCGCACCTGGCCTGGCGGCCCAGTCGAAGGATGCGCTGCCGGAGTTGTCGCCGTCCACCAGGCCCTTCTTGCGCCAGAGCGCATTTGGCTGCGCCTTGCCCAGGCCGACTTCCTCCGCCTTTGCATTTATCTCCCAGGGCTCCCAGACCTTGCGGAAGTCCATGAAAAGCGGCGGATTACCCTGGCTCAGCCAGGTGAAGAACAGCATCGTCAGGAGGCCCTGCACGTCCGCCTCGGTAGCGTAAGGGGTCGGGGCCTTCTTGCCGTTATGGTCGAAGGTGGAGTTGAAGAGCGACTCCATCACGTCGGCAACCGGCAGCGGAATGCCTCGCAAGTCGGAGCCCCACTCGAGTTGGCTCATGAAGCCGCCCCCGACGGCGTTGAGTTCTGCCATAAGGTCCCTGACGATGAGATACATGGCAAGGCTCTGGTTGAAGCGCTCGCTGTCCGCGTCGTTGCGAAGTTCGATTCGGTCGGCTACGAGTTCATCGAGCCAGGCGCGCAGGCTCTTGAGCTCCTTGGCGTTGTAGGCTTTCTTGTTGAGCATATCGGCGAGGAGTTTCATGTCGAGGCGGCAGATTTCAAGGCCGAAGACGTTGCGGGTGGGGATTACATGGGCGAGAGCGGTCTCCATCCCCATGCTGTCGTGACCGAAGATTACCATGCGTCGGCCCTTGAGGCCGGCTTTGGTGATTGCGGCGTAGGCCCAGTCAACGAGAGCGTCCGCGGTCGCATCGGTCATCACCGGTTTCATCCCGGTATCGGGCCAGGTACCCACGTTGATGTGGACGAGTTTGCCATACTGGCTTATGGCGCCGCTGGCGGCGTGGGTGAATACGACGCCGGGCTTGGGGCCGCTGTTGCCGCAGGTCAGGTTGATGGGAGTGCCGGGGGGAAAGTGGGAGAGCAGGGAGATGAGGCCCAACTGGGGGAAGGCCCAGGAGTCGGGCACGCAGACCAGAACGTCCACGCCCTCCGCCTGGAACTGGCGGGAGACCATGTCGGCCTGTCGCTCGCCGTCAATTGTGATGGGCGAATAAACGACCCTCGCGGGCTTGCCGTCGGGCATCTTGAGGCGGTCGGCCAAGATGTCGGCGGCCATCTGAACGATGTTCACGCTGCGCTGTCGCGCTGGCTTATCTATGCGGGGATCGCTGGTGGCAAATACCCCAACGGTCGGACAATGCGGGAGGGCAGGTTGGCTGTCGGGAAGTCTCTTTGCTTTCATGGCATTGTGCTCCTTTCTTGACCACTTTCTGAGCTTCGCCAGATAGGCTGTAGCGCAGACCTTCAGGTCTGCCTGTGCAGTGCGGCCACGGGCAGGGCTAAAGCCCTGCGCTACATTGCCCCGTCCATGGGTCTATCCCGCGAAACTCGGCAGGCCGATGGATTATAGCAGAGACCCACATGACAAGGTAAGCCCGCTTCGACTACAATCGGCCAAGAGGCGGCGGAGGGTAGGCGGAGAAGGTGAGGTGCAGAAGTGAAGGCAATGGTTCTAAACAAGACCGGACCGGTGCAGGAGAGTCCACTCAAACTGACGGAGGTTCTCCTTCCCGAGCCGAGTGACAGGGAGATCAGGATTCAGGTTCGGACCTGCGGGGTTTGCCACACCGACCTGCACATAGTCGAGGGCGAATTGCCATTGCCCAAACTTCCGTTGACCCCCGGCCACCAGATCGTCGGCGTGGTCGAAGGGGTGGGGGGTGGCGTCAGGCAGTTCGTCGGGGGAGAGCGAGTGGGAGTGTCCTGGCTTAACTGGGCGTGCGGGGAGTGCGAATTCTGCCAGCAGGGGATGGAGAACCTGTGCGAGGAGGCACGATTCACGGGCTATCATAGGGATGGGGGATATGCCCAGTTCGCGGTGGTCCCGGCAAGTTTCGCCTATGCTCTTCCGGAGGGCTTTTCTGATTCTGAAGCGGCTCCCTTGCTCTGCGGCGGGGTCATCGGGCTGCGGGCCTTGCGGCTGACCGGCGCAAGAGAAGGCCAGCGAATCGGCCTATTCGGCTTTGGCGCCTCAGCCCATATCGTGCTTCAAGTGGCCAGGCACTGGGGCTGCGAGGTCTTCGTCTTCAGCCGCAGCGAGGAGCATCGGCGGCTCGCCCTCGAGCTGGGTGCCACCTGGGCAGGCCAGGTTGGGAACGAAGTGCCTCAGGGCCTCCATGCGGCGATCGTCTTCGCCCCGGTTGGATGGATGGTGCCGGAGGCGTTGAAGGTGACGCGCAAAGGAGGGAGCGTAGTCTGCGCCGGCATCCACATGAGTCCCATTCCTGAGATGGACTACGCGCTCCTTTACCACGAGCGGACGCTTCGCAGCGTTGCCAACAGCACTCGCGAGGATGCCCGGGAGCTGCTCCAGGTGGCCGCAGAAATACCTGTGCGAACTGAGGTCGAAGTATTCCCCCTCGACCAGGCTAACGAGGCGCTTCAATCGCTGAAGGCGGGCCGGATCAAGGGCGCGGCGGTGCTCCGGATTCCGGCTGAATGAGTTTCACCGTGGGCCCGCGCCTGCTCCCTTGCCTGAATCTCAGTTGGCGGGGACGGGGCGGCGCGACCGTTTTTCAGGGTCATTGTTTGGCTGCCGCCGAGCCACGTCGCATCGGCACGAGGAGCGGTCTGCTCTCTCCGCTGCGGGCGTCCCAGAGCCAAACACCTCTCTCCCGCCTCATGACCAAATTGTTGCCGTCGGGAGACCATGACGGCTCTCTTGCATAGAATCCGAGGTCTGTCAGTTTGCGGGTGGCGAGTTCGCAGATAAACGTCTTTGTGATGTGCTGGCCGGATGTAATCCCAGCCGTGGTGACCCCCAACACCAGGAGGGCCCCGTCGGGAGAGATGTCCCACCCAAGCGTCTCCACCTTGCCCAGCGGCAGCGCCTGGAGCACGACCTGGGTCTTCCCTGAACTCCAGTCGTGCCAGCACACCAGGTTGTCCGTGGTGCAAAAGGCGATCTTGTCGTTTGAGATCCATCTCCATGCGCCGACTTTGATCTGGGAGCCAAGTTCCACCATCTCCGACACAGAACCCGTGCGAATATCAACCCTACACAACTGGTTCATGCCGGGGGCGAGGACCAGATACCGGCCAGATGGATCCCAGGTCACGTCTAAAGACGGTCCTACCCGGTTCTTGTCAACGTGCAGTAAGGCCGTGCCGTCTGCTGCTGAGACGACGTGGACACTGGCATCGGCAGATATGTAGGCCAACTCCTTGCCACTTGGAGACCACTTTGCCCAGGAGATTGGCGGGGGAGAAACGAACAACAACCGCTCCAATCTGCCCTCCGAGCTGACCACAGCGATGGAGCCCCGATTTCCCGTTTCTGGGCCCACGAAAGCCAGGTGAAGGCTGTCTGCGGACCACGGGTAGGCAAGGGAGTTCGGCGCAGCCGCCGAGGATTCCAGTTTCACCCTCCAGACCTCCTTGGCTTTGCCGGACGCAACATCCGCCACTATGCACACAGACGTGTTCCGCTTGCCTATGGCATCGCCAATAACGGCCACGCTCTTTCCATCCGGCGACCAGAGGGGCTTGTGGAGCATGAGGGCGCCTTCGGTTCGCTCGTAGAAGCGAGTGGGTCTGCAACCGCATACAAAGGCTATGCTTATCGCGGCGATGGCCAGCACCAGACTCTGCCTGATCCACTGGCGGGCAGGGCAGGCACGATCCTTCTTGCAGCATTTCATGCCCAGAGCGAGCACCTTCCTCTTGCGCTCCCTAAACAGAATAGTCCAACCCCCTGATACACTACAAGTCCAACTCGACAGACCGGCCTAGACTCGCGGCCTATTCCAAAACACTCGATGGCGGGCACTCCCCTCTTGCCGCGCGCCACTGAGAACGCCGTTGCCAGAAATCTTCCGGCAGCGGGACCATCGAGATCACGCGCGTCGGGCAGATTTCCGCGCAGAGGCCGCACCCCTCGCAGTCGGGGGTTACCATGATTGTGCCATCCTTCTTAATTATGGCCAGATACGGGCAGGCGCGGATGCAGTCGCCGCAAAGGGTGCAGCCACCGCAGGAAAGACACCTTTTGGCCTCCGCGACGGCTATTTTCTCGCGGAAGGGAAGCTCGGCCACCTCAAAGCAGCGCGAGCGCTTTTCAGTGCCGAGGAGCGGGACCGGCTGGCGCCTTCCCAGGGGCACATCCTCAACCGGAACTTTTTCCGCGGGCGTTGAGTCCCTGGGGACCACGAATGGGTCAAGGTCGAGAGCCTCTCCGCTCAGGGAAAGATGGATTCCCCTCGCCGCTTTGCGGCCCGAGGCCATAGCCGCGATGATACTCCCTCCCTCACCCACCAGGTCGCCGCAGGCGAAGAAGTTCGGCCGGCTGGTGGCATATGTGTCAGGATCCGACCAGATTGAGCGATCTTCTTTCAATCGCAGGTGCAGCCTTTGCGCCAGCAAGTGTGTTTCCGGCTGTTGGCCGACGGCCATTATCACGGATGTCGCCGGCAGAGAGAAGTCACTTCCGGGGATGGGAACGGGAAGGGGACGGCCATCCGTGTCCTTTTCGCCGAGGGTCATTCGTTCGCATTCGAGCAACTCCACGCGGCCATTGGCTCCCAGGATCTTCTTCACGCCGACAAGCGGCATCAGATGGACTCCCTCCGCTATCGCCTCGGCGATCTCATCCTTTCGGGCAGGCATTTCGGCCTCGGAGCGCCGGTAGAGGAGGGTGACATCTGCTCCCAACCTTATGGCGGCCCTGGCCGAGTCCATTGCCATATCTCCGCCTCCGATGACGACGACCTTCGCGCCCAGCACGGGCCGGCCTCCGGCATTGATCTGATTCAGGAATTTAAGGCCTGAAAACACGCCCTCCAAGTTTTCACCGTCCACTCCCAAGCCTTTCATCCCCTGTGCGCCAAAGGCAAGCAGGAAGGTGGTAAAGCCTTCCGTGGAAAGGTCGTCGAAGGAAGGGGAGCGCCCCACTGTCACGCCAGTCCTTATCTCCACTCCACGGTTGTGAATGGCTTCGACCTCAGCCGCGACGACCTCCCTCGGGAGGCGGAAGGAGGGGATGCCGTTCGAAAGCATGCCTCCAGGGGCAGGAGAGGACTCGAAGGCCGTCACCTGGTAGCCAAGCCTGGCCAGATCCTGGGCGGCGGTCAGTCCGGCTGGGCCGGCGCCGACCACGGCTATCCGGTGGGGCTTTCTGCTGGGCATCTGAGGCTTGGGCGCGCGCGGAGTGCCAAAAGCCGAGGCGGTTGAGGTGAAGATATTGAATTCTGTTGAGTCGAGCGCATTCCCTCCCATTTCATGGGCGAACCTCTTGAGGGAGGCTATGGCGAGGGGCTCGTCGAGCTGGGCGCGCACACATGCCTCTTCGCACGGCCTGTCGCAGACGTAGCCACAAACGGCGGAGAGAGGATTTCTCTCCCTGGCGAGGGCGGCGGCCTCCTCGTATTTTCCCTCTCCGATCAGGGTTACGTAGCCGCAGGCGTTGACGCCCAGAGGGCAGGCTGCGTCGCAAGGTGGCGCGCCGCGCCGAGTTATCTGCGCAATCACCCGCTGACGGCGGTCAACCTCGTTGATGCCCAGAATGCGTTGGGAGGCGATACCTCTGAAGTCCTCTATTGTCTCGTAGCCGTGGCGCTCCATGTAGGCGATCAAGCCGCGGTTCAACTTGCCGATGACGCCGTGCCCATGGCGCAGAATGGCAGACACCACCTGAACCGTCTTCGCCCCGACCAGCAGCAACTTGATTGCATCCTCGGCGGTGAAGACGCCGCCGCTGGCGCTTATCTCGCTGTCGAGTTCGTTGGCTGCGGCGGAGATCCAGCGCATGGCGAGGTTAAGGGCCCAAGGTCCCCCATGGCCAGCGTAACTGCCGTGCATGATGGGTTTCTCCTCCTCGAGGTCCAGGTCGAGGCCTGTCAGCCGGTTGAACATGACGACGGCATCGGCGCCCACCTCGACGCATCGGCGGGCCACGTGGATGGGATTGGTGAGCTGAGGGGTGAGTTTAACTATGAGAGGCATTGACACGACCTGGCGGACCGTGCTGACGGCCTCGATGATCCTTGCCTCAACTGCTTCCCCGCTGAAGGCTATGGAGCCGTGCGGGCATGAGGTGTTGAGTTCGAGGCCTACCGGGTGGACCTCTTCCATTGCCCTGGCAGAGGGGAGCCAATTCTGGTCGTCGTGGCAGAGGAGGCTGGCGATGACCGGCATCTCGACCTCCCGTCCCGCTCTGGCGATGAATTCGGCGAATTGTTCAAGGTCGTAGGGAGGCGCCTGTTCGTAGGAGTAGAGCGTCTGGCTTCTTTCAAGAATGCGGAAGCGTGGCGTTGGAGACGCACGCGTGGTCTCGGCGTCGCAATAAGATTTGACTACGGCCGCGCCGGCGCCGGCGGCAGCGCAGCGCTTCAATTGCTCCAAGGTGCCGGTCACCGAGGCGGAGCCGACGATGATCGGGGATGTCAGTTCAATTCCTGCGTAGTTCGTTTTCAGTGTGGCCATGCAGTAATCACTTGGGACAACCCAATGGTTTCGAGAAAGTTCCTCCAGGCTGCGGATGGAAAGTTGCAGCCGAGCGTGCTAAAATCAACAGACACGATAAAGTATAATATTTTGAGAACCGATGAGCAACACCTGCCCGATACCCGTCACGCTGTCCTTCGAAGGAAAGGTTCTTTCTGACTTGAACGCCGCCCTGCGAAAGGAATGGCTCGAGACAAACGGCCTGGGAGGATACTCCTCCAGCACCATTTGGGGCCTGAACACCAGGCGCTATCACGGTCTTCTTGTGGCAGCCACCAGGCCGCCCCGAGGTCGAATGGTGATGCTGTCGAAACTTGAGGAAATCCTTGTCATCCGGGGGGAGGAATACCCGCTCTCCTGCAACGAATATCCCGGCGTCATCCATCCTCAGGGCTATCGGTTCCTCGTCAGATTCGGTCTGGAACCATTCCCGACCTTTGTCTATCAAGTTGGGGAGGCGCGTCTTGAGAAGACCGTCTTCATGCCCCGCGAGAAGAACGCGGTAGCAGTTCGTTACCGGCTGCAGGGGGAATTGAAAGGGGCGGTGTTGCTTCTGAAACCCATGATCGCGTGCCGGGACCACCATCACCTTCGGCGGGAGAGCCCGGCGATAAACCCTGATGGTGAGAGGAAGGGAGAGGAGATCAAGTTCAGCCCTTATTCCGGCGTCCCCAGCCTATTCATCGGCATGGGAGGCGGCGAGTTCTTTCGAGGTCCGGACTGGTATCGTGACTTCCGCTACCGGCAGGAGATGGCCCGGGGACTGGATTACGAGGAGGATCTGTTCTGCCCCGGCATGATCGGCAAGAAGATGGAGAGCGGGGAAACGTGGGACGTCGTGGCGGGCATCGAGTCCACAAGTGACATTGATGTTGATCGCGAGTGGGAGAAGGAATTGGCGCGGCGCAAGCAGCTCGTCGCGAGCGTATCCGAGGCGCCCGGGTATATCCGACAACTCCACCTGGCAGCGGATTCCTTTCTGGTCAAAGGAAGGGAAGGCAAGCCTGCGATCATAGCGGGCTACCACTGGTTCTCCGATTGGGGGCGCGACACGATGATCGCCCTGCCGGGTTTGACGCTGGTGAACGGCCGGCTTGGAGAGGCGCGCGAGATACTGGCCTCGACCATCGCACAGATGGATCAGGGGCTTATCCCCAATTTCTTCCCCGAGGGGGGAGAGAGTCCGGCCTACAATACGATTGATGCCACGCTGTGGCTCTTCGTGGCCGGTTTTGAGTATTTCCGTCGCTCGGGGGATGAGAAATTCCTGCGCGAGAGGCTTTATCCTGCACTCCGCGACTCGATTGGATGGCACGTCAACGGCACTCACAACGGGATAGTCGTAGACGGGGATGGCTTGTTGATGGGGGGAGACGACACCACCCAACTTACCTGGATGGATGCAAAGCCAGGAGACCGTCCGGTTACCTCACGACACGGGAAGGCCGTGGAGGTGAACGCCCTGTGGTACAATGCTTGCAGGATTATGCAAGAATTAGCCCAAATATTACACGAAAGTGGCGATGCCAGATGGTTTGGCAACCTGGCACGCAGGGCCAGGACATCCTTCCAGAAGTCCTTCTGGAATCCCGACAAGGGTTGCCTCTTTGACTGCATGGGCGATGGCTGGGCGGATGGCGCCGTCCGGCCCAACCAACTCCTGGCGCTCAGCCTTCCCTTTCCCTTAATTGCTGGTCCCAAGGCGAGAAGCCTGGTAGAGGTCGTGGAAGCGGAACTCCTGGTCCCTCTGGGTTTGAGGAGCCTCAGCCCGAAAGACTCCTGCTACGCCGGACGCTGCCAGGGCGACCAGCGCCAGCGGGATGCCGCCTACCATCAGGGCACCGCCTGGCCCTGGCTAATCGGGCCGTTCCTGAAGGCTTATCTGAGGACGCAGGGAGGAAAGAAGGCGAGAGCGCGAGCAGAGGAGATTCTCGCTGCGTTTGAGGAGCACCTTTGTGATGCTGGCATCGGCACGATCTCCGAGATACTCGATGGTGATTATCCCCACCAGCCGCGGGGGTGCATTTCCCAGGCCTGGAGCGTCGGCGCGGTGCTTGCTTCTTATTGGGAGGAAGTAGCGGGTGGCCGGATGGATGGCGGTCGGTGACGAACCTCACCCCGGGGCAGTGGCAGGGAGGCTTGAGAACGCGATAGCGATGTGGGTTTTTCGGCCTGGGCGGAAAGAAGCCTTGTAGCCCGAACGGCCAGTGGGGGGATCGCTGAATTGAAAGAGGGTGAGTTGGGCCTGCGGCTCAAGTTCCTGGTCAAATCGCGGGAGTCTCTGATCCGTCGTTTGCGACAGGTGAAGGAAGAATTTCGCATTGAAGTCGAGCGGATAGGAAATGAGATAGCGACGGCGCGCGTCCTGAGAGGCGAAGGGGTGGAACCCTCTCCAGAAGATCAAGGATTGGCTGGCGAAGAGGGGACAGAGCCAGACAGGGGGAGGGGAGACCGGCTCGGTCAATCAGCGAAGGAAGAGTCGGAGGCGATCCGGGAACTGACCTATCGGGCGACGCTTCATCCGGAAAAAGGGAGGCGGGTGCGGGGACTTTTGGCGGAGATAGAGATGCTGGAAGGCAGGATCAAGCGCCTGGAGGCGGAAATCTCGCGATCGGAGGAATTGCTGGGGCGGGAGAGGCGCTAGAGGGGATCGAGCGGATCGGGAAGGGCGGGCGCCTCTTCGCCGATTCCGGGGGTGAGCGCCAGGAGGAAAGTCGCGGGGGCGAGGAGGGAGAACATGATCAGGGCGATGATGATGCCGGAGTCGTTAGTGAGGGCACCTATGACGGCGCCTATCATGGCTGCCTTGAGGCAGGCGTAGAAGTGGGGCCTGGCCGCGAAGAGCCGTCGAAAGGGGCGAGCGGGCTTGAGCACGGCATATAGCATCGCCAGGAAAATGGGGAGGAAAAGAGGGGTGAATCGGCTTGCCATGAATATCCGCCTGCTGAGTTGGAGTTTCTGCACGATGATTCGGAGCAGGTGAGAGGCGCCACCTTGTTCGAGGAAGGCCATGTTCTGGCCGAGGTGAGTGCGGAGGTATGCCGGCCGGTGAAAATCCAGCATCACCAATGCGCCGGCGAAGGTCGCTGCCACTACAAGAGCAGTTATCCAACCCTCCCAGCCTATTCTCCCTCTGGCCAGCAGGAAAAGGGCAAGCACGTAGGTTGCGCCAAGGGTCAGAGTGCCGCCGAAGTTGGCGCCCAGGGTGGGCGCCCCAACCATAATCGTTATCAGGGCGAACAGGATGGCCAGGGATACCAAAGTTCCCGCGCCCAGCGGACGGCTCTTGGGCAAGAGCAAGGGCAGAGAGAGCAGGCTGGAGGCCAAGAGGAGCGCCATCAGGTCGTTGCCCAAACCGTAGAATCGCAGCGCCGCCACGGAGGATGAGCCGAGTGGGGTGTCCAGGGTGCGGCCAGTCCCGAGCAGTTGGTCGAGGGAGAGGATGGCGAACATGACTATGCCCAGCGCGGCCAGCAGGCTTTCCACCCTGTGAGAGGGCACGAGCATTGCGCCTAAGGCGACCGCGGCGATCGCAACCGCGACGGGCGTCAATCCGTATCCCAAAGGCAGCAATATCGGCACCACGGTGAGGGCGAAGACGTAGCCTACGGCGATAACGAGGCCAAGCCTGGCAACAGTTCTTAACGGTGGGCAACGCAGGGACAAGATCGCCAAGGCCAGCGGGATGAATAGGGCAAAGACGAGGAAGGCCACCAGGGGCGGCCGCGCTTGGACGCAGCCTCTCGCGTTCGCCTCCATCTTCATCAGGTCCGCAAGGCGGTCTTGGGAAGAGGGTTCGAACCGCATCTGGCGGCCATAAATAAGGGGAGGGAAGGGGACGTTCAAGAAATCGAGTATGCTGGGCAGCAGGTCTATGTTACAGACGAGCCCTCTCTGTCCGGTGGTGGCCGAGGTGAGCAAGCCGGCAGGCACATCGGCTCCATAGACGATAATTGGTGCAAGAGGATGGGGTCCCTCGACATCGGCGGAGGGGCTAAGGAGGTAAAGCCTGGTGCGCGCCCAATCTACCTTGCCGAGCAGGAGGGCCAGGTTTCTGTCCTCCCTCTCCAGGGCTTGGCGAAGGAGATGATTGCCCCAGCCGGCCTTGCGGAGGGCACGACCCGTGTCGCCCAAGTCAACAACTACCAGGGAGGATTGCCGGTAACATTCCTCGAACCGCTCGGCCAGTAGCGGCCCGTTGGTAGCGGCCTCCAGTAGAGGGTCGGGAACGAGGAGATCCTTGCCCACGTCCCCGCGGTGCACCTTGCCCTCCGCAGTCATCCCTATGGCTGCGATTTCCCGGTGCATCAGGTCGGGAGCGTAGGAGAGGTCGCAGTCCTCGTTGCCCAAGACCGCCGTGGAGAGGCCAGCCGCCTTCAAGGTCTGGCCCAGAAGGCCCGGCCGGACGACGTAGCGGACGGTTCCGCTATCCGCGAGCAGCGAGGAGATGCGCGGCACGAGCACCGCCGCTTCTCCTGCGGCCAGGTGGCTGAGACGCTCGTAGAGCGCCGTGGCTGACTCTCCCTGGTAACGCTCCGACCTGGATAGGGCGTCCTGGCAGCGGGAAACGGAGGGAGTTCTACTTCCGGCCCCAATGGTCTCGAACGTCCCGGCCTGGCTGCGGAAGAGGAAAGTCCTGGTGCTGAACAGCCCGATTGAGCCTTGCTGGAGGAGACTGCTGATGGTCGGGGCCTGTGCCTTCTCGATATCCTCCCAGGAGACTCCGTTGAGGACGACCACCACGACCTTCCTCGTTGCAGGGTCAACTCCAGTGGTCGGCTCTTCCTTTCCCCAACAGGGGGGGACTCTTACCAGGAACATCACCAGGCCGAGCGCGAGGTAAAGCCCCGCCGGCCGCCTAAGCACCGGCATCACCAAGGACGGACTCGTAGAGCAAGGTCGTCTCCTCAGCCATCCTGCGGGCATTGAACCGCTTCATGAGGAGGCGACGGGCGTGCGCCTGCGGCGATGTTTCCCCGTGCGTAGGGGGCAGGTCGTCATCGGTAATGTCATAAGTGGTGAAGGCGGAGGCGGCCCAACTGGGCTCTCGGGAAAACATGGTCTGCTCAGAGGCGGTTAGTTCCTCCATCAGGGAGGTCAAGAACCCCGCCGGCTGCCGCTGCCCCTGTTCCAACGATGTCAGGAGCGCCTGCGCGAGTGCTTTGGCGTCCCCTGGTGGCACGAAGGTGGCGAGTTCATCCGTCAAGAACTCCTCGATTCCTCCGCTGCGAGTGGCGATGACGGTAACGCCAAGCATGCCGCCCATCAGCGCCACCAGCGAAAAGGCCTCGGAAAGGGAGGGGACGACCAATATGTCAAAAAGGGAGATGAGCTGGGAGATGTCCCGTCGCTCGCCCATAAACCTAACCTGCGCCGTCAAGCCGAGTTGGTGGACTGTGTTCTCGAGCGAGTTGCGCTCGGGGCCGTCCCCAACGATTATGTATTCGGCGGTGACGTCGGCAGCAGTGAGAAGTTCCGCTGCCTCCAACAGCACGTGCACGCCTTTTTCTCGGGAAAGCCGCGCCACCGTGCCGACAACCGGCAGGTTAGGATCGAAGCCCAGCACATCGGCCAGGTAACTTCTCATCGTGGCGGGACGGACTTGCTCGGGATCAACCCCATTGTAGATGGTCTGGGTCCGGCCGGCGAGTCGAGGGAAGTGTTGCTCAATGTTGTTTGCCACCGCCTTGGAGACGGAAATGATGGCGCGACATTTCCCCATTGCCCAGGCTGCAGCCTGTCTCCTGCCCTGGCCGCGGATGCCTTGGAAAGCGTCGGGCGGCAAGAGAGTATGGATGGTGCAGATTTGCGGGGTGGGGTTGTTGGGCAGAGAATTCAGAGAAGCGAGAAGGGTGGCACGATAGCCATGGCTGTGAACCAGGTCGAATCCCCGCCGAAGGGTCTTCCGGAGGGCTATGATGCTGCGAAGCGATAGATTGGCGGGGAGGGGAACGAAGTCCAGTCCGAGCGCCAGTAGTTCCGAGGCCGTCCGTGGGTCCAGGGGTCCAGCCACCGACACGGTGAAGCGGCGGCGGTCCAGGAACTTTGCCAGGCAAAGGAGGTGTTCGCGGATACCGCCCTGCGCCTGGCCCATCAACAGAAGGATCCTGTGCCTGGCTTCATGGCCGTTTCGGGCGGGCTTGCCTTTGTTTACCAGATCAACCTCTCCCCTTGCCCCGCTTCCTCACAGGGACATTGCCCTGCCCGAACGAGCCGCCAGCCAACCGGCTGCTCTTCAATCTCGGCCATGCCTCCAAACCACCACGCCACCCGCGATCAAGCGGTTAGCTCAGGACCGAGAATACCACCACCGCAACCACGATGAGGAATATGCCAAGCACCATGAGCGTTTGACCTGCCGCTCGGTCCCCTCGCCTTGAGGCTACCGCTCCCAGAGCCATCGCCAGAAGGCCGAAGAGGAAGGCAACGACGCCTATTGCCGGAAAGGGCGTGGTTGTCACCTCAACTCCACCTCCCGGAGTCATGGTCGGAAGGGCAAGTTCAAGTTCCGAACTGGGAAGGCCGCTGGGCAAGGCGGCCTGCACCTCCTTCAGATTATCCTTCAATTCGCTTATGTAGTTGTTCTGGACCCCCACGAACACGATGAAGAACAGGCCTATGAGGAAGGCTAGGGCTGCGGCCACTAGGGTTCCGTCCACGCGCTTGACCTTGCTTTGATGCGAAGCCATGATGCCCAACATCAGAAGGAAGAACACCACCCCGCAGATGACGTAAACCAGCGTAGTCATTTTTGCTTACCTCCTATTGCGGCAGGAAAGTATCGAAGCACCTCATCCCCCTGCGAAAAGAACCTAGCACATCTGAGTCATTTTATCAAAGGCAAAACCTTATTGGCCGAGCCCAAGTTACCTGAGTATAATGCTAGGAAAGAAATCGAAAGTTCAAGGAGGACAAAGGCGATGAACGCAGGTCAAGTTCGGAAGAGATTGGTGAGGGGATTGTTGGCTGCGGGTTCCTCGCTGTTCAGAGGTGCCCGGCTAACGGCGGCCTGGGCACGCAAAAAGCCGAATATGCTGGCGATGAGCCATCGGATCGCCACCAAGCAAAGCGAACGGAACGAAGTTCTTCAGCAGATAGGGAGGATAATGTGTGCTCGCCACCTGGCCTCGCCCTTACAGGATGAGGAACTGGCGACCTTCTGTCAGAGCGCCATTGACCTGGAGGCCGAAGTCAAGGATCTGCGGAAGAGGTTGTCCGAGATGGAGTCTGCCCCACTCTTGGCCGAGGATATGGGTGCTGGACCCCTCAGGGGGGGGCCAGCCGGGTCGGAAGGCCCTTGATTTTATTCCCGGGCAAGGATGGCGATGCGAGGGTTTATTGAGCAGGTCGAAGGGTTCATCTTTGACCTGGACGGCACCCTATATTTAGGCAATGTGGGTCTGCCTTACGGGATTGAGGCGGTCGCCCTGGCGCGTCTGCGGGGCAGCAAGGTCGCCTTTCTGACTAACAACGCCCTTCACCATCGGCGGCACTTCGCGGAAAAACTGACCAGCATGGGCATCCCCGCCACGGTCTCGGAGGTCACGACTTCCGCCCGGGGAACAGCCGTCTGGCTGCGGGAGAACTTCCCCGCTTCGTCTCTGACGGCCTACGTTGTCGGAGAGGAGGGGCTATTTCAGGAACTGAGCGAGGTCGGAGTAGAAATCCGCTCGGACCTGCCGGTGGATTTTGTGGTGGTTGGCTTAGATCGCACGTTTTCCTACGAGAAACTGTCAGTCGCTCAAAAGGCGATTCTGAACGGTGCACGGTTCATCGCCACCAACGCGGACCCTGTCCTCCCGACCGAGAATGGGCTCACGCCGGGGGGTGGGAGCATCGTGGCGGCGATCGCCTGCGCCACCAGAACGAAGCCGAGGATCATCGGCAAGCCCCGCGCCCACCTCGTTCGACAGATCCTGGCGGGATGGGAGATAAGTCCGGAGCGGTGCCTTCTGATCGGCGATGGCCTCAACAGCGATGTTGCTGCTGCCCGCGCCTCTCGGGTGAGGAGCGCCCTGGTGCTTACCGGCGTTTCGAGCAGAGAGGAAGTCGAGCGAACGGAGCCGCGCCGCCGTCCCGACCTGGTATTCGAGGATCTCGGCCAGTTCTGCCTGCGTATCGGCGGCTAGGTGCCGGACGTGGCGCGTGCGGAGCGGTCAAGCATCGGCCGCACGTTTGAATTCCTCCAGCAGTTCCTTCTGTCTCCTTAACATCTTTCTTCGGGCGTGAGGCGAGGCGTCGTCGCAGCCCAGGAGATGGAGGATGCCGTGGGCGAGCAGATCCAGCGTTTCATCTTCGAGGGTGATGCCCCTCCTTTTCGCCTGCGCCAGGGCGACGTCAGTGCAAATCACAACGTCTCCGAGCACTGCCCACCCTTCATCGGGCATGCTCGCGCGCGGCGCCTCATCCAGTGGGAAAGAGATGACGTCCGTTGGGCCGGCCTGGTTCAGGAACTGCTGGTTTAGCGCGCTGATCGTTTCCTCGTCACAGAAGACTACGCTCAGTTCACATTCGGGTGCTATGCCTTCCCTTGCCAACACAAACCGGGCGAACTTTCTGGCGGCCCTCAGGGGCACCTTCCTTTTCTGCCTGTTTGCTATGGTGATTTCCGGGGTTTTTCTTGGCCGCTGCAATCTCTTCGTCAGGGCTTGATCTGGATTGGGATAGCCTGATAGGTGGGATCGAGCATCCCCGAGCCGCCGGGCTCGATGCCCGACTGGTCGGGTTTCCTTTACTCCTCGGGTGCCGATGCAGGCCCTTGCTCTGCTTTTTTCTCCCCTGAGGCCTCAAACGCTTCGTAAGCCTTGACGATCTCCCTTACCAGAGGGTGCCGCACCACGTCCCTCTCGGTGAGATAGCAGAAGGCGATTCCCTTGACTCCCGCCAGGACCCGTCTGACCTCCACCAGCCCGGACATTTTCGGCGACGGCAGGTCAATCTGGGTTATGTCACCGGTGACAATGGCTTTGCTGCTAAACCCGAGCCTGGTGAGGAACATCTTCATCTGTTCGTGGCTGGTGTTCTGTGCCTCATCGAGGATGACGAAGCAGTTGTTGAGGTTCCGTCCTCTCATATAAGCAAGGGGGGCCACCTCGACCGTTCCCCTCTCCAGGAGCCTGGTGTATTTTTCGGGAGAGACGAATTCAAAAAGGGCATCGTAAAGGGGCTTCAGGTATGGGTTGACCTTTTCCTGAAGATCGCCGGGGAGAAAGCCAAGTTTCTCGCCTGCCTCTACGGCGGGGCGCACCAAAACTATTCGGCTGACTTCTTTCTCCTTGAAGGCTGCCAGGGCGACTGCCATCGCCAGGTAGGTCTTGCCGGTTCCTGCCGGGCCGATGGCGAAAACGAGGTCGTGATTCTTTATGGCCTCGATGTAATTGCTCTGCCCTGGGCTTCTCGCACGGATCTTCTTGCCCTCGTCCGAGGTGAGGATCTCCTTGCCCCAGATTTTGTCGAGGGCGATGCTCTCTCCCGCCTGGAGGGCCTCCGCCAGTTGCCGCACCTCGGACTTGCCCAGGATATGCCCTTGGCGGACCGCCTCGAGCAAGGCGTCAACCGCTTCCCTGGCGTGGCCGACCTCGTCCGTCTCTCCGCTGATTCCTATCTCGCCGTCCCGGACGACCACTCGCACCCCAAAGACCCTTTCCAGATAGCGAATGTTCTCGTCGTGGCGGCCGAGCAGGGCAACTATCTCTTGCTCATTGTCGAAGGAAACACGTTCCTCGACGGTTTTCATAGAGAGGCTTCGCGTCCTTGCGGGTGGATTGGTGCGCACCGGTTGCACCCTTTTCGGCGGCCGTGGTTGAGGGTCAAAGTCTGCCTTCCATCACTCCGTCAAATCCGCCCTGCAAGACTAGTTGCAGTTCCACGTCTTCTCATCCGACCTGGCCTAGCCGGGCGGCCAACCCATTTGCCTTCCGCCCAGCACGTGGAAGTGAATATGGTCAACACTTTGCCCCGCGTCCGCATTGGAATTGGTGACCACCCGGAACCCACTCCCTGCCACCCCGGCTCCCTTCGCCACTCCGTTGCAGACCAGTAGCAGATGCCCCAATATCTCAGCATCCTGCTCGGTTGCTCCCAGAAGATTCGTTACGTGACGCCGGGGAATGACCAGGGCGTGGAAGGGCGCCTGTGGATTCAAGTCCTTAAAGGCCACGCACAAATCATCTTCGTAGATGACCTGCGCATTCACTTCCTTCTTTGCGATCCGACAAAAGGCGCAGTCAGGCAAGGATTTCTCTCGTCCTCACACGTCAAGGCCACCGGGGCTTGATCGTTCAAGGCTCGCGGTTTCAGGGCAAGGCTGAAGCCCGGCTCCTTTCCCCCAATGATACCCGTTCTGAGCATCCGGCGTCAACTTAGACATCGGCCTTGCCGCCTTCCAGATACCTTCTGCCAATCACGATGGCCCCATAGTCGTCATAAGGGCGGGGAGGGATCTGAAAGGAGGCCGGCAACAGGCGTCGCCAGCCTTGGGGGGGATTCTCCCGAAAATACAAGAGGCGGGCCATCTGGGTGGAGTGGCTTTCCGCCACCATGACCAGAGTAGCGCCGCTGGCCTGGCAGATAGGCTTGAGCACTGCGGCAAGGGATTTGCTGCCGGTGCCGCCTCCGAGCACCACCTTCTTTGTGCCGCCCTCAAGTGTCTGTTGCACTCGCTCGGCGAGTTGGCCAAGTTCAAGCACCGCCTTCTCTACCACCCTGCCGTCGGCCTCGAGCAGAGCCAGGCCGCACTTGGCTGAGCCGGGATCAATCGCCAGGATGCGGTCGGCGGGTGAGTGCTGGGCCTTCAGAAGGGTCCCCCCTCGACTTTCAGCCCCAGGGCGAGAGGGCCCGCGGTCCAAATGTCCTCTGTGGCCAGCACAGTTACCGTGGGATTGCCACCAACGTCTTTGATCTCGGTGACTGCGTTGAATAGTTCCTGCGTGTAAGCCGGTCGCTCCAAACGCAGCACGCCGCTATGGAAGACCCTGCTGGCGGCATCGTCGAGAAGCCGGCTCAACTGCTGGAATATCTCTGCCTGGTCAAGCGAGGAATCAACGGTGGTGCTTACGATCAGCTGGCCCCTGGGGAACCAAAAGTTGTTCCTGTGGAGTGCGATCTCAAAGACCAGAGGCTGCCCTTTGAGGCAGTTCGACGCGGAGGTGATCCGCACAACCATGTCCTGGGGCGAGGACATGATCGAATCGGCGGTCTCCCGAATTATCTCTGCCAGCGAGATGCCGGACCTTTCGCGCACGGAAACGGCCGCCCTTCCCTCGTGGTTGGGCTGGGAACCCTTTGTCTGAGCCAACTGGTCGGTTCTCTCAAGGAGCTTGCCGAGCCCCGCGGTTGTCTCCTCGAGGGAAAGCCCACGTGGTATGACCTCTCGAGTCACCTCTTCGCCGACCAGAAAGGCCAGATTGCCTTGAACGTAAGGGGTTAGGGTCTCCACCTCGCGCTGCAATCCCTCGCGCTGTCCTTCCAAGTCAAGTATCTCACCCTCCAGTTTCGTCCTCTCGCTTCTCAATTCCGCTTCATGTTCGAGGGCGTTCTTCAATTGCTCCTGGTACTTGCCCAGATCACCTCTGGCGCTCTCCAGCGTCTCTTGGGCCTCCTTGATTTCCGCGTCCGCGGCGGCCAGTTGTTTGTCAATGGCTGCCAGCCGCCCGTTCGCCCCCGCCAACTGCTTCTCCACGGTGGCCAGCCTGTTCTTCACTTCTTCCAGCTTTTGCCGAGACTGGGCCAGCCGATTCGAAACCTGGTCCCTTTGGGTGATGGCCCCCTCCAATTGCTGGGAGACGGAGTCCCTCTGTTGCGACATCGAGCCAACTTCTCCCCGTGCGGCTTCGACCTGGGCTTCAAGTTGTTGCCGGGTCAGTCGCAGGTCTTCGTTTTCGCTCCTGAGTCTCTCCGCCTGAAAAAAGGCCACCCGCACATCCCTGGACAGCCCCACAGAGATGACTATCGTCACCACAGTTATCAACATCCCAGCGAATACGCTCACCAGTCGAGCGGTGCTCCTCGGCCTTAATCCGAAGAGGGTCGCTCGCCGATGACCCAGCAGGCGGCCGATGTAATCTCCCACATAGGCGATTACCGCGCCGGCCACCACCAATGAGGCAATCAGGAAATAAGAGTATCCGGGCATTATCCAGCGTTCCCGCCCTTATCGGTGAGCTGCCTCTGATTCAATGGCTTCCCATCGCCCTCACTTCGGGCTGCGGGCCAGCATGATGAGCCCGGCGGTCACGGCCAGAATATTCGCCAACCACGCCCCGATGATGGGCGATAGTTCCCCATTTTTCGCCAGGGCCCCGCAGTATCGAAGCAGGACGTAGTAGGCAAAGATGACGATTACGCTCAGGCCCAAGCCCGTGGACGAGCCGGTCCTGTGCCTCCTGAGTCCCAGCGGCGTTCCCAGCAAGCAAAACACGAGGCTGGCCAGGGGAACCGAGTAGTGCATCTGCAGGGTTACCTTCAACGCTGGGGCGTTCAATCGGTCCACGCTCGCGGTTTCTTCCAATCCGGCCTCCAGGCGGCGCACCAAATCCAACTGCCGGGAGAGTTCTGCCGCCGTCATCTCCTCCGGGGCCTTACGTTCCCGTTCGATCTCCTCCGGTGTTTTTCCCAAGTTCACCTTCAAATCCCCAAACGTTGCGACTATCCTTCCCACCGTCGGTGTCTCGGGCGTGGGTTCATTCTCTTTCTGCTGAGATATCTTGCCCTCTCGCCCTTGTCTTTCCGGAAATCCCATCGTCTCCTGGTATCCTTCCCTGAACTCCCATGTCTGGCCCAACCACCTGGCGGTGCGGGAATGGATGTGGAGCCGCGCTTCCCCTCTGTCGAAGGCAAAGACGTCCACGTTGCTAAGGGTTCCTGCTCGCGGATCGAAGTTCTGGGCGAAGATTATCCTGTCGGGCGTGCCGGCTGCTGGGTAACGCAGCAGCACCGCCGTTGCCCGCTGTCCCCCCTGGTGCTGTTCAAGGATGCGGCGAGCCGCCGCCTCCCCTGCCGGCACTATCGTCTCGTTGAAGATGAATGTGCCGACAGTTACGAGCAAGGAGAATCCAATCAAGGGCCCCAACATTCGGTAAAGGCTGACGCCGCCCGCGTAGAAGCCCGTCACCTCTGAATCCGAAGACAGGCGTGTCAGTCCGAGTAAGCAGGCTAGCAAGACGGCCATCGGGAAGGTTACCCGCAGTATCCCAGGCGAGTAGAGGAGGAAAAGCTGCGCTATCGTCCCCAGCGAATATCCCTGCTTGGTTAGGAGGTCCAGCAACTGGAAAAGCTTTCCGCTGGCGAAGATAATTGAAGAGAAAGCCCCCACGCCGAAGACGAAAGGCATGAGCAGTTCAGCCAGCAGGTATCGGTCAAGCGTCTTCACCTCCTGGTTCCTCCGTCGGCCTCGGTCGCTACCTCCTCAGCACCCAGACCGAAGGCTGAAGCATCCCCCGGCACCGTCGCCCCGGTTCTAGACATTGAAGCGATCGCCAAAATAGAATCTCCTTGCCAGGGGATCCTCCAGGACCTTGTCCGGGGTGCCGGAGGTAATGACCTTGCCCTCGTGGATGATGTAACTCCAATCGGTTATCCGGAGGGTTTCCCTGACGCTGTGGTCAGTCAGGAGGATGCCGATGTTCTCGGACTTCAATTCGGCGATGATGTTTTGGATGTCGTCGAGGGCGATGGGGTCAATTCCAGTGAAGGGCTCATCCAGGAGGATGAAGCTGGGCTCGGTGACCAAAGTCCGAGCGATTTCGACCCTCCTTCGCTCCCCTCCGGACAACTGAAAGGCCATTGCATGCCGCAGATGTTTGATTCCGAACCTCTCCATGAGGTAGTCGGCCCTTTTCCTGCGCTCGCTCGGAGTCAGGGCCATCATCTCAAGTATCAACATCAGATTCTGCTCCACCGACAGCCGCCTGAAAGCGGAGGGCTCCTGTGCCAGGTAGCCGATCCCCAGCCGCGCCCTCTTATACATGGGCAGGCGGGTAATGTCCTGGCTATCGAGGTAAATCCTCCCGCTGAGAGGGGGCACCAGGCCAACGATCATATAGAAGGTGGTCGTCTTCCCCGCCCCATTGGGGCCAAGGAGGCCCACGACCTGCCCCTTCTTGACCTCCAGGCTTACCCCGTCTACCACCCGGCGTCCCTTGTACGCCTTTGCTACGTTGTCAGTGCCCAAAAGCATCTTCGATCGCTGCCCATGCTCCGTGAATCTCTCAACCTCGGATGCCTTCCCCGACCAGTAGGTAAGTGCCGAGAATCTTACCTTACTGCGGAAGGGGAAAGACCATCTTGACCTTTTCCCCGCTCACGTCCACATTGCCCGTGTCCAAATGGAAGACGACCTCATCAGCGTTCTCCAGCGTCCTGGAAGGTTCCCCGCCCGAGGGTGGCGACATGATGCCGCTCACATTGCCCCTTGCCGTGATCGTCTGCCCTGAGGGAGAGTAAACAGCCTCTTCCGCCTTTGCTTCGAGACGCTGCGCTCCAGTCTTGCCAGTGAACTGGATGCCTCCCAGGGCCGAGAGACCTTCCAGGCTGCCATCATCAGCCAGGTTCCCTTTCAACTGGGGGGATCTGAGATCGAAGTTCTCTCCCTCCACGCTGGTGGGCCTGCCCTCTGCGGTGAACTCCCCCGGCTCCGATTTGAAAACGACGCTGTCCCCCTTCAGGGTCAACTCGAGTGCTTTCTGCTCCTTCCTGGGGAAGGAGAACGCCATCTCGACTCCGCCGCTGGCCGCCGCTTCCCTCCCGGCCAATTCAACCGTCACCTTGTCGGCCCGGCGGATCGTCTCCTTCCGTTCGGGCTGCGCCTTATCTTGCATCTGCGCGCTCGCATTTCCCGATAGATCGAGACGCCCTTGCTCTTTGGCATAGGTGATTGAATCCGCCGCGGCGGAGAGCAAAGCAGCCCTTCCGCTCGCCTCTGGGCTCGGATTCAACTTTGCCTCCACTTTTCCCGAGGCCTGGGCGTTACCCGAAACCTGCGAGTACTCAATCTTATCTCCCCGCACCCAGAAGGTCTCCCCTGACGCCTCCGTGCCCGTTAACTCCCCGTTGCCCAGTTCGATGCCCTCCTCTCCTCGCTGGGTCAGCACGGCCGACTTGGAGCGGCTCTCTATCTTCCTGCCCGTGGCACTATCGTCGTATTGTATCTCCACCCACTGGGCGGAAGGACCGGCGCTGCCCTCGATCCGCGCCTCTTGCGAGTCATAGCGCAACTGGTGCCCCTTTGCCACCAGCCTGACGTCCCCCGCTCCCCTCGATGCGGGGCGAATCATCTTCACCATCGCGTTTCCAGTGGCTGTTGCGACCTCCCCTTGCCTCTGAAAATCCACCTGCTGCGCCGAAACGGCCTCTAATCCCCCGAAAGCAGAGGGGGGATGAAGCTGCGCCTCCACGTGTCCCGCGGCGGACAACGTCCCACTGGCGGGAGAATAGGTGAGGGATTGAGCCGTTGACTTAACCGTGCCGCTCGGTTCGGTTTTGAGCGTCGCCTCCATCTCAACTCCCCCCGCTGCCGTAAGTTCACGCAGTTCACTCCCGCTTTTGTCGGTGCTCAGAGAGAGGGTTTGGGAGGTCAGCACGAGGCCGTCGGCTCTTACCTCTACCTTTCCCTGCTCATCGGAACGGGCGAAGAAGGTCTGGCTGGCTGCGTCATATTCGACTCGCTGCGCCTCGACTTCGACCTTGTTGAAGGGCTTCTCGGCACCGGTTGAAGGAAATTGAGAAACGGCCAGCAGAAGAAAAAACGAGGCCAGCCTAACAAGCGCTGGACCTGGTCTGAAACTTCCCTCCGCCGATTCCGCACGGATTCTCATCCCGCCGATTATGCCAGCCGAAGGTCCCTTCTGTCAATCGGATTTGGTGGGCTGAACTTTGACTTTATCGCTCGTTACGCCCAAAATAGGAGAAGACAATGCACAAAGCCACCGGGAACAACGTTTGCCATTCCTCCTCGCCGAGGATGTTGCCGCGCGCCGTCGCCATCCGCCTTCGCGAGAGCGCCGTCCTTCGACAGGCTCAGGATGGTGAGCAAGGTCGAACCATAGCTACGGCGGAGGCGCTAGCGGCTTTGGCGCGTCGGCGACAGGCAGGCCGGTTGGCCCGGCTCGGGAAGGCTTGTCTCTGCGTCTCTTTACTGTTTCTGGTTGGGATGCTGATACCTGGCTGTGCCCGCAGTCCCAAGGGCACCGGCAGGCCGGGCGTTGCGAGGCCACCCCGGGGGAAGGTCGAGGGCGAGAATAAGCCGAAACGAATCCTTGCCAGCGCCAATTCCATCAATTCCATATGTCTCGATGGGGATGCCGTCTGGTTCTGCACGGACGGCGGGATAGTGCGCTACGACGCGAAAACCGACTCCTACCGCCGCTATACCAAGGAAGACGGCCTTGCCAGCAACCTGGCCTGGGCGGTCTCCCGGCAAGGGGACGAACTCTGGGTCGGCGGCTTCGGCGGGGTATCGCTGCTGAACACCAAGAGCGGAGCCGTCCAGAACTGGCGCAACCTCAACAAGGCGCGGGCCTTCCTGGTCTCCGCCATCCTTTCCACCTCGCCTGGCTCCGCCTCCGTGGTGGTGGAGGAGAACGCCGAGTGGACTGGATTTGCGCCTGCCGGTCTCTACCGCTTCGAACGAACCAAACGAACATGGACTTATCAGGGTCCCATTGAGGGCGACCAGGCCTCCCGGCTCCCCAATCTCTCGCCAGAGGAGGATAAGTTCGTCCAGCAAGCCGTTGGGAAGGACAAATTGATTGAAGAGATCAGCGAGGCAGGCAAGCCCTTCTCCTATTGCACTGCCGTTGCGGAGGGGGGAAATGTCGTCTGGGCGGGGTCTCCTGAGGGGCTTTACTATCGCAACAGGCCCTCAGGTTCGTGGCGGAAGGCCTCCTATGAAGGCGACCCGGCCATCTCGGCCCTGGCCCTTGACGGCGAGAAACTATGGGTTGGAACCGACGACGCGGGCGTTTTCACCTTCAACATTGAAGAGAAGGAGACGCGTGCCTTCGGGCTGCCCACGGATCTTCCTTCCAACCGCATTATTGACGTGGTCGTGCGGAACGACGCCCTCTGGATTGCCTACGAGGGGGGCATCTGCCGTGTTTCTTTGCCGTCCCTGGAAGTGAGGACCCTGGCAGAGGATACGGATTACCCCATCAGCCAGGTGAGATGCATGGCTGGGGGGGAAGATGAGGTGTACTTTGCCGTCCCCGACCAAGGGGTTTACTCGGTAGATGCCAAGGGCAAGAGATTCACCCGGGTCGTGGATTTGGGTGCGCTCAAGACTTCAGAGACCAAGGATTTGGCTCCGGAGGGGAGCGAATTATGGCTTTCGACGGAGCGGGGGTTGCTGCGGGTAGGCCGTGACGGCTCCCAAACCCGGCTTTTCGCGACTGACGAGTTTCTCAATGTCCAGGAATGGGAACAGGTGCCCATCCTTCCCGTTTCAGGAAGCTGTGTTCTTGCCGCCCATGGCGACAGTGTTTTGCGCCTCGACCCAACCACCGGCAACTACTTGCCGGAGGTTACCGTTGACTCCGGTCGTGGCATTTCCGGCCTTTGCTCAGCAGGAGAGGTGGTGTATATCTGCACCCAGGGCGGAGGGCTCTACTCTCATCGGCTGGGAAGCGGGGTTGCCAACCGGATAAAGGGGGTTGGCGAGTTCATTGCCAGCCTGGCTTATGATGGTCAAAGCCTCTGGCTCGGCAACTCGGAATACGAAGGCGCCACCGTCGGGCTTCAGAAACTCGAGCCGAGGAGCGGTTCCGTGCAGACTTTCACGCTGGACGATGCCCTTCCCAGTGAGGACATCCTGGCCCTCGCCGTTGGCGAGGGGGAGGTGTGGGTCGCCACCTCGGGCGGGATTTGCCGGTTTGCGGGGCGCTAGGAACGAGCACACCTCCCCTATCCCGGGGGTGGACTTTACCTTTGTCTCAACCTGTGCTATGATAGGCTATCGAAAACGTCGAACAAATAGAGAAGTTGCAGCTGGAGAGTGAACAGATGGCTCTGGAGAAGGAGCGGAAGACCCACATTATCGAGGAGAACAGGGTTCATGGGGAAGACACCGGTTCCCCAGAAGTTCAAGTTGCCCTGCTGACTGAGCGCATAACTCAGTTAACCGAGCATCTTAGAAAACATAAGAAGGACTTCCACTCCCGCCGGGGGCTGATAAAGATGGTCGGCCAGAGGCGTAGGCTTCTCAATTATCTAACTAATCTGGATATTGAGAGATACAGAAGCCTTTGCCAGAAGCTGGGACTCAGGCGCTAACTGCGCCAGCAGATGCCGGGAGACCGGCCCTCGCCACCGTTTGAACGTTCAAGGTCTATCCAGAGCGAGCAGGCTCTTGCTGCACAACAACCACAGGAGACCAGTAGGAATTGCAGAGTAATAGGGAAATTAATGAGTTGTCGGAAGAGAGAGGGCCGGCTGAATCGTCAGTAGGCACCACCGAGTTAGAGATAGGTGGAAGAATATTACAGATTGAGACGGGGCGCCTTGCGCGGAGGGCCGATGGGGCTGCGCTTGTCAGATATGGGGATACCATTGTGCTTGCCACGGCCGTCATGTCGAAGAAGGCGCGGGAGGGTGTGGACTACTTCCCCCTGCTGATTGACTACGAAGAGAAGATGTACGCGGTGGGCAAGATCCCAGGGAGCCGCTGGATCCGCCGGGAGGGGCGCCCGAGCGAAAGGGCCACCGTGACTGCCAGAATAATAGACCGCCCCCTGCGTCCGCTTTTCCCGGACGGCATGAGAAACGAAGTGCAGGTCGTGGTTACCGTCCTCTCCGCCGATGCCGAAAACACGCCGGATATCCCCGGCCTTATTGCCGCTTCCGCCGCGCTTCGCCTGGCCGGGGTCCCGGTCACTGATACCCTCGGCGCGGTGAGGATCGGGAGGAGCGACGGTCAGTTTATCCTCAACCCCACCTACGCCCAGGTTGATGAAGGGGGGGTGGACATAATCGTCGCCGGCACCCGCTCCGGAGTGAACATGATCGAGGTCTCTGCCAATGAGATCAGCGAGGAAGAGGTGGTCGAGGCCTGTAAAGTTGCCCACGAGCACATCACGCAGTTGGTGAGCCTGATTGACAATTTCGCCTCGGCTTACGGCAAGCCCACCCGCGAGTATATCACCGTCCTGCCGAGCCAGGATATGAAGAGGCTAGTCGAGGAGAAATCTGGCGCGGCCATTGACGAGGCCCTTCATATTGACGGCAGGGAGCAGAGGGAGGATGCCCTCGAAGTCATCTGGAACGAACTTCGGGAAGGCCTGCTGGTCGAATTCTCGGAACAGCCGCAGGAAATTGACCTGGCGATTGATGTCCTGGTGAAGAAGACGCTACGGCGCATGATTGTCAAGGAGGGGCGTCGCAGCGACGGCAGACCCTTGACCCAGCTGAGACGTTTGGATTGCCAGGTAGGACTATTGCCTCGTGCTCACGGCTCCGGGCTCTTTGCTCGCGGCGGGACGCAGGTTCTCACGGTGGCGACCCTGGGCACGGTGGGCGAGAAAAAACTCCTTGAAGGCATCGGGGAGGAGGAATCCAAGCGCTTCATGCATCAGTATAACTTTCCGCCCTTCTCCACCGGGGAGATCGCCTTCATGCGAGGTCCGAGGCGGCGGGAGATAGGCCACGGAGCGCTGGCCGAGAGGGCGCTCGCACCGATGATACCTGGGGAAGAAGAGTTCCCATATACAATCCGCCTGGTCTCTGAAGCGCTGGAGTCCAACGGCTCTACCTCCATGGCCAGCGTCTGCGGCGGCACCTTGGCGCTCATGGATGCGGGGGTTCCGATCACGGCGCCGGTGGCCGGTATAGCCATGGGGTTGGTGAGAGAGGATGGCCAACACCTCGTCCTCACCGATATCGCCGGCGTAGAGGATGCCTACGGCGACATGGACTTCAAGGTGGCCGGCACGGAGAAGGGGATTACCGCGGTTCAACTCGACCTCAAGATCGAAGGGATACCTATCGAAGTCATCGCCGAGACTTTGCAGAGGGCCAGGGAGACAAGGCTTCTGATCCTCGACGCCATCAAGCAGGCCATTGATAAGCCACGGGAGAACCTTTCGCCCTATGCGCCTCGCATCCTCTTCTTCCAGTTGGATCCCAGCAAGATTGGGTCCGTAATCGGTCCTGGCGGCAAGATGATAAAGAGCATCACGGCAGAGACCGGAGCCACCATTGATATCGACGACGACGGGAAGGTCTTCGTGGGCAGCGTGGATGAAGAGATGGCGCGGCTCGCCCTAAAAAGGATCCAGGACATCGTTGCCGAGGTTGAAGTCGGCGCCGTCTATACCGGCAAGGTCATGAGGGTAATTGAGATCGGCGCCTTCGTGGAGGTGATTCCCGGCAGGGAGGGCATGATCCACATCCGTGACATTTCGTGGGATCACGTCAACAGAGTGGAGGACGTCCTCAACGTGGGCGATGAGGTGATGGTGAAGGTTACGGAAGTTGATGAGCGAGGCCGCATCAATCTCTCCCGCAAGGCGCTTCTCCCGCATTCCGGCCGTTCCGAGGGCCCGCGAGGGCCGAGGGAGAGCAACAGAGAGGGGGAGCGCAGGCCCCCTCGCGAAGATTTCTACCTGCGGGATAAGAGGAGGCCTCGTTCCTAGCCCATGTTCCCCGCCCCGAGCCTCTCTCGCAGCCGACTCGCCGATGGAGTGGCGGTTGTAAGCGAGGCTCTCACCGGGGTCCGCTCAGTGGTAGTCGGCATCTGGGTGCGTTCAGGTTCCCACCACGAAACCCCCGCCACCTCCGGCATCTCCCATTTTCTGGAACATCTCCTCTTCAAGGGCACCCAATCTCGGTCTGCTGAGCAAATATCCCTGGACATTGACTTCGTTGGGGGTGACCTCGATGCCTTTACCGAGCGGGAGTGCACCTGCTACTACGTGCGCATCCTGCCCGAACACCTCAAGGTGGGCCTCGAACTTCTCTGCGACCTGGTCCTTCACCCCATCTTTGACCCCGAGGAGTTCGAGAGGGAGAAACAGGTCGTCCTTCAGGAGATCAGACTGGCGCAGGACAATCCTGCCGACGCCGTGGGAGACCTCCTCACTCAGACCTTGCTGCCCGGCCAGCCCTATGGTGCTCCTGTCCTCGGTGACCCTAAAGTCATCTCGAGCCTCGAAAGAGGTGTAGCCCAGGATTTCTACCGGCAGGCCTACCGGCCGGAGGCTATGTTCATCACCGCCTCCGGCAACCTCGACCAGGGTCTGCTGGTGGAGGAACTTGAACGCCATTTCTCAACTGCGTCTCCGCCTCAGCCCGCCTTGGCGGACTTTGCCCAGACTGTCCCCGGCGGGACGGCGCCCGTTTACAGTTCCGCCATTGCGGCCGAGTCTCGGGAGATCCAGCAGGCCCACCTTTGCCTCGGCCTGCCTGGGGTTACCCAGCACGATGAGGACAGATATGCCCTTTCCCTCCTCGACATCGCTTTGGGAGGAGGCGTTAGTTCTCGTCTCTTCCAGGAAGTGCGCGAGAGGCGCGGCCTCGCCTATTCGGTCTCCTCGTTCATGTCCGCTCTCGACGAGGTTGGCTCGTTCGGCGTCCAGGTAGGGACCAGCCTCGACCACGTGGACACGCTGGTGGAGATCATCAACTCCGAATTGGCCTCCCTGCGGGAACATGGGCTGACCGAGAATGAGCTCCAGAAGACGAAGAACCAGGCCCGGGGCTCCCTGCTGATGAGCCTTGAGACCCCCGGCTCGAGGATGACGGCTCTCGGCCGTTGCCTGCTCTACTTCGACCGCGTCATCTCGGTCGAGGAGACCCTCGAAAGGCTTGAAAATGTGTCCCGGGAAGATACCATCCGCGTGTCGCAAAGGCTCTTCAAGGAGGATTCCCAGGCCTGGGCGCTTATCGGCCCTCTGGAGGCCGCAGCGGCGCGTCCTCGTTTCCTGGAAAGGGGGTTCCGCTTGTGGGCAGCATAAGGGTCTTGATCTGCGGTGCTTGCGGCAAGGTTGGCAGGGAAATCGTCAAGATGGTGGTCAGCCAGGACGATATGCGTCTCGTTGGGGCGGTGGATAAGACGTGCGCGGGCCAGGACATCGGCCAACTTGCACTCGGGAACCAAGTAGGCCTGGCCGTCGAGGACAGTCTCGAGGCGGCCCTTGCCGCCAGTTCCCCTGACGTGATGGTTGACTTCACCACGCCTCAGGCCGTTGGCCACAATGCCCTCGCCGCCTTGTCCAGAGATGTTCGTCTCGTCATCGGCACCACCGGTTTGAGCAGCGCCCAACTCGAGGAGATTCGCGGCCTCTGCGCGAGCAAAGGCCTGGGCGCAGTCGTAGCACCCAATTTCGCCATCGGGGCGGTCTTGATGATGCACTTTGCCGGGATCGCCGCTCGCCATCTGCCGTATGCCGAAATCGTGGAACTCCACCATGACGGGAAACTGGACGCTCCCAGCGGCACTGCGCTGAAAACTGCGGAGATGATCGCTCAGGCAAGATCCGAACGGGTTGCCCCTCCGGGCGAAGGAACCCCGTCCCGGGGCGGATGGCGGGATGGCGTTCCCATCCACTCCGTTCGGCTGCCGGGGCTGGTCGCCCACCAGGAGGTCATCTTCGGGGGGCTGGAACAGACCCTCACCATCCGCCATGATTCCCTCGGCCGCGGCTCCTTCATGCCTGGTGTCGCCCTTGCCATTCGCAAGGTTGGTCAACTCGACCATTTGGTCTATGGCCTGGAAAATCTGTTAGACTTGTAGTATGAGGGTGGAATACATCCTCTTGGCTCTTACGGTCGGCTCGTGACCGTGCGCCCGTTTTTCCGATCACCGACCGACCACTCGGGACGTGACCGGAAGGAGATTGTTTGATCATGTCGTATAAAGTAGCAGTCGTTGGCTTCGGCGCAGTCGGGAAAGAGATCGTCCGACTCTTGAATCAGGATGTCCTTCCTCTTGAATCGCCGCCCAGGATCCTCGCCACGAGGGCCAGAGAGGAACGACTCGACGGCCGAACCTATCAAGTCCTCGAGACCGCGGACGAACATTTCACCGACGTTGACATCGCCATCTTCGCCGGAAGCGAGGGCGCCAGGGGCGCCAGCGTGACCTTCGGCTGGAAGGCGGTGGAGAACGGCGCCGTGGTGGTGGACAACTCCAGCGACTTCCGCATGGACCCCAAGGTTCCTTTGGTCGTCCCGGAGGTCAATTTCAGCGCCATCAACCCTGACCACCGATTCATAGCGAACCCAAATTGTTCCACCATCCAAATGGCCATGGCGCTAGCGCCGATCCATCGGGCCGTGGGACTCAAACGTGTCATCGTCTCCACCTATCAGGCCGTCTCCGGCTGGGGCACCGCCGCCATGAATCAGTTGAAAAGCCAGGTGGACGACTTCGAAGCCGGGCGCGAGATCCAGGTTGATTCCTCGATCATCGCCCGCCAGATTGCCTTCAACGTCGTTCCTCAGATAGACCGCTTCCAACCCAACGCCTTCACCAAGGAGGAGATGAAGATGGTCAACGAGACGCGAAAGATCCTCGGCGACCCCGAAATCCTCATCTCCGCCACTTGCGTGCGCGTCCCTGTCTTCCGCGGCCATGCGGAGGCGGTAACCGTCGAAACCAAGTCTCCCCTCACCCCGGAGGAGGCTCGTCGGCTCCTGGCCGCGGCGGACGACGAGGCGAAAGAGGGACGGTATCGCTCCCGCCTCATCGTCGTTGACAACCCGAGCGACGACGTTGCCCCGGAGGAACGCTATCCCACTCCTCTTGACTCCGACTCAACCAGCCACGTCTATGTCGGCAGGATACGGCAAGACCCGGTCTTCGAGAACGGCCTTTCCCTCTGGGTGGTATCCGACAATTTGCTCAAGGGCGCCGCCTTCAACGCCGTCCAAATCGCCGAGAGGATGCACTTGAAGGGGATGATCGCCGGCGGACGAGGGGCACATTGAGTTGCGGCGGTCAGCCTCTCCGCGGGTTTCCGTGATCTTTACAGTTCCTGGCTACTATCGGGAGGTGGCTCAAATATGATCTTCGGCAACCTTCTCACGGCAATGGTCACGCCGTTCAAGGCCGATCTGAGCGTGGACTACCAAAGGACGGCGGAACTGGCAAAGCGTTTGGTCGCCGATGGCTCAGAGGGATTAGTCGTTGCCGGCACCACTGGCGAATCGCCAACCCTGACCGAAGGGGAGAAACTCACCCTTTTCCGAACTGTTATGGAGGCGGTGGGCGACCGCGCCTCGGTAATCGCCGGAACCGGCACCTATAACACGGCGGAAAGCGTTCACCTGACTCAAGAGGCCGAAAAAGTCGGCGTCCACGGTGCCTTGCTGGTCTGCCCATACTACAATCGCCCCCCACAGGAGGGCCTCTATCAGCATTTCAAGGCCGTCGCCGACTCCACCTCTCTCCCCATCATCCTTTACAACATCCCCAGCCGCACGGGGAGAAACATTGAGCCTCCCACGGTAAAAAGGCTGGCCGAAATAGAGAACATCGTGGCCATCAAGGAATCCTCCGGCGATATGGCACAAATATCGGTCCTTTCCCGCTCCCTTCCCAAGACCTTTGCCATCTACAGCGGGAACGACGAGGACACCCTCCCGCTGATGTCCCTGGGCGGCGTCGGAATCATCAGTGTGGCCTCCCACGTTGCCGGCGCTCAGATGAGGGAGATGATCCAGGCCTTCCTCAACGGCGACACGGCAAAGGCCACGGCAATCCATCTCCGTCTCTTTCCTCTCTTCAAGGCCCTCTTCCCCCCCACCAGCGTCAACCCCGCCCCCGTCAAATGCGCGCTCCGCCTCGTCGGGTTTGACGTCGGCTCCTTGCGGCTTCCCCTCGTTCCCTGTGACTCGGCAACGGAAAATGCCCTCCGGGAAGCTCTCGGGCAATTGGGACTCCTGCCCACCGGGTAGTGTCCTGGGGGCGGGTAGGGGCATGGCATGCCCCTACATCTCAACAATGATTACGCTCACTACGGCCAGATGTGGACTGCGGCAGCCTTTTGTGCGATAATCGGCGCAGGTGTTGAGATCAATGAAACTGAGGGTGGGCTTGAACATGCTCATCGCGTTCAACGCCATTGAAGCGGGTCGCTACCTGTGGGTTTCCTGGGCGAGTGCGGCGCCCTTGACCATATTCCCCAATATCAAGGAGGCAGAAGATCATGAGTGAAAGCACCGAAAAGAAGGACAACAAGCAGGAGAGAACTTGGGCTATGCTCTGCCATCTCCTCGCGTTCGCCTTTTTCGTGTTTCCTCCGATGGGCATGTTTCTCGGACCGCTGGTTGTGTGGTTGATCAAGAAGGAAGAATTTCCAATGGTGGACGACCAGGGGAAGGAATCGCTCAATTTCCAGATCAGCGTCGCCATCTACGCTATCGTCGCGGGTGTGCTGATCTTTGCCATCATTGGCTTTTTCTTGCTGGGTGCTTTGGTCGTGTTCTGGATTATCATGGTCATCCTCGCCTCCGTCAAAGCCAGTGAGGGGGAGCGTTACCGTTATCCCTTGGCCATAAGATTCATCAAGTAAGACTGGTTCTTGCCAGCGGCCAGGCATTCGGCTTTCGTTTCTTGCTCCCTTTGCCGGATTTGCGGGCGGGGGGCGGTTCTGTAGTTTCGAGGAGGTAATGAGCTATGGGTGACGATACGGGAAGCAAGAACACGAAGGCGGAGAGAAACTGGGCGATGGCCTGTCATCTTGCCGCGCTTGCCGTGTTTCTCAAGATCCCCTTCGGTAATATCCTGGGGCCGCTGGTGGTCTGGCTGATCAAGAGGAGGGAATCTTCCTTCGTTGACGACCAGGGGAAGGAGGCGCTGAATTTCCAGATCAGTGTCACCATTTACTTTCTGGTTCTGGCGGTGCCGGTTTTCCTCGGTTGGTTCATTCTTTCGGGCTTCTTGACCTTCTCCCGGCACGGACCAGCCCACTTCTCTCCGTTTGGCGTCTCCATGTTCCTGTCTCCTTGGCTTCTCATGGTGGCGGTGGGCATCTTTGACCTTGTTTTCGTCATCTTGGCCGCTATTAGGACGAGCGAGGGGCAGGCGTATCGCTACCCGCTGTCAATAAAGTTCATCAAGTGACTCCGCTTCATGCCCACGGGTTATCTTCCGTCGTGG
>Ga0315294_10000447_pt1 | contig 44031 bp, 64 predicted proteins | sample YL17G13_40_MG_FD_203626 | JGI IMG/M metagenome (GOLD analysis project Ga0315294, IMG submission 203626) | Sediment microbial communities from Yellowstone Lake, YNP, Wyoming, USA - YL17G13_40 | ecosystem: Environmental > Aquatic > Freshwater > Lake > Sediment | place: USA: Wyoming | collected... | reverse complement strand
CATCCTTGTGGATCATCGCTTGACGCGGCTTGCGGATCTTTGGGCGAGCCATGAGGTTCTTGCTCTCGACGATTTGCGAGTTCGTCTTATTGTACTCGACCTGCAAGGGCGTCAACTGCTCCACCGTGCTGATGCCGGGGAAACTTCCCGGCTTGATGGTCTCGCGGAAATAACAGAACGGCAGGTCCCCCGTGCGTTTCTTGTCTATCGGGGTGGGGTTATCGCCGTCCTCCAACAGCACGCCCCCCGCGGTGATGTAGAGTCGGCCGTTCGGGTGGCCGTCACTCGCGCGTTCCCAGATCTCCCGCACGTAGGCGCCCTGCATGTCTTCTTCGTTCTGCATCGAGGGCTTGAAGTTCATCGAGTAGGTGCCGCCAAGGCTGGCGAGCTTGCCCTCGAAGGTGTTGTCACTGCGGATCGACTCGGACGCCACGTAGTCTGCGTTTTTGGGCCACATGGCCTTGATGTCCACCAGACTCCGGTAGCGCATCACGCCAATCCACCGGCAGTCCTCAATGCAGGATGCCATTTGGTCGAACCGGACTTCAAATGGCGACAGCACCTCCGTCTGGATCTCCCCGAGATGGAACGGCTCGATGGACATCTTCGCGGACTTGACCACCGCTTCGAGGTCGATGTTCTCCGTGGTTTCGGGCATGCTCTCCGGCGTCTCTCCCTCGCGGGGGTCCACCAGCGGTCCCGCCTCGGGGTTAAAGAACGCCTTGACCCACCCGGTTCCGCATATGCACGCCCAGTAGGCCCACTCGATGCGCTTGAGCGCCATGTTGTCCTGGCGCTCCTGGGCGGTCACGATCTTCTCGCCCACCTTGGCGGATGAGCGATCCCGGTCCTCCATCGTGGCGGGCGCAACGAGCATCTTCGGTTGGGACTTCACGATCTTCGCCACCCGGCTCTTGACCCAATCGAATATCCGGTTCGATACCAGCCGGACGCGCCACGACGGCTCCTTGGCGACCCGGAACACGTTCATGTTCTTGTCCCACAACAGCCACTGATGCCCGAGGAACATCGCGTAGTTGTAGAACATCTGCGCTTCGTAGGGCACACGCGCGTCGTCCTGGACCTTGATGCGCTCCTCGGCAAGCGCGATGGTCGCGCGGTCCCGGTCTGACGGCTTGTAGCCTTGCTTGGCTTCGGTCGGCATCACACCTTGCTCCCGGTCATCCGGCGCTCGATGATGCGATCACGCACGGAGAGGTTCTTCCCGGCCTGTTTCTTCACTTTTCTTGCAACCGACATGGCAATCGCGATGATCCGCTTGAGGCCGCGCTTCTTCCCCGCAGGCTTTCCGGCATTGGCGGCGTGGAGTTCGCTGATGTTCCCGGATATCGTGCCCTGTGAATAGCCTTGCTTCATCGGCATGGTTCATTCCTCCATTCGGTCTGGATTACGGCCCTCGATCTCGGCTTCCCGCGCACCGGTCATCCTGACCGGCACTTCTTCTTCATCGGATCCGGCGGTTCTGGCGGACACGTAGTCCGAGAGGTCGCGTGCCAATACCTTATCGCTGAGCTTGTCGATCACCGACGCAAGCGCATTGGATAACTGGAGATTGCGCCTTCCCTGCTCGACGAAATGCAGTAGCAGGATCAAGGAGTTTGCGAACATGATCGCCACAGACAGGTAGAGCAATATCCGGTCGTTTGTCATGCCTCGCTCCCCAGCCATTCGTTGACCATCTGCACGCCTTCCTCTGTTCCGAATCCCTCCAGGCGGTCCGCGAGGGCCTGCTGAACCATGGACTTGTCCCGGCGTTTCTTGTCCTCCAGGGGTTCCTCGCCCGTCATGGCGCTGACGAGTTCCGGCGCGAAGATCATCTGCTCCGCATCCGTGATGGTATCGAGGATGTCCCGGTACTTGTACTTGGGGAAATGCACCATCTCGTCACGGAACGCGTCAAATCCCGGGCAGTCCTTCAGAACCCACAGCCGTCCGCGCTCCACGCGGGGCGCGAGTCGGCGGATTCGCATGGTCTTGGAAGGCCCGCCCTGACGGATGATAGGCTCGACGTTCATGTGCAGGCCCCGACGCTGGCCCTCGTTCTTGATGTCGTATTCGTAGACCATCCCGTAACTGGTGTTCTCCATCCCGACCTGCACGGGCGAGTAGCGCTCGAAGGCATCGTAGGCCTTGTTGATGAACTCCATGCCGGTCCCGCGGAACCGGATGACCTCCCGGACAAGCATGACGTCCGGCGGCAGAGCGTAGACGATGGAGATCACGAAGAAGCTCCCCTTCTTGCCCTTGTCCTCCCCGGCGGTGTCCATGGTCATGAAGGGATAGAACTCCATATCGGCGTAGTCGTTCTCCTCGACGATCCGCACGGCATCCCATTTCAGCGAGGCCGTCTCGGAATCCTGCGGGCGATTTCGGTAGAGGCAGTTGAAGATGTACTCGCCGAGGCGGTTTCGGAGATCGGGGATGCTTTCCTTCAGCATGCCCTTGGCGTTGAATTCAAACAGCGAGGAGTCCGGCACGCCGTCCTTCATGTAGGATTTCATGGTGTAACGGAACGGCCAGATCGGGCGTTCTTTCCAACTTGTTGACTTGCACTTCGGGCATTCTTGCGCGTCCATGACCTTGAACCACGTTCCGCACTTGCGGCACTTGGCCTCGCTGATCTCCCGGATGTAGCAGTCGAACTCCGAGTAGCGTTTGCCCTCGTTGTTGCGGATGCTCGCGTGCATATCCGAGTAGTCCCAGCACGTTCCGGTTACAAGTTCCGGCGCACCGGGATCGAGCAACGCCTGGTCCTTGATGAACACGTCTTCCGCCCGTTCCATCTGCTCGGGCGTCTGGGTGTTCTCCTCGTTCACAAGATCGTCGTCGAGCTTGATGGAGAAATGCTTCGACACCACCGATTGCTCCGAGGACGAGATCAGCACGGTGGGTTCCTTGACGGCGTGGTTCTTTCGATTCGGCACCGTCATCTCGTACATGGTGCCAAAGTCGTTCTCGGGATTCTTCGGGCAGAACTCCGGGAACCATTCCCGGAAATGAGAATTGTTGGCGGTGCCCATGAAGTGCGATTTCGCCTCCGATAGGATTTTCGTGACGTTGCCGAGCCGTTGCGACTTGATGAGGATGCGGATCTCGGAGTCGTTTGCGATCAGCACGCACACGAGCGCGATCAGGCACGTGGTCTTGGCGTGCCCGCGGGGAAGGAGAGAGAGCATGAAGCGGTAGTCGGAGAGCATTTCCTTGCGCTCTGCCTTCGACATCTCCGGCCATTTCAACGCCCGGAAAGCGATGCGCTGGAGACGGTTGCAGAAGTCGCCGTGGAGTTCGTCATCGAGTTCGTCGTAGCCGAGTCCGTTCTTGGCCGCCCAGAACAGATCGGTCTTAAATCGCTCGCGGGACACCCGTAGATATTCTTCAAATAACGCCTCATCGCTGAGACGCCCTGTTTCGATTTCAAGGAGGTCGTTTGGCAAAGGAATGACCCCTTCGTAAGCAAGTATAGCCGATGCAGACCATTCTGTCAAGGAAAATAATTGCATCTTGCAATACTGGCGTTGCGTTTTGCACTGTTTTGCGTTTTTTTCCGTCGGTGAATGCAGATTTCTCTTGACATGGATGGGTTTCACGTGGTATGATCCCGGACGTGGAGGATAGACAAACATGGGAACCGTTCGGGTGGTTGGCGCCGGGGGTCTGAAGCTCCGGCGTTCTTTTTGTCTGAAGCCAGATTTTGCCGGGGGCCGGACGGGTCGGGTCCCGCGGGGATTATCCTCCCCCCGTACCGGCCCCAAGGCCCCCGGCATTTTTTTACATGGAGGATACCGTGAAGGATTCAGAGGGGAACCGATGGGATTTCACCCCGCCGGAGCATGAGACGCCCGATAAGTGGTCCACTCAGCGGGAGATATTGCGTGTCGCGATCCTTGGCGTCAAGGGTATCCAGGAACAGATTATCATGCCGTGGGTGGTCGCCAGGGCGTCCGATTGCCCGGCAAGGGCGGATGGCCTCCTGATGGACGGCGTGGCGGCCGGGTTGCTGTTCGCGCACGAGACCATTCACGGCGGGTCAAGGGGAAACTGAGGAGGATAAAGCATGGACTGGTTCAAGCGGAGGAAAAAGGAGATTACCGTAGATCTTTCGGTGATAGACAATGCAAAAAAGGAATTTTGCCACAACTGTTTCCAAAACCTTGTGAGGTTGAATAGAGCTGACCGAGAACAAATGGTAAAAGAAGAGGAAAAAAAGAAGATCGAGAAAATGCGAGATAGCCTTGCCCGTGAAGCGATGATGGAGTTGTTGGCGTACCACATAAAAATGCACGATAACCGTCGTCCTTTTCCAGAGCAACAAAGATATCTCAACCATATCGTAAAGTTATCGTATAGCCTGGCCGACGAGATGATGGCCGAGAAGGCGAAGGCTGACCGACATGGGAGGTAACATGAGCAATCCGTTGTTTATGGCCGGAGCAATCTTCGGGGGCGTCATCGGGGCGGCGTTGTGGTTCTGGGGGTTCTCGGAGGGCAAGAAGCACGAGAAGTTGATCCAACTGTACGCTGAAGTCGCACGCCAGATGAGGCAGGAAAGGCTGAAAAAATGAACTCCAGACTGAAGTGGGAGAAGTTCTGGTACAGCGATTGGCTCTCGGACATGAACCTGCAACGCGCAACGATTGAAGTGCGCGGCGCGTGGATCAATACCCTGTGCGTGATGTGGCATGACGGCACGTTCGAGATCACCGAGAGTTTGGAAGGGTGGGCGCGGGTCTGGGGATGCACTTCTACAACTGCCGAGCGCATTAAATTATCGTTTTCGTCAAATAAAATATGCGATTTTTACGATGACGGTAACGGGAATGTAACGCTCGTATGCAGAAGGTTGAAAAGAGAGGTTAAAGAGCGACAGAACTTGAAGAATCGCGTGCGGGCGTTCAGGTTGAAGGCTGAATGTAACGCTCATGTAACGCCAGATGTAACGGTGGATGTAACGCCGAATGTAACGCCTCATGTAACGCATAGAGGCCTAGAAGCTAAGAGGCTAAGAGGCCCAGAAGAACAAGAAAAGAAGGGTACTGCTCGGAGCGATGGAAAGCCATCCCTCCGAGCCGACGTTCCGCCTGAGCTTGCAGACCTTGAACTTTACGCTGAAGACCAAAAGCTGTGTGACCGGTGGGCAACTCTCCTGCCGGTGTGGGTGAAGGCGTACCCGGGTGTGGACGTGGTAGCAGAAGTCAGGAAGGCGAACGCTTGGGAGGTTGCGAATCCAGAGAAGCGCAAGGTCAACAGACCGAGGTTTCTCACGAACTGGCTTTCACGGGCGCAGGACCGCCCGAAGTTTCAGCCAGCTCCGGCGGTTGAGAAGAGCCAGTATGAGCATATTTACGGCAAGGAGTCGTGATGGAACCCCAAGCGATTGAAGCTGAGCAGGCGTTGTTGGGTGCCATGATGCTGGATGCCGTGGTGTGCGAGCGCGTATTGCGTTTCACCAGGCCAGAGCATTTTTACAGGCCCGCGCACTCGGAGATCTTCCGGGCCATCCGGGACGTCATGACCGGCGGGTCACGAGCGGACGTGGTAACGGTAACAAACACGCTCAGACGGGAAGAAAAGCTCAAGGGAGTGGGTGGTGCCAGCTACGTGATTGAACTGCTTGAGCGCGTGCCGGTAGCGGATCACGGGATGCATTATGCAAGGGTGGTGGCGGAGCAGTTCGAACTTCGGGAGATCCAGCGGGCGGGCACGGACCCAGAGTTGACCGCAGACCCGAAGCGGTTCTACGCCACGGTGGACAAGATCCGGCAGGACGGTTACATGCCCGAGGAAGGCAAGGTCATGAGTGAGCACATCGTGGATGCCATGACCGAGATGGAGACCGTGAGGACGAGCGGGATCGAGATATCCACAGGTTTTCCCCGGCTTGACCAGAAGATCGGCGGGTTGCGCCGTGGGCAACTGTTCACCATCGGGGGCAGGCCGTCAACCGGCAAGACAGCGTTCTGTTGCAACATCGCGCTCGCGGTGGCGAAGCAGGGGAAGAAGGTCGTGTTCATCTGCCTGGAGCAGAATCCCCGGCAGTTGGTGAAACGCATGATCGCCATCCAGCAGGGCATCAATGCGCACCACTTCCTGACCGGGGCGTTGTCGGATGACGAGTGGACGCGAGCGGCGGAATTCGGCTCCCTGGGGTTGGATGACCGGCTGTTCCTGCCTGCCATGGAGCGGGCGGACACGAATCTCATCGAGCGCGAACTCGCACGGCGACGGCCGGACGTGATGATCGTGGACCAGCTCCAACTGCTCAAGCACGGGGCGGGCCAGAACGAACCGATGGAGATCGCCAAGACCGTCCGGGAGCTGAAACTGCTTGGCGTGCATTACGACTGCGCGATGATCCTGTGCTCGCAGATCCGGCTCATCCGGGAACACGAGACAGCCGCGCTTCCGCGCCCCCATATCTGGCAACTCTACGGGTCTGGCGGCATCGAGCAGTTCAGCCAGGTGGTCGGACTCATGTATTGGCCTTGGCACGACGGGAATCCAGACAAGCCCGACTCGCTCCAATACCTCTACGTGGACAAGAACTCCGACGGGCCGGTCGCGGCCCTGGAGATGAGCTTCAACTCCCGGCTCCTGCGGTTCACCGAAATCGAGGAGGGCGCATGAGCCTCTGGCGGAAGTTCCTGCTCTACCGGATCGCCCGCGCGGAAGCCCGCGGGGATTGGGAAACCGTCTACCGGCTCCAGCGGGAATACCAGAAGTCGGTCCTGGAAGAAAGGCCGCGGGCGCGAAGATGGAGTTGAACCGCTTCTATCAAGGCGACGTATTGGAAGTCCTGCGCTCATGGCCGGACGGATTCATCCACATGTGCATGACCTCCCCGCCCTACTGGGGCCTCCGGGACTACGGGACTGCCCGGTGGGAGGGAGGGGATCCGTCCTGCGATCATCGGCAGGGCCGCCCCGGATCGGGCCGGGCCGATGGGGTAGTGGACGAGCGCGGGCAGAGGAACCGCGATGGGGTGGGCGCGATGGGCGGGGACTGTCGGGCATGCGGGGCCCGGCGCATCGATGACCAGATCGGGCTGGAGGACACGCCCGACGCCTACGTTTCCCGGCTCGTCGAGGTATTCCGGGAGGTGCGGCGCGTGCTCCGGGACGATGGGACGCTCTGGCTTAATCTCGGGGATAGTTTCGCGGTAAAAGCGTCAAAGGTTCCTATCGGCCTCAAGCCGAAAGACCTTTGCGGTATCCCGTGGCGCGTAGCGTTCGCCCTCCAGGCCGATGGCTGGTATCTCCGGAGCGATATCATCTGGGCGAAGAACAACCCGATGCCGGAGAGCGTGACGGACAGGCCGACAAAGTCCCACGAGCACCTGTTCCTGCTGGCGAAGTCGCAGAGGTATTTTTACGATGCCGAGGCGATCAAAGAACCATTGGCTGAAGCGACAATCGTTCGTACTAAGGGTAAATGGCATTCGGACGAGTCCAGTGCTATGCGTGCAGTTGGGATGGGTTTTCGACCGGAAAGGTCCGCCGTAAATATCAACCGAGAGCTCGCGGAATCCATAAAGAACGGAAAGGCAACTCGCAACTGCCGGGACGTCTGGACGATAGCAACCCGTTCCTACCGTGAGGCGCACTTTGCGACGTTCCCGCCGGAGCTTTGCCGCCGTCCGATTCTGGCCGGGACGAGCGAAGGCGGGATCGTGCTCGACCCTTTCGCGGGAAGCGGGACGACCTGCATGGTGGCCCGGAACCTACAGCGCAACTGGCTCGGAATTGAACTCAACCCCGAATACATCCTGCTCGCGGAAAAACGCTTGACCCAGAAGGTCTGGTGGGAGAACTGAACTTAAGGAACACAAGCGCGAATCGAGTCCGGGACTGCAACCGCTGATGCCCCAATTCGGGGCGGAAAGGCCACTGGGACGCGAGATCGGGGGTAGGGTAAGGGAAAGAGACGGGTAATGGCAAACACGCGCCATGGAGCAAAAGTTGGGCGAATATCGCGAGGGGACAGTTACCTTCGTTCAAACCCGGAAACTGCCCCAAGGGGGGGGAGGGGATCGGAAACCCGGACCGGAAACCCGGAAACCGGAAGCTACCCCGAAAGCGGAAGGGGCAATCCCATCCGGATAGGCGTTGCATTATGCAATGGTTTGTGCTCAAAGCAGGGCTGGAACAGGCTAGGATTAGGCGTCCGCTACCTCATCCGCCCCTATTCCCACGCTATTCCCGGGCTCTTCCGGAGACGGAACGGACCGGTCGGACCGCGCGCGGCCCTTACCCGAACCCATCCGCGCGAGCTTGATTGCCTCTTTGATATGCCCCCGCGCGGATCCCTTGGGGATTGCAGGGATCCCGCTACCGTTTATCGTCTGCTTGTCGGGCATCTTGTGGCCGATTATTGATAGCACAATCCGCCTTGACTCCAGCGAGACCCGATCCCGTCCAGTCCCTTGGCAAGCTTGCGTTACCAGCTTTCGGAGGATCCAGCTCTCGGCGTCGTAGCAAGCCGACAACGGATCGGATGATAGGATGCGGGTAAGCGCTTGAACGCATGGGAGGTATAAACAACGATTCCCCTTCTCCGTCGCTACTTTACGCCTTTCCGCCTGCTCTTTTCTGCTCTCATTCGGGTTTATCTCGGATTTACCTTCGATATTCCGGATCCACGCTCCCCCTACCCGTTCCCCCCGCCTGACCGCGCGGACAAAATCGAATACCCCCGGATTAGCCGCGAAATAGGGATCCGCGCATATCTCCCTGATCCGGTCTACGAGATCGGCGCGGACGTTGAACCCGAAAACCTCGGACCGATTATCCATGCTCCCCATACCCCAAGAACCCCTTTCTTCCTTAAGGTTTCTTTCCCCGCGCTTTTCAGTAATCCGAAAATCCTACCGAAGGCGTCCAGCGGAAGCATTTCACGCCATATTTTCTTTTAAGGATTCTCATCAAGCTGTGTTGCGTTCTCTTTAATTTTCTTCCAGGCTTCCCCTTAACTTCAACGAGCATCAAATCATCACCACGATAGCAGATAAAATCAGGATAGCCGCGCTTTGTTACTCTCCACCCGTTCTTTTCCGCCGTTTCTGCAAACTCCCTTTCCGCCTTGTTTTTATATTCCTTATCCATGATCCGGATCCTATTCCTGATCCTCTCGCGCGTCAAGCCCTTTTTCCCCCGTACGCTTTCCCTTGTGGTATTTCGGCCTTTTTCCCGCTTGGGGCACAAGATATGCCGTCACGATTTATTGACGTTTTTCTCTCTTTTTCCTTGACTCTGATCCTTATATCTCCTATAATGGAGTTAGGTAGAGATTGAGGTAGAGGAAGAGGCAGAGAAACAGGAGGAAGAAAAAATGGAACGGACGAACGAAACATGCGAGGAGAGGATCCGGAGGAGCTTGTGCGAAGAGGTTGACGTGATCCGGAAACTCTGGGATCTGGAGAAGGCCGGGGACGAAAACGGGGATCCCGATCATGGGACGCTGAACGAGTACGGGCTCTGTTTTGATTACGTCGCGGCGGGGACGTTCAACTTATCCATCCGATTATCCATGCTCCCCGACCCGAAAACCGGTTATTTCCTCTGGCAGCTTTCGACGGGAGGACCTGGAGACGAGTTCCGTTTTTACTGCGATCCGGCCTTCAGCCTCGACCGGGTGGAGTACGTTTTCCTCGACTGGTACGACGGCGCGACGGTCAAGCTGGACGGCGCGGATCTGGATCTCCTCCGGGAGATCTGGGAAAACTACTTCCGGGAGGTCTTGGATCTCGCGGGGATGGTAGCCATGGCCACGAAATAGCAATCCCGGCGTGGGATCTGGAGGATCCCCCTTCGCCGTAGGGTCCGCAAGCCGGATCCTACGGGGAAGAAGGCCGAAAATCTGTAGGGAGGATCAATCATGAATCTTGCGGATAAATACCGTCCTGGAACGCTCGACGGGATCATCGGGCAACCGGAAGCGGTCGAGACAATCCGTACGCTTGCAAACCGGGGACTTGGCGGACGCGCGTACTGGATAAGCGGCAAATCCGGTCATGGTAAAACGACGCTCGCGCGCGTGATTGCGGGAATGATTGCAGATGATCTGTATATCGAAGAGGTTGACGGTGGGAAACTTACCCCCGACCGACTGCGTGATTGGGATTATTCGGCGCATACCTACGCAGGCGGAAAGGGCGGCCGCGCGTTCATTATCAACGAATCTCATGGATTAAGGAAGGATATCATCCGGTCCCTGCTCGTCTTACTGGAGGATATTCCGGAACATGTGGCGTGGATTTTTACAACGACTAGCGAGGCACAAGCGGACCTATTCGATGATAAAGTCGACGCTGGACCGCTACTCTCTCGCTGTATACGGATCCAGCTTGCTATCCGGTCTTGCTCGGACGCATTCGCCGCGCGCGCGCGGGAGATCGCCGAATTGGAGGATCTTCCGGCCAAGGCCGAACCCATAGAAGCCTATAAAAAGCTCCTTCAGAACGTAAAAAACAACTTCAGGGAAGCCTTGCAATACATCGAGGCTGGAAACCTTAAGGGGCCGAAACAGTAAAGGGAGGATACCATGAGCGAGATTCAATCAGTTCTCTTGACCCTTGCCTTACCGATTGCCTATGCCGTACGGCTTGCATGGGTTATCTACAAGGCAAATTCATAGGCTTACAAACCGGGGGAAACCCCAGGAGGAAACGATGGAAATGGAAAAGGTGCGGCGGGCAAACGTGGCGGTGAAAAACTACGCGCTCCACTGCGGCATCAAATCGGTGGAGCGGTGGGCGGTGAGCTGGTTGGCCGGGACGAACAGGACGGAAGGATCGGCGATCGCGGCGAGGTCGGCGGCGATCGCGCGGGCGGAGTGGGCGGCGGAGGAGGAGGCGAGAGCGTCGGCGGCGGAGTGGGCGATCGCGCGGGCGGAGTGGGCGGAGGCGGAGGAGTGGGCGGCGGCGGAGGCGGCGAGGGCGGAGGCGGCGAGGGCGGGACTGTAAACCGGGGGAAACCCCCCAGGAGGATGGGCTTGATCTGCGAGAGAACGTGTAACCGGCTGAACCGGGTGGCGCGGGAACTGGGACTGAACGTGAGAGTGATTACCGCGTACCAGCACAGCCCCCATGCCCGCTGGTACTCAATCGGCACCCAGTCGGAGACTGGCTGGCACCAGTCCGGCGGGGCACAGACCGCCGCGGGCATCGAGGAGGATTTCAGGAGGCGGGCGGCAAACCGGGGATAGCAAACCGGGGGAAACCCCAAAGGAGGATGCGATGGAAAATGAACGGTGTAACGGGTACTCAAATCGGGAAACGTGGGCGGCGAATCTCTGGATTGCGAACGACGAGGGATCCTGCAACTACTGGAACGGCGCGGCGGAGGAGATAGCGGAGGATGCGAAAGACAAGGACGATGCAATCTACACCTTGGAGAAACGGCTCCAGGAGGAGCACGAGGAGGGGATGCCGGAATTGACGAACGGGATCTACTCGGATCTTCTTGCGGGTGCATTGGGACGCGTGAACTGGATGGAGATTGCAGAGGGATTACTTGAGGATTTCAGGAGGCGGGCGGCAAACCGGGGATAGCAAACCGGGGGAGACCACAGGCTGATCAACAGGAGGATAAGAAAATGACGTACACCGATCAGGAACTACAGAACATGGTCCGCGGATGCAGGAAGGAAATCAAGGCTGTTTGCGAAAAACAGAACTTAAAGCTGACAAGGATCAAGGGGTACAATATCCTTCTCGATGGTACGCATGCGACGTTACAAGTCGTATACTATGTATCTCCGGTCCCCTATCCGCAAGCATGCGACACGTACAGACAGTTTTTTCACGTTGCTATCTAACGAGGTAGAGAAACAGGAGGATAAAAAATGGAACGGACGAACGAAACCGACCGGCGGATCGAGGAGAGGAAACATTCCGAGGATTACGCTTGCCCGGCCTGCGGGACCCCGGTCGCGGAATCCGATCCGAGCGTCTGTCGGATGCTCTACGGACGGGATGCCCGGACATGCCGTAGGTGCTACGCGGTCTACGGAGGAAGGATCTCCAGGGCCGCATACCTTCTGGCATGGGGCACGAACGGGAAGATCGATCTCTGCTCCTGCACGCGGGGGGCATCGACACTCCGGTACATCTCCATTACGATCATCGGGGGCAATGTAGCGGAGCTCGTCCAAGGGTGGGCCTGTCCGGACAGGTGGCACAAGATCGGGTAGACCATCAAGGCCGACCTGGTCCGCGGGAGACTTGGCCGGGCAAGCGGAAAAACAACCACCCGATCACGTATCGGATTGCCGCCGATGCCCGACCTACCCCGGAACCGGGGGGCCTTGCGGATAAACCGGGAATCGAAACCGCCCCGCATGGGGCAAGGAGGATGACGTGAAATGCGACCTCTGCGAGACCTGCAAACCGGGGGAGCACATCCGCGCGGAACTCGACCGCATAAGCGCGGACCTCGAACGCGGCCGCTACCCCGCCGTCATCGTGTCGGCATGGCGGATCTGCTACTGCGCGGCCAACGCCAAGGCCATGGCGGACCGGGAGACCGTCCGGGAGGCCCGCGGGGAGGCCGCGGCGCTCTCCTGCGAGATGGCCCTTGCGCGGAAAGGGGGCTGACATGCGCTTCACCATCGCTAGGCTTGCAACCGGGGACTACGTACTCGCCGACCCCCGGACCCGACCGGGCAAACCGACTTTCTCCGTTCTCTCAACCGAGGAATTAAACCGGGCTTTGCGTGAAGCGCAAACCGGGGATCCCGGGTTCACGGTGGAGGTCATGCCGGATGACTTGGAGGATGCTCTCTCTGTATCCCTACCATAATCGTATGCATGGCATGGGGCCGATGTTGGATTTCTCTTGACTTTGTATCACTGGCATGGTATGATGCCCGCAATCGAACAAGGAGGATCACCGTGGTGGACGTAAATCCCGAGACGTTGAGCTTGGTCCGCAATGCCGTTGACTCGCTGGCGTATGCGTTCCTCCGCCGGGACCTCCACGCCATGCGGTGCGCGGCGTTGCGGCTTCTGAACGCGCTGGATAACCTCCGCGAACTTGAGGGCAAACATGAGACTGACACGACCTCATAGCTGGTGGCCGCCGGTAGTCCGGCGCCTGGACCGCTACCGCACCCGCGAGGGGATCCGGCTGGCCGACTTGGCCGGTCAAACCGGGTTGAGCTATCACACGCTCATCAGGATTCTCTACCGCCGGGACTGCGTGCCCGGACGGCAGAGCACGCTGATACTGGGGTATTTCCTGGCGCTGAAGGGGTACTGAGATGAGAGATAAGTCTGGCTGGATAGGGCGATGGGACCGCGGAGACATGCATGTGGTGACGATGGCCTTTGGCGACTCTCGCAAAGCGTGGATTACGTTGGGCCGGAAGTTGAATGCGTCGCCACTGGTTCTTTCCGGGCATCCACGTGGGTGGCCTCCCATGCCGCCGGACACGCGAGATGTCCCCGTATTCGGCGGTATTGCGCGGATAGAATTCTTTCTCGATGGCCGGATAGTAGGAGAGTCGAAGGAGTCATGATATGAGACTCATCTTGCGCCTCGTGGTGATCCGCGAAGAAAAAGATACCGGATCAAATTGGCTTGGAGGCCAGAGTGATCCGGAGTTCTGCTACAAGTCGTGGCCGATAACCGAGCCCGAAGGCGTGCCGTCCAAGGATTTAAGGGAAATCCTCTATGAACGGTTTTTCAATTCTATGGCGATGCCTTTTAGAATTGAGGATGATGCGCGATGAGACTCATCTTGCGCCTTGTTGAGGTTCGCGAGCCAGGGGATTCCGATGACGACTGGGGGGGGTCCCCAAACATGACTGAGTGCGCGTGGGAGGAGTGGAACGTGTTCAAGGACGGTTCCAACGTGCCGTCCGTGGAGACGATTCAGGCGGAAATAGCCAAGTGCATAAAAACGGGAGGATAGCATGTCGGCAACACTGTGGAAATCGTTGCCTGTTTGGTACTGGGTGGTGCTTGGCATAGCAGACATCCTACTTCTCGTCATCATCATATACGCGGCCTACAACCTCATCCATGACTTGAAGGGGGATAGCCGATGACCCAGACCTCGTTGCTTTTCGGGCACGCGCTGGTAAGGCGCACCGACCCCTCCACGTCCCACCGGGCGGCGAACGAGATGGAAAGGACGGGGGCGGTAACGCAACAGGCGTCAATTTGTCTTGCCGAGGTGCGGCGCCACCCCGGCCAGACATCGGCGGAGATCGCCGTTGCCTGCGGGTTGGAGCGGCATATCCCGGCTCGGAGGTTGCCGGGACTCCGGGATGCGGGGAAAGTGGCGAATTACTACCGTGATTCGGAGTGGCAGAACATCGAAGGGAAGCAGGCTCGCGAGCGCTACACGCGGGTGTGCCGGGTGACGGGAAACCGGTCAATGACGTGGTGGCCAACAGGAGGTGCGCGATGACATTTCGCAAATGGCTTGTCAAGAAAGAAGCCTGCCAGGATGGGGTTGATTGGGTGGGGGAGCACGATCTCGCTTGGGTATGGGAGCATTTGGAAAACCCACAGTGGATGCTGTGGCTGGTGGAGCGAAAGGGATGGGCGACGCAGGCGGATTACGTTGCCCTGGCGTGCGAGTTCGCCGAGTCGGTTCTGCATCTGGTTCCCGCTGGAGAGGACAGGCCCCGGCTGGCGATAGAGGCCGCCCGTAGGTGGCTGGCGGATCCCACGGAGCAATCCGGGGCCGCCGGGGCCGCCGCCGGGGCCGCCGCCAGGGCCGCCGGGGCCGCCGCCGGGGCCGCCGGGGCCGCCGCCGGGGCCGCCTACTGGGCCGCCGGGGCCGCCTACTGGGCCGCCGGGGCCGCCGGGGCCGCCGGGGCCGCCTACTGGGCCGCCGGGGCCGCCGCCAGGGCCGCCGTGGCATCTGGGGTCGCACTATGCGCGATGATCCGGGCGAGGATTAAACCGACATTGAAGGAGGACAAGGCATGAACCGTAAATGTGGAGATCTCGCCTGGGTTTCGTCGTTCGGGATGAGGGAGGTAAAAAAAACGTGTCCCGTATGCGACGGCAAGCTCCAGGTGGAGTTGCGCCTGGGCAATGGTGATACGGTAACGATGGATTGTCGATACTGTGCTCCCGGCTACGAATCCCCTCGTGGGTATGTAGAGGAGCGCGAGTATATCAGTAACCCCGAGCTGGTGATGATAACCGGAGTAGAGATAAGCCAGAAAGGAGAAATCGAGACGGTCGAGTACCATTCTATGGCTGGACGCTATCATGATTCGGTTGACGTCTACGACACCGAGGCGGAGGCCATGGATGCCTGCGAGCGCGAAGCGGAGAGGAAAAAGTCAGAGGAGGCTACGCGGGTAGAGTACTTGAAGGAAGACTGTCAGAAATCCTACTCATGGAATGCTGGATACCATATCCGGGAAGCGAAGAAACATCAGGAAAAAGCTGAATACCATAGGGGTAAGGCTGTAATCTGCAAAGCCAGAGCGAAGGAGGACAAGAAATGAATCGGCGTGAAACAATCCTGATCCTGTTCGGGCCAGCAATAACAATCTGGTTGATAACGATGACGCTGTGGTCCATCCGTGTGACAGATCGCATCACCACCGTCGAGGCTGGCGTCCAAGCCTGCGTCAACACCGTGTCGGCGTTGCAGGACGAGGTGCTCAGGCTGGGTCATCAGCAAGTGCCGGACAAGCCCGTCCTTGTGACTGCATATTGTGACAGCGGCACGACGTCCAGCGGTCTCCCTGCGGGGGTGGGGATCGCGGCGGTCTCGCGGGGTTTGTATCCGCGCGGAACCGTGCTCCTGTTATCCGGGGGCGGGGAGGGAGAGAGGATCGTGTACGTCGGGGACACGATCCCGGAGCGGACGGCAAAGCGGTGGGCCGCGCGGGGGGAACCGCGGGTAATTGACATCTACACGCCCGACTGCGCGGCCGCGCGGGAGTGGGGTAAGAAAAGGATGATGGTGTCGGTGGTGGGGAGGAAGCCATGAAAGCTGAAGAAATCTACGCGATCACACCGGATGAGAACGGCTGGCGGAAATTGCCGAACGGCAACTACGTGATCCTGGGCAACGACGTGCGCCTGGGCGACTACGTGAGCCTTGGCGACCGCGTGCGCCTGGGCGACCGCGTGAGCCTTGGCGACGACGTGCGCCTGGGCAACGACGTGAGCCTGGGCGACCGCGTGAGCCTTGGCGACCGCGTGAGCCTGGGCAACGACGTGAGCCTGGGCGACCGCGTGAGCCTTGGCGACCGCGTGAGCCTTGGCAACGACGTGAGCCTGGGCAACGACGTGAGCCTGGGCAACGACGTGAGCCTTGGCGACCGCGTGAGCCTTGGCAACGACGTGCGCCTGGGCAACGACGTGAGCCTGGGCAACGACGTGCGCCTTGGCGATGGCGTGCGCCTGGGCAACGACGTGCGCCTGGGCAACGACGTGCGCCTGGGCGACTACGTGAGCCTTGGCGATGGCGTAACGTCTCTGGCCCTGGCGGAGCAGATCCGGGGATTTTACTCCGGAATGATCCGGGCAACAAAGTGGGTCACAAAAGCACGGATGTCCCCGAACTTCGACGGTGGCACGCCAATTGCGTATCCACGGGGGGCCATTGTCGAGGCAGAGGGCACGGCGGACGACCAGCAGTGCGGGCCGGGCCTGCACGTGCTCCGGCTCGGTTATCGTCCGGAATGGTGCTGGCTGTGCGAGCCGGATCACAAGCTGATCCCGCTGACCGTGGAGTTCGAGGCGGCGGACATCCTGTTCGCGGGTCTGCCGGGGAACGATGCGAAGTGGAGAGTACGGAAGCTGAAGATGGTGGACTAGAGGAGCTGAACAATCCCGACGGTCTTTGCTACTGCATGGATCCTGAGTGCCGGGACTGCAAGATTAGGGCGGAGTGCATGTCACTGAGCAAGGATAAAACACTGGAAGATTCACGGGACGCAATCGCCCAGGTTCTTGCTGAAAAGGGAGGATGCAGATGACGAAGTCCGACTATCTCCGGGCGGCGTACGAGTGCCAGAACGGGAGGATGCCGTGCTGGAAAATTGCCAATAATGATTGCGAGACGTGCCCGATACGGACGAAGTGCAGTGATGTCTATACGGATGCGGAAGCGGATTGGGGTTGGAATCCATATGTTCCATCGTCATTACTCGAAGCCATTGCGCAGGTGCTGGCCGAGAAAGGGGGATGCAGATGAGAGAGATAACAGATCGGGAGTTTGAACATCAAACAGTGCTTTTCCGCGCGGTAGTGGATGAAGGGAAAAAACAGATAGAGAAATGGGGAGTGCAAACCCATACCCCGGCTGAATGGCTCATGTACACTACCGAGGAACTGGGAGAGTTGGCCAACGCAATTTCCGAGGCTGAATACCGTGGTGGATCAGACAGTAAAGTCTATGCGGAGGCAATCCAAGTGGCGACGCTCGCGCTGAAAATCGCGGAGATGTATCTATGACCTCCTCCTTCCGGTTCTACATCCCCTTCTCGGCGCGACCGAAGGCCCGTCCACGGTTCGTGCATGGCCGGACGTGGAGTCCGTCGAAGGCCGAGGAGGAGCGGATCACCGCGATTGCGCGGGAGAAGTTCGGCAAGCGCAAGCCGTTTGCCGGGCCGGTGCGGTTGCAGTTGGAAATCCTGGAGTTGGGCACGTGGGTTATTGTGACAGAACTGCCGCGAGCGTCCACAAGACCGAAGGGCGTGCGCGGGGATTTAACCAACTTGGCGAAGCTGATCGAAGATGCCATGAATCCCCGCAAGGTGCGGGTGGGGAAACGGGTGATAACGACTTGGCCGGGCGTCTACAACGATGACCGGCAGATCGAGCGGTTGGAGGTGGGGTTCTGATGCGACTGCTTGATCTGTTTTCCGGTGCCGGTGGGTGTTCCGTTGGATACCACCGTGCTGGCTTCGAGGTTGTGGGTGTGGATCTGAATCCGCAACCGCGCTATCCGTTTGAGTTTCACCAGGCGGACGCGCTGGGATACCTCCGAGAGCACGGCGCGGAGTTCGATGTCATCCATGCCAGCCCGCCATGCCAGAGGTTTTCGGCGATGGGAAAGCTATGGCCGGAGAGGGAGCATCCAGATTTGCTGACACCATGCCGGGAACTGTTGAAAGCCTCCGGGCGGCCGTACGTGATAGAGAACGTGCCCGGCGCGCCTCTCATCGATCCGATCATGCTGTGTGGTACGATGTTCGGACTGCAAACAAAACACGGATCGCAGTTGCGCAGGCACCGGTTGTTTGAAACAAGCCCGGCACTTGGCGTTCTTACCCCTCCATGCAATCACGCGAAAAACGCATCGGTCATCGGAGTCTATGGGGGAGGCCAACATCCACAGCGACGTAGAATCCCAAACACCATCGGGGTGTATGTACACTCAGGCGGGAGCAGTCAGCGAGATTGTCTGGATTTCAGTTGCTTCACCGTGAATGATCGACGGGATGCGATGGGGATCGATTGGATGACTGGAAACGAATTAAGCCAGGCCATCCCGCCCGCGTACACGGAATGGATCGGGAAAGCACTGTTGGAGGTGGGGTTCTGATGCGAGGCCGAGAAAAGGAGGTTGTCATGGAAAAGCGTGAAGTGTTTACCGGGTTTGCGATTACGGTGGTGGACAAGGGGTTTGTGTACGTTGGCGATGTTGAGTGTGGGACAGACTGGTGCGTGATCCAGAACGCCATGAATCTGAGACGGTGGGGCACAACCAAGGGGTTGGGGGAGCTGGCCTTGTGTGGGCCGAACGAAAACACGGTGATGGATAAGGTGGGGACGATCCGCGTGCCGATGCATGCACTGATCTCTATTATTGATACGGAGAAGGTGAAATGGAACATATAGGCTCCGGCTACGGCTCCGGCTCCGGCTACGGCTCCGGCTACGGCTCCGGCTACGGCTACGGCTACGGCTCCGGCTACGGCTACGGCTACGGCTCCGGCTACGGCTCCGGCTACGGCGACGGCTACGGCTACGGCTACGGCTCCGGCTACGGCTCCGGCTACGGCTCCGGCTACGGCGACGGTGGTTAGTCCATCGTTCCAGTACCGAGCAAGGAGGTGTGAGATGACCTTCCCCGAGAAGTTGGGAATGTGGAATCGGTTCCGGGTAGAGGAATATTATGCCTTCTACAAGTGCGATGAACATCCCGGCATCATCCTGCGTCGTGATTGCTACAATTGCGGCCTCTTTTCTCCAGACGATTTCAACTACTACCAGGAGTTACGGAAGGCGGAAGAATGCCTGCAAGGGCTGGCAAAGAAGGAGGGTAAGTAGATGGCGCTGGTCCGGACCCATAATCGGGTCCCGGAGCAAGCGTGAAACGCCAGGACGTCCAGCATCCGGACGGCTCCGTCTCGATCTCGGACATCGACCGGATTGACGAGGACGGGCACTCGTGGGCGGTGGTCCGGCAAGAGGATCACGTCCGCCCGGAGGAGGCGGAGGTTATCTGGGCCGAATACGTGGAGAACGAAAGGAGGCTGGCCGGGGGGCGACCGGCCCTGCGTTTGATTCAAGGCGGGAAAGCACGAAAGGAGGAGGGATGATGATCACGCCAGAGGATGCAGTTAGGATGGCGGAGATGTTCGAGCGTGGAGAATACGGATGCAGAGGGTTGAATTGTCAGGATTGTCCTGTCTATGGAGGAGGAGCTTGCGATAACACCAAAAATCAAGAGGTGGCCGTCAAGCTCCGCGCATGGGCGGCGGAGGCGAAGCAGTTTCTGGAAGAATTGAAGGAGGCGGAATGAAAGCAATCTACGAACCGAAGGGCCGGGCGCTGGAGTACGCGCCCCTGGCGTGCAACCTTTACACGGGATGTCGGCACGGGTGCCGGTACTGCTACGCGCCCCGAGTACTGCGCCGGGACCGGGCGGAGTTCGGGCGGGACGTCCGGCCGCGGGCGGGTATCCTGCAGGCGCTGTCTCGGGACTGCGCGCGGGCGCGCGCGGGGGCGTATGGGGAGGACAAGAGGGTGTTGTTGTGCTTCACCTGCGATCCCTATCAGAAAGGGGTTGAGGATGTCACGGGGGATGCGTTGCAAATGTTGGGCGAGGCGGGGATGATCCCGGTAATCCTGACGAAAAACCCCAAGCTGGCGTTGAGGTGGGATGCTGATTACCTCTTTAAGTACCGCGCGGAATTTGGGGTGACAATCTCCCTAACCTCCGAATCAGATCGGGAAAAGTGGGAGCCGGGCGCGGTGCCCATCGAAGAACGGTTCGAGGCGTTGCGTGCGGCCAAGGCGTTGGGCCTCTACACGTGGGTGAGCGTAGAGCCGGTGATATACCCGGAGCAGGCTCTGGAGGTAATCCGCAAGTCGGCGGAGATCGGGGTGGACGCGATCAAGGTTGGGAAGCTGAACTACGATGCGGGCATGGAGGCGCAGGTGGACTGGTGGCTATTCGCAAAGCACGTGCGGACGTTCCGTGATGCGTCCGTCCGCCCGGTGATTACCCTCAAGGCGGATCTGGAAAACTATCCAAGCCACAAGTAAGGCTGGAAGTTGGGAACAGGGAAGCTGGCCGAGAAGCAAAGGAGAACAAGATGAGTATCAGCGGTTGGACGATCTACTGGTTGACACGGTTAGGGGGGATTCAAACGTTTCTGTTGACAGCCGGAATTGCTACTTTCATTGGTGGAATCACAGCCTTTATTGGCACGAACGTCGAGAATGCTAATAAATGGATCAGGGTCTCCAAGAAAGTGGCTGTTATCGGGTTCGTCATGATCATCTTGGGCATATTGACACCCACGACCAAGGAGGCCGCCGCGATTATCATAATCCCCAAGCTCGCCAACAGTGAAACCTTGAAGCGTGAGTGCGGAGAAATCTACAACCTCGCCAAAGACTGGCTGACCAACCTCAGCGAGGACAAGAAGGGGAAGTAATTCCAGGAAGCTGGCCGAGAAGCGGATGGCGCAGATGGGAGGCGTAAGATGCTGAGCCTTAATAGCAACTGCGACGATTGCGGGAAGAACATAAGCGATGGTGATTACGTCTATTGCGGTACGTGCCATGCCGACGCTCTACGACGGATCAAGGATTTGGAGGAGTGCGGGCACGTGTTGCAGGGAAAGATCAAGGAGATGGAGGCGGAGATCGCGCGGATGAAGGAGGCGGAAGATGGAGATCGCTCTTAACGTCCGCGGAAAGGGGGAAGAAATGAGAGGTTACTACGCGGTTGGATTGATAAGTCCAAAGACACCTGCTAACGTAGGATCTGCCCTGCGTGCTTGTGATGTTTATGGTGCGGCCTTTTTGGCTCAAACAGGTAATAGATATGGCGATCATGGAACGGATACTTTTAAGAGTTATAAACACATGCCATTTTTCAGAGTAGACGATTTGAAAGAAATAATTCCTAAAGACTGTGTTCCTGTAGCGGTTGAACTTCTGCCAAATGCAAGATCTCTTGTATCATACACCCACCCGGAGAGGGCCTTCTATATTTTTGGCCCAGAAGATGGAACTCTTGGGGAAAAAACAATATCATGGGTTAGAGATGTCGTCTATATCCCAACGAAACGGTGCATGAATTTGGCGGCAACAGTGAATGTCGTTTTATATGATAGATTGGCTAAATCAAAAGATTCCTCTTGACATTCCTTTATAGGCGTGATATAGTATGGCTATGAAAAAAACAAAGAAGAATCCTAGAGAGACCGTGATCATCCTGATCCCGAGAGATTTGAAGTCGCGCATACAGAGGCACGCCAAGGCGGAGACGAAGCGGACGGGCGCGTACGTTTCGATGGCGTCCCTGATCAACCGCGCGGCGTCGGAGTTCATGACTACCATAAGTCGAATCTGAAGGCCAAAAGGAAGCATACATGAAGCGCAAGGAAGGCATCCTGAACATCCAGCGTCCCTCCAGTATCCCGGCAGAGGTCAAGGGATACGTCATTGACCGCTACAAGAAGGCGTTCAACAAGGTAAATCCCGGGATTCGGGTGTTCGGATCGAGCATGAACAAAGAAGGCCGGGTGATAATCAGGATATCGGCGAGCAAGTTCTTTATCTGCGCCGGGTTGCAGGATCCGGCAGTTCGGATGGACGTGATCAAGGCGGGCAAGGCCACTGCGGCGCAACTGCCAAAGTTCATTGGCGAAAAGCCAAAAGGAGGAGGATGATGGGACTCTTGAAGAAGGCGGAGAGTAGCACGGCGTATGCGAAGATCGGGATCTTGGGGTTCCCCGGAAGCGGAAAGACCTGGACGGCGATGGAGATCGCCATCGGGTTGGCGAAGCTGACCCAGGGCAAGCCGGTGGCGTTCATGGACACCGAGACCGGATCGGACTTCATGATCCCCAAGGTCAAGGAGGCTGGTCTGGAACTGCTCACGGTCAAGAGCCGGGCCTTCCAGGACATGATGGCGGTCGTGAAGGAGGCAGAAGCCAGTGCGTCCGTGCTGATCGTGGACTCGATCACGCACGTCTGGCGGGACCTCTGCGACTCCTACTGCAAGAAGCTCGGGCGCTCGCGGTTGCAGTTCCAGGACTGGCAGATCGTCAAGGGCGAATGGGCGCGGTATACCGATGCGTTCGTGAACTCCCGCCTGCATATCATCGTCTGCGGGCGCGCGGGCTTCGAGTACGACTACGACTACAACGAGGATGGGTCGAAAGACCTCATCAAGACCGGCACGAAGATGAAAGTCGAGACGGAGTTCGGGTTCGAGCCGTCCCTGCTTGTAGAAATGGAGCGTGTGACCCAGAACGTGGATGAACTGGAGCGCATCCGTGAGACCCATGACCGCAAGGCCAAGCAGGGCATGAGGGCCAAGGCGGGCGCGATCATCATCAACCGGGCGCACGTGGTCAAGGACCGCACGAATACCATCCAGGGCAAGCAGTTCGACTACCCCACCTTCGCGGACTTCGAGCCGCACCTCCGGGCGTTGAACCTCGGGGGCACCCAGATGGGCGTGGATACCAGCCGGGACAGCACGGGGATGTTCAACATCGAAGGCCGTCCGGAGTGGAAAGAACGCGAAGACCGACGGCAGATCTCGATGGAGAAGGTCGAGGCCACCATGACGAAGGTGTGGCCGTCCAGCAGTTCCGCGGAGAAGCGCATCAAGGTCCGGCTGATCGAGCTGGCCTTCGGGACCCCCTCCTGGAAGGAAGTCCAGAGGCAGAAGTTGGAGGAGCTGGAGGAACGCACGGACAACCTCATGGCGTTCATCAACGGCCTGAGTCCCGAGATTGCAGGGGACCCGGCGGCCGTGGAAAGGGCCTGGGGAGCCTTTAAGCTCTCGCAGGAAGCGCGTGTGAAGGAAGCCAGGGTGGAAGGTCAGTCTACCCCCGAAACCGCGCCTACGGTCAAGGAAACGGCCAAGGCGGGCACCTGCAAGGCCAATCCGACAGTGAATGACGACTCGGCGTGCGCGAAGTGCTGGAAGAAGGATGGGCCGGTGGCGCTCCTGAAGCACCTGCCGACCGACCAGTTGCCGGAGAACCGTGAGGCTTGCAGGGGGATGAACTTCCCGCTGTAGAAGGATGTGAAGGGGATGGGGCGCCTACGGGCGCCCTTTCCTTTTACCCCCGGAAAAAGTAAGGGCGGAGGTTATTTCCGCCCTTTGACGAGTAGTACTGACTACCGCCCTGTTTTTATGTTGCAGGCCATCCAGCCACCCTCGCGCCCTCGCCCATTATGCAGTCCTGGGGAGCGGCGTTGTGGAGGTTCACAGACTTCATGTTGAACAGGTCATGCCCAGCCTGGTGAAATGCCACAGCCACCAGCTCACTGCAAAAGAAACGGCTGGATTCCTGCTTCTTGTTCGGACGGTTGATCCTGTACTGCCAGATCGCCAGCCAGATCCCCCATATCGCCGAGTAGTCGTATTTATACCCGATAGCCTCGACCGCGTTCTGGCAGGCCCGCGCCTTGACCTCCTCCGGGCAGTCCGGCCTCCACGCCATGCAGTAGCGACTCCGGCGCCGTCCCTCGTATGCCTGCACAGACCGGCGCACCACACCCGCCCCGAGGGCCTCGACCATCTCTCCGCCCCCGATGTAGAGCGCGACGTGGCTCCACTCCGACCGGCTCAGACGGCGGATAAGCCAAGGGACGAGGCCCCCCGTATGGGTGCAGATGATGTCGCCCGGAAGCAGTACTCTATCAGGCACGTTTCGTCCTCCGGTACGCGCCCACCACGGCGTCGATCTTCTCCCGCATGACCTCCACTTCCGACTCCGGCAGGGTCTCCCCGAAGGCCCGTTCGTACTCCGCCTTGACGTGCTCCAGTGCGAGCTTGGCCTTGTTCACCTGTATCTTCTGGCCGTTGTTCATCTTCACATGCACGTAGTCCTGCTCCTCCACCCAGTCCACCGCTTCCGCGACAATCCCCGCCACGACCGCGAACTTCTTCGCAATCGCGTCATCCTTCTTGGAGGCAGACCACTTCGCATAGGTCATGAACCCCGCCAAGACGGCGCACACCGAGGTCAGCATCATCACGATGCTCTGGAGCAGTTCCGCGAAGTCCGTTATTGCCTTGCTGACTCCGTGCATTTTACCCCCTGTTCTCGTAGATCCCGTAGAGTTCCGGGTAGCGCTTGTAGTAGTCCTGAAGTTGCGGGAAGTCCCCCCATATTCCCACCACTCCAACCATCATGGATGCCCGCCGGGCCTCCTCAACCTGGATGTGAACGAAGGATGTGGACTTCCCCTGGTATCTCCCGGCGCGGTAGCACCCCACGCCCTTGATGACCCCCTGCTCGTTCCCGACCTTCACGCACAGCACGGCAAACTCCACGGGATCCTCGTATCCGATGCTTGCGGGATTCAGGTCAGCCGCGTTGCCCGTCAGGTGGTGGCTGTCAGATTGCCCGCCAAGGTGCTTGTTGTAGGCGGCGCAACTGAATCCCCTGTTGACCCGTAGTCCATGCGCTTCCCGGCCAGAAAGCAGGAGATCCGATTCTGCCCTCTCGCGGATTAACTCCAGAGAATCCACGAGCTTCGGCGTTACGATGACCGACCCGCCACAGCAGGCGAAGCCATTGTCCACGCCGTGACACTCCAACTCGTAGCCGTAGAAATGCTCGCTCACGCTGAACCCGTTCCGGCAGTTTCTCATTTCGCTACCGCCACCTTCGCCATCATGGACGCCACCGCGGTGATGATCCCACCACCGCCCAACAGACCGGCCAGAACGTAAAGGCAGACTTTGATCCACAGCCAGTGCTCCGACAGAATTCGCGTGTGGGTTTCGATCTCCTTCCGGCCCTCCGCGAGCGCTCCCTCGATGGTCTCCAACTTCTCCCACGCGCGGGCCTGAAACTCCTGCGGCGGCCATTCCCGTGGATCCATGTTACCGGTACTCCCTTACTACTCCGAGTTCGGACTCCTGCTCCTTGATTGCCTTCTCGATATCCCTGCCTTCCTGCGCCAGCCCGCCCTCCCGCACCTTCGACAGCGCGGCACGCAACATCCCGAGGTTCTTGCCTATCTCGATCTCGCGGATGCGCTTCCTCTGCTCGATGTCCACAATGGCGGGCTTTACACCAAGCAACTTCGCCCACTTCTCCGCGGTGTCCAGCTCAATCTTGTGCGGACGGCCAGCCGTCAAGGCCGATGCCGGTAAGGCCCCTGTCTTGACGCCGATCCACGTCATGTAGCCACCCGGATTCAAACGGTCGAGTTCGTTTATCAGGCGGATATTCCGGAGGATGTGCGCGGAACGTTTGCTCATCACGAACGGCCCCACAACGGCTTTCTCGCCCTTGTAACGCTCGATCTGGGTCTTGAAATACAGGTCCTTGTTGATCAACTGCTCCATCGGCTCACGCAAGAACGGTGAAGCGAACGAGGCGATATAGGACGCCATGTTCTCCGGAGAGGAAGCCGCCGCGGCAAGACGCGGCAGGTCTCCAGCCGGAAGCCAGGAACCGATCAGCAGGTACTTCACGCGGTTGCCCTTGCGCGAGTACTGGAAACCCCAGTTCTCGGACACGTACTCGGGCATCAGCTCATCCGGGACTGGACGCTTGCCGGACATGATTTCCTGCCGGGCCTTCTCCAGCCACAGGAACTTGCCGGGATGCTGAACCATCTCGGCGATCTCGAGCGGGACGTTGTTGATATACCAGGTCACGAACGGCACAAAGTGCTGTCGCGCCGTCTTCATGGCGTTCGAGATGTTGTTGTAGTCGAACAGGTACTTCGCCACGTGGTCGGCGGCATCCTCGATGTTCGCACCCTTTGTCCACTGGTCGATGAACAGCGCAAGCCGGGCATTGTTCTCCACCAGAGACCCTGCCTTCTGGCCCCAGGCGATCACCTGACTGCTCCCGGGATCGAGGATCGGCGCTACCGGCACGCCCTTGATCCTGTGCACGAATCCCTTGGGCTTCATCATGTCCATCGCCGTCATTGCCATATCGGAGGCGTACTGACCGGAGTTGTAGACCGAATACCGGCGCACGGCATCGAACGCCTCAAAGCCGTCCATGACCTGCCCGGTCGCCTCGTTCACGTACCGCAAGGCCCGCAGGGCCGTCTTGTCTCCGGTGCGCATCCACTTATTCGCGGCCTTCTGGAGATCCCATGCCTGACCGTATCGGGCGGGGTTTTTGAGACCTCCCAGCCATGACAGCCACACGTTTCCCATCATGTTACGAAGGTGATAGGCCGGGAAGATTCCCAGCGTCCAAGCCTTGAAGCGGCTGTTCAGCCACAGGCTTATCTTCACGAACTCCCGGTATTCACTGCGGTTGATCGATACCGGCATGACGCGGTTCAGTTCCTGGATCACCTCTTCCGGCATGACAAAGGCCGTGAGCTTCTTGGCCTTCGGGTTCAGTTTCGTTATCTCCTTGATGTCCTCGGGATCGAATAGCGTGAACTGCCCGCCATTCTCGATGTCGTGAACCAGCTTGGCGGGTAAGTTCAAGTCCTCCAGATCCGTCCTCACCAGATACGCCATGCACCCGGGATTCTCGGCAACCGCGATGCGGATCGCCGCGTCATCGTTGGCGCTCAGGATCTTCTTGGAGAATCCTCCCTGACGCTCCAGTTGCATGACGGTGTTCTTGAAACGCTGTGCCGCCACGGCCTTCACGCTTCGCTCGCCCCGGACCATGTAGGCCACCAGAGGGTTGGTGATGAAGAACTCCGCCTCCTCAGGCTGGATCTTCATGGCCTTCTCGATGAACGTCTGGTCCTTGAAAATCGCCTTGAACCCCTCGGGAGCCAAATCACCCTTCCGAAGCATCTCGTTGATCGTGAATACGTCGAGATCCGTGAACTTCCTCGACAGGCTGTTTTTGAGGTAGGAGTCCCAGACCTTGCGGTAGACGGGATTCTCCTTGACGGTCGTGATGATCAGCTTCTGCATGTCCGGGTGCAGGATGTGCGGGAAGTAGCTCTCAACCTGGTTCTTGATCAGTCCCAAGGCCTCCTCCTGCTCCCAGAACTTCTTCATGCCAGCGGAGAACAACTCCACCATGCGCTTCGCGTTTGGATCCGCTCCGACAAGGATTTTTTCCATCTTCCTCGTGACGATCCTCTCGGTCTCCTGCTTCACCCACTCGACTGCCGGGACAGCGGATTCTAGCTCTCCGCGGATCTTGCGGATGTCCGCGATGCTGGCTTCCATGCGATTGGCGATTCGGGCGCCGCGCTGGTATCGCACGGCTGGATTGGCAAGCATTTCCCGGATGATGACGGTCTGCTCCTCCGCCGCCGCGTTGACCAGCTTGGCCGCCTCCCCGCGGATCTCCGTCGCCAGTTCGGGCGTCATGCGGTCGCCGATCTTCGCCAGCGTCTCCTGTATCCGGGCCTCAAACTGCGGACTGCGCTCCAGTTCGGTCGCCACCGAATCAATGGAGTTCAGGATTTCACGCCGCAACTGCCTCGCGGACTGCACCTCTGTTTCCGCGAGTTTGCCCATCTGTTTTATGCCTATTGGGCGCGTTTCTTCCCCGATGGCCCGCGCGAGGTTCCCGAGGCCCTGCATGGCGGGATCCGCAATACTCTCCGTGGCAGGCATGTCGAACGCGATCTCCCGGGCCTGCCTCCACAGCTCTCCCGCGGGGCCTGTACGGTCTCCGTTCAATGCCCGGTCCACAAGGTCCCGCTGAACCCCCGGCACTTCGGCACCAGACTCAAGTCGCGCTCGTGCTTGCCGCAGGAAGTCCTCTGTCGCCTCATCCTGGGCCTTGTCCATCGCCAAACGAACCTGTTTCAATCCCAGGATGCGCTTGTCCAGCATCTCGCTGGTCGGCACTCCATGGGTCTGTTGGGCCACGGCATCGAATAACGCCCGGTGCAACGGCAGACCGGCCTTCTTCCCGTACCCGCGCTTGCCCTTCAGGAGGTCCTCGATGATGACCCCGATGTGCTCCTTGCCCTTCAACGCCAACGCTTTGGCAACACCGGGGTCGTGCGGGAGAAAGTCGTCGAGAACCTTGCGCCAACCCTCTCCAACGGTCTGGCCCAGGGCATATCGTAGCTTCTTCAACTCCACCACAACGGTCTTGGCGATCGGCACCATCTCCTTGAAGGTGGCCTTCTGCAATACCTTGGATTCCAGTTCGGTCGCCACTGCGGTGCGGTACTTCTTGTCCAGGAGCTTCACCACGTCGTCGATCTGCGTCTTCGACAACTTTATCCCGGACTTAGCGATCTCCGCCACATCCGACACGACGGCCGCGCTACCGTAGCTCTTTCCGCGCTCCATATGGAGGATCAGGCGGTCGAGTCTGGGGTTCCCGGTCTTGGTGGTGAATAGCCTGCGAGCGAAGTTCCCCATCGCGGTGTGGGATGCCCAAGTGCCCGCAACGCCCAACGCCTTGGCGACCGCCACATCAACCTTGCGGGTCGTTACGGGATGCCCGAACATCGTGATAAGCGCCCACTGGCGCCGCGCCGCGCGTTCGGCCAGCGTAGGCCCCAGGGACAGTTTCTTCTTCGCCGCCATGGCAGTTTCAATCGCAGGCCAGTACTTGCCGCCCTTCAGGGCCTTGACACCACCCTCCAGCTTGCGAGCGCCGGAGAAGATTTTCGATAGCTTCCCGAAGTTCGTCACGCCCGTCCCGACCCATGTGGTCGGGTCTGCCGCGATATCGATCCCCAGCCCGGAAACCGTCTTGGCAATCTGCCCCAACCGGCTGTCAGGGTCCCACCCGGCGGCCGTAAGGATGTCGGTCCCGAGCGTCTTCTCCTGTAGCGTGACACCCTTCCACCAGGCTTCGAACTTCGGGCGATCCACCCGTCCTTCCACGATGTCCTGAATGACCGCGTTGGATCCATACCCGAGCCGGTTCAGGTTGTCGAGAATCTTGGACCACGTGGATGGATTCGGGGTCCCGACCAGCTTTGGCACCTTGGCCATCGGGAGTCCGCGGGTCCCCCGGATGCCCTTTGTGCCCCCAAGCGGTGATATCGTGCTTGACGCCATACTACCTCGTCACGCGGTCAACCTCAAAGAGCGCACGAGCAATCGCCTCTACAATGCCCGGCGAGGAGGCCCTGACCCCATCGCGGATCATGACCTCAACATCTCTTCCCGGGTACTGGTCTGCCAGCATGATCTTCAGGGTCTCGTAGTCGCGGGGTTCCAGCACCTTCTTGAGGTCCCCGCCAGCGGACTTCGCCTTGGACATGATGTCCTTCGCCGCCTGTCCGTATCCGGCGGGGATGCCGGGCGCACCCGGCAAGGCCGCGGGAGATTCGCCCCTGCGGGCGCGTGTCACCTGTTCAGCGAACATGCTTTCCGTGCCCCTGTACGCCTTCTCCATTTCTCCTTTCGGCTGATAGATCTGGTCTGCAATTTCCTTTGCGCGTTGCTCCGGTGTCATGGCCCTCAATCTCGCCTGATACTCCGGCCCGACCTCGCCCACTATCGCTTGCCCAGGAATCGGCTCTGTCGGGGGATGGACGCCAGCCGTGCCGTAACGTAATGCCTCCTCCGCACCGGTTTTCTTGGATTCCGCGGTGGTTTTCGCCACCTTCTCCTCCTCGGCCCCGAGTATTTTCTGGACTCCACCCCAACTCATCATGTAGTTGAACATGGCCGCTTCCGATTCCTGTGGGAACTGACCGTAGAAAGTCCCGCCCGCCACATGAATCCTCACCATCTTTCTGATAATGTCCTCTCCTGCCGCGCGGGTCTTGCCCTTAAGTGGAGACAGGCTCGGATTGGATAATTCCGAAAGGGATGCCTCAACTGCCTTGTCCGCATAGATGGTCTGTTGCAGAGTCAAGGCGAGTCTGTTCTTGCTCTCCTGTTCTTGCTCTCCTTTGGTCTTTTCCGAGGCGGCCTTGGCAATCCGCAAGCGTTCCTCCTCGATTCCCCTACGCCATGCGTCCTGCCCCTTCTGGTACTCGAATTGCTCCCCGTAGCGTTTCTCCCCCGCCTGTTCCTGCTCCGCGCGGTGCCTGCGCTCCGACTGCCGCATCATCTCATCCGTGAGCGCGCGCCGGAACTCTCCCAGACCAGCCGAACTCGGGAAGTCCTTGTAGGTGTAGCCAGCCATTATTCCCCGCCCCCTTTCTCCGCACGTCTACGGATGATCTCCTCGTAACTCGGGGACTCACCATCGGTAACGCCCGCGGCGGCTTGCCGTGGTGTCCCAAACAGGCTCCCGTACTCCGACCCGCCAGCCAGCATGGTGGCCCCCAGACCCGCTATTTCCGATCCGAAGGTGGTGGGGCCGATCATGCTCGCCCGGCCCATCTTGATGTCCGCGAGATTCTTGGCTATCCGCGCGCGGATGTCCGCCTCGGCCTCCAGCCGGGTCCGGGCCTCCTCGGTTCCAAGCCGCCTCTCGGCAGATGCCGCGGCGCCTGACCGCCCAAGCCCGCGGGCCGCGTAGGCGCCCTGCTGACGCTCCTCCAGACCCCGGTACATCGTGCCCAGACGGCTCTCCGCGCCCTGCACAAGCGTGGGTAGCAGGGTCTCATACTGTTGCTCCGCTTCCCCGTAAAGCCTCTCGCGCTCGCGCTTGGCTGAAGCCTCCGCGAACCCCTGATAGATCATCCCGCCCACCGCGGAGAGCAAGTAGATTTCCGCGCCTGTCATGTTCCCCTCCTCATGTGGGCCACTGCGTTTGCTTCACGTTCCTGACCCACAGTTCGCACTTTGCCGTCTTGGTATTGTAGAGCAAGTAACACCCCGGCCCTATCGGAATCTTGCCCGGCGCTACTCCGGGCGTCTTCCTGTCCAGTTCGTCCAACTTATCCGCCTTCTCGGGAACCAGCAGCGTCCGGTATTCCTGCACGTCTTCCATCACCGTCTCCTGCCAAACGTGTAGTCAATGTCCACGCCGTTCACGTCCACGGGCAGACCGGATGCCTTCATGCCAATGCGGAACCGATGGTGGTTCCCGCGCTTGCTGTTCGTGATGCCGATCCGCACGAGCTTCTGCGCGATCAAGTCCACCTTGTAGGTCGCGAAGGCCGATGATGAGAAGTCAACGTAGTGATCCACATAGAGCACGCCCCCGTAGGTGCTCACCGTCGGATTCAGATGCAGGTACACCCACATGACGCGCTTGCTGTGCGTCGGCATCCCCATGGCGAACCACGGGGTATCGAAGTAGAAGTCCAGAGGCGCTACGAAATACCGGTCGCCGTCCACGATGGCGGCCGTCCAGTTTGAACTCACCGTGAACTCGGTGGCAGTATTGGACAGCACCGTCCTGTTTTCCACGTTGCCGTTGGCGTGGACGACCATGATCGGCAATCCCGCGCAACTGTTCACCGTCATCGACTGGCCGAGATCCTTCAAGCTGTTCGCCTGATGGCTTCCCGCTCCGGCGTTTGCTGTGCCGCTGTTCTGCAATTCCGGGCTTCCCGCCGAATCGCCATGGCCATCCAGCATGACGTGGCCCGTGTAGTCGCCAGAATACACGTCGCCATTCGTGTCCTTCCGCCACAACGCCGATACCGAACGGGATCGGGTCAGAAACGCAATGCTCCCGGAGGATAGGTCAATGACGATCAACGCCGTGTTGGTCCCCGCTGGCCCGGTCGCGAACCACACCTCGGCCTTCGGTTCCGCCCACACGCCCACGATCCGGTCGGTGTAGCTGGCGTTCACGTACGTCTGCAAGGTCGGCTCGATCATCGTGCGCCCGATCTCCCGCACGGTGGTGCCCCAGACGTGGAACAACCCGTTCTGCCCGAGCAGGAACACACCCTTATCGGTCTTGACGATCCCGCCCTGACCGCCAACCCCGGCCCTGTCATGGAGTCGGCTGATCGAGAAGTCCGTTTCGATGTCGCTGAGGTAACTCCCCTGCGCCAGATACATGCCGTTGTTACAGCACGCGAAGATCACGTCCTGGTGCTCGAATGCCCCGGTGATCTCGTCATTCTCCCCGACATTGAACTCCAGGTAGTTTGAATCGGCGGGATAGTAGTCCATCGCGCCGGGGTCGGTGATGCTGTAGGGCTTCGACAGGAACAGCCAACTCGGATGCTCCTCGTCCACCGTCACGCCCGATATGTCCCCGGCCCGGTAGAGACACCGGCCCCCGGCGTAGATGATCCCTTCCTTGTAGACCACGAACCGCGTCCTCGGGGGAATGTCGTGGTCGGTAGGGGCGATTCGGGTTACGTCCACGGCGTCGTTCTCGTCTTTGTCGAAGGTGTACCCTGAAATGTGATTGTCCAGCTCTTCAACGAACTGGAAAGCTCCGTACCCGGCACCGGAGTTGTAGGCACGGTAAAGATTCCGCTTTTTTACCAGAGGATCCGTTACGCTCAGCGGAATGTTGTCTAGGTATACTGTGTGATTCGTCGAGTCGGTTGTTACCTCGGTGGTTTCCGGCCCGGCGTTTGATTCCACTCCGTTCAGGGGATCGCTGAAGGTGACAAGGAACTTCCATGTGCCATTCGGCAATGTTCCCGAAACATCTACGTTAGCCAGAATATCTGTCGCGGGAGGCTTGATCCCGACAAGATGCAGGATATCGTTCTGGAACCTGCGATTCTGATTCACCCCGTCAGAAAAATAGAAAGCGTTTGGAGCGTTTGCGAACACCGGGATCAATCCATCCTCGTAGAGCAACGAGTAGTAAAATGGTTCCGCGTACCCTAGATTGGTCGCCACCATCCCAACGTCGATGAGGCGGTAGAGCTTGTATCCGAGCATGATACCGTTGCTGGCCGTCTCGGCGATGGCGAAGATAACGTACTCGTCTTCGGATCCCTCGGGCCGGAAGAAGTTCCCGCCTATCGTGCGGATCGTGGATGTCGCCCTGGTGTATAGTCCTGAAATAGTTCCGCTGTTTCCCTTGAACGAATAGTCGTTCCCGTCAGTCCGGTAACTACCCGAGATATACTGCTCCCCTCCGTCAAAGTTTATATACCCCACCAGTCCGGTTCTGCGATTGTAAGGAAGCTTCCTTCCAAGATTTGCTACCGTCTCGGCATCGCTACGGCTTGCTCCCTTCCACGCTCTTAACTCATCCACAACGGCGTCTAGCCATCGGGTCGCACCGGCAAGGGCAAAGAATACCAGCGTGTTTACAAGTCCAGGTTCATTCGCGGTTGCCGCTATCGTGGCAGATGTCGTTACCGCGTCCTCCCCTTCCTCGATAATGGTGCATTTCAAGGAAGTGCCGTTACGCTTGAACGACCAGTGGAATGTTTTTCCTGGGACAATTCTCACGCCCCCGGCCAGCGAGACTGCCGAGAAGGTTGGCGAATTGTTCAGGTTGAACCGAATCGTCAACAGTTTCGTCGCGTAGTCTATATATATCTTGTGTTCGTACCCGTGGGAAGACGGTCTCTCGCGGATGACCTGATCGACGCCGGAATCGTAGTCGTTTAGATTTATCGATCCCTCGAACTCCCAGTCGGTCGTTATGGAATATCTTGAATCGTTCGCGCCATATTCAAACCACGTTGTCCCCAACGTATCGGCGGCGCGAACACCTCCCTTTACGAGGCTGTCGGCCTCCCGAAGGTTGAGCACGCCATGTTCTCCGGCCATATAATTATTGATGGATTCATCCGCGATTGTAGTGCCGGTCGATTCGTTCAGGGGCGCGTAGTGGATCAGGTCTCCACCCGATCTGGATATTTCGTCTGGGTCGAGCGCAACATTGGCATACAGCGCAATCTGTTCCGCCGTCCTGATCGTGTTCCAATACCTTGCTTCTTTTACGTAGATCGGATCCACGTTGCTGTCAAAACCGACATGGAGAGTCGTCTCGCTGTTTTTCATGCTGTCGTGTCCTTCCGTTGTACTCGCAACGTCCAGGACTGCCGACTCTCCCTTCCGGGTTATATAGAACTTGCACCCGGTCGCGATGTCAACCTCCCAAGAAACAGCGATATGATACTGGTGTGCGGAATCGATTGCGCGAACCGAGTAGTAGTCGCAGTTGGTTCCTCCGACGGTACTGTTTCTCAGGCGAAAATGGATAATTCCAGAAGCGAGATAGCTGATCGCGATGATTGGATACCCGGTCCCTTCGGAATTGTTGAGCCAGTACATCCGTCCACCCTCGTCTCCCATTTTCGGGATCATCACGGTAATCTCTACCGTGAAGCGCGGATTTTCTCCGTACCTACTCAGGTTCGGGAATGATATGCTCGATCCTTCATCCAGCAGAAGCGAGTACTGATTCGGGGGTGTCAAAAACTGCCTCTGCCAGCCATCCACCGTGGACAGCGCTCCGCGGCGATTCATCTTCGCCATGTCCACACCGATGAGACTCCCCGGCCCCACCATATCGGGCGCGGCCTTGGTGTTCAGGCCATCAATGTTGCGGAACAGCGATAACCGCTGTGTCCGGCTATAATCGGAGAGCGGTGGCATCTTACATGTAGTCCTTCACGAACTCCGGCTCGCTGTCCTGCCCGTAGGTCGCCAGCAGGCCCTCCACGGAGTCCTTGTAGAGCGTGCGGAACCGCACGGCCTGATCCTCGTCCTTCGCGAGCGCGTTGACGGTCGCTCGCAAGATGATGAGTTCATGGTACTCCTCGGGTATCTTGCACACGATCTCGTAGTCCGATGTGGTGTCCGGGGTGGAACCCTGCGCCCACCCGGAGGAGTCGAGCGTGATCGTGCGGGTCGAACCCACGTAGTCCGAGATCATCGCGCGGTCGCCATCGACACCCGCCCCGCCCGTCAGGACGATCTCTGAGCCGTTGTAGTAGTCGTTCTCCTGGCTGGCTGTGGTATCCAGAGTTGTTGCGCTCTGCATCTCCCCGCTGTGCATGACCGGCAACCGTTCCTGGTAGTGCACCGTCACAGCATTCGCCAGCGAGGAGTCCGCAACCGGCAAGATCCCGATATACCGGCCCCGGAGGTAGTACGACAGCACGCCAAAGTCATCGTAGGTGGAGCGATGCATCTCCACCGCCTTCTGCATCTTCTCCGTCACGCCCCCGTTGGTGTATTCCACGAACGCCACGGAACCGCACCGCGGAGGGAGCTTGTAAAGCTCCTGCCCGGCCACGAGCGAGAACGTGTGGGTCGCGCGGAACATCTGGTTATCGATGGTCATGATCAGCCGCGCCAGCCAGTCCTGAGCGCGGTTCAGGTGCCCTTGCAGTTCCGTGTCGAGCCAGTTGCCCTCCACGGATTCCCCGATGTTCTGCCGCAAGGCCGTCAGCATCTCCGATGGTAGCATTAGAATCCCATCCCCATGAGGTTGATCCCCACCAACGCCTTTGCGTAGTAGACCGTCCAGTAATCCACCCTGAACGTCCCGCTTCCCGCACCATCGTCCAGTTTTCCAAGATAGATGTAGTGGTCTTTGGTGGTGTCCCGGCAAGAGGTTTCCGCAATGGAAGCAGACGGTCCCAACGCAACACCCGAGGCATTTTTTGCCCCGAACGTGAATGTCGCGCCGTCGTATTCTATCCAGATCGTGTACCAGTTATTACCCGGGACGGATCCCCATTGTGCGGATGATGCCTGCCAGGCCCCGGCAGAGGTGAAGAAAAAATCATCTCCTGCGCCATTGATGTAAATCAACTTCACGAACCCGGCATCACCGGATCCCGCGAAGTCAATGCAGATTTTGGAATCCCCGTCATACTCGTCCGTTGTGTCGGCGTAGAAGTCAAAGTCAGAACTCACGACGGTCATGCCGTATCGCGTTGCACCCGTAACGGGATATACCTTGGCTTCCGCATACCACTTGTCCCCAACTGCAAGAAGTGGTGTGTATAGTAGAGGCGCATCCCCTGTCCCATACTTCATGTATAACTTGTCGTCCATCCTGACTGCCGATCCAGTGTCTATGCCGAATGTCGCCCAGCCGTTTACATGTCCATTGGCGTACGCCTTGAACATGTGGATCGACGAGACGGTCATGTTCGTGAACGTCAGGGCGTCCGTGCATTCATGCCCCAAGACGTAGTAGTCCCGGCTGGTAGCGTCATTCACGGATGCCTGCGCTATCGTGGCGGGAGAACCGGTGAAATCCACACACGCGGCATCCCGAAACCCCATGATGTAGTTCGTGCCGTCGTTTTGAATGTAGACACAGTACGGCGTTGCCGCCGTCCAGGTTCCCATGCGGTCTGTCGCGGTAGTGGTCCACGCCATCGTGGAACCCTTCCAGTAGTGCCATGCCGCATCGGTGCCGTAGTACTGGCAGGAAACCGTGCCATCTGCCATGAAATACAGATCGATTTTCTGGTCTGCGACACTGGCCGCCGCTGGCGTTCGCATATCCCAGTCAACCGAATGCACGCTCAGCACACGCCCGCCGGAGGCCCCCACGGAAGCAACGGAAATGATACCCCCCAACATGCACGGCGTGTTGTAGGACTGCGAATCCGTTGTCCTGAAGTAGGCAACATTCGTGCTGGTCTGCGTGATCGTGTATGCAGAAACGCTTTCCACGATGGACGCCGTGCCGCCTATCTCGGCGGTCAGGACCCGGTTCTTCGTCCCGCCATCCGTGTAGGTCTTCACGCGGTTGGGAGCAATCAGGAACTCGTTTCCCGTTGCACCGAACTCCAGCTTGTTCGCCTTCGTCAGCGACTTCAAGGTGTAGATAACCGTCAGGGTCGGACGGTTCGCCGTTGTGGCGGTGTTCGCCATCGAGATGGTCTTGGTGCGGTCATTCGTCTCTCCGTCCGGATTGACAATTATCCAGCCGTAGTTGTTGGCGTTTACCCCGCCTGCCATGTAACGCAAAAAAGAGGCAGTCACGTCTATGCTGAATGTTCCCACGCCCGTTATCGCGACAGAACCCACGGCAGTCAGCTTTCTGTCTGAAGTCGAATCCTGGTCGGCAGAATCGCTGGTGGCGCTACACCCGGCGGTGTTCCACGCGCGATAAGAATGGTTGACGTTGTTATACGTAGTTTCACCGGTTGCCGCCGCGCCGTTGCTGGTTCCCGCCACCCAGTTCTGTAGCGGTTCATAGGCGTAGATGACGTAGTCATCGGCAGACGATTCAGCCGTGCAGGTGAGACCCAAAATCGCGGAAGTGATGGTTACGTTCTCGAAAAAGCCCTTGTTGAACCGGATTAAAATCCTGATGTTTGTAGCCCCGCCAGCATCACCCAAGAGAGCGGTTGCCGCAGTGCCGTAGTTCTTGTCGGCGTGTAATGACCCCCGCATGTAGTTGTCCTCACACCCCGTGTAGGTCGCGGCTGGCGTGACGCCCTGCTGAAGAATGACCGTCGGGTCGAGGATGATGTTCCCCGCGGGAAGCGCCATCAGGTCGGCATACTTCACACCCGTGAGGATGTAGTTCTTCAGTCCCTTGCGGACGAGCTTGTGCCGCACCCGGATGGTCGTATCGGGTGCGTTCACGGAATACGCTTCCGTCATGGGGAACGATTCCAGGATGTTGCCGTCCGTGTCCTTGAATCCGATCTCGTACCCTTCGCTGTCGTTTATCGTGCCGGTCGTGGTGGTGCGATTGACTTCCCCCCAATCCGCCTCGAACACGATGGTGAAATAATCACCAGCCGGGTTTGCGGGTGGATTCGAGGCAAGCCAAGACCTCGCGGCCGCCTTGATCAGGAAGTTCTCTTTATAGTGTCCTCCATCGACAATCCCGATCTGGTCAATGGCGGGGAAGTAGTTCTCCCACACGATTGCGCAATTTTCAACTGTGGGGGTGGGCGAGTTCGCCGCCGTCAGGGGCACGAAATCCGCTACACCGGGCGTGAAATACCCCACCCGGACGGCCTGAAACTGGTATCGGGATCCCTGATTCCAGATCGACACCGTGCCGTTGCGCTTGAACCCGATTCGGTAGGGCGCACGCTTGACCCCGTAGTCCCACCCGGAGATCGGCGAAGGCTGGATGACGGTATTTGTTCTCTGCCAGGCCGATGTGCCGTCTTCCGCCACGGCCAGGTAGTTCTGGCTGTTCTGAATCGTGCGCGTGACGGTCTTGCCGCCCGGATTGACCCGGTCGGTGGCGTTGGCGTCAACGTAGACCACGCCTTCCGGGGGCGGCACGATTACATCATAGATCCCCCCGGAATCGGATTGGAACACCACCCCGAGGATGACACCGACCGCCACGAGCGTGGCGCCCGAGATTTGCTTCCAGTAGCGTTTCACGTGAAACCCCCACCCGGAGGGCATCCACCCGCCGGAATCGCGTCCTGCCCCTGTTTCCGCCCCGATTCGGCCCTATTCCAAGCCCTTACGGGATCTCTCGATAGCGCATCCACACCGAGTAGTGCGCCGTGTTCGGCTGAATGACCCAGAAGGTTGCTCCGGCTGGCAGGGCGATGTAGGGTTCGCACACGATCCCGCCCCGTTCGGCCACATAGATGGTCGGCAGAGTCAGGACACTGGTTGTCGCGCCCGATGAGAAGTAAAGGTTCACCTCGGCATCCGCCGAAGCGATGATCTTCTCGATCACGAGCTTCTTCGAGGTCGTGGAGGGCCTGGCCATCACGGTCCCGGTCGTGGCGGCGGCAAGCGACTTCAGAACGAAGTTCGCGCCGTAGTTCCCCCACTGGTCCGCGCCCATGCGGTTGTTGTAGTACTGATTCGAGAGCTGGGCAAATGCGGTGTCAGCCGTATGCCACAGCACCGGGATCAGGAGGAAAACAAGCACGAACCAGAAGGCCGGGTGTTTCAAAAACCGTCTCACGTTTCTCATGCTGTCGCTCCCAAGTCCACGAACTTCTTTTCGTGGACCCTATCCCAGAGGGTTTTGGAACCCTCAAGGTTGAGTTCATCCATCTTCTTTTCCTGGTTCTCCTTGACCTTCTCGTTTGCAAGGTCAATGCGGCGTTCGATCTCGTATCCCGGCCGTCTCAGTCGCCAGGCATCGCAGTACCGCAGTTCCCGGATCGTGCGCTCATCCAGAGGCCGGTAGGAACCGTCGTCGTTCTTCACCACCATGATCTCCGCGAACCTGTCCTTCAGGTATCCCACCTTGGTCCCGTCTTCGCATACCGCATGCCCGGTATCACGCACACGGCGGTAGATAACCCATCGCTGGAGGCTCGCGCTCCAGCGAGCCTCCAGCTTGGGGTCAATCTCCCGCATAAGCCTGACGAAATGCCGGTCCGGCTTATACACAGCCATGTCAGTACTCCTAGGTCTTCGGGTCGTAGAGAGCGCCGCCCGCCTCGTTACCGAGGTAGTTGTTGATCCACATCTCTGGATGGATGTCGTCCGTGCCCTTCGCACCGTGGATGAGATTGTCGTGGATCACCCCGATGCCGGTGTGGGACTCCACACCCAGAGCCGTGAAGAACGGCTCATTGGACGCATTGGTGTTGCCGGTCACGATGTTGTGGTCGATCTCGAAGTACCCGTACATCTCGACATCCGCGCCCGGATCGCCCGTGGCGAAGCCGGTCGTCGCGGCCGCGAGGTTCGCATAGCACTCGCTGATGCGCGCGAACGGCGCGTTGATCTGCGCCGCATAGCCCTTACAGCCCTCAAACTGACAACCCCGCACAACGGTATGGGACCCCCTGGTGGCCGCCGCCGTGGCGTCTCCGATCCTCACGCCGATGCTACTGGCCGCGCTACCTGTCATGGCGAACCGACAGTTGTAGATGAGGATGTTGTCGCTGACGGACGTGTCCGCGATATCGATGGCGTTCACGCAGTCGTTCCCCGGAGTGAATTTCAGACCCGATACCACGATGTCGTTGGCATCGATCTGAATCAGATCCGTGGCGGAACTCGCCGCATCGGTAGTGGTGATGTAGACGTTCTGGCTTCCTGCCGCTGGCTGGTCCAGCGCCATGAGCTTCACGTTGTCCTTCGTCATGGTGAGCGGAACCGTGATGGCATAACTGGCCGGAGCCACCAGAACCACATCGCCGCGATCCGTCACGCAGGCGTTCAGCGCGAGCTGAATCGTTGCGAAAGTCGAATCGGACGGGAAGTTCTGCGCTCGGGAGGCCAGTGCGTTCACGTAGAACGTCTTGCCACCCCCGAACCCGCCGGATCCACCCATGATCTTCGATGGCAGGATGTTCGCGCTGGACGATATGTTGCGGTCGAAAATCAGCGCGAAGGCGCTATCCGCAACCGGCCACAAGGTCGGAACCAACAGACACGCAAGCCCGATCCAGAAGATCGGACTCCTGAAAACCTTCCTCTTGTTGAGACTCATGATCTCCCCTTCCTGTTTGTCCCCCTCGGGGGAGGGAGGCCGTTAAGCTCTCCCTCCCCCTACGGGATCTTTGCGTTCAACCGCCCTGGTTGAACTATACCTCGGTCTCGTCGATGTCCTTGATGACGGTGTTGCGGCTCGGGTTCGAACAGCCAATCTCCATGTAGGCCTCCATGACCGCCGTGAAGCTCGCATACCCGCTGTTCCACTTCAGGATGCCCGTGCCCTCATCGAGCCAGCCCCAGTCGGCCATGACGTAGCGGTTCAGCGTGGACTCGTCCACAAAGTACATGTGTCCCTTGTAGCAGTCCGGGTCGGCCATGATGGGGATCTCGTGGCTGTGGCTGTACGCCACGCCAGTATGCCCACCGTCCAGCTTGAGATCCTTGACGAACCGCCGATCCGCGATCAGCAGATTCGTGTAGTTCCTGCGAATGGCCGGGGTCGTGACGATGATCGACACGTGCCCGCCGTTCTCCAGCTCCGCCTTGTCACACGCCTGATCCATGAGACGCAACGAAATCGCCCGGTCGGTTCCCCCGGTTCCCAGGGGGTTATCGAACACGTACGACTGCCACTCGGGGTAGCTCATGCGGTCGATTCCCTGCAAGTCTCCGCCTGCGGGATCCGCGTTGTTGATGATTCCCTTGATGCCCATCATCTCCACACCCAGCGCACCCGCCCGGAAGATGCCTTCCAGCACGGTGCAGGAGACGGCCGCGGGGACCACGAACGTGTTGCCGCTCGCGCTACGAGCCGACACCAGCGCCGCGCTCCCGTTGGTGACAATCGCGCCCGTGGTGAGCGTGCGGATGTCCACCAGCATGCCGTTGCGGATCCACTTCACGCCCGGAAACGTCGCCAGGTTGATCGTGGTGGAACCGGAGGTCGTGCCCCCGAGCGAGAGCATGCCGTAACCATCGCCGAGCAGGATGCGGTTCATGTCCCGCGCGATCCCGTTCTTGAGGTTGCGGACGAGCGTGTCCAGGCCCTTTGCGAAGGCGCCCTTATCGCTCCGGCTGGCCTTGATGGTCGGAGAGTCGATCCGCAGGACACCGTAGCATCCACGGATCGGCGTCTTGGACTGCGTCCACTTGGGCACTCCCGCCACAGGCAAGGCCGGTTCGGTCGCGATTGACCGGAACGCGAACCCTTCGTTGTCCGCATACTCCACCGGGATGATGGCCTGCTTGCCAACGAAATCGATGTCCTCGACGTTCTTCTTGATGCGGTCCATGAAGTAGTGACAGTGGTTGACCGCTTCCGCGATCCCCACTTCGTACACGTCCTTCAGGACGTTCGAATAGGCTGTCAAATCCAACGGTACGTCTGCCATGACGAACTCCCTGGCCTGACTTCAGCGATTAACTCCTGCTCGGCGCCATGCGGTCCCGAGCCATCTTGAGCAAATCCCCGTTGTCCAGGCTGTTTCTGTCGATCTGCCTCGCAGGCGTCGAAGGGACCTTCCCTCCACCCCCGCCCGGACGAGGCACCCTCTGACCGGTCTTCTCGGCGAGGTATTGCTCCACGGCGGCGTCCTTCGTGGCCTTCAGGGTTTCCGCGACTTCCTTGACGGCATCCCTCACGGACATGCGTTTGGCCAGCACGAGAGAGTCAATGAGAAAGTCCGGATTGACCTTGATGGTCGGATCCGCGAATATCTCGTGCTCCTTCTTCGCGCTGGACACCTCGGTGTCGTACCGCCGCATGGCCGATTCCCGTTCCTGCTGGTCCTTCCAGTTTTTCAGTTCGGAGAGTTCCTTGGTCTGCCCTTCCATCAGTTTCCTGACGGCCGGATTGACCTTCTGCCCGTCATCATCGTCGGAACCTTCATTGCCGCCACCCAAGAGAGCATCGCGCAGGTTGGCCGCTCCGGCTCCCGCCTCTGCCCCCCCAGCCGCAGACTCCAGCCGAATCAGGGATTCGAGTTGCTTCTCCACGCCGGTCTTGACGGCGGATTCGAACTCCACCTCGCGTAGAGCAAGAGATTCCCGTTCGGTTTTAAGAGCCGTCGTCTTCCGGGTGTAGTCCGCCTGACGGAGGTAGCCGTTGACCAGCTCTTTTTCCGTCACCGGGACTTCCTTGCCGTCCACTACCACCACAACCGTCTTCTCGGACGGAGTCCCATCAGGGGTATTCCCGCCATCGGGAGTCCCGTCTTGGGGTTTTCCATCGTTCAAGCTCATCACTCTCTCCTTGTTTTCGCACTCCCCCGCAGGGGTTGGTGCCTGGGTTAAACCACCCTGTACCACAGCGAGTCAATCATGCACCCGCTCAAGAGCTTCAGCGGTTTCCCGCACTTCACGCACTTCAGGTTCTCGATGAGGTTGTCAGGGATCCTGTAACCCGGATCCGCTTTCTCCACGGCATACAGACCCGCCTTCCCGCAGGCCTCGCACCGATAGGCCCAGCTGGTGCCCTCGATCTTGTCCGTGTCGAGCACGCCCTCGCGGAGCCGGGACTTCTCAAGTTCCGAGGGCATCGGGACCTTAACGTCTTCCACCGGTTCTTGGCGTTCTACGTGGTTCCGGCTCGCCGGTTCCTTCAACGCCTGCTTCTTGTGGCGCTTTCCCATTTCCGCCTCCTTGTGCGTTCTGCATGGCAAGTTGAGCTTCTATCATCATCTTCGAGTAGACCAGCCGGTGATCCTCCGCATGGCGGTCCACGATATACCGACCGTCCTGACTCATGTTCCGGTACTCATCCGTCATGCGGAACTTGTTGACCACCGCGATATGCACTTCGTGGTTGTGGAAGTCCAGAACCTGAACTTCCTCTCCGGCCTGCATGCGGCGGTTCTCGTTTTTCGCATACGTGTACTCGCCCTGCTTCTCCGCGTAGAGTTCTTCGGTCGAGCCAAGCTCCAACACCCGGAACAGCAACTCCCGGTCACGCTCGGGATCGAGCATGCGCTGACGCGCCAAGTCGAGGATGTACTGCTGACGCGCAGACCGCGAAAGCGGTAATTCCGACCCCATCTCGATGTAGACGTCCACGGAATTCAAATCCGCGCCCTTGAACTCCAGGATCTCGAACTCGTTGTTCTCCCCGACGATTTTCAGCGTCCGGTTTTCCTTGTAGTAGCGTTGCGCGAGCCGCAAAACCAGGCTGGCCCAGCGCTCATTGGCCATCTTGAACTCCATGATGGACGGTCCAATAGCGGTGTCGTCCTGCTCCTGCAAGTACGCGATGGCGGCGCCGGACCGGATCCCGGAAGGGATCTGGCCCTGGCTGACTTCATGGCGGCTTCCGATGTGGTCCATATCGGAGATGCACCGCTCCAGGACGTTGAACACGTACCCCGGCAGGCCCGGCGGGACCATGTAGTCCGGCGTGTAGGGGGCGTTGTAGAGCACCACCTCCCCAGCCTCGCTGTGCAGTGCATCCTTGTGGATCATCGCTTGACGCGGCTTGCGGATCTTTGGGCGAGCCATGAGGTTCTTGCTCTCGACGATTTGCGAGTTCGTCTTATTGTACTCGACCTGCAAGGGCGTCAACTGCTCCACCGT
>Ga0315294_10000444_pt1 | contig 44209 bp, 71 predicted proteins | sample YL17G13_40_MG_FD_203626 | JGI IMG/M metagenome (GOLD analysis project Ga0315294, IMG submission 203626) | Sediment microbial communities from Yellowstone Lake, YNP, Wyoming, USA - YL17G13_40 | ecosystem: Environmental > Aquatic > Freshwater > Lake > Sediment | place: USA: Wyoming | collected... | reverse complement strand
TCGAAGTAGTCGCCGTTGAGTATCGTGTGAGTCGTTGGGGATAATCCAACTTCGGTTTTGGCCCAGTTAGTCGTGCTATTGCAGTCGTCTAGGAATCCGATTCCATACGTGATTGTTGGTTTTGTCAAGTCAGATTCCTCTGATACTCCATAACGTCTTCCACGCTGTAAAGTGTCGTTGAGCCTAAACTCTGAGTTTTGGGAGTTGCCGTTTCCAAGTTCCGCAAAGAACCGAGCGGATAGGCTTCCGTTACTCGTCTGAGTTGGCGTTCGCCTTGCCACATCAAGTTGTCGCCGCTAATGCCTGTTTTGTCGATTGCTTGAACGGTGATGGCTACTTTCTCGTTGTAGCCGTAAGCGTACTTGTCACCACCGATTAATGGTGTGGATGTGCCTTTGCCGATTGAGTAGACGAGGTCTACGCCTTTCGTCACAAAAACCGTTCTCACTGGATATGGAGGGTCTGCCCAACACACTATATGCGTGGCAGGCGTGGCTCCGTCGTTTTTCAACAGGCTAATCGGAAGCGACGCGAAGTACGTGTCCAAATAGTCTTTGGTTCTGTGCCTCGGATCCTCAACCGTCGCACCCGTGCCGTATGTGGTTGGCATGTCATAGTGAATGGGCAATCCTGTAAGTTTGGACTCGTAGTAAACCAGACTGTCCCCGAACGGATTTGGCTGGGTCAATTCCACCTCATAGTAGTCGCCAAAACTGTCTATGATTTCGTCGCCTTCGCTGACTGGATCCAGATGAAACCCGCTGACTTCATAATGCGGATAGAAACCCGCCGAGAGTGCGATGCTTCGCATGGCGCGGGTGATGACTGCCATTTCAATCGTTGTTTCCGCAAATGCTTTCGCGTACCATCCTCTGACTGTGTCGGCTGCGCCGAGCTGCAGTTCCCTTCGGGTCACGCTAAAGTCTAAACCCACTTTTTCAGCCTCAAGGAATGCCCCACCAGTCGCCCCACCATGAACCGAAGTCAGGATAGATGATGAGGACGGTGAACATGACTGTTTCTTCGTCCCACTCGCCGTCAGTGTTGTTTGCCCAAGCATAGAAAGTGTAGGAAGTTCCGTCCACGAATCCCGTCATGCTCGTCGGAACCGTGTATGTCTGGTTTGAACCGTAAATCCAACTTGTGCCGTTCTTGCAGTTCCACCATATCGTGTCGATGGTTCCGCCGCTTGCGCTGAGACTCACAGAAACCGAGCTGGAAGTGTATGTGGTGTTGGTTGGGCTTGTAATCGTTACAACCACGTTTACTGCTGGAATCGCTACTGTGAACATTACTTGAGAACTTCCGAGCGTGCCTAAACTATTGTTTGCATATCCAACAAAAGTGTATTGTGTGCCGTTTTGGAAGGCTGAAGCAGAAGTCTGCATAAGATAAGTCTGGTTAGACGGGTAAATCCATGACGTACCATTTTTGAAGTTATACCAAATCTTATCTATTGTTCCTCCGCTTGCACTAAGGTACACTGGAATTGACGAAGTTGTGTACGTCCCATTTTGAGGGTTAATGATGTAGACGTTTACGGATTCCGATTCTTCCGTGAAGTTTGCGGTTAACGTCGTGTCAGACGTTAAGGTGATTATGCGAATCGGGTTTGTCGAACTGTCTTCCCACTCCTGAAAAGTGTACGTGTGTCCAGACTGCACTACGCTTGATGCTATGGTCACATTGTAGTTTGCACTGAAAAAGTTGAAAGTCTGATTAGTAGCGTAAGTAGTGAACACGAAAGGATAACGGTAAGGCGTGTAGGTCCAGCCGTCCTGTTCTTGGCTTGGCGCACGCAGGAAATAGTCCACGTTTTCAGTGATATTGCCAGAAGGGTCATACTCTGTGATTGGAGTGCATCCGCTTATCATCGTGTTGTTCCAAACATAAAAGTGGTTAACCCAGTACGTTGAGTTAGCACTTTCATCTTGAAATTCGATGAAATACTTGTAAGCTCCGCCACCGACTACATTGTTAAGCGCCACGCCAAACCCAGCTCTAACCCACATTGCATACCACGCACCGGTAGCCATCGTTATGTTGCAGTCGTAAACTTCTAAAGCCACGCCCGCAGAGTCTCCGTGTATGTCAACAGAACCATACCCAATGTCATTATAGATTGTGCTACGCCTTACAACGACATGTCCGCCTTGCCTGCAAACTACGCAGTGTCTCCAAGTTTCAAAGTAGCAATCTTCAACAAAAACGGTGTGGTCTGTATAATTGCCTAGAGTTTGACTAACCGACTGTGCAGGTTGACTATCGGGATTCCAACCTCCACCTCTCGAAACGTAAACGCCATAGTCAACCGTTCGGTCTTCCCACGGATAAGCTACACCATTACTATTGATGAATTTGCAGTGGTCTATCACTCCGCAAGTCTCATGCGGCCCATTTGATAAGTCGCTTCCAGCAGTGCCTACTCCTCCTCCACAAATATCTCGGAAGTAGCAATGGTCAACTCGAAAGTTTATGATTCCTCCATCATCAACTCCTCCCATACTAACGCCACTGGTCATTTGGATAGAAGAAGAGTTATAATAGCGATAACCTATGAGTTCTATATCGCTGAAACGTGAAGGCTTGTCTGGGTCGCTTGTTCCGCGAAACCAGAACCAGTTAGGAGCATTACTTTTATCCGTCGCCATGTCCCAAGGCATCTTCAATATTGTTTTCCAAGTTACAACATTGTCGTTTGAATCTCTTTCTGTGGCTACACCTTTAATGTTTACGCCTGCGGGAACAATTATTCGGTGCTCCGTCCAAGTTTCGCTTACGTTCACGAAGTTCCATGTTCCTTCTGGAATAACTACGGTGTCACCTGTTGAAGCAATGTCTACTGCGTTTTGAATCTGTTTCCAATATCCGCTTTGAGCGTAGATCATGTTTCCTTCGGTTTCAGTTAATGAACCGTTAATGCTGAAAGGCACGTTGGACACTCCGATTGATTGAACGGTTAGTTGGTAAGTTGGAGCCGTTGTGGTAAATTGTTGTAATCCTAAAACTTGCGTGTTACTCAAAGAATCATTAGCACTAACAACCCAATAAATCACTACACCAACCGTTTCGTTGACTCTCTTAGTAATGTTTATCCATGTCCCTGAAAATTCTGTCCATGTTCCGTTAATCCAACTGGATGAACCGTTTTTCCAGTCGAAACAGTAATGGCTTAAAGTTCCCAAGTTTGCCGTGCAGTTAACGTGGAAAAGCGCGTCTTCACCTGCCAAAGTGCTATTCGTTCCAGCAAGCGAAAAAGTTATCGCGTCAACTTCAGTTTCAGCATCAACAAAAACATCTGCAACTTTCACGCAGTCAACATACACGGTCACGGGAGCATAACTAGTGTAGCCAACGCCTGCAAACGCAAGATTGTTCGTTCCAGAATGGCTGTCTGCATGTTGTATTTTTTGCACATAATTTTCTCCGTCTTCGGCAACGTATAAACGTGTGATTCCGCTTGTAACGTCACGCACAACTTCAACACCGTACCAAGTGTTAGCGGAAGGATTGCTTGCCGTAGTTTCACGAATATAATCAGCAGAACCGCCAACCCAAATTTGAAGTTCCCAAAACACCTCTCCATAATGATGGGCAAGACCAACAAAAACCGTGTCTCCGTAAGTGTCATGTCCGATTCCACCAAAATACAGTCTATCATCTGTACTAGGCAAAGCTGAAACACGCACATACCCAGACCAATAGCCAATGTTGGATGTTGAAGCCATATTCTTGTAAGCGTCTGCCTCCCCCGCGCTACTAGAAATGGCGCATTTCATACTGTACGAGCCATGATGAGCATAGTCAGTGCTCACGGATACCACGCCGTTAACCTCTCCCACGTCTGTCCAAGCGTTTAACGTAGCATCCTCAAAGTTGTCACTGAAAAGGGTTGCCGCGTGTGCGGGTTTGATTTGCCACACACCCACAAACAGAACCGCAACAAGCACAGCAATGCACACGAAAGTTTCGATTGTTCTTGCTTTATTCATTAGCCCCAGACCTCCGTGAAGTACCTGTACGGAATGTTCCGACTAGCGCCTTCCGCGACCGTGGATTGAATCGTGATTTTCCACGCCGTGCTAATCATTTGCTCCTTCAAAACCAGTCCCAACGAATAGTCAATGTTGGAGAGTGTCATAGGCTCGATTTCGCGGTAGTTGGTTCCGTCAATTTTACTGTAAACCTTGATTGTGCAATTCTGTGTTAGCGCGTTCAAGTCCAGCCAGAAATTGTACATGTAAGTCACGACTGTTGGCGTCAACTCAATAATGGTCTGCTCTGTTGTTCCGTTTGGAAAGGCGAAAGTGCCACTTGTGACTGTTGGACAGTCTCCAATTTCCCTGAGCTTCAGGTTGTTCCTGTAGAAAGTCATTTGTCCCTGATAGTCCTGTATTATGAGGATGTTCGCGCCATAAGTGACACTTTGGTTCCATGTGACCTGCTTGTTAAAGATTGTTCCACCGTCGGTTGTCAAATTGTCCCTAGCCATCTGTTGAATGTAGGTCTTGTTTGAAGCTAACTCGGTGTCCCAAGTGCTCATGTTTCGGCTCGCGTAAAACGTGGTGTTGTACTGCCAGACGATGTAGCTGGCTTCGCTCCAAGCCTCCAACGGATCCTCCATGCCTTCGGCTTTGATTGAGCCGATCTGCGGAAAATACTGTCGAACCATCAACGCGCCTATTGCCGTGCTTATCAGAATCAGGGCAACTATTGTTGCCGCGAATTTCCTGTCCAGATTTACGGTTTTCATTTTACATCGTTTCCTGTCAAAAGATGACTATGAACTGAGAAGAGAGGGGAAAACTAGAGTCTCGCCGCGAAGGTGATTGTGCAACCCGCCGTCACAGCATGACGAAAAGTAATGTTCGTCGCATCAGCAGTCCAGCACGGCGAAGGATAAGGCTGCGCAGCGTTGATCGACGCCAAAACAAGCGTGGGAACCCCGCCGAGACTGTGAGGCGTCACGATTGGGCTTCTGCCCGAACAGATTCCTGTACTCCATGTTCCGCCCAGCCCCGCGCCCGTAGCGTCCACCCGCACAGTGACTTCTTCGCTTCCACCCACATCCGTAACTGTGAAGCTTATTCCTGTGCCCTCGATAAAGTTGATTCTACGTCTTGAACCGACATCGGCACCTGTGTTCTTGCGCACCGTGATTCGGGCTATGCCATCTAGCAAGTCAGTCACGACAAAGGCGTTTGCGCCTCCGCCCGTCTTGTGAGTGTCTTTATGAGTGGCGGCGGCGAAGGCCGTAGCGTGTGAACCGTCAACTGTGTCTGCATTGTCCGCCGATTCTACTATGTTGTCTGTGTCAGGGTCGTAGACTGCTTTGGTCATGTCGCCGCCGCCCCCGACCGCACCTAGTTGGAACTTGCTTGCGCCGTGATTGTACTGCAGAAACTTGAGGTCGTCACCCATGACTGGCGGATCCACTGACTTCGATTTGATCCATCCAGCGTTCTGATAGTCAGCAAGTTTGCCGCTTAGGTTCAAAACGCTAATCTCGTCAGGGCCACCATCCTGATGGCTAAACTTGTGATACAGCGGCTCGTGAAGGTGGCCAGTCACGTTGGTGAGCAATTCGTGGCGGGTTTCGCCTGACAATGCTGGCTCAGCGTTAAGGGTCACGTAACTGCAAGTTATGGGAGCTCCCGCACCCCCTCCTGACGGGAACGGAAGCAATGCTCCGCCGTTCCAGTAATAGTATGTTCCTGTTGCGATGCACAGAAAAACTCTGCCGACTTCTGCGGCGCCGTACCCCGCGACTGCAACGGTCAGTTCCGCGTAAGTCGCGTATTCTCGGTAGTCCATGAAGTCGTTGTTCTGAATCTTGTCGCCAGCAACGTAAACCCTGTGTTTTCCCAAACCTTACACCTTGCCCAACTTGACTTTTGCATCTTCAAACAAAGGAAGGTACACCTGAAACCGCGCGTATCCTTCTCTGGCAGTGCCTTCCACGTTCGGATCCAACCCGCCTCCCCGAAGGGACACGTTTTTGAGTTGTTCCAGAGCCACATCAAACGTCATAACCGTGACTCCCCAACGGAAGAACCCCCAGCGTAGTGGCTCGCCCCAAACAGCCTTATCCATAAAGTCAACCTCAAGTTTCGGCAACTAAACCCGATTCGTCATAATTGTCTCTCTTGTAAGTGTCTGTTCCAGAGTCGCCTAACGCGCCTGTAGTGTTGTTGCACGCGAAGTTGCCATGCACAAAGTTTTCCACAGCCCCCGTGTCTAACTGGATTCCCCACCCATTATTGTCCTTAACGACGTTGCCAGCGATCACGTTTCTCGTGGCGCCATTTCTCAGTCTTATGCCGATGCCGTCTGCTGGAACGAAGCACCATCCGCAGTTCTCTACGCGGTTGTTCGCCACCAAAGTGTAACTTGCGTCTCCAATGTCTATTCCCCATGGCGTTGTACGTGCAGCTCCAGCTTGAGTGTCCGTGACAAGATTGTTGGTTATGGTTGCCGTGTCGCAAACGGTTAAGAAAATGCCGCTTTTGTCGCCTGTACCAGGCGAGTCCATCCCCGTGTTTTTTACAATGTTGTCTGAAATTATTATGCGTTTACTGTTTGAGGCGAGAAGCCCGTAAATGCTGTTTCTCATTTGGTTGCCCTTGACGGTTAAGTCATACACGTAAGTTGCGACGACGCTTCCGCCCTCAATAATGTTGTTTGTTACCACAGCATTTTCGAACAAGTGCAGTAGCGAGTTGCCAATATTCATGCCCCCGTATTTCGTGATGTCCCCAGCAACCGCAGAAACAGTGTTGTCGCTTATGACTACATCGTTGAAGACGCCATAATTGTTTTCGAGGCTGATCGAAGCGTAACACAAGTCGCTAATCTTGAAGTTGTTGCCCAGTATTCTTGCTCGTTTCATGCCTCCAGACGTTAAGCAAGCCCCGCCGAGACTGCCTGCTGACTTGATGAAGGTGTTGCCATAGATCAAAAGGTCTTCTCCGCCTACTGCAACCATGTCTGCTCCTGCTAAGAGGGCGTTATGGTCAAAGACACAATTGTCAATGGTTAGATAGTATGATGGCCCTGAATAGATGAGGTGACTCCCACCATTCTTGATGTAAAGATTTGATAGGCGATAGTGCGTGCAGTTGTTGTTAAGGGCAATGCAGAAACTATTCTTGGAGTTTCCGTCAATCGTCAAGTTCTGTATAGTCACGTTACTTGTGACCGCACTTGTGCTGTTGTTGAATGCGGCTATCGCGTCGCTCTGAAGTTTCAGCGTGGTAACGCCTAACCCGTCTATGATGCAGTTGTTGAGGTTCTTCACGTCTATCCAGTTGTAAAGGTCAAAGGTCGGAGCATTCAAAACTATTTTGCCGCCAGTCGCGGGCGACGCGTCCACCGCGTTCTGAATCACAACCGCGTCAGTGCCCGTCGTGTAGTCGGTTCCGCCTTCCATGTTGGATTCTGCTATTGCCTGCGTTCCATCCTTCCACACCGTGTAACTCGCTGGAATGGACTGAACTACCCTGTGCATGTCGCCCACAGTGTCTTTTCCGCCTGCCGTGATTTTCATGGTCATGTGCACCTGCTTTTCGGCTTCAAAACCGTAACTCGAACCCCATCTTCCAAGAAGACTTTAGAGTCAAATCTGGCTTTGACCTTGTCCGTTAACCATTCTGGCTCTTTCACGTCGTTTCGAAACTCCTATCCAACGTCAACGTCAACCTCCGACAACAAATGCCCAGCATCCTTGATGACAGATGCAATTGTAGAGTTGCTCATCACGTCTGGCGACGACACGGAAAGACTTGAAATCCCCACCACGTCCAACCCTTTATAGAAGCCGTAGTAGACTGCGCGAGCAACCATGAAGACTGCGCCTTTCTCCTTGCTTTCTAAACTGAGGCTTTTGACGCCTGCCGTTCCCGTCATGTTGGGCAAGTCTGCACCGTACAGGTTGAGGCAGTCAACTGCTAAGTCGATGAGTTTCTCAGCGTTTATCGCGCTTATGTCCGCAACCGTGATGTTCAACAGGTCGTGCAGGTCAACATAAGTTATGGTTGCCATTTGTCCCATCTCTCACGCTTTGACACCATACACCATGTAGATGCATTTGCAGTTAGTAACGTTGACTCCACCTGACTGGCCGACTGTGATTCTGTTGGTGTTAGGCGACACATCAGCGTATGTGACGGTCACGACCATGCCGTCAGTCATTTTCCAGAAGGCAGCCCGGTAAAGGGCGGCTGCTGTGCCTGACAAACTGTCAACCGTCACTGTATCGCCCGTTGTGACTTCCGCTTCGCCTCCTTCCCAAGCCTCATAGATTCCTCGCTTCAACTTCCAAACTGTTCTTGTTCTAACCGCCATTTTCTTTCAACCCTTCAATCGTCATTTTCAACCCTTCGTCCAAACTTACAGTCGGCGTCCATCCCAGAACGTTCCTTGCCTTCGAGTTGTCTCCAATAAGCGTGTAGATGTCTAAAGGACGCCTTGGAATCGTGCTCCAGACAACGTCGCCTTGAAAACCCGTCATTTCCACACATTTCTTCGCAAGTTCAGAGATTTTAATGCCAGTTCCCGTGCAAATGTTGAAGCTTTCGCCAACCGCTTTCGGATGGTTTAACGCTTTCACGTAGCCTTCAACATGGTCAGTCCCATATAGAAAGTCGCGTACAGGTTCAGGATCGCCCAAGTGCACTTCTTTTTCGCCGTTCAGCATTTGACTCAAGATTCTTTCGACAACAAAGAATTTGCTGTGCCCGCGACCGTAAGTGTTGAAGGGAAAGATGATTGTTGCTGGAAAGTTGTATGCGATGTGCATGTACTGTAGATAGTTGACTGCAGCAAGTTTCGAAACTGCGTAGGGCGAGGTAGGATAGAAACGGGCGTCTTCTTTTGTTGGAAACTCTTTTTGGTTGCCATAGCACTCGCTTGTGCCCGCGAAAATGAACTGTCGGAGGTTGTCGTCGTCGCGCAACGCGGCTTCTGCAAGGTTCACGGTTGCCACGAAGTTTGTTTCAAGAACCTCAGAGGGCCTGTCATAGGAATATGCGACGGGACTTATGGCTGCAAGGTGAATTATGATTTCAGGCTGAACGGTTTTAATCGTGTTTCTGATTGCATAGTGATCGTTTAGGTTGGCGTAGACTGTCTGGAACTGTTTTCTGCCGTTTGGCGTGTAGTGACCTGACATGTACCGTTCCAAACAGTAAACGTCGTGGCCCATGCTTGACAGTCGCGGCGCCAGTTGACTGCCAACGAAGCCCGTTGTGCCAGTTACAAGAACCTTCATTCTTTACGCCTCAATATAGTTGCTTGTTTCTCTGGGTTCAAGTCGTTGAAGTGCACCACGTACATGGGTTGGCTACTTAGGGTGTAGAACACAAGTTGTCCGCCGCACTGTTGAAGATGCTTGTGAATTGCGTCTCTCAACACCACAAGGCTGCCTTGCTTGCCGATTAGGATTAAGCCCATTTTCAAGGTTACGTCAGTGTCGCCCTGCTGGATGAGAGTTTGCACTTGCTCGAACATGACGTTTTTTACAAGTTCCATACTTTCACTTTTCCATTTACGGTTTAAACGCTGCAACATACAATCCGAAGCCTCCGCAGTCAATTTCGGTGGCTGCAATGCGGAAGCCGACTTCTCTTAAGAGGTGAGACAGGCTTTCTTTGCTGTAATTCCAATAGTGAATCATGAAGGGCGAATCGCTTTCGCCTGCAGGCGTGATTCCGTAAAGCCATTTGAGCGCTTCAAAATGGACAAGATCAGTGTAGTCGCCACCCTCTGAAAGTTTGTTTGCTAGGAAAGGCAGGTTTGGACCGTGAATCATGATGGTGCCCTGCGGCTTCAGCCATTCGTAGCAGTTTCGCAGCAGCTTTCCAGCTTGAGGCAGGTAAAAATGTTCAATGATGTCGCCCATGAATATGTCAGTGAAGCTTTGAGGCGGAAACGAAAGTGTCAAGATGTTTGCTACAAGGTCTACGCCGTCGCGTTTCTTCAAGTCTACGTTCAGGTAGCCTGGTCTTATGTCTTCGCCGCAGCCCAGGTTTAGCCGCATCACACCACTTCGAACTTGTAGAGGGGTTCGGTTTCTGTGATGCGAATTAACTCTTTGTCGTGGTCAGGATGCGAATGTAAAACCAGAGGCAGTTCATCTTTGAACTGTTCAAGTATGAACCCTTCAGGCATCAGTCCGCTGAACCAAGGGTCTACTTTTGCGTCGCCAACCATTCTGTCGGCGCCGTCACGCAGCGTTAGCTTGTATTTCAGGGCTTCCACGCCTTTCGCGTTGCCAAAATGGTAAACGTTGACGCCGTCCAGAACCTGCTGGCGTTTTCGATATTGCGGGTAGTCAAGACTTACTGGAATGCCGAAGCCGTCTATGGGTATTTCGTGTTTCTGAGCGAAGTTTAAGCCTGGTATGTCAGTCCAAGTTAGAAAGGCGTGTGGTGCGCCATACAGTGCCCATGGACTAAGCGGGTTCATCACGTATGCGATGTGTTTGAAGTCGTGCCAGAAGTTGTAGAAACGTTCTGGTCGAGCATAGACGATTTTGCCGTCTTGGTTGGTTTCGCAGAACTGTCGGACTTTGTCCATGCCTTTCGGGTCTAGGATCTCGTCGCCGTCAATGTAGAGCATCCATTTGCTGCCGCAGATTTCCAACAGTTTAGTTTGTATTTCTTCTCTAGTGTGCCATTTTCCCTGTATCAACCTGATTTTCTTTTCTGGGTCAGGGAAGTTCTTGATAATGTCTACTGTGCCGTCTTTGCTGCTTCCGTCAGTTTTTGCTCTTTGAAGAGAGTCTGCTATTGCGCCTTCAACAATGTCGATGCGATCCACATAATCGTAAATGCTTTTGAGACTGTACTCAAGAAATCGGGCTTCATTGAACACTTTGTAGCTGGCTGTTAAGAGTGACCGTTTGTTCCACCATTCATGCACGTTCTTGCTTTCTTCAGGGAACTTTTGGTCAAACCATTTTTCGTAGAGTTCCCGGTCGAGCTGATAGCGGTAGGCTCCGACTTCGTGCATTGAATATTTTTTGCCGTCGCAGGTGATGTAGGGCACGAAACTGTAAGGGTGATTTATCGGGTAGTGCATGATCCCGAAGTATTCAAGGTCAGCATGGTAAACGTGCACTCGCGGGTCAAGATATATTGTGAATCCTTGTTCTTTCAGGCCCTTGCAGAATGGAATGTTTGGGTAGGGGTTACTGTATTTGCCTGCCAGTTCTGCCTCTCGCTTTCTCAGTCCACACACATTGCCGAAAGAGTCAATCGGGATAGGTTCAGTCGCGTTGAGTCCTGGCGGCCTGAACAGGTGGAACATGCAACCGTCTTTGCGGAACATGTAAGTGTCAAAGAACGTTGGAACTTCACGTTTTTCAATCCAAACCATCGGTGCGACAACGTCGTAGCCGCTTCGTTGTAACTGGCTGATCAGGTCAGGCGGAAACTGGACAAGGTCTGGGTCAAAGCTTAGGTAGTAGTCTTCGTCGCCTTGCTTGAGCAACTGTTGAATGTCCCGTTTTATGGCGGCAAGGTTATAGTTTGTTCGGCTGGGCGTAGGAAGGTAGGGTTCATGGTAGACTTCAACTTTGTGCCTTGAGGTTTGCTTGTAATGTTGTAGCATGCGCAGCGAGGGGTCGACGCTGTCGCCGTACATGAATATTACTCGGCCTATGGGGTCTTCAAGTTGCTCGACCAAACTCAGGAATCTCGGCAGCCACATGGCCACTTCTTTAACTTTGACTGCTACCATGGTTTTCATAGCAGTCGGGTCTCCAGAGGCGTGTAGCCTGTTTCGCCGCGTATGTCCTCGAAAAACTCGATCCATTTAGCGTTTACATGTTTGAAGTCGTAGTCCAACGCGAACTGTCGGCCAGCCTCCCCGAACTTTATTCGCTTCTCAGGATGATTGTACGCATCTTCTAATGCTTCTGCAGCTTTATACTCGTCTGCTATGCCCTGCAAAGCGTCTAGCGGGCTGAAATACTTTGTTTTCATCGGGACACTCCAGCCGTGCCCTTCTACGAGCTCGCCCATGCCTACAAAGTCGCTGCCAATCACTGGCACACCGCATGACAGTGCTTCAAGAATTGGAACTTCAAAGCCGCCGCCTTCGCTTAGATGCAGGAAAACGTCGGCTGCACCATATATTTTGGCCATCGCAGACTCTGGCACGCTGCATAAGTTGTGGTAGTCGTCTGTGCCTCGGCACAAATGTTGAATGTGCAGGGTCTTTGCGCCGTGCGGAATGTCGCGGGCCTGCTTCATCCAGCTGTGCACGTAAACGCGAAGGTTCTTCTCTGCGTCTGGATTGTTATGCAGGAATATTTGGATGGCGCTGAACATGCGCATAAACCCTTTCCGATAAGCGTCTTTGTTTGCGCCGTTCATTACTATGACGAAAGAGTCTTCAGAAATGCGCGTGTTGTTATTCGGATCCAAAACTACGCTATGGTCATTTAGCCACGTTTTGCATTCTTTCTTGTTTTCAGGCGGCGCGTAGGTTTCTGTGTTGGCTCCGAAAGGAATGTGCCACGCGTCAACGTTGTATTTGCGGAATTGTTCTACGCCGAATAAGGTTGGCGTTACTACTCGGTAGGCTACTGCGGCTTGGATCAATGTGGCTTCTGGAATTGGTTCGTGGTCAACCATGACTATGGGAACCCAGTATGGATGTATAGGCTGGAAACCCTGCGGAGTTTTGTCTGAAGGGTCAACGTATGCGCCCATCCAAATGTCGTAGAGAGTAACGAAGAGGTCTGGCTTCCACGGGCTGTTGCGAAATATAAGTCTGGCTGTGCGGTCGCCATGTTGGTCTCCAGACAATGTGGGATAGATTTGGAGCCCGTTGAAACTGAGTGTTGCGCCGTCAAGCCCGTAAAAGGCTAGTTGTCGCACATCGTAATACTTGTTCCATTCGTACAGTGTGCCCTTGCTTTGCACTCCGTAGCCGCTGGGAACCCACACGCTGTTGCTTAATTGTAGGATTCTGAATTTTTTGCTGTCTGGTTTAACTTCCATTCTCCAACTTCTCCATTATTCAAACTGAAAAAAAGGGGAAAGATTGTTTGCGGATTCTGCCGTGCTATTTTACTTGGCGGTGTAGATTAGCCAAACACCGTCGCTGCAGACGATAGATTTGCCGAACCGCACTGAAGCGTAGATGTATTTGCGTTGGGTCTGCACCAAGTACTGCTGTTCCATGACCGGGTCGCGTTTCTTGGCTGCGTGCACTGCGTAGCGACTGAGCATAATGCTCGCGTACGTGCCGACACCTGGCTTTAAGCTGCCTTTCGGAACCACAACTATGTCTAGGCCCAAATACTGGATTATGTGTCCGCCTGTTATTACGCTGCGATCTCCAAACGTGGCTGCGTTCACGAACTGCGAGTCTTGCATAAGGCTAGCTTCAACGACGGGGTGGATGATGAGGGCCACGGGTTCGCATGTTCCGTTGCGCATGCTGCCGATTGCTTCAGCGATTGTGTTGCCAGTCATGGTGCCTGTGGTTTTGTTTAATGTGCCGCCGACGGGTCCATCTAGAATGTTGGCTATGAAGGCGTTGTCGATGCACGTGTCCAAACATGCCATGAGGCTTTCGTTCAGTTCAGTTATGGTGTCTTCAACCACGTCTTCAAGGTCGTCTCTGCAAATGTATTGGCTGCACTGGTACTCTTCCAAAGTGATAGCGCAGGCACCAATCGTTAATGTTCCTGCCACTGGTTCTGCGCATCCAGCAGTTCCGCATGTTGCGCGTGGCACGGTGATAACGTGAATAGTGTCGCCTGGCTTGCCATGTATGTCTTCATGCCACTTAATGAACGGCGCGTCCCAGAAGGCGCTTGCGGGGTAGGGGCAACATCTGAACACGTCTTTCGCCCAGATTTCAGGCACTGCGCTGCCAGCTTGTAGTGGGGCGATTGCCTCGAAATACTTTGCTTCGCGAGCCTTGTCTTCGCCGCTCCATCGCCAGCTACAGTTTATGTCTCGGATCATGCCTGCAACCTGTTCCTTATAGGCTACAGGTTCTTTTGTTTCAGTGAGGCTTATTGGCTTCTCAGCGGGCTTCATTTTCTCTTCTAGTTTTCTAGCTGTTTTTTCTGCAAGTTCGTCTACGCTTATGATGGTTGGCATTTTATCTTCTTTTTCTGGTATTTAAATCACCTTTCTTTTTGTGGGCGTGTCAGCCCCGAAGGGCTTAACCCATGCTACCCATTTCTGCGTCATGGGAGAGATGCTTCATCGCGCCTCTATGCTCATTGTAACACTAAGGTTACCTGGTAAACTCCAGAGCTCCAAAACTATTTTGCGGTGTGCTTTCCGCAACCGCTGCACACGAAGTAACTTAGTAAGTTGTTAGTTGCCAGAGCCGCGCCGCACTCGCTGCAACATGGCGGTTTGCATCCTTCGCAACTGTGAACATGCGTGAACTTGGGGTTTGCCTCAACGTGTCCGCAGACTTGGCACACGTACTTTTCAACTAGGTGCCTGTTGCTTTTAGATGATTCTTCAAAGATGTAGTTGTTGCACGCGGAGCATTTGACGCTGCTGATGAACCTTGGGTTTGTGAACTGTTTTTTGCAGGCGTCGCAAACGTAGAAGGGTACTGCTTGTCGGCAGCCGACGCATGATGGTTCGCCTACTTCAGCGCCGCAGTGGGGGCAAGGAACCACCATATTTCATCTCCTGTAACTTGGGTTGGAAACATAGGCTCCGCAAACGCATACGTAACTGTGAATCTTCTTTTTGCAGGTCCGACACGTGGATTCTTCGACTGGTGCCCCGCAGTTCTGGCATTTCAACATAAGCGTCACTTTGGGGAAAGGTGGGAAAATGGGGTTTAAGTGTTGACTATTTCGAAGCCTTTAGTCTTCAAGAACTCGTAGACGTATTTCTGATGCTTCAAAGCTTTAGTCAAGCCTTCCTGCAAAGTCTGTTTGTCCTTAGTCCATTGGATTTCGTGAGACTTCATCTCGGTCAACTGGTTTGTCAGGCCCAAGTTTTCTTTGCCTAATCTCTCGTTGTCCGTTACTGTGGCTTCTCTGCTTGCCCGTTCAGAATTGTACATTTCCTTGTAGCTGTCTCGGCTCTTAACCATTTCTTCTAGGTGTTGCAGTGCATTCTGCTCTCGCTTCGTTAATTCTTGGAGTTGGTTGACGTTTCGTTTATCTTTACCTTCTAAACTGTCAATGCGCTTGTTCTGTTCGCTGACGATGCCGTCTTTGGTGTAATTGCCTTGTGTTAGTTTTTCGACGAGTTTAGTGCTTTCAGCGTCTTTGCGTTTCTGCTGTGTTTTCAGAGATTCGTTTTCTTCTTTTAGCTCAGTTTTTTCCTCGTTTAACTGAATGTTCTGAAGCTCGTAGTCGGCAACTTTCAATCTTAGTTTTGACTCGTTTACTTGGGGATTGTCTGGGATACATTTCTGCAATGCCGCATCGAAATGCCATCCCGCCTCGCACTCTTGTGCAACGTCAGGAACACACTTGTTCGCGTCTGGGTCCCAATGATGGTTTTCAGGGCAAGTTGCAGTATCGTCTTTAGCCACTGTAGACGGCGCGTTGGTTGCGTCTGGAACTTCCTGTTCTTTCAATTCCGATTCTGCCAACACTTCCTTTATGGCTTCTTTAACTGATTCATTCAAATTGTTTTTCACCTCACTTGTTGTTGTACACTCACAAACCATTTTTCCACCTTTAAACTCGCAAATGCTCTTTCCAACACTCTCGTTGAACACTAAAGGAACAATCTCTGTCAGCGGACAGCCGGGCAACTCAACGCCTTTCTCTAGCAGGGCCAAGCCTGTGAAGTGGTAGCGTCCGCTTATCGGGTGGGGCCTGCCTTCTATGCTTGGATGCAGGATTTTGCCTTCGTCAAGCATTTTCTGCAGCCACGCGTCGCGGTTGTCAACTCTCAGGGTTGCTTCGAGGCTGAACTCGTTTGCCGCTGAAAAGTCCACTCGTGTACGCGGATAAGATAACCATTTGTCGTGGTCGTGGTTGATGTTGACGGGCCGCCAGTTCATGCTGCTGTCCTCTCTTGCCAACCTGTCTTCTGAGCCGTAGTCCACGTTGTTCATGCTGATGTCCGCGGTTAAAGCTGTGACTAAATAGTATTTCGCGTCTTTATCCTGCTTGTACGGCTGAATGAGAGGTTCTATCCACTCGAAACTTTCTTTGAACTGCACGTCCGGGTTGTAGGCTTTGGACAGGTTTAAGCTGTTGCGCATTACGAATTTGCCGAATTTCTCGATGGCTTCATCTACCCTGTAACGTTTGAAGAATAGGTTGATGATGCGTTGGAAGTCTGGGTGTACTGCTTCGCCTCGAAACTTGCTGTAGCAGATGGCTGCCCGCTGCTTCGGCTCATGCTTTTGCATGTCGGGGTAGCTCATGCATCGGCTTACGAAGTCCTTTTCAGTTTCTCCTTCACTCGGTGTTGGCATCTGGTTCGGTTCTCCTTCTAGGTTTTGGTTTAACTTCTGTTGTTTCCACACTTCCAGTTGTTGGTTCCGAAGACGGGAATACTTGCTCTGCAACGTTGCTGATGATTGGGGCTAAATGTAGTTCCAACTTTGCTTTCAGCTCTGCAACAGTCGCCTCTAGGCCAGCCACGTAATCAGATACGTCTTTTCCCATTCCATCGTAATACTTCATTCACGCACCTCCTTCAAGGTCTTCGACCATGACGCTTCTTTTTAGCGCCTTTCTTACCCTTCATTTTTCAACGCCTATATCTCCAAAATACAAGGTCCTTTCAAGACGGCAACGACAGTGCGGGTGAACATTAGGAATAATCGTTTCCAGGTCCACAATTTCGAGATATGGAAACTTTGCTCTTAACGTGTTGCCAGTGAAAGTTTGGTTTTCAAACGCTAAACAGTACGGGCAGACACGGTTGTCGAAGACGGCGGTGAAGACCCACTCGTCGTGGACGCTGAAATATGTTATTCTTGCGGGGGTGTCTGTGGGAACGCGTTTTAAAGCTTCAACTTGTCGATGTGCCCTTTGAATTTCTGTGGTTCTCTGCAGGTGCATTTCTTGTCTCGTCATGTTGCCGAGGCGATGCGCTCCAACTATCCTTTTCAGGCGAAGGGCAAGCCGTTTTTTTGTGGCTTCATAAATTGTCACGCTGAAACCTTCCACTGCAGGTAGTCTTTGATTGCGGGCAGCCACTTCAGTTTGGGTTCGTGCTTCTTCTTTTTAGGTGCGCCAACAGTCGGAACCGCGGGTGCGGCGACGCCTGCGCCTGTGCCTACGCCTGCGACTCCGTGTAACTGTTCCTTGGCGATTACGTCGCCTTCGAAAAAGCTCATTTAGAAGCGCCTCGGAACCAGTTTGGGGAACCTGTCGGCGATGCTGAACAACATTTTGCTGTTCAACATTTCCGTCATCTTAGCGGCTAGGTTGCTGCCCTTCTTGACTGTGACGCCTGCCGCTTCTGTGCCGATGTATGCGTCGGCAACAACAACACAGTCAACGTAAACTGTCCAACCTTCACTAATGGAACCAGAACGTAAAGTCCAACCAACCCCGCAAAGCCCTGTGTCTTCATCATTATTCGTAAGTGATGTAGCCGTGAGTTTTTCTACACCGTCAATATACATGCGCGCTTCTCCTGTGCCTGTAGCATGAACGATTTTGATTTCAATACAGTACCACGTATTTATTGATGGTGTTGGCGTAGCTAAGGTTGTTATTACCATAGCGCCATTATTCCTATACCACATCGCCCATTTGACTGTGCCAGCATCATTATAAAGTCCTGCTCCCACATGGTCATAAAGACTGTCGTAAAGTCCCATAAACGTGTTCAAGTCATTTGCTGACAATCCCGTCAACGTCTCAAAATTCACGTATGCGCGCCAATAAAGTGTTTTATATGTTACACCAAGGTTCTTTTCGGCTATAGCGTATCTCACGGCAGCTCCACTAGTTATGGCAGATTGCGCGGCATACGTTCCGTGGTGTTTTGTCGTTGACTGAACAGTTATCGCACCATCATTTTCGTACTGTCCTGTCCAACCTACGAAGTCTCCACTCTCAAAACCATCACTGAAAATCGCCATTAAGGTCACACCTAAAAGGGAAAGTCATGTTAATCCGTCTGGTCTCGAAATTCCAGTTGTAGAAACATCCAATTTGAGGGTTTTTCCGCTCCCAACACATTGCGTGCCAGTGGCAACATTGGTGTGAGTTGGAATCGTGTAGGATACAATTCCAGACTCCCTGTTGGGGTTAAACCAGTATCTTTGGGCGTGGTTGGTTTCTCCGCAGTCGGGACAGTGAAAATGAATGGTTGACTCGGTCGAAGAGTCAAAGTATAGTCGGGTGAAGTCTGCAGTGAGATTTTCGTGTGCAAAGACATCGACTACTGTACCAACATCTGAGAATCTCATTGCTCGGAAAGGATTGTTGAATGCTTCGGTTCCATGCCCAGTTTCGCCGAATCCCATGGCACGGAAAGGATTAAGGAAACCTTCTGAACCATGACCCACATCAGAGAAGCTTTTGGCTGTTATGGAAGGGTTTAATGTTTGGGGGCAGTAAAAGTAGCTTGCCGCGTTGCTTGTGGTTGTTCCGTCAACTGGATCTGTAGTTCCGTCCCAGTAAAGAGTAGCAGTGTATGACGTGGTGGTGTCTCTTATGTCAAACCATATTTCGGCGACGATTCTGTCGCCTTCCAGAACCGCGAAGTCGGTAGTTGCGCCAGTGGCAGTTATGACACAGCCTTTTTCCGTTGTTCCATGCTCTACAGTGCAAGATGTGGGCACAAGGATTGTTTTGACGTTGCCTGAACCGCTTCGCCACACATAAACGAAGGTTCGCATGTAAAGGTTCATGCTAGTGCTGGATTCTTTAGCGCCTACAGCAACTTTGTATCCTGCTTGACTGCCAGTGAGCGTTTGCGCGGCTAAGGCTGGACCAACAAAAAGTCTAACCATTGTTTTCAGAGTAGCTGCAACGTAAGCGCCTGCAACAGAAGTTTGCGCTGACCCCTTCGTCAGAACCATGTCTTTCGGCGTGTTCTTGTCAGATGGAACAGACGGGAAACTGTCAGTGTCGGTGCTCAATTCTCCAGTTGGGCCTGTGGAAGCGTTTGTGTTACGGAAATACCATGTTATGGGCATGTATGTTCGCTCCTTCTAAGTCCATGTTATCGTTCCAGTTAGTCGCCATGTTTGGCCCGTTGGCTTTGTCCCTAAACTTGTGTTTTGCCTGCAGAGATTCTTGTTTGGGGTTGAACCGTTGTCGATTGATTCTTCAAGCCACGCGAATTCTGCTTCGCCTGATACGAAGTCCGATTGGAAAACTATGTCGTGGTCGCCGCTCTTGCTTGGATACGTGGCGTTCATTGCTTTGTATAGCTGAGTGCCCAGTAGCGCCGATTGCGTGTCCACTGGTGCTGTCGCATCGTTGCCGACGCCGATTCGCGCGTTGGCGTTGCTGTAAGCAGTTTCTGAACCGATTGCGCATAATAGTCCTATAAATGTTGCGATGCCTTCATGTAATAGACAATTATGGGGTGCAGTTTTGATTACTTCGTATGGCTTAATATTCTTCTCTACAATTTCTTGGGCGTCTTTCGCCAAGAATTTCTCGACTGTCCACTGGATTTCGTGCTTCGCCTTTTCGTTTATGCTTACCTTTCCACCTCCTAATAGTAACTTACTATGACGAACGTCTGCACATCATTAAACTTGAGGCTGTCTTGGTCAGTGAGGGGTTCGTCCCATTGAAACTGAGCAGTCGTGTTGAACACGTTTATCGTGGCAGCCACATCAATGTAACCTATGATGCAGTCGCCGCCTTCGCGGGTTGACGCAGCCACGCCAAATTGATCATCTACAAAGTTAATGGCATCAGTCCATGCTCCGCCTGCCTTGTTGATCTGGATTTCCTGTGCGCCGCTAAGTTTGTTTGTTGCGGCGTTGCTGTTCTCTATCATTCTAAACTTGAATCCTGCGTAAACGTGTGTTATTGTGCCTGCAATGTTGGGCAGAGTCACCGTTGGCAACGCGGCGTCCGTGTGGGTAGTGTCTGCGGTGACGAGGGCTTGACACGGACTAAAGAAGCATTTGACCGTTTCATTGTTGTCTGTGCGGGCTTTAACCGCGTCGATGAGGAGGTCTAACCGTCCGCCGTTAACCCAATCCGTTTGCAGTTCGTTGCTGTCTGCTAGGATGGCGTCCAAGTCGCCCTGCGTGTTCGATTCGTCCGCTGGGTCAGCGGGAAGATTGTCCGTTTTCGCTTTAATCGCGTCAACTAAAAGGTCAAGTCTGCCTCCATCATGCAGATCTGTCTGCAGTTCGTTAGTATCTGCAACTATCAAAGCAGTTTCAGCTTTGACTGCGGCAATAGCCGTATCTAGGTCGCTGTCGTCTGCAGGATCAGCAGGAAGATTATCAGTTTTGGCTTTGATTGCGGCAACTTCAGTGTCAACCGCCGCCAAGATTGCGGCAACTTCAGTGTCGATGTATCCTATGATTGTGTCTTGTTTTGCTTCTGTTGCGGGGGCAGCGGGGATGAGGTCCGTTTTGGCTTTTATCGCCGCTACTTCAGTGTCCACATAATCGTCTACTGCGTCTACTTTGGTTACGAGCGAGGCTGTTTCTGCTTTGATTGCCGCGATGTCTGCGCTTACGCTTGCGCCTGCGGGTGCGCCGACGCGAGTGTAGACAGCAGGCAAATCTGTGTCGTGAATGTCTTGTATGTGAGTGTGAACGGCCGCAACATCAGTTTGAATGTCTCCTTCCTGCCCCGCACCACAAAGAAACTCTTTGTAAGGATAGTAAAACACGTAGTTTGCGGGCAGTAAAGTTTTGCTCCATGTGGTTGTCCAAGTGCCCACCGCGTCAGGCGTGAAGGGGCAACTGTACCAGCCGTTTCCAAGTTCAGTTACAACTCCAACTCCTGGGTTGCCCGCCTCGTCCGTGATCGTGCAGGTAACATCTGCGAGAAGAGTGGCTGGCAGTCCCGTGGCTAGGACGGTTATGAAGCAGCGGTCATAGAATGCTTCGGCGATTTTCAGGCCCATTTGTGCCTACCCTACTTATTCTTTTTTAGCGTTTCCTCGATGTCTGTTAAGACTTTGCGTTCAAACGCCAAATTCGACTTTTTAAGTTCGGTTAATTCGTCAAGTTTCCCTGACAACGTATTCACGATTCCCTGCAAAACTGTCAAGGAATGTGCAACGTCTTCTTCTGCCTCACGCAGTTGCCTGCGAGAAACCGCAACGTCTTTTAGTTTGTCAAGAAACTCAGCACCGATGGATTCCGCTTCAATCCGAGTTTCAATGTCCTCCTTCAGTTTGGCAACTGATTCAGGCAGGTCCTCAGAAGTTGAGTCACCCATGTTTTCCTTGAAGGTTTCGGCCAGCACTTTTTTCAGGTCTTCTTTAAATTCAGCCATTAATCTTCTTCCTCGCCAGTTTTCGGCTCTTCAGGCTCCTCTTCTTCTTCAGGTTCTTCCTTTATTTCAGGTTTAGTTGCCAATTCCTCATTGATTTTAACGCCAATCGTCCTTAAAATCTCGTAATACTGCGCTTGGTTAATGTAGCCTAACTCTAAGCCTTTAGTGATGATGTCGCTGGGTGTGATGTCTTCGACGCCTGTGGGTTCTCTGCCAAAGTTGACGCGAGGCATCTCTTCCAACCCGTTCATCTCGCACAGTGGCCCAAGCCACGCCTTCTCAATAATGCGTTTAATGTTGCGCTGAATCGAAGCCACGTGCCGAGCCACAATATCCTCCATTTTCTCCGCACTAGCAAGATTAGCGTTTTTAGTGTACCACACGTTGCTCGCACGCGAATAGGCGTAGACGCGCAGTTCAAGATTCTCCATGTAATCCCAGAAGGGCACACGCGGATCCACCTGGTAAAACTTGACAATGTCGTCTTTCATCTCGTCAGGCGTCAGTTGCCCAAGAAATATGGCTTCGCCTTCCTGCCTCTTCAGCACCGCCTCTTTGAGTGTGCTGCTGGGAGCGCGGCTTTTCCACACGGCAATCGGGCTGACGTAGCGTTCAGCAATCGTGCTAACCGTGTTCGTCGCGTTGTCCAACGTGGTTAAAAGCGACAGTATGCTTTGAATGAAGCTTATTCCCCGTGGGTCGTTGGCCAAGTTGCCGTACGTGAACCAGGCAAGGTTCTTGCCGTCCAGCCTCATCTGTTTGTCTCCGACCTTCTGCAGAACCTCCAACACTTCGCCTGTAACTGGGTCAGTCACGATTTTATCAACCGTCTGTGGATGCACAACTTTCAACGCGCACTTCTCTATGGCTGGCGACAGCTTGGTTTCGACTGGGCAGAACCCGGCGATGAGAATGTTCTTAGCAACCTTGGGCAATACTTCGTCAAGGTTAAAGTGTTTGGCGAATTCGTCGCAGAGTTCTTTGCTTCTGTTTTTCTGGAACACTGGGCTTAACTTCTCGACTGTAGTGTAGATTCCCTGCCCGCATGCGCTTTCCGCCAAGTCATCTATCATTCCTCTTACAAGGTCATGGTTCGCGTAGAGCTCGTAGTACGTGCTGATGGCCTTAAGCTTGTATTCTACTCTGGCTGTGGTGTGCCACATGGACACAGTGTCTATGTCTAGGGCTGCTTCCTTCATGAAAGGCCAAGTTAACTTGTATGAGCCTATCTTCATTCTTGTTTAACCTCAAATGCTACGATGTAATCAAACATGTATGTACTCACGTGTTTCTCAAACTTATCTGGTTTCAATTTGTATTGTTGCGAAATAGTAGATAACAAATCAAGTTTATGCGCTTCTTCTATAGTTTCAGGTTTAAGACGAATGAGACAAAAAGCTGTATGGTCAGCTAAGTTATTGCTTGATGTATTTGCATAACGAGCATCTATTTCAACCTTCAAAAAGGTCACCTCCACCTAATTTCCAAATTCCAATTTTACTGTTTAACCTCTAAGAGTTTTCCGCATCTGCACGCAATCACATACTCGGTTGGGCAGTGCGGACAGTCACGCACAAAGTGAACTGTGCCACAGTTTGGACATTTCAAAACGCTGTTGCCTCTTCGCCGTCATAGCCCATAGATTCTTTCATTGTGGGCAACTCGCTACGCCAAGTCTTACCGCAGAAATTGCACTTCTTAAGCTTGCTACCGTGCACATGCAGTTTGCCATCCTTGTCTGTGACCGTGTAGAAGGGTTTGCCTATTCGTTCAGTGTCAGTTGATTCGCCACAGAAGGGGCACGGCTCCCAAGTTAAACCCATTTTTACAGTCTCACCTTACTAAAGCTAACGTCCAGGCCTGACACGCCTGCCCTGCTCATTATCGCGTAGCGCGTCGCATCAATCGCGTGGTCGTTCTCTTTGACTTCAGCATTGTAAACCATAACCTCGCTGATCCACTTCACGCATTTGCTTGACACGTAGATGCGTGGTTTGCCGTCGCCCTGCACATGAAACCTTCCGCCCAACTCGTGGATGCCGTCTTCACGCTTGCTAGTGTTGCCTTGAGCAACGAGTCCTGCTTTGCAGAGCATGTCAATCGTCTGTGGCTGGCTGCTGTCGCAAACTACGGGGCCTTCGCCGTATTGGGCTTGCATTTCTTTAAGCTCTTGGATGAGGGTTTCTGTTTGGGTGCGGTTTTGGTAGAACTCGTCAAGAATGTAGGCCCTGTCATCGCCGTCGAAACCCACGCAAACGATGGCTGAAGGGTTAGTCCAACCGAAGTCAACACCGTAAACGACAAGCTGTATGTTTTGTTTGTCAATTTCTTTCATCTCATGAACTGTTGAATCATAGTCGAAGCTTCCCATTCCCGCCGGGGCAAACAGGCCCTCCACGAAACGTTTTGCTAGGCTGCCGTGGTGCGTGGCTAAGATTTCGTTTTTGTACTGCTCTGTCAAGTAGATGTTGTCAAGCATGCTCCAACGGTACACTTTGCTGTCTCTGTTGCGCGTTTCAGCGTTCTCGTAGAAGTCGTAGAGTCTGCAGTCAGGAAGCAGTGCAGGCGGCGTTGTAGTCACGATTGACTGTGTTATGTCGCGGCTTGTTTTTCCTGATCCTCTGAGCCTTCGCAGCATAACGTCTTGTGACTCTGCAAACTTGCGTATGTACTGGGCCTCGTCAATGTAGCCTACGTCGATGTTTGTGCCTTCCGCAAACTCGGGCTCTTCTAAACTTCCGAACCAGAACTCTTGGCCTTGGATGAAGCTTATGTATCCGTCGCCTTTATGGTAACTGTTAACGAACGGGTGCGTTTCGAGGCTAGGGCCCAACAGCCATTTCGATTCCAGCGTCGGGATCAGTATGCGCCGAACCATTTTGTAGGTAGGCTCAAAAGCGTAAGCCACGGAACGGGGGTTTTCAGCCAGGATGCCCAGGACCTCGGCGAGGCCGCAGAGGGTTTTGCCTCCGCCTACACCGCAGAAGCAGGCTCTGTGCCTGACCTTGTATCTGTCGTTGTGGAACGCTATTTGTTTCTGGTGTGGATAGTAGCGTATGTAAGCGTGCTGCTCAAGTTGTGGGTTGCTGTTCAATTTGCTCTGGCTTCCACATGTGCAGGTGTAGGACTTGCTGGGTCTGTGTTAGCTCTCCCTTCGTTTCTATTCTTTCTGGGACTAAGGCGCGTCTGTAGGCGATTAGGTCTTTGTGGCTCATGCGTTCCAGTTCGTCTTCCAGTTTGTCGTCTATTTTGTTCACGATTTCTTCGGATGTCTTGACTAGGTTGGCTCGAATGTACTTCACGTATTTGCAAACTGTGTTTCGGTGGCATTGTAGTTGGAGAGCTATCTGCTTGTTTGATTGTCTCTGCCTTTTTAGTTCCAAGATTCTGTCTAATAATTCTGGTTTTTGCATTAGGTTGCACTCTTACGCACTTGATTTTTCTTTTTGCATTTCCAGCACGTTTTAAACGTGAACAGGTTATAGTTTCCGCAGTGCCAACATTTCCAAATCATTTAGCCGAGTCCTTCTTTGCCGTGGTTAGCCACTCTATTATGTGAGGGATGTGTTCGGACGCGTTTTCTAGGGCTTTCTGCACTTGCGGGTTTTTGGATTGGTTAGCCCTGTTGATTTCGAGTTCCAACTCGCACGCCATCTGAATAAGCTGGTCAAAGGTTAAGGTTTTGAGGGATTCGACGTGCACTTTCCGAATTTTCAAGTGTTCAAAACATGTCATGGGTACTGTTCAACCTTGCTGGAGCCAAGTTTCTTGCCGTCTAGGGTTACAAAGTCAACATGCTTATCATAGTGCAGTTCATAGTGCGGTTCTGGTTCGCTTCTGGGAATGATTAGTTTGGGTTTTTCAGTCATGGTTTCGGTCCTAGTGGAAGAGGCTGTTCCAGCATTCCTTGTGGTAATGAACGGTCTTGTAACTTCTGCCATTTTTAGTTGCCCGTGAAATGATGGTGTCTCCTATTTCCAGTGGCTTGTCACATGTTCTGCAGGTTAAGCTGAAGCCACGGACTGTTAAGGATATGTATAGACCGTGCGAAAGTTTCAGTTCTTTAGTCATTTTTTGCGCCGCCGACACGCCGAGGCAAATAGGAGAAAGGAGTTCACAAAGATTCTCAGGTGCCAACGTTTACGCGTTCCCGTTCAGGCTGAAAGCCCATTCGGGCCATGCCGTTGCTGTCAATGGGATTGTGAGGTTTAGCCACCCTTCAACTTCGTAGCCGACGTCCAAGCGCGTGTTGTTTGCTTGCCACTCAAGAATCCATCCTTGCGGTAGACCCGTTGTGGTTATTGTTACTGTTAGGTTCTGGTTGCCAGTGTTGACGACTGTCAGGTTCTCGAAAGTTTGGACTGTGCCTTTCGGACAGACCCCCCAATCCATAGCGGTTCCGTTAGGCTTCAAGATGCCGTTCACGTACATGGCTAGGCTCGCGCCTTCGATTTCTCCGTCTTGAGGATAATTGTAGTTTATGATGGTGTCAGCGATGACCGCAACAGCCAAGAAAGTTACGAGGGCTAGAGCCGCGTATTTGAGTGTTTGACCCGTTTCAGTTCACCTAGTTGCTCGTTCAGTCATGCATTTTGGGCAATCTGCTATTTCAGGGAAATCCACATTGTGCTTGCTACAATGTCTCCACTTATGTTGGCTCATGGTCTTGTCGCCTTTTCAGTCATGTAAATCAGCTTCGAAGTTTTGATGAGCTTCCACTTGTCGCGCCAGCCCCGCTTATAATAGAAGAAGAGGCCGCATGTGTTGCAGCGCATGATGAGCCAGCTTTTCTTTTCGTCCTTCTCGTATAGGCTGAGTTCTTTGGCGCATTGAGAACAATTAGTCATGGTGGAGCCCACACTTCTTCAATGTTGAGAAAATAATAGAGAATGTTCAGAATGTATCTGTCAAAGTAATAGTGAGGGTCAAGGAGGGTGGGTTCTGTCACTAACTCCTTCAAATCTAATTTGAAAATCTGAAATTCGTGTAAGATATTCATGTTAGCCCTGTCCTAAAATCCACTTGATGAGATTGATGATGTTTCCATACGCTGCATATCCCATAAGTGCGCCGATGAACCACGCAATGAAAAGAGCCAAGATGATTTTTCGAAGCCCTTCAACCTGAACCATGAGTCATTCCACAACTGTGTGCCTTTAGGATTGGAACCAGAAGACTAGAAGCAGAAAAGCGAGACTAACAATGTCATTCATTTTAATGCACCGTTTCAACGGGTACAGGAAGGCTTTCAGCCACGGCCCTTATGCGAATCAAAGCGTTGTACTCGTCTCTGACCCGCTGCGCTTGTTGCTCTGCCGCTGAAAGGCTTGTCTTGAGAGTTGCGACTTCCGTTTTTAGCTGTGCGGTTTCCTGAACCTGCTTTGTGAGGCTGTCAACCTTCGCCGTAAGCGATTCTATGGTTGTGTTTTGTTGTGAAAGTGCGCCTTGGGCCTGACTCAAGATGTCAGTGCGTTCTTGACTTGCGGACGCTACCAATTCATTCTGTTTTGACAAACCTCGCGACCACATAACAACTGCTGTCACGGCACTACTAACCATTCCTGCTATGGGCGCGGTCAACGGATTCGTGGTGACAAACGAGGTAACTTGGCCGACCAAACCGAGAACAAACGTTTTTCCACTGGTGAACAGTGCGCCGAGCGGCGAATATAGAGTGCAAGCCAAAATGAAGGCTGCTCCTGCTATGGATGCGACGCCGATTACTAACAGGGTTTTGTTCATGTGTTTCCTTCCATCTCGTCTATTTTGTTGAAAGCCCAAGTGAAAAGTTTCAGGCCAGACACAGCAATCATTGTTACGCCACAAAACGCAAGGCCTAACATTCCAAGAAATTTGACAGGTATATTCTCAAGAGACATAACGTAGTCCATTGGAAGAACAAGAAAGGCGACTATTGCTGACTCTAGCAAAAGTAAGCTAAAAGTCAAGCATATCACCGCCAAAACTGGCTTCAAATCACCGAATAACCTAGTTTTGTTCATGGGTTCACTTCCAACGGTTCAAGCACGTTCGAGTCTGAAACCACAAACGACAGGTCCACGCCCAAACTGGTGAGGCTAATATAATCCTTGATGGGGATGAGCACGGTGTGGTTGGCTACGCCTTCGCGTCGCGCATTGTCTTTCGCTTTGACTATTATAGATATTGCTACGAGCTGTTCGGTTGGAAGCCAACTGTAAACAGCGTTTTTCTTGGCTGGCAAGTCCTGCAGGTATCTCAAGCTGAAGTCGCGCAGCATGCCTAACACTTTTGGGCTTCGTTTGAAGACGTAGCCGTCGCCGTCGGTGAGGCCGTACCAGAAATGCTCAAGTTTCAAAACGTTCCTACCTTCACCCATTTTACTATCCATTTTTGGTTCAAGCAGCGGTATTCTTTTTGTCCACATCCAGTAGTTGCAAATTCACAGGGGCAGGATGAGGGTATTTGATCTTGTTTAAAGGTGCTACTCAAGAGGCGAACATTCCTAGATAGTTTATCAAGTCAACGTAACTCTGAGCCCAATACTGCGGAATCCGCAGGTTAACTTCCATCTCAATCTTGTCGTGCCCGTCAGGCCACCGTTGCGGCTTGCCCTGGCTGTCCTTGGCAACCTTCACGTAACTCGGAAAGAACCTAAGTTCCAGCGATGAGCCAGGCCTGTCCTTCTCAAACTTTAGCAGGCTAGTGGTTTGCGGGAAAAATGTTTCCATGAATGATTGTATGCCTTGTCCCGTCGAGTCGTCTAGGTCTATGCCCATTTCCTGAGCGTACGGCATCAGCTTATCCCACTTCGTCACCACAACAGCAATAGCCTTAATCGGTTTACCCTTACAGTTTTCCTTGTACGCGATGATGTCTTGCACGAAATTGTATAGGTTCGCGTCAGGATCAACACTTATGCCACTCAGTTCCTCATCTTCAGTTTCCTTTTCCAGTTGCACGCCATCCTGAAACGCCATAGCACGCGAAGCAGGCGCAATGAGAATGTAACCTTCACAGTCCCGCACATAGTTGATTAGGCTGGAGCTGATGTTGTACGCTTCTTGGCTTGTCGGATCTCTTCGCCTGTGCGCGAGAGTCTGAATCATGCTTTGAAGTTTTTCGCCTGCCAAATCGCAAATCGGAATATTGACCTGTTTTGAGCCTCCGAACCGTGCGGCCCAGCGACACAGCAAGCCGTCTTCGTGGCGTTCTGGGCTTGTAGCGTCGGTTTTGGGTGGAAAGTGTCCTGTACGCATTTTGCTGACGTAGTCAATAATGTTGGTGCTTCCTGGCAGTGTGCGGCATGTGAAGTTCGGCAACATATTGCTTAGCGTTTGACTTGTCAAAACCATGAGTGTGGAGACGGTGGTTTTGCCGCTTCCGATGGTGCCGACCATTGCGAATTTGGTTTTGAACTTGAACGTCTTGCTCAAAGGCTCAACTTGCGTCGGCGTTTGCTTTTTGAATAGCAGTTTTAAAGGGTTGCTCAAGTTTAGGTCTCTTCTTTCTTGACTTCTTGAGGCACAGCCTTCTCAATCACTTGTGGAAGTTCAGGTTCTGGACCGCCACGCAACGTGACTGTTGACGTGATTGGTTTTGCTACGCCTTTAATCGGGTTCCAAACGTACTTTCTCAAGAGAACAAGCCACAATACCGTGAAGCCTATTCCTACGCCGAAGAACACTGCGGCTGCCGGGCCTAGGCCCGTTGATCCCCAAGCCATCATGCCCGTCATCAGGTTGGTTACGCCGTTCACAATGCTTGCGCCGACCACGTTCACGCCGAAATCGTAGATTGTCGCGCTGAAACTAGGCGAGTAGGCACATGCCACAGCGACGGATAGGGCGGCGATGAGCACGATTATTACGAGCCATGCGAGTTTTCTCACTTGTGCTTCACCTCCGCACCCTTCCGTTTAGATGCGGACTTCTTTGATTTTGCCATTGTTTCTTCAACCTCCAATTCTTTGTTTTCCCGTTTTCAAATCTACGTTGAGGCCACTTGAATTTACGTTCCAGAAGTGGCAATTGACAACGTGGGTTCGACCGTCAAGTATGTCTATGCGTCCGTTTCCTTCAAAGTCGATTTCCCAATTTTCGAAGATGCCTTCATGGAAAGTTCCTTGTTTGATTACTTTTATTTTTCAATCCCCCTATTTATTTCTGCCAATTTGAATCAGTACAACACCAGATTATGTTTGGATAAGGGTGATAGGGAGGGTAATAAGGCGGGTAAATCGGCCAATAACACGGTTTTCGGGTTTTCTTGCATGAACTTCTGAACGCGCATGTTTCGCAAGGGTCAACGGGCTCGTAGCAAGGCGGATAAACCGCGTTTGTACTCGTAACAGTAACATTTCCTGAACTCATATCTGAATACTTCCCCTTCCACGAGAATCCGTCAAAACTTCGCCCTGATCGTATCTTGCCGCAAAACTGTAGGTAACACCTTCAGGAAACACTAGGCCCAACTCGGCGGCAAGCCGTTCAGGCGTCAACCTGTTTATAGATTCAGAAATCTTGACGTCTTGGTAGGCGAACCGTTGCACTATCCGTCTTGCTTCTCGACATTGCAACCTTCGCTCTTGGGCTTCTGGGCTTCGAGTGTGTTTGCTCATAACCACGTTTCCATTTTTGTAGTTACGCGGTAATTGAACATGAGAGAATAGGCAAGTTTCGTATATGGCGTTTTGAGATTTAAGACTTATTACACCGATTATGCACCGAAAAGCATAAATACATAAACGGTACATGGAACAGTCAAGAAACGGCGACCCTCGTATGGATAGATTTGAACTCTCCCATAGAAACGAAATCCTTACTCGCAAGACGCAAGACAATCCCTTTGCCTACCTTGAAAAATTACCGTTCAGAATTGGTAGCGACGCATGGAAACAAAGACTCAAAGAGGCACGGAAAAATAAAGAGAAGGCGAAGGCAATCAACTGCTTCTCTGCAAGCAAATATGAAATTCTCGGAAGCCGACTCACGGTTAGGATTTTCAACGAAAAGACTCAACATTGGCAGGAAGAAATAGCCGTAGAGTATCACGAAATCTGTCCGATTTGTGGCTCTCTTATGCTTGTCAGAGCTATTCAAGGAACCACTTGGTTGGCCTTGTGCAGTACCGAATGTTATGAGAAGTACGCCGCTCTGAAGAAAGAGGTTGGTGTTTGATGCAGAACCACTTTAATCACTTTAAGCCGTCTCTCTGTGCGGTTCAGAAGTGGATGAACAACGAAACCGTTAAAGCCCAACTGAAACTGACGGTAACTTTTGCAATGAAGGACGGACGCTACCACAGAAGAGAGTGGTCAGGACAGGCCACGGTCATTCGCAGAACCGACATTGAACGTATCTACGATTATGCACGGGAAAACTGCACCTTGCGAAATCACGTTATCGTGAGGTTGCCAATGAAAATCGGTTTGCGCACGGGCGAAATAGCCAGCTTCAAGATTGAAAACATCGATTTTGACACGCGAAGCTTTCAGGTCTTAGACTCGAAACAGAAGGTGTTGTATCCCCTGCCGCTCGACATGGTCACCCTACAACTGATTCAAGACCTAATCCGAGAGCGGTTGGAAGGCTACGTTTTCACCAGAGCGCGCAGTTGGAAGCACGTCAAGGAGGGCATGCCCCTTTCGGTTCAGGAGATCTGGCACATCATCCACAACGTCGGAGCCGATGCGGGTGTGGAAGGGTTCAAGCCGCGCATGCTACGAGAGTATTTTGCTGCGAACTGGGCCCACACAGAAAGGAAAAGCTTGCCGACGCTGCAACAGATTTTGAGGCACAAGAGTCTAGAAACGACGCAGATTTACATTAACAAGCTGGTGTTTTTTGAGGATGTCCAAGCCGAGTTTGACGGAGTCAGAAACGGGCCGTTAATGGCTGAAAGCGTTTGCAGGGGCTGTTCCGTCGTGAACGTGTGCAAGTACGCGCCTCTGCCTGACTGTGTTGAGGGTTGCCGTTTCAAACCAAAAATCAAGGAGGAAACAAAAAGATGAAACGAGATGAAGAAGCAACAGTGTTCTTTTTCAGCGTCTACCTGATAGTTTGCATTGGTTTAGCCGTCCTAAGATTGCCTTTTGTTGCGTGGTTTGTCGTTTTTGTCACAGCTCTTTGGGCCACGACGGTTGTTCCTTGGTTGATAAACAAACAACAGAAGGAGGAATTGAAAAGATGAACGAGAAAAAATGGGTTCACACGCACTTTAGGTCGCTAAAGGAACAGCGTGACAAGTTTGACGAGGCCATAGATAGCGAGTTTCCGACGCGTTCGGCTGCGTTGAACGAGTTGATGAGGCGGTTCATTAAGGAGGCAGAAAAACAGTGAGGAAGTACGTGTGCGACAATTGTGGCAAAGAAATCGTTGAAAACGACTTGTACGTTGCAACTGCCAAGCGACAGGGCGATTCACGGTTCACCAGAACAACTGTCCCTGACGAAGTGGTTTTAGGCGAGTTTTGTTTGGAGTGCCTTCGCAAGGTCGGGGTGCGGATCAAGGAAGGAGTGAACTAGGAATGAATAAGGCTGTTAGAAAGTGGCTTCTTCGGGCGGCACAGTGGTACGCAGAGAAAGGTTTCAGTCCGTACGAGCAAGCAGAAATCTATTTTCAGGTTTGGGGGATGCCTAGGGAATGACTCGGTTTGAGGTTGCGTGGACAGTCGCCGTCGGCAAAGTCGTGCGCCGCCTATTCAACAGTTACGACGAGCTGTGCGGGTTTCTGGAGCGGTTTCACGTTAGGAAATGTTGTTGGGCAAGCGTCAAGGAGACGGAAACATGAGTTTGTTTGATAGTGAGGAAGCCGAGAGGATAAAGCGCCATAGGCGTTTCACTGAATATCGGCATAGGGAGGACGTTGCTGAGTTGAATCGGAAACTTGACGATCAAATGCAAGAGGCCTCTGAGTATGTGGACGCTGAAAGTTCCGAGATGATGGGCAAGATAGAGGTCTTGGAACGGGATGTTGCTGAGTTGAAACGGCAAATCGAAGAATTGAAGGCGAAAGCATGACGAAACAAGAAATAACCTTCAGAATGTGGTTAAGAAGGAAGTTCTCTCGTGAAAGGATAGGTAAGTGGTGGAAAAGTTGCAGAGAGGTTCTGTCTTATCCGATATGGGAGATAATATACGGTTTACTCATGGTTTGCTTCTCTCCGCTATGCCTACTTTTAGGTCTGCCACTAGGTGTGATTGCCTTGGCGTTTCACTTGACGGTAAACGTATTGATAGTGGTTCATGGTGTCTTTCGTCAGGAACAATGGGTGTGGAAAGCATGAGGGAATACATGAATGTCTGCTTTGCTTGTTCGCCTGACTGCGACAGGTACGCGACGTGTAAGGATAAGGAGAAAAATAAACCATGAAGCATCCAAAGCGGCATTCGGCGGTTGAGATGAAAGTGTTTCTTTTGCGGCGTTGCCTCAAGCCAGCGCATCTCTATCAGATGGCAAAGGAAGGGTTTCACTACTACACTTTGCGTAGGTGCGCGTTTGAACTCGTCGCTGCAGGGCTTCTCCAAATGTCCGCTAAGGTGAAGAGGGTAAACCATCCTCTGTCGTCTGAACCTGAAAAGATTACTCAACGGATGTTTACAACTTCGGATCGTGGCCGCGTGGCACTTGAGGTTGGCGAAGGATTTCTTGCGCTGTTGAAGGTGGAGACGAAAACATGAAGTTCAACATTAAAAACTTTCCAAAGACTGTTGAAGGCGAAAACAAAGATGTAGCTGACATTTGGGTAGAGGGTTTCGAGAAGCAACTCCGAAAGGAATTGAGAGACATGTACCGTAGTGCAGAAACCAAGCAGTTAATCAAAGAGATTTTGGGTGAGAAACCATGAATCTTTTTGACCTTTTGAAGGAGCATGCGGGCATGAGCCAAGAAGAAGCAGAAAACTACTTTCACATCGAAAACACGGCGGAAGAGTGGACTTTAAAGTCGATTCGTTACTTGGAACCGACGAAGTTCAGGGCAGTGGTGGCTCTGGCGAAAGAGTATGGCGGCGACTACGATGCGACGCCTGGCGTGCGGTGCATCCACATTCCCAAACCCGAATTGGCCCGCGGGCCAGTAGGGGTGGCCACCCCTACTAACGTCAAGTTGGAGACGGCTCTAGGACATGTCCCTGAAAAAGCGGTTTCGAACTCAACTTCGAACAGCAAACTTGCCGAGGCGACAATGGAAGAATATGACCTAGACAAGTCAGTCAAGACTCTCGGGAAACTTACGCCAGTGCTGAAAGATGCTCATGGCAACGTGATTGATGGGTTGCATAGGCTAGAACGTTTCCCAGATTGGCCCTGCATAACTGTGGCCTTCATTGATACTCCTGAGAAACTGGAAGCTGCACGACTAGCGGTCAACACCAATCGAAGACTTGTTTCAAGTTCAGAAATAACCATGCGAGTAGAGTTTCTTGCGAAGGCAGGACTGAATGCTGAACAAATCACAGCTATGAGTGGCTTGTCTAAAGCAACTATTTACAGACACATGCCTAAAGAACTTAAGCCAAAAGGCGAAGCAATTAGCGAAGGACGCAAGGAGCAAGTCGCACGTGCGACTTCTGAGACTGTTACGACTCAAGATACCGCACAACCTCAAATCCCGCAAAGAATTCAGCGAGAAACACTAAACGAACTTGTAGAATGCGCGAATTGCCACATGGGCTTCCACATCAGCAAAGCCACGTTGATTGACAATAAGAACGTTTGTCCAAGATGCGCGGAACATGTGAAGCCTCAGCCCAAACCCAAGATTGAGCCGACGCCATTCAAGCCGAAGGAAACAGGCGACTATCGCGTTGCCCAGATGCATCCTAAAGTGAGCAAAATGGACACGGCCATGCTAGTTCGTTTGCAGAACAACGAGGAACTTAGAAAGCTTGGATGGCGCATTGAATTTCAGAAGCCACGAACGAAAGTAATCTGCATTTCAGATGTGACCTTAATTGACAGGTTTGGAAAGGAAATTGACGTTTACTTTGACTTTGTGGAGACTCATAAAAACAGCGAAGTTGAAGACGACTTCAGACGCCAAGAAGCCGCTAGAATTCATAAAGTTGAGGTCATTCCGTTACTGTATGATGCTGTTACTGAAACTGAGGAACGTAGGCTAGAGAAGGCTATTGTTGAACAGTTGAAAATTCGAGGAGTTTCCTAAATGGTAGCCACAAGTCTATGTTCGCGTTGCTTATGGGGAAAAGGCGTAAACTATCGTTGTCACCACGCAACCATTGGACGGAACTCAGGTGCCGTTCTTCGTTGGAACAGGTGCAAGTGTTTCGCGGTGAAACCATGATTGACGATGCGACTTTAGACAAGATACGCAAGGCACTTCCCCAACACCTGTTTCGTACAGGTGACTTGGCTCTTGAACTGCGCATAGACAAGAGGAAGCTGGCGTTTATGCTGGGAATTCTTCAGCGGTTGGGCGAGGTTAGGCGTGTCGAAATGCGGGTTGTCCTGAGTGCTGGGTTTAAGACGACAAGGAGTTTCTGGAGGAAAACAACATGAGTGATAAATGGACTGTAAAATGCCCTGTTTGTGGAACAGAACTCCCTACTCCCACACTTAGCGAAGTTAGAACAGGAAGCATTGTTTGGAGTGATGGACAAGTCGGAAAGCCTGAACTGGCTTGGGTTAGCAAGTGTCCTGATCCAGACTGCGGCTTCCTCTTCTGTCAAAAGGAAAAACATCTGACAAAATACCCATCCATGCAAGTGGTGAAGGAGCAAAAAGCATGAGTGAAGGGCTGAAAAAGAAAATCCAAGAAAGTATTGACCTATTAACTGAGGTTGTAGAAAAAAGAGGAGCATACAGTCAAGACTATCTACAACACGCCGAAAACGTAATAGAAAATGCAAGTAAAAGAGCCGCGCAAGTAACTGAAACTCTAAAAAAGATTTCTGGTTGGTTGGATGAAGCCACAAAATCACCACAACTTCTTGAGAAACTTGCAGAGCTTGAACATGAACAATGGATAGAATGGAGTAAGACAGTTGCTCCTGAAATTGATGTTAGGTACTATATGGGACGCTTAAAGCGTTGGGAAAAATGCTGGATTTCATATTCGAAGCTTACAGAGGAACAAAAAGAACATGATAGAAAGTGGGCTAGAAAGGTTTTGGCTGTTTTGGGTGGAGATGGAAAGGAGAAGGCAAGAGCATGAGTGAGCAACAAATTAGAGCAATCGAAAAGTACGCTGATACTTTGGATGAACCGAGCAAATTCAAGTGCTCTGCATGTGGAACACGATTAACCCATTATGACGTTGATCTGGGCGATTTAGTAGAATGTTGCCCTAAACACGGGTTCAGAAAGGTCTGTCAAGAATGTTTCTGTCGCATCGAAGAAGATTCGACGTTGAAAGAACATGACTGTTTTCACAATCGTTTCAAGGAGAAGGTGAGGGCATGAGTGGTCAGGTTGCCGACACCAAATTCATTCTTGACGCAACCGCTGGCTTCCGCATGATGTGGAAGAACAAAAAACATCCAAACGTACTATATATTGACTCGAGGAAAGAATGCAATCCAGATGAAATTCAAGATTTTAGGCATATGCCTTATTCAGATGGAAGTTTTCAGTTAGTTGTATTCGACCCGCCTCATTCCATTCGCAATGCCAATTTTGGGCATATCCAACGAGATTATGGTGCTTTATCTCCTGAAACTTGGCAATCTGATTTAAAGAAAGGCTTTGCTGAATGCTGGCGTGTACTCAGAAACAACGGCATTTTGATTTTCAAGTGGGGAGAAACAGATAGACCTCTCCGCACGATAATACCTTTGTTTCCTGCTGAACCATTGTTTTGGCAGAAATCCGCTGGTTCAACGTCTCGAGGCTCGAGGCCATGTGGTACATATTGGGTGTGCTTCATGAAGATTCCTGAAGAGGGAAAGCCATGAGTCAAGTCGCCGATACTAGCGTCGAGATTTTCAGAAGCATCCAGCCTGTCCTAGCCAGAAAACGCGCAGAAGTCTACGAAGTCCTCAGAAGCGCCACGCGGAACGGTTTTGACATGACGGACAAGGAGCTCAGCCGCGCATTGCATTGGGAAATCAACTGCATCACTGGAAGGAGGGACGAGTTGGTGAAGTTGGGGTTGGTCGTTCTTAACCAGAAGCGCAGTTGTGGCGTGACGGGGAACAGGGCAAAGAGTTGGAAGGTGAATGAATGAAAGTTTCGGATATGGATGAACTTGTTTTTCTTTGGAAAGAATACGGTAAAGTTCATGACGAAAGATTGACTAAGGATGCTCAGGACCTCAAGCAGCAAGTTCTCGGGTTTGTTCAGTCGTTGCCAACATTTCATGAGAAGGCGAAACCATGAGTGAATCATTGAAGCAAAAAGCCAAAACATTACCTGAATGGCATGTGGAAGTTCGCAAAAAAGGGGAAACAGATTGTGGTTGTTGCTCTTCAATAGGAACGAAAGATGCTTGTTGTGACTGTGCTGTGATTCTTAGTTGGCATCCTAAATTCATCGAGGTTTCGGTTGCACAGCAAGAAATAGACGATTGCAGAACTGAAGCCACAAAAGAACTGCTAAATTTGGCGATTCATGGCTTGAAAGAAGCACAAAACGGAGAATCAAGTGATTGTGTAAGTACCTTTGCCACTATCATAGAAAAACTTGGGATTCATGTTGAATATGACGAATGGCACGAACCAATCATAGATGTTGAACAAGTAAAGACTGTTTTGGAAGGCAACGAAAAGGAGAAGGCGAAACCATGAGAGTCAAATTTGAATTTTGCGGATACAGCAATTGTTTCAGGCCATTCTATAAAATGCGTGGATTCATGCCTTGCTGTCTATATCATTTTCAGCATCCGAAAAAATGGGGCGAAGATGGTCATACATTTACTGGTTCAATATGGAGAAAGAAGGAAGCGGAACCATGACTGAAGGTTTGAAAGAGAAAACCAAAACATTCTATGAATTGGGCAAAGAGTGGATGGAAACGAAGCTAGTCGATGATAGAAATAACGAGAAGTGGATTTTGGTTTCGGTTGCACAGCGAGACAAAGAAAATGAATTGGCGAAACAACAAGAAGCTTTCCAGAAACAAGTTGGCTATTTGAAAGAAGACATTAAAAAACTGGAGAGGGAGCGTGGCTTGCTAAAACAGAAACTCCGAGAATTTTGGAAATGGTTAGAACAGAAAGCATGGCGCGGAGTTTCATCTGAAGTTATTGATGAATTTGGAGAAAGGTTTGAGGAATTGCTCAAATGAATGAGTTAGGCATATTGATGATAGGCTTTCTGCTTGGCATGAGTGTTAGTGACCTTTTCAACTTGTGGGCAAGGAGCAAGAAGCAATGAGTGGGTTGAACCAGAAAATCCAAGAAAAAGCCAAAACTATCAATGAATTAGAAAAAATCCTCTACCAAAAATCAAGGTACACCTCACGGGAATTCATCTATGAAAAAGACAAACGTGAAACATGGATTACGGTTGATGATGTCACTGCTTTGTTGGATGAAGCTACAAAACAAATCCGTAAAGACTTAGAAAATCGGCTATTGAACTACATTCATTCTTGTGGTTATTACTTAGGAGACCAAAAGCGAGACCGCCAGAACATAAAGGCCATTCTGAATGACGTTTTGGGTGTGGACGGAAAGGAGAAGGCGAAACCATGAAGAAATGTGACGTAAAAGGTTGCAAAGAAAAGGCTGTATGGTTCAGCACAACAGAATCCTTGTGTACTTTCCACTATCAGGACAAGGTTAGAGAATCCTATGAGAGGGAAGCGAAACCATGAAGTTTCCTAGATGTCCGAAGTGTGGTTCTGTTATGAAGGGTCTTGGCGATGTTTGGTATTGTAGTAACCGTAAATGTAATTATCAAAGATGGAAGGAGACGAAACCGTGAGTGAAGCTGAAAAGTTGGCTGAAGACCACGCTGAATGGTTCGTGAAAACCGTCAAGCCGTTGCTGAAAGAGTTCTTCATACATGGGTATAAACATGCAAAGAAGGATACACAGAAATGAGAATCTACATTGCTGGACCTTATTGTCCTCAGAATTGTTCATTACACGAAGCTGCGAAGGTAGCCCAAACAAACGTTGACAAAGCGATTGAAGTTGCGAATAGACTGATAGAACGGGGACATTTCGTTTTTGTTCCGCACCTTAGCCATTACATCCACACGCATTATTCCCGCAAGCGAGACTATGGAGACTGGTGGTATGAAGAAGACAATACGTTTTTGACTCATTGGGCTGAAGCCATCTTTTTCATTGGTTCCAGCAAGGGCGCTGATATGGAACTTGAACTTGCCAAGAAACTAGGACTGAAAATCTTTCGTAGTATAGGAGAGGTTGAACGGACATGATTTCTGGGTTGGCATGTGGGCAACCAAAAACGAGGCCTAAACAGTGAAAGTCTTATCATTAGGTGCGGGAGTCAATAGTACAGCATTGCTTGTTTTGAAGGCTCAGGGTAAAGTGGATTTTGATTTTGCCATCTTTGCGGATACGGGAGGAGAACAACCTGAAACTTATGATTATCTGGAGAAAACGATAAAACCATTCTGTGAAAAGCACAAAATCAAACTTGCCATAGCCAAACGAGAGGGTCCAGACCTCTTTAATCAGTATTGGAATGACAAGTTGATTCCTTTCAGAATGTATCGCAGTTGTACGGACAAGTTCAAAATACGAGTGATAAAGAAGTTTTTGCTACAGAACTATCCAAACGAAAACATAGTCTCCTTAATCGGTTACTGTAAGGGAGAAGAGAAGAGAGCCGAACATAATTGCGGTTTTGAAGCTCCACTAATTGAATTAGGCATTGACCGTGAAGGATGCAAAACTATAATCGCGAAAGCTGGGTTGCCCCTCCCAATGAAAAGCGGTTGCTTCTTCTGTCCACATCAACCTATGAAATCTTGGCTCAACCTTCTAAAGAACCATCCCGACTTATATGCTAAAGCGGAAACACTTGAAAAGAATACCAGAAGATACCCGCGATTGTTTCTGCCTTATGATTGTACCTTAGAGGCTCTTAGAAAAGGCATTCAAGACCAAAAGTCAATGTGTACTTTTCTTTCATCATGCTCATTCTGCGAAATTGAAGATAACGAAGAGGTGAGGGGTTGATGCCTCGCTGTGGTTGTCTGGACAGGCCCAGCCGAAACTGCAGCTACTACAAGCAGAAAGAGATGGCGTAGAATGGTGCGTGATACTAAATTTCATTGTCTACTTTGTGGTGCACCGTTGCCTAGGCATGGTAACACGATTCGAAAGCTGTGCAGACGTTGCAATACGAGGGCTTTAGGACTAAGCCACAAGAAATAGGTGTCTTGTTTTGGTTCAGCACCTCATAAGCTCTGGTTTCCCGCGTCGCAAATCGGGAGTTCAAAAGTTCAAAAGCAGATTTGAACTCTTAGGGCCGATGGGCCTAGAAATTCTGAAGCGGCTCGGAGCGGGAAACACGGCGAGCGACGCATGCAAGGGCTTATGCTGCAAAAGCAACGTATCCTATTGGAAAAACAGGCTCTTAGACATTGGCGCATTAAGACTGCAAACGCCCGGTCTGATCAAATACTACACGCTTACTCCCTACGGTTCAAAGCTGCTCACTAGGAGTGAGGGTGGGCGTTTGGAGCGTGTTGTTTTGGAGGATCATGCTGTGAAGTTTTTGGTTGTTGAGGGTGAGCGGAGGCGTTTGGATTGGGTTAAGTTGGGTAGCCCTGCGAATTGGGAGAAGTTGGGTGTTCGGGTTGGGTGTGTTCGTGTTGTGAGGACGAGCCGTAGCGTTATTATTCATCCTGGTAGGTTGAAAGGGTTTGATGTTGATGAGTTGCTGGTTATGGCTGGGAGGACTGTTGAGTGGGTTCGCTCGATTCTTGAGGGTCGGTTTGGCATGGTTTTGGGTGAGATGGTTCCTTTGCATAAGCCCGTTTTTTCAGAGGCCTTCAACACGGAAATGTCAGTACAAGCCCGTTGTTTCTCGTGGAAGCCCCTTGAATTCAGAGGCCTTATAGCAGAAATTCTCATTGAAGCCCGTTTATTCTGGGGGCCTTCAACGAAGACCGTTGTGGGTACGTGTTTCTCGCTCTGAAAGGCTACCTTATTTGTCACAAAAGGGTAGGGCCCTATGATGCTCTCTTTAGGAAGTCCACGCTGAGAACAAAATGGAACGTGGCAAGGCCCAAGCAAGGAATAGACAGTAAAGGCACTTTCAGGTCGTAGATGCAGAGCAGACCCAAACCGTAGAATAGGAAAGCCACGGCAAGAAGGAATGCGCATAACAGTTTCAGACGGTTCATTTCACCACTTGGATACCTCTTGCTATTTCCTTCTGAGCATTAAACTTTTGCTGTACTCCATCGCGCATATTTACGGGTGCGGGTGTGCGAGCGTCAGTTGTGTCAACTAGAACCGCGCCAGTTAGAAAACCCTCATCGGTTCTCCGATGTTCAACGTTTACAACGTACCAGTCAGTGTTCAGGCTGGTTATGCCCTCCGCTGGAAGGTTCATGTTCAACTTGTCGCCTATGAGAATGTTGGTGTTTCCAAGGCAAGATAGGTCTAGTCGTTTGACTGGGTTTATGCACTGGTACAGAAACGTGTTGCCGCGTTTGGTACAGTCACTGTCACTTTTCAGGTTAGTATCTAAATACTCCATCTGTCTGGCTCCGTAGTTAGCTATGCTTCCAGGGTCAGAAACGGTTGCTAAATAGTGTCTTCCATAAAAGTAAAGCGCGTCGATCCTGATAGTGATGGTTCCGTTGTTGGCTCCGAGGCAGTACCAACGTATGTTTGTGATGTTGCTCCATGAAGGTGCTCCCATATCGTTCCAGAGTCCGCTGTCAGGACCCAATGGCAAGGTGAATTCATACCAAACATCGTCTTGCGTCATTGTTGGTCTTGACGCGGAATTGATGTAGTAATAGTATTTATTGATGACGGAATTGGCAGACAGTTCCACGCAGATTGAAAGTTCGCCAGCAGGGTTGGGGTTATCCACGATTTTAACCCACATGTGTAGGGTGTCAAAATCGTTTTTGAAGCGGCCAGTGCAGTCGAGCGTACCAAAACCTTGCCAAATATACATGTTTGTAACTGTTGGTATCGTGGATTGCTTGCTGTTCGATCCGATTTTTGCGTCTGCTTGCCATGAGAGGGTTCCGTCACTAGTCCAAGACCCGCCAGTCTCAGTCCATAAGTCGCCATCCGTAGGTTCTTTCCTCTGCTCTCCGTAAACGTAGAAGGTATTTTTCACTGGGTCAAGTGGTCGCGTGAGATTGTAACCTAGAATGTTTTTGCCCAATTCTAGGGTTTCCACGCCAGCAGTCCTTAAGGGTCTAGTGTGCCAAACCAGTTCGTTGTCAATGTTCACATAGAAGTCCTTTTTCACTTGATTTGCGGCATCGTACCAGTAGTCAGATACCTTGCGTAAAACGTCGAAATAGGTTTCACAGTCAACCTGCAAAGTCACATCTGTAGCGTCAGCCTGTATTTCTCCAAGTCCTAAACCCAAATCGTTAGCCAATTCATCAACAATATCGTGCGCGTCAATGGCTGTCCATCTCTTCTGTCGCTTCAGTCGCCTCTTCAAGATTTCACCGATTGACTTACCAGTGAATGTCCGTACATACCCTGTCTCGCTGTTGAGAGGTGCGGAGATTTGACTTATTCTGCCTATGAATGTTGGGTCAGTGGCAAGACCACCAGAATCTTGATAGCCAAACCAGATTTTTGTCCAGTCGAAAAGGTCAATGTCTGTGTAGGTGTAGCCTCCGTCATGTTTTGTCGGCAAGGTGAAACTGAAAATGCCCACATCATCAGTTATGACTTCTTTAGTGTGAATGTTGAGTGCGTCCGCTGTTATCGTGTGCAAAGCACTGCCCGCGCCTGGCTCCCAAACTTCAATCTTGTAGATTGGAATGGTCATTTAACTTATCTCCGCTATGAACTCGCTGGCTGACAACGCCGTGGCTATGGCAGAAACGCCGAGCATTGCCCACCCGATAGGACCTGAGGCAGCTTCAAACAAAATCAGGGTCGTGTGAGCTAACCTGATGGTCATGACGAGTTTTTGAAATTTGGCGATTGCAGCATCAACGTTTTCGTCTCCGCATAGTCGCCTCATAAGTCCAAGAGAGCGAAACAACAGCGTTTCCAGTTGTCTAGCGCTGCTTAGGGCCCTTTCAACGTTCAGTTCAAGGTTGAAAACTACGGTTTCTTCGCTCAAGAAGTGACACCTTCGACAACCCGCGCCTTAATCATTTCGGCAATCGTGGCCTTAACCTCATCGAACGCTGGCCTCATATACGGGTACTTAGCCTCAACGATAGCAGCGTAGTTCACAAGTCTGCCAGTCTTAGGATTGGTCACATAACCGCCCGACCGTACACGTACTCTGCGCCATGCTTCGCCTTCGCCGCCTCTCTCAATGCGGATACTGTCACGGAGAGAACCAGTGTCAACTGGCACGTAAATCTGCGCTAAACCCTTCATAAGTTCGGCCTGTTGCAACAGAACCTCAAACGCGAACTCCAGCATCTTCTCGGGTAGAACTGCAAGGTCAGTTTTGGCTGTACTAAAATCATATCTTATGCTCATGTTTCTGTAGAACCCCTACCAGTTTCTTTATGTATTCCTCGCAGAACTGCAAGAACTCCGCGTAAGTCCATGCAAGATAGTCAGTTTCGCAGATGCCGTTCTGCCTGAAAAACATTTTCAGATCCGTTGCCCACTCAGGGTCAAGAGCAGCCATTTCTCTAAGTTTCACGCTCATGTGATTCCGAACCTTTCTAGACTCGTCTCCACGTTCGCAGAACCCAAACGGTACTCATGCATATGAAGATCGTAACTGAGCAGGTTCTCGTCTGTTTTGGCTTGGCTAATCCTCATGCGGTCCAACGTGACTTTCAGGCTTGCAACGTCGCTCGTGAACCACTCCCACGGATCGCTAAAGGCGTAGTGGAGAATCTGGTAGAACGCTTCTGCATCGTGTGCGGTCCATCGTCCGTGCCATCCACTGTTAATCACTGGAACTCCTGCAGCGTCAACGCCTGTGCTGTCGATGTCGCCGTAAACCCTGATCGTGCTGTCGTCTCCGCCAAGGTATTGAGTGGCGTTTCCGACTTTGCTTGGAATCTTGAGGTACTGGTTATTGTTGAATCCTTCAAGTTCGACGCCGCCTGACACGAAGGGCCAGGTGAAGATGCCTTGGCAGACCATGACGAAGTCGTAGTACACGTGAAAGGTTCCCGCGGCAAGAGTGTTGGGGTTGTCATCAGCGTACAATCGGATGTACTGGAGAACTTTGCCAGTGGTTAGGTTGACCGTGGACGTCGTCCACTGCGTGTTGAACCCTAAAACCGTTTCGGTCGTTGCGCCCCCGACATACCACACTTTGATTTTGGCTTGAAGCCCGTTTGCGGCTTCGCTTGTCTTCCACCTGACCAACAGTTTAGGGTGGATGGTAGTTGAAAGGGGCAGGGCAGTCAAATCTCTCGTGACGTACATGTACTCGTCGCCCGCATCGTCGCATGTTCCCGTCAAGTCGAAGTAGTCGCCGTTGAGTATCGTGTGAGTCGTTGGGGATAATCCAACTTCGGTTTTGGCCCAGTTAGTCGTGCTATTGCAGTCGTCTAGGAATCCGATTCCATACGTGATTGTTGGTTTTGTCATGTCAGGTTCCTCTGATACTCCATAACGTCTTCCACGCTGTACAACGTCGTTGAGCCTAAACTCTGAGTTTTGGGGGTTGCCGTTTCCAAGTTCCGCAAAGAACCGAGCGGATAGGCTTCAACTACTCGTCTGAGTTGGCGTTCGCCTTGCCACATCAGGTTGTCGCCGCTAATGCCCG